>JACCDU010506887.1_pt1 | contig 42299 bp, 34 predicted proteins | sample 7446081 | NCBI WGS metagenome assembly JACCDU01 (sample SAMN15323447, study PRJNA562643) | freshwater metagenome | isolation source: river surface water | place: USA:Blue River Watershed | collected 2017-08-17
CAAGAACGAAGCGAAGGCCGAGCAGGAAAAGTTCATGCGCGACATCGATAAGGCGCAGACCGACCTCGAAGAGCAGAACGCGAAGCTGCGCCACATCGAGACCGAGCTCGAGCACATGCGTCAGGCGCACTATGCAGCCGGCGACCGTATGCACCAGGCACAAGGCGCGCTGTACCAGACCAATTCCGAGATCGGCAGCCTCGAGGCGCAGATCAAGTTCGTGATCGAATCGCGCACCCGCCTGCAGAGCCAGCTGAACTCGCTGTCGGCACAGCGCGAGCAGTGGCAGCGTCAGAGCACGCAATTCCAGGACGAGCTGGCGAATGCCGAAGTCGGGCTCGAAGAATATGCGATGCGCGTGGCCGAAGCGCAGCAGGCGGTGCAGAACAAGCAGGACGAGATGCCGGCGCTGGAAGAGGCCTGGCGTGCCGCGCAGCTGGCCAGCACCGAATCGCGCTCGAAGATCATGCAGGTGCAGCAGCGCATTGAGCTGGAATCGGCGCATCAACGCAATGCGTCCAATATCCTGAACAACCTCGCGCAGCGCCGCGAGCGCCTTGCACAGGAAAAGAATTTGCTCGCGTCACCGGATACCTCGCAGCTTGATGAGCTCAAGGGGCAGGCCGAAGAAAAGCAGATGCAGCTGGAGCAGGCGCAGGGCGAGCTGGACGCCGCGCGCGACAACCAGCCGAAACTGGAGCAGGAGCGCCGCGACGCGCAGGAAGCCGTGAACCGCGAGACCGCTGCGCATGCGCAGCTCGAAGCGCGCCTGGCCGCACTGAAACAGTTGCAGGAAGCGGTGCAGACCGAGGGCAAGGTGGCGCCCTGGCTCGACAAGCACGAGCTCGGCAAACTGCCGCGCCTGTGGCAGAAGCTGGCGATCGAATCCGGCTGGGGGACCGCGCTGGAGTCGGTGCTGCGTGAACGCACCGGTGCGCTGGAAGTGTCGAACCTCGATTGGGCGAAGGCCTTCTTCAGCGATGCGCCGCCGGCCAAGCTGTCGCTGTACTCGACCACCGGCACGCCGCAACCGGACGTGGCCGCACCGGCAGGCTACAAGTCGCTGCTGTCGCTGATGCAGCTGAATGATCCGGGCTTGCGTGCGCTGATGCAGGACTGGCTGCATGGCGTGTATGTGGCCGACGATGCGGCGGCTGCACTGGCGCAGCGTTCGTCATTGCCGGCCGGTTCGACACTGGTCACGCGTGAAGGCCATCTGGTCAGCAAGTTGGCGGTGCGTTTCTATGCGTCCGACGCGGAGCAGGATGGCATGCTGGCGCGCCAGCAGGAAATCGACAATCTCGAGCGTGAAGTACGCGCGCAATCGCTGCTGGCCGATGAAGCGCGCCAGCGTTCGGTGCGTGCCGACGCTGCGCTGACGCAAGGAACGGCGCGCCTTGAACAACTGACGCAACAAGTCGCACAGCTGACGCAGGGCATGCACGGGCTGCAGATCGAATTGCTGAAATTAAGCGAGGCGGTCGAGCGCTTCAGCCAGCGCAGCACGCAGATCCATAACGACCTCGCGGAAATCGCCGCGCAGGAAGCCGAGCAGCAGGCGATCATGGCCGAGGCCGAGCAGGCGCTGGAGCAGCTCGATGTCGAGCTGGGCCAGGTGCAGGAAAGCCACGAAGACGGCCAGACCGTCTATCTCGAGCGCGAGCAGAAGCTGAACGGCGCACGCGAGCAGCTGCGCGAGCTGGAGCTGGCGGCACAGCAGGCGGAGTTTGCGCAGAAGTCACACGAAAACCGCATCGAAGAACTGAAGCGCAGCATCAGCACCGCGCTCGAGCAATCCGCGCAACTGTTCGCCAGCATGGAGCAGGGCCAGCTGGAGCTGGAGTCGCTGGACGACCAGGCGGCGCAGGCCGGTCTGCAGTCACTGCTGGAGCGCCGCAGCGAACAGGAAGTGGTGCTCGCGAATGCGCGCCACGAGCTGGACCAGCTGACGCAGCGCATGCGCGGCATGGACGAAGGCAAGCTGGCAGCCGAGCGCGCGCTGCAGCCGATGCGCGAGCGCATCATGGAGCTGCAGCTGAAGGAGCAGGCGGCGCGCCTGAACCAGGAACAGTATGCGGAAGCACTGGCCAACACCCAGGCCGACGAAGCGGCGCTGCAGGCCAAGCTGACCGACGACATGCGTCCGTCTTACCTGCAGGGCGAAGTGACGCGCCTGACCAACCAGATCAATGCGTTGGGTCCGGTGAACCTGGCCGCGCTGGACGAGCTGGCACAGGCGTCCGAGCGCAAGAACTTCCTCGATGCGCAGAATGCCGACCTGGTGGAGGCGATCACGACGCTGGAAGATGCGATCGCGAAGATCGACATGGAAACGCGCGAGCTGCTGCAGGGTACCTTCGACAAGGTCAATCATCACTTCGGCGAGCTGTTCCCGGTGCTGTTCGGCGGCGGCAATGCGAAGCTGGTGATGACCGGCGAAGAGATCCTGGACTCCGGCGTGCAGGTGATGGCGCAGCCACCGGGCAAGAAGAATGCGACGATCCACCTGCTGTCCGGCGGCGAAAAGGCGCTGACCGCGACTGCGCTGGTGTTCTCGATCTTCCAGCTGAACCCGGCGCCGTTCTGCCTGCTGGACGAGGTGGACGCACCGCTGGACGACGCCAACACCGAGCGCTTCTGCAACATGGTGAAGAAGATGTCGGCCTACACGCAGTTCCTGTTCATCTCGCACAACAAGATTGCGATGGAAATGGCGCAGCAGCTGATCGGTGTGACGATGCAGGAGCAGGGGGTGTCGCGCATCGTCGCGGTGGACATGGAGTCGGCAGCCAATCTTGCTACGGAGCAGCAGGCAGCCTGACGGGAGAAACGCGGAAGGGCAGGCGTGCTTGCCCTTCTTGTTGCATTCGCTTTAGTCCCAGAGCGCGGCGGAGCGGGCCATGGCAGCGCGTTTTTGGTAGTAGGCCTCGTTCTCCTCGGCCTCGCGCGCACGGGAATGTTCGACCGCCGCACAGATCAGGTAATGCTCTTCGGCGCGTCGATACCACCACTGGCGAACCCAGCGGCTGATGGGTCGAACGGACAGCATCGTGAGGGCGTTGAACTTGATTTCCGAGGTATTGGCCATGTAAAGGTCCTCCCTGAATATTGTGTTTGTTATCGTAATGACAAAACTTTTCAGGTTCTTGATTAACGTCAACTTTGCTGAACGCCGACCGGGAACTTGCTTCGCGGAATGAATCTGCGCAGAACAGGGCTGGCCACGCGGCCGTCTTCCCGTAAAATGTTTCTTTATTGAATATCTTTGAGCGAAAGAGCGCGGAATGACTGAGCTGCAGGCAAGCCTGATGGCGATAGGTGGCGTGATCGTGGTGGGCGTGATCTCCTACAACAAGTGGCAGGAGTGGCGCGCAAAGAAGTCGGTCGATCAGGCGTTCTCGCCGCTGGAAGACGATGTGCTGATGGGCGGGGGCGCCGCCGAACGGCAGGAGCCGGTGCTGTCGGCGTTCGAAGGGCCGGATGCCGTGGTCGCGCATGCGCATGACGAGGTGGTACGCGGCGGCAATGAGCTGCATGAGGGCGAGGCTGCGGTGCGCAAGCCATCGCAGGCGCCTGCGGATGACGATGCCCAAGACGATCGGGCACATCAGGGCCATGCCGCCGCGTCGGCATCGAGCTCGACGTCTGCCCGCTCAGCCTTCATCGAAGCCCATGCGAAGCCGTCGCTGCTGGATGAGGCGATCGATTGCATCATTCCGCTGGTGCTTGATGCGCCGCTGCGCGGCGAAAAGATTTCGGCAGCGTTCCAGCCGCTGCACATCGTCGGCAACAAGCCGGTACGCGTGATCGGCGAGAACGAAACCGGGCAGTGGGAACCGGTCGCGGTCGGTGGTATCTACAGCGCGCTGCAGGTGGGCGTGCAGCTGGCGACACGCGCGAATGCGCTCACCGAGCTGGAATTCTCCGAACTCGTCAGCCGCCTGAACCAGCTGTCCGACGAGCTGGGCGCATCGCCCGAACTGCCCGAGATGGCCGACACCATTGCGGCGGCGCGCGCGCTGCACCAGCAGGTGCATGAATTCGATGCGCAGCTGTCGATCAATGTGCGCGCCAGTGGCGCCCCCTGGTCGATGGCGACGCTGAAGCCGGCGCTGCAGCGTCAGGGCATGGAACTGCGCCCCGATGGCCGTCTGGTCATGCCGGACGGCGAGGGCGGCATCCTGTTTTCGGTGCTGACCAATGCCGAGCCTGACGAAACGACCCGGCTGATTACGTTGCTGTTGCCGGTGGCGCGTGTTGCGCCGGCCTTCGGTGCGTTCAAGGCCATGTCCGCGTTCGCGAAATCCCTGGCGACCCGCCTGTCGGGCGTGGTGGTCGATGATGAAGGCCAGACCTTGCCCGATGCGGCGCTGTCCGCGATTGCGGCTCAGGTCGACGAGTTCTATCAGCAGATGGATCAGGCCGGCATCCCTGCCGGGTCGGTCCGGGCCCAGCGCCTGTTTGCCTGATGGCGCAGCAGTCGCAGCCATCGCTGTTCGCTGGCGATGCGGTGCCGGTATCGGCGGCGGCGTCGGCATCCTCCGCAGCCCCCCTCCCTGAACCAGACCCGCGCGACTGGCGCGCGCGCGCCGTATGGCTGCGTGCCGAGCTGAATCGGCACGGGCATGCGTACTACGTGCTCGACAATCCGAGCATTCCCGATGCCGAGTACGATCAGTTGTTCCGCGAACTGCAGGCATTGGAAGAGGCGCATCCCGAACTGCAATCGCCGGATTCTCCGACGCAGCGTGTCGGCGGCGCGCCATTGCCCGAATTCAGCCAGGTGCAGCATGACGTGCCCATGCTGTCGATCAACAATGGCTTCAGTGATGAGGACATCGTCAACTTCGATCGCCGTGCGCGTGAGGGGCTGGAGCGTGACGAGCACGCTGCGCCGCTCGACTATGCCTGCGAACTGAAATTCGACGGCCTTGCGATCAACCTGCGCTACGAGCATGGCGTGCTGGTGCAGGCCGCGACCCGCGGCGACGGCACGACCGGTGAGGATGTGACGGCCAACATCCGTACCGTGCGCTCGATCCCGCTGAAGCTGCACGGTGACCAGGTGCCCGCGCTGATCGACGTGCGCGGCGAGGTGCTGATGTTCAAGGCCGATTTCGCGCGGCTGAACCAGCGCCAGCGCGATGCGGGACAGAAGGAATTCGCGAACCCGCGCAATGCGGCGGCCGGCAGCTTGCGCCAGCTGGATTCAAGGATCACTGCGCAGCGCAGCCTGCGCTTCTTTGCCTATGGCATCGGCCGTCTCGACGGCGCGCCGTTCCCCGCGTCGCATGCGCAATTGCTTGACTGGTATCAGACGCTGGGCATACCGGTCTGCAACGAGCGTGCGGTGGTGCAGGGCGCCGATGGCTTGCTCGCGTTCTTTGCCGGCATCGGTGCGAAGCGCGCGCAGCTGCCGTATGACATTGATGGGGTGGTGTACAAGATCAACCGCGTGGACCAGCAACAGCAGCTTGGCTTCGTGTCCCGTGCGCCGCGCTTTGCGCTGGCGCACAAGTTCCCGGCCGAAGAAGCGACCACCACCGTGCTTGGCATCGACATCCAGGTCGGGCGTACCGGTGCGCTGACGCCGGTTGCGCGCCTTGCCCCGGTGTCGGTGGGCGGCGTGACCGTCACCAATGCAACGCTGCACAATGAAGATGAAGTGCGCCGCAAGGATATTCGCATCGGTGACAGCGTCATCGTGCGCCGTGCCGGCGACGTGATTCCGGAAGTCGTTGCGAACGTACCCGAGCGTCGTCCGGCCGATGCGCGGGAATTCGTGATGCCCAGCGCATGCCCGGTCTGCGGCTCGGCCGTCGAGCGCCCCGAAGAAGAAGCGGTTGCGCGCTGCTCCGGCGGCTACATCAAGTGCGCCGCGCAGCGCAAGGGCGGGCTGCTGCATTTCGTATCGCGCCGTGCGATGGACATTGAAGGCCTGGGAGAACAACTGGTCGAGCAACTGGTCGACAAGGGACTGGTAACGACCGCTGCCGACTTTTACAAGCTTGGGCTGGTGGTGCTGGCCGAGCTGGACCGCATGGCGACCCGGTCTGCGCAGAACGTGCTTGATGCGCTCGAGAAATCGAAATCGACCACGCTGGCGCGCTTCATCTATGCGCTCGGCATTCGTCATGTCGGCGAGTCCACCGCAAAGGCCCTGGCAAAGCACTTCGGCAAGCTCGATGCGCTGCTTGACGCGAACGAGGAACAGATCCTCGTGGTCGATGACATCGGTCCCGTGGTCGCGCACTCGATACTGACTTTCCTGTCCGATCCGTTGAACCGCGAACTGATCGCGCAATTGCGCGCCGCGGGCGTGCACTGGAACGAGACCGAGCCGGATCACGGCCCGAAGCCTCTGGCCGGCAAGACCTTCGTGCTGACCGGCACGCTGCCAACGCTCAAGCGCGACGATGCGCAGGCGATGATCGAGGCGGCCGGCGGCAAGGTATCGGGTTCGGTGTCGAAGAAGACCAGCTATGTGGTTGCCGGCGAAGAGGCCGGCAGCAAGCTGGCGAAGGCAGAGGAGCTGGGCATTCCCATCCTCGACGAAGAAGGATTGAAGCAACTGCTGGAGTCCGTTGAATGAGCAAGTCCGTCATCACCAAGGCCGTGTTTCCCGTAGCGGGACTGGGCAGCCGCTTCCTGCCGGCGACCAAAGCGCAGCCGAAGGAAATGCTGCCCATCGTCGACAAGCCGCTGATCCAGTATGCGGTCGAGGAAGCGGTCGAGGCCGGCATCACCGAAATGATCTTCATCACCGGCCGCAACAAGCGCGCGATCGAGGATCATTTCGACAAGGCGTACGAACTTGAAGCCGAACTCGAAGCGGCGGGCAAGCAGAAGCTGCTGGACATGGTGCGTGAGGTGATACCGAAGCACGTGAACTGCATGTACATCCGCCAGCCGCAGGCGCTGGGCCTCGGTCATGCGGTGCTGTGCGCGCGACCCATTGTCGGCAATGATCCGTTCGCGGTGCTGCTGGCCGACGACTTCATGCAGGGTGAGCCGGGCGGTCCCGGTGTGATGGCGCAGATGACCGCGCAATTCGTGAAAGAGCAATGCAGCATCCTCGGTGTACAGGATGTGCCGCGCGAACACACGAAGCAGTACGGCATCGTCAGCACCGACAGCTTCGGCGATCGTCTGGAAAGGGTGAAGGGCATCGTCGAAAAGCCGGCGCCCGAGGTCGCGCCATCGACGCTGGCCGTGGTGGGCCGCTATGTACTGACCAATCGCATTTTTTCCTGTCTTGAAAAAGTCGGCAAAGGCGCCGGCGGCGAGATACAACTCACCGATGGCATCGAGGCGCTGACGCAGTATGAAACCGTGCTCGCATATCGCTATGCCGGTCGCCGCTTTGATTGCGGCTCCAAGCTGGGTTATCTGCAGGCGTCGGTGGAGATCGGTTTGCAGCATCCGGAGACAGGTGTGGCGTTTTCAGCGTGGTTGAAGCAGCTTGGCTGAAGTAGCGTGGCTGGAGCGGCGTAGCGTTAGCCCCAAATTCGTCATCCTGACGAAAGTCAGGATCCAGTGTCTTTCAACGATTGCCGCCGGCACAATTGAGCGACCATGACCATTCGCGACATCCTGAAAATGGGCGACCCGCGCCTGCTGCGGCAGGCCGAGCCGGTCACGGCCTTCGACACCCCCGAACTGCATGCGCTGATTGCCGACATGTTCGACACCATGCAGGCCGCGAATGGCGCCGGCCTCGCCGCGCCGCAGATCGGCGTGAACCTGCAGGTCGTGATCTTCGGCTTCGATCGCAACGATCGCTATCCCGATGCACCGGCGGTGCCGAAGACCGTCTTGATCAACCCGGTGCTGAAGCCCTTGTCGGACGAGATGGAAGATGGCTGGGAAGGCTGCCTGTCAGTGCCCGGCCTGCGCGGTGTGGTGCCGCGCCATACCCGTCTGCATTACAGCGGCTTCGATCCGCTGGGCCAGCCAATAGCACGCGACGCGGAGGGCTTTCATGCGCGTGTGGTACAGCATGAATGCGATCACCTGATTGGCGTGCTATATCCCTCTCGGATTCGTGATTTCAGCCGATTTGGCTATACAGAAATTCTGTTCCCGGGCCTAGATTCAGCGTCCGACGAGTAACGCGCGGCGTTTTTCGACGGTACGCTGACCGGCTGCGGATGTGACGTTGCGCCTTGCAATCGTCTCATTTCCCTCACTCTCCCATCAACGCATTGCCTCGCTTTGTGAGCCTGCTCGCAGAGGGGATTTTGTCGTCAAATTCCATTAACTACGAAATTAAGACTTTAAATTCACGTTTGAAATTAAATCACAAATTTTATATTTTTTCAGAGAAATTCGATATTATCTTTATCCTCATACGAAAGCATTCCAAGTAACAAGTTACATAATTTGTTTATAAATAATTGAAGTCAGATTATTTAATGAAAAATGCATCGACTCAAAAAGACTATCCGCCAAGCAGTGCTGGTGTGAGATCGATCGATATTGAACTGGTTGCCGCAACGACTCTTTTCCGGCGAGCAGTAGTTCTCCTGGTGATGCTGCTTTTCCAATCATCCGTGATGGCGCAGCTCTATACAAAGCAAGGCCAGAGCACTGTCACTACGGATGTACCTATAGCGCCCCCTACGACAAGCGCGCCTATCGTGCCGCAAAGTTCGCCGCGCGTTTCTACTGGTGTGATTCGTGGGGTGGAATTAGCACCCGTGGATGGCAAGACCAACTTGTTTTCTCAAGACGCACAAAATACATCTAATACTTCGAGTATTGCTAAGCAAAACATCCAAGCGGAAGAAGCGCCTTCAGATTTTCAGATTTTGATTCAATCTTCAACTGGCAAACTTCTGCCGATTTACGGTCGTGAGCTTTTCGCAGGCGCGCCCTCAACTTTCGCACCGGTCGATCGAATTCCTGTCACGGCCGACTACACGATAGGCCCGGGCGATGAAATCGTCATTCGTGCATGGGGACAGATCGATGTCGATTTTCGCACGGTGGTCGATAGAAACGGGGACATCTTTGTTCCGAAGGTGGGAACCATCAATCTTGCTGGGCTGAAATATCAACAGCTGAACGCTTATCTGAAAACAGCAATCGGACGCGTGTTTCAGAACTTCGACCTTACTACCAGTCTCGGACAATTGCGGTCGATCCAGATCTACATGGTTGGGCATGCCAACCGCCCTGGTACCTACACAGTCAGTTCGATGAGTACCTTGGTCAGCGCGTTGTTTTCGGCGGGTGGACCATCGCCGACCGGATCCATGCGCAGTATTCATCTCAAGCGCGAAGGCCAGCTGATCGCTGAATTCGACTTGTACAGTCTGATCGCCAAAGGAGATATGTCAGGCGATGTCAGGCTGCTGCCGGGCGACGTCATTTACATACCGCCAGTGGGCCCGCAGGCAGCTGTTGCCGGAAGTGTCAATCGGCCAGCCGTGTTTGAACTAAGAGGGGCTACCAGCTTGCAGCAGCTACTGGAGCTCGCGGGGGGAGTGTCCGTCGCCGGTAGTGCAGACAAAGTCACGGTAGAGCGAATTCTTGACCGAAAGACCCGCGTTATTGAAGAGCTGGACTGGCGTGGCATGGACTTCGCGATGCCGGCCATGAACGGTGACCTGTTCAATGTATGGCCTATTTCCCCGAAATTTGAGCGTACCGTGACGCTGCGCGGCAATGTGCAAAGGACGTCCCGCCATCCATGGCGTGACGGCATGCGACTCAGCGATTTGATCCCCGACAAGGGCGTGTTGATTTCGCCAGACTATTGGGCAAAACAGAATGAGCAGACTATCAAGTCGCGACAAAGGGTTGCCAGGAGCATTGACCCTGATGACATGCCCAATAATCCGCTAGCCTTGGGCGAAATGGCCGACAGTGTGCGCGGCAACCAGCTTGATCTGGTCGAGCCTTCATCGACGAGAAAGTCTGTCAACACAACGGCGATCAAGGACAAGGCGGGTCAGATTGTCCTTCCCGATGCGAAGACCTATACCCGAACCGAAGTCAGTCGCATGCTGGAAGAGATCAATTGGGATTACGCGCTTATTGAGCGCCTAGATGTCACCACTCAGGCGCCTAGGCTGATTTCGTTCAATTTGGGAAAGCTCGTCCTCGACAAGGACCAAACTGCTGATCTTGCTCTGTTACCGGGTGATGCCGTCATTATCTTCAGCAAGAGCGATGTTCAGGTTCCCGTATCGCGACAAACCAAGTACGTGACGCTTTCCGGCGAATTCAGGCAGGCTGGAGTTCATCAGGCACTTCCCGGGGAAACACTTCGGCAGCTAGTGCGGCGCATCGGCGGCATGACGGCCGATGCGTATCCGTATGCTGCAGAGTTCACCCGCGAATCCAATCGGGTGACGCAGGCACGTCAGCTAGATGCGATGCTGGACAGGATGGAGCGCGACCTCGAGCGCAGCATCAGCGCACGGTTACAGTCAGCAATTGACCCGACCGCGGTTGCTGCACAGCGAGCCGATATCGATGGCTCACGCGCCACGCTGGCGAGAATGCGCAATATCAAGCCTACCGGCAGGATACCGCTGGAACTGACGCCGGCATCAACGGAGGATCAGTTGCCCGACCTCGTTCTCGAGGATGGCGACAGGCTCCATATTCCTCCGCGGCCGCCGGTACTTTCCGTAATGGGTGCCGTCTATAACGAGAACAGTTTTTTTTACAAATCCGGCAAGGGCTTTAGCGATTACCTGGCGCAGGCCGGCGGCACGACACGCGATGCCGACGACAGCCGCATGTACGTGCTACGCGCCGATGGAACGGTCGCACCCGCGAATACATCCTGGTTTGGACTGAGCGCAAGCCACAAGCTGAACCCCGGCGACACCATCGTCGTTCCTGAAAAACAGGATCGCTCTAGCTGGCAAAAAAGCCTGCGCGACTGGACGCAGATTCTGTATCAGTTCGGCATTGGCGCTGCGGCCCTGCGGGCACTGCGGAACTAAGGCAGGACATCAGCTATGACCGATTCCGCACAGACGAACCAAGCGAGCCAACCCGGCCACTCGCCGCCGGGCCAGCCCGTCGAAGACGCAGCGGCACTCGACGACGAGATCAGCCTGCTCGATCTGCTGCTGGTACTGGCACGGCAGAAGCGCTGGGTGATCGGTGTCCCGGCCTTCACCTCGGTGCTGGCGTTGATTGTCGTGCTGCTCATGCCGCCGATATTCACGAGCAAGGTGGTGATCATGCCGCCGCAGCAGCAAGGCGGCGGCGCGCTGGCCATGCTCGGCGACATGGCCGGCATGGCAGGCCTTGCCGGCGCCGGGAAGTCCCCCGGCGATCTGTACGCTGCGATGCTGGACGCTCGCCCGATCCAGGATGCCGTGATTGACCGATTCGATTTGATGACGCGCTATGAGTCCGAGTATCGGTTTCAGGCAAGGAAAGCGCTCAGTGGTGTCACCAGCGTCAAGGCCGATAAGAAAAGCGGCCTGATCTCTATTGAGGTGGAGGATCCCGATCCTGCGCAAGCGGCGAAGATGGCCGAGGCCTATGTCGAGGAATTGCAAAAGCTACTCGACAGCCTGGCAATCTCGGAAGCGGCCCGTCGCCGGCTCTTCTTTGAAAAGCAGCTTGCTCAGGCAAGAGACAATCTTGCCAATGCTGAGTTGGCCCTGCGTTCGACCCAGGAATCCACCAAGCTCGTCCAGCCTGAGCGGCAGATACCAGCCATCTTCTCGGCGATTGCGCAGCTGCGCGGCACTATCGCGGCCAAGGAAGTCGAGATCACGTCGATGAAGACCTTCGCGACTGCCCAGAACCCGGACCTGAAAGTCGCGCAGCAGGAACTCGCTGCACTCAAGAGCCAGCTCAACCGACTGCAGCGCGACAACCCAACCGAGTCGGGAGACTTTCTCGTGCCTTCGGCGCGCATCCCTGCCAGTGCGGTCGATTATGTGAGGGCTATGCGCGATGTGAAGTACCACGAGACCGTATTCGAATTACTGGCAAAACAATTCGAGCTCGCGAAGATTGACGAGGCGAGAGAAGCGACGCTGATTCAGATTGTCGAGCAGCCGGTGCCAGCGGAATGGAAATCCAAACCGAAGCGGGCATTGATCGTTCTTCTGGCCGCGCTCGCCGGGCTGATGTTGGGGCTGCTGTCTGCTTTCGTGATTGATGCCTGGTCTCGGGCTGCGCATCATGCTGATAGCGCTGCCCGCATCGCTGAACTGCGCCGATTGCTCGGTTGGCGGGTGGCTCCCCACTGACCGGACTTTGTTCAACCGCTCCCGGCGCGCAGATCACGACCATGGATGCATGTGAGGAACCTTCGTGTGGCGCGAAGCGGGCGGAGTCCTGCGGCCTACAGCCAGCAGAATCGCACCATCCTCCGATATAGCATCAGATACACCCCCAGCTCCCCGGCGAACACTACCGCACCCGCTGTCGGCGAGCCGCCGAGATTGATCGCTGCCAATACGAAAGCGATGTTGACCCCCACCAGCGCCAGCGAGGTCATTGCATGCGCATGCCAGGGTGCAAGGCCACGTCGCCGGGCTCGCTGAAGAAAAGTCCGCCGGTACATCAAGGTATGCAGATGCAGCCGGTCTGGCGCCGCGACCGGCCGGTGGTGGGCCATTCGGCGTCCCATTGAAACCAAGGTCTCGATGACCGGATAGGCGCAGATCGCCAGCATCTGCCAGGCACTAATGGTAGGCTTCATTGCAAGCAGCGTCGCGCAAGCTGCCAGCCAGAATCCGATAAAGTATGCGCCGCCATCGCCCATGAAAAGGCGACCTCTAGGAAAATTCAGCAGGCCGAATCCCAGCAGTGCAAAAACACCGGCCAAAGCCAAATCAACGACGAGTGTGTCGCCAGCGGTGTTCGCCAGCCACGCAATGCCTGAAAAAAGCACTACACCAATGCCTGATGCAAGACCATTAAGGCCATCAATGATATTCAGCGCATGTGAAAATCCGGCAATGGCGAATGCCGTGAAGGCAATTGCCAGTATCTTGTTCTCCAAGACTGCATCTATCATCGCAATGTCAGTTTGAGAAATAAGGACGTCAGCTTCGATACCCATCCAGATAACGGCCGCCACTGCTACCAATAACCGAATTGCAGGGCGAATCGCCTGGGTGCAATCTTCGGCAAATCCTATCACGAACAGTGGTAGGGCAAACATCATGAGCCCCAGTCCTGTAATCAAATCCCGGGCGACAAAAGGAGTACCAAGCAGCAATGGATGAGTCGCAAGGTAGGTGAGCACGCCTAATATGATCGCCAAGCCACCGATTCTCGGCGTCCGATCCAGATGAATTTTCTGAATGCTTGCACGAGGCCGGTCACCCGTAAACCGCAAATGCCATCGAGCTGATACAGCGATAGCGAAGGATATAAAGGCGCTCACCGCCATCGATGCGATCGGCGCTAGCGACGCAGCTGAGTTAATTCGCTGTGGCATATGACGATTGCCCTACCGCGGTTGGTGAGGGCGATTTTTCTGGAAAGCTTCAACCGCCGCATTACATTTATTGAGCAATGGCGGTGCTTCACCACCTAACCGCTTTGGGTCGATATCAATCAGCTCTTGGACTCTGCGCATTGCCTTGCCACAAACTTGCTCCAATTCAAAGCCGGCACGCAGCTCAACCAGGGCCGCGTATTGATTCGTGAGGGCATCCAGTACGGCTGACGGTTGCATACAATTGATTGTTTCTGACTTTCCTCCGTATGTATCGCTGCTGCAAGCGTATGTGCGCAGTTCTCCAGCAATGGACTGGCTGGTCTGGATTCCGGCCAGCAAGACCATTCCAACCATCAAGCTGGTGAGGAGGATTAAGTTTCTGTGGACTGCAGACATTTTCGATGTATCTGATGATGTTGTGCTGCTTTTGTTTTTCTGTGCATGCATCGCTTGTTTGCAGCTCAACTATTGTTCGACGTGCTCCATGAATTGAATTATTTTTGGGTTAGCTATCTCCTCGAACTCGTGGATTTTTTCGAGCAAGCGAGAAGAGGGGCGTACATATTTGGTACGCGCATCTGGCCCAAATCGATCAAGTTCAATCCAACCATCTTTCACTAGTTTATTGAACTGGTATCGAATACCCATTTCACTGTGCGGCAATTGTCTGAAAAATGTTTTGACTGTCACGTTTTCCGATGCCAATCCTATTTTTGCTGCTGCAAGCAATATGTCCAGTGCCACCAGAGATTCGACTGGCAACAATTGAGCAAGGTCTGACTGCATTTCAGCCAGCAAGATTAAAGAGGGCTTTCGGTCCAATTCCAAATGCATATATCAATTAGAACAGTCCTAATCTATCTTTCGTTGTTGATTGCGTCCAAGAAAATCAACGATGAAATTCAACCATGAAATTTGTGTGCATTAATGACCGCCTCTGTGGGATAGATCCGACTTCCTGCACTCGAAAGTCGGGAGTTCTGTCCGGCATTGCCGATAGCCAGCATTAATGTTTTCTTGGGTTCCAGTCGATGATGCGACGAGTATTAAAAAAGCAATATTCGTTAGGTTTGGCATCAATATTTGTTGCGCCGGTTTCAGGTAGCGGTCTTGATTATTTGGCTGAGACAGTCTCAATTAGTGATACTGGATGTACCATTATTCGGGATTGGTAAAGCGTCGCCGGTCACAGGGAGTGGCAGTCATGAGCAAAACTGAAAGACTGGCGAGAATTCAGCGTCTGCTTGAGCAGAAAGGCAGTGTGCCAGCACGCGAGCTGATGAGTACCCTGGAAGTCTCGCGTGCCACGTTTCGCCGCGATCTTGATTACTTGCGCGATCGGCTTGGTGTTCCCATTGTTTGGGACCCGGAGTCCGGGGGGTATCGTCTTGCCCCGGAGCAGGGGGCAGGGCTAACGCACAGCGTCCCGGGATTGTGGCTTACCGAGAAGGAAATTTTTGGATTGTTGACGGTGATTGACCTGTTATCCGGGCTTGAGCCGGAAGCGATCATAGGCGATCAGGTCAAGCCACTGCGGCAGCGACTGGAAAAGCTGCTGGAGCAGGATAAATTTTCTGTAGAAGAAATCCGCAACAGGATTCGTTTGTTTCAGATTGGTAGCCGGCAGTCAGCCACGCGCTTTTTCCAGATCGTGGCTCACGCGCTGATGAGCCGAAGACGGCTGCTGCTAACCCATTTCGCGCGTCTGGACGGGAAAATCACCGATCGAGAAGTGTCGCCGCAACGTCTAGTCTATTACCGCGACAATTGGTACCTTGATGCGTTTTGTCATTTAAGAAACGACGTACGCTCGTTCTCTGTTGACGCGCTTGAGGCCGCATCCGAGACAGACAAGCCAGCGGTATTGGTAAGCGAGCGCGTGCTGCACGAGGAGCTGGAGCAGGGGTATGGGATCTTCGCAGGCAGAAAATGCCTCGTCGCCGTTATGAAGTTCACGCCATTCAGGGCGCGCTGGGTCGCGAAGGAAATTTGGCATCCCGATCAACGAGGCGAGTTGCTTCCAGACGGATCCTATCTGCTGAAAGTACCTTACTCTGATGATCGTGAATTGATCCACGACATTCTCAGACAAGGTCAGGAGGTGGAGCTGCTGCAACCAGACACGTTGCGAATAAAAGTGAAAGAAGCGATCGAAGCAATGAGGCAAGTCTACGAAAAATAACTTCCGAGATTTAAGTTGGTCCTGCATCCGTGCTTCCATGGCCTCGTAAGGACTCCATACACACGCGCTGGGCCCCAACGGTTGGTGAGGCAGTCGAAAGACGGGTATTTGCTACAATATTATTTCTGATCCAAATGCCTTTCGAATGGACCGTCAAACGTCCTGACGCCCAGCCAGCTTGATCCATCTCCCGCGCCCAAAGGCGGTCCAAAATGTCTCAACGGTTGTTTGCATTTATTTCATTGGCTCCTGTGGCATCCATCGCTGCAAGCGCTGCCGTGTCGCTTCTAATTGCCATGTCTGCGCGATGGCATCTTCGATTTTCAGGTGACCTGCCCAGCTCGGGTGTACAGAAGATCCACGTTCATAAAACTCCCCGGGTAGGCGGTCTAGCTATCATTCTGGGGGTTCTGGTCTATCTGCTTGCACAGCCTGCCTCCGGAATACCACACGCTGCTGGTTCCAGCATTACGGGCTTTGGACTGTTGCTGTTTGCTGTGCCGGTATTCCTTATTGGTTTGATTGAAGATTTTACGCAAGCAGTTCGTCCGGTGATCAGATTACTGGTAGTCGCTATGGCTGTCGTATGGATGGCTGTGGAAGCCGGGATCGTGATCAGGCAGACGGACTTGACGATTCTGGATTTTTTGCTCAAGCACTATTGGTTGGCCATCGCATTCACCGCCTTTGCTGTAGTTGGCTTTTCCCATGCGATCAATATCGTAGATGGACTCAACGGTTTGGCCTCGGGCACGGGGCTGGTGATGTTCGCTGGCCTTGCCTGGCTCGCGCAGTCTGCCGGCTCCCCATTCATAGCTGATCTCGCGATTGCAGGCATTTGCGGCCTGCTGGGTTTCGCTCTGCTCAACTTCCCCCGAGGTCATCTGTTCATGGGCGATGGCGGGGCGTATTTCACAGGATTTTGGATCGCCGTTTGTGCGGTATTGCTAGTGATGTTCCCTGGGATCAGCGCCTGGAAAGTACTTGCCGCGTGCGCCTATCCGGTTATCGAAACGCTGTTTTCAATGGTACGACGAATTACCCATCGCCGACCATTGGCTGCACCGGATCGCCTGCATCTGCATTCGCTGCTCTATCTTAGGGTTTTTCTGCCGACGGCACGTCGACGTGAATTGGCGCCATGGCATGCGCACGCGATGACTTCCGGCGTGCTGGTATTAGCCAACGTCGTGTTTGTGGTTGCTGCAGCGGGGTTTGGGGTGGCACCTGCATCAGGCATGCTGGTGTTTGCAGCGGAAATTGCTGTTTACGTCATTTTCTATCGCCGGTTAGTGCGATTTCGCTGGCTGTGATTTGCTGGAGGCGGGCAGGGCGCTCGCATCGCATCCTTGGGTTGCTCCCGTCATCTTGGATGAAATGGCGGTCTCAAGTAAGCGCAGCGATTTGCCCTGAACTTGAGGGGGATTTTGGCCGCCTCTTGTTTTCCGAATGGCCATGTCGCTGGAGGCCGGCTACGACCGCTGCGCGGGGCCTCATTTCCCGGGCGAGAGCGCCCGCAAGGCTAAGTTGGCGGCGCTGGCTCCGAAATTTCGGCGACGTTATTCCATGTGTTACATCATTGGAACTCGGATTTTACGTTGGTGTGCGTGCGAGCGTACTCCCTCTGTTTCCGTGCTTGATCAAGGCCCGCCTTGCTGAAGCCATGGCCGATACCCCGGTGATGCCGATGGCCGGCCCACAACAGGCCGGCAAGAAAACACTAATTAGGCAGATGGTAGTAGATAAGGTTACCTGTAAATGGATGACGAGCTCACTAAATTGTTAGTGTGGCAATATCGGGTAGGCATGATCGAGCGGTCATCTATGAAATTCAGCGCGTATAAGCATAGCTGTTGGACATAAAAAAATGGGGTCACACTGACTTTTGACGAGCCAAGATTTCCTGAATCGCTTCAAGATACTTACCAATCACAATCTGCTCATCGAACTCGCGTTCCACCTTTTCTCGCCCTCGCCGCCCCATTGCCTCACGCTCAGCGTACGACAAAGCCGCGACCCTCCCCAATTTTTCTGCCAGATCATCCGCATTTCGGGGGATGCACAGGTAACCATTCACCCCATCATCCACCACCTCGCGACACCCCACAGCGTCGGTCGTAACGATCGGCCTCCCCATCGCTGCCGCCTCCAGCAGGGTGCGCGGTGTGCCTTCGCGGTAGAATGACGGCAGTACCACACAATCGGCTGCCGCGATCTCGGCTCTCACATCGTCGCTCACGCCTAGGTAGCGGACAACACCTTCTTCTACCCAGGCATCTATTTGTTTGCGGGAGATCGCCGCTGGGTTTTGCACATCCAGAAAGCCGAGCAGAAAAAAGTCAGCGTTGGTGTTACGGCACTTGAAAATACGGGCAGCTTCAACGTACTCCCTTACTCCCTTGTCCCACAACATTCGTGCGACCAACAAAAAGCGTATGGATTGGTTGGCGGGCAAGGGCACCGGCGTAAACTTAGCAAGATCAATACCTGACCCTGGTAATCGGTCGGTAACTGCCTGAGCAACCAAGCCCCCCGAAACAAACGCCTGCCGATCATCATCATTCTGAAAAAACACCTTTGCAGATCGCGACAGAGCCAGCTGATACAAGGCACGCACCAGATAGGTAAGCCAATTGTCCTTGATAAACACCGCTCCCAGACCGGCAATGTTATTGATAACCGGAATACCCAAGGTATGCGCCGCAAGCGAACCGTACACATTCGGTTTGACAGTATAGCCAAGAAAAACCGTCGGACGCTCCCATTTCAGCAAACGATAAAAACGCCAAAGCAACAACAAATCTCGTCCTGGATGCGTGCCTTTGTTGTCCATCGACAAAGGCACGAAACGGCAACCCAATGCCTCCAGACGAAGCACGTAGTCATCGGGGGGAGCAACAGCCACCACTTCATAGCCAGCAGCCAGCAAAGCGCGGATTAGCCCATAGCGGAAATTGAGCAAGTTCCACGCGGTGTTCAGTGCAATTACTACTTTTGGCTTCATCCGCGCTGTTCCTGCTCCAACCAGGCCTGAAACATCAGCACATCCCAAAGGTGATACTGCCAGTTACGTTGCCCGGACAAATGCTCTGTCCATTTCTGGCGAATTGGTCCAGACTGAAAAAAACCTTCTCGTCGCAAGCGCGATTTATCTAGAAGGTTTTCCGCCCAATCCCGCAATGGACCACGGAGCCATGAATCAATCGGGACGCCAAAACCCATCTTGGGCCGCTCGATTAATTCTCTCGGTACATATTTATCCAAAACCTGACGCAAAATCCACTTGCTTTGGCCGTTACGCACTTTCATATGCAAAGGCAGCCGCCAGGCAAACTCAACCACACGATGATCGAGCAACGGCACGCGGGTTTCCAAGCTAACCCCCATGGCAGCGCGGTCCACCTTTACCAAAATATCATCGGGCAGATAATTCAAGGTATCAGTCAACATCATCACTTCGAAATAATCGGTGATGCCTGCCGCCAAATCGCCTGAATTAAAGTATTCAGTCGGTTCATCACCCTGCAGCACAATATCGTCCGGGTTAGCCCAATGCGACAAAAAACCTCGATAGAAACGACTCTGATTACTCTGTTCGAGGTACGCAGCAAACTTATGAGCCTTGTACCCGATATTGTGCGTTCGTACTGGCAGCATTGGCAGAACCGGCGCAAACATGCGATTCCAACAGGAAATCGGCAGCGAGCGGATTGCCTCGGCCAAGCCCAGCCTTGCAAAGCTCGGTATAAGAGAAAGCTTCCGCCAAATACTCGCAGCCCTGCGGTAACGCGAATAGCCCCCAAACAGCTCATCGCCACCATCACCAGAAAGCGAAACAGTGACATGCTGACGTGTCATCTGTGACACCAGAAATGTCGGGATTTGCGACGAATCGGAGAACGGCTCATCGTAAAGTGCAGGCAGACGCGGAATTACTTCCAGCGCCTGCTTGGGCGACACATAGAATTCGGTATGTTCGGTGTTCAAATGCCTCGCCACCGCCTTGGCATGGACAGCCTCGTTGTAACCAGCTTCATTAAAACCTATCGTGAAGGTCTTCACTGGCCGAGCCGATTGCGCCTGCATTAGGGACACAATCGTCGATGAATCCACCCCGCCGGAAAGAAACGCCCCCAGTGGCACGTCGGCCCGCATTTGAAGTGCAACCGCCGCAAGCAAACGCTCTTCCAGCGCATTCACGGCATCGGTATCCGATCCTGCAAAGAGTTCGTTTCTTGTCGACGCAATCGCCTCACACAAAGACCAATACGGTGCTGGGTCGCCCAGAGTTACGCCAGCTCGCACGCGCAACAATGACCCCGCCGGCAGTTTGCGTATGCTTCGGTAGATCGAAAAGGGCGCCGGCACGTAGTTGTGCCGCATCTGAAGTGCAATTGCTGTCCGATCAATCGCCCCTACGAACGAAGGGTGCGCTTTGAGAGCTTTCAGTTCTGAGCCAAACAGCAATACCCCGTTTTGCACCCCGTAATACAACGGCTTTTCGCCCAGGCGATCGCGTGCCAACAGCAATTCACGCGCGTGTTTATCCCACACTGCAAACGCAAACATGCCCACACAGTGCTGCAATGTGCGCTCGATACCCCACGCATCAAACCCTGCCAGCAGAGTTTCGGTGTCGGAATGACCGCGCCAAGTGCTACCCACCATCGCGCAAGTTCCGAAAAGGTTAGTCCCTGTGGTGACGCCGACTTTTTCCAATTCGGCACGGAGATCCTGATGGTTGTAAATCTCGCCATTGAAGGCAATGACATAACGGCCGCTGGTCGACACCATCGGCTGATGTCCGGCAGGCGACAAATCGACAATCGACAAACGCCGATGCACGAGTCCGATACCGGCATCAACATCTGTCCAAATTCCTGCATCATCCGGCCCGCGATGCGCGATTGCGCCTCCCATTTTTTCAAGCAGCACAGGCCAATCATTGGCGGAAGGGCTGCCATGGCACAGAAAACCCGCAAAACCGCACATCAGTCGTTCGCCTTGTGTCGCAACACCACATCAAACCCGCTAACCAGCAGATCATCATCGGGTAGCGTTTGGAACTCATCAGCCAAGCTCGAACGGGCAATCGGCAGCTTATCCCAAGTTATTTTGCGGGCAACCTCGCAGGTAAAGCCCGCCTGCTCGAACACTGCCAGCATCTCGGCATAACGGATACGGTTCGTGTAAAACCCGGAACGGCTGAGCAATGGCCCTTCCCAGATAGCAGCAGAAAACCTCAGGTTATTCAAACCACCGCCCAAATGATCTTTCAAATCTACCCGATGCACACACACGCCGCCAGGCTTAAGCAACCGTTTCAACTCACGTACCAAGCGTGAAAAATCCCCTTTGGGGATGTGCTCTAGCACGGCATTTGAAAAGCAGAAATCCACCGAATGTGGGGGTATTTTTGCCAGCGAAGCCACGCCATCCGTCAAATACTCGGCATGGCAAGCTGATAGAACACCCTGAAGATTGGTAATTTCTGCCGAATAGGGCACCTGATAATGCTGGGTCTGCAGATAATCCGCCATGGCCGAATAGGCTGTCGGGGCAGTTGTTGCAAACGGCCCAGCATCCACCAACCAAACCCGCCCAGCCCCCACAGCCCTAGCCACCATGGCAGTAAAAACCGAATCGCCCGGCCCCAATTCGAGTACGTTGAAATCTTCTGCAACAGACTGGGGGGAGGTTGGCAAGCTTGCAGCTTTTGCGTGCATCAAATACGTTTCCAGCGCGCGTGCCGGCTGATTCATGTCGCCATGCTCAAACAGCCCAAGCCGTTTCCAGAACGAATAGCCGACGGGCAAGCGAGCCAGCACAATTTTCGCCGCCACGCGCAACCACCATGGCATTTGTTGCCTCAATTCCATTCACTACGCCCCATCCGCAACCAGCGACTCAAAAAACGCCTCATATTGCTTGACTACTGCGCTAATCTCAAACAAATTGTCCACCCGCTCACGCCCCGCTGCGCCCAAGGCTGCGCGTTGATCAAAAGGCATCGTCAACAAATCGTGAATGGCATATGCCAAACCCGACATGTCGCCTGCCGGTACCACGCGGCCGGTATCCCCCACAATCCAGGCGGAATCTCCCACATCGGTGACAGCACAGGGCACGCCGCAGGCCATCGCCTCGCCTACTACATTCGGAAATGACTCACCCACGGAAGGCAGCGCTAGTACATCCAGCGCAGCCACCAAGCGGGGAATGTCAGTGCGTGGCCCCAACAAATGACAAACCCCTGCCACGCCAGCATTATGTATGGCTGGCATCAAAACGCTATTGTCTGTATCTACACCTTGCCCCGCTAACAGAAAATTCACATCCTGCCTCATCGCGTGTAATTGGGCCATTGCGCTTACAAACCCAAGCTGGTTTTTTTGCGGGTGATAGCGCCCGATAACGCCTATCAGCGGCGTAGCAACGTCCAAACCGAGTTCGCAACAAAGCTCACGACGCGCCAAAGGAGCGGGAACAAATTGCTCTAAATCAAAACCATTGGGAATGACCACCATCTTGTCGGCAGCGTAGCCTATGTCCTCATGCGCCTTGCGTGCAAACTGCGAATTGACCAGTATCTTGCAAGGAACCCAATGCGAAAGCCGCGCGCACAACTGAACGACCCACAGTGTTGATCGCTTATTGGCTGCCGCAGATAGGTCGGTGTGTCGAATTCCCCATGCCAAGGCTTTGATACCCGCAACCCGGCTTGCCAAACCTCCAAAAAAGTCAGCGTGGTACATCCATGTGTTAACGATATTTGGCTTCAATTGAATAAGAAGCTTCACCAATTGAATAAATGCCATCGGACTGGGTGTGCTGGGGCGCATATTCAAGCTAATAACAGGAATACCGAGCTCAACAATTTTCGGACCAATTTCCCCAGGCGTCGTCAAGGAAATGACCGTCGGCGTAAAACAACTACGATCGATACGCTGCAAAAGCTTTAATAACATTGACTCAGCACCACCGGTTTTCAAACCGGTAATGATTAACACAACATGCAGCGACTTAACCAAAACACTCCTCCGAGATAAGCCATCTATACACAAACACTGTCGGCATAACAACAAATCGGCAAAAGAAAGCGGTCGGCACCATCAAAAACCAAAAGAAACCAAAATATCGACATCTCTTGACTTAGTTAATTTTAGCGGCAATAACAGCCATCGTACCATAGCGACGACAGAAAATTTCAACGAAAAAGTTAATTACTTTTGGTTTTGAAGGCTATCATATTAATTTCAAGTGAATTTAGTCTAAAGTTGATATATTCGAATTCGTGAGGAATGATATAGGAGTGGCCTCGAATTAATGAACCAAATACTTTCTCTCGCCTTCCGTATTTACAATATAAATCTAAATATTCCACGAAATCAACTGACTAATCATGTATTGGCTTACTGAACTTGAAGCTATCGAAACGGTAATCCCCGCGTGATTCCCCTATTTTTAACGGACGCCTGAAGTAGCGTTATGCGGCCATGGCCGGCCGATGATTTGGGGTGACACCGACTAAGCTCATGTTCGGACGGGCTTGAGTGTAGCGTCACATCCAGCGGGACGACTGATCTTGAACCTCATCGACCGTGTCGAACAGCTCCTGCGCCAGCAAGTCATAGCGCACCGTTCGATTGAAGCGCTCGATATGGGCATTCTGCCGCGGCCTGCTCGGCTTGATGTATTCGATTCAAATTTCGCGCTTACTGGCCCGGGTTTGTACGGCGCCGCTGATATTCTCAGGGCCGTTATCGCATCCGATGACTTTTGGTGTGTCCCGCCAGCTGATGATCCACTTCAGCGCTCGGATCAAGCGCTCCGCCAGTAGGGAGAAATCTGCTTCGATGTCCGGCGCCCCGCGGTTGAGGTCATTGATCACATTCAGTAGCCGGAAGGGCCGTCGATCCATCAGTTAATCATGCATGAAATACAGTGACCAGACTTCGCTGACTTCCTTGGCCACGCTCAAAACCTGCGGATCTTCCCTGCAATTCCGTTTTTTGGATTTGAACCGCAGTTTCAGGTCGAATCCTTTGCAAATTCGATATACGCGCTTGTAATTTCATCGACAGCCCTTCATATTGTGAAGATATAAGTAGCACAGACCAAAGCCCCAATTTCGGCGGTCGGCAATCAGGCGAATTAGCCCGTCGGCAATCACCTCATTCTCAGAATGGACCATCTTGTGCAGCCGCCGGTTATCTTCTTCTAGTGTGATGCCGAGTTAGCGGGACAGATCCGACACCTTGATTCCGGCCTCAGCCCGCTGCAAGGGCCCATGACCTGGCGATCAGTAAATCTCGATTCTTTATGTAGAAACCCTCACGGTAAGAAAATTCTGATTCAGATCACCGCTAAACTGAGGGAGCATTACCGTTATTTGCGAGAAATTCATTTGTATAGATTGAGCGATCAATATACGGCGTATTTTCCAACGAAAACCACTACGTTTTCAAAGGCAAGATCGTTGGCGCTGTTCAATCCTTTAAAATCAATATCAAAGTGAATTAGCTGAGCTAAACAATCCATCATAAACGGAAGTTATGGCCTTTATTTCATACTTTGCCAAATCCCCTTCAGATACCTTTTCACGACCTCCCTTCACCCAGAACCTTACCGCCTCAGCAAGCGAAGTTGAATCGATCCGCTTGGAGATAACACAGCATTCGATAGAATCCAGTATTTCTAAAATGCCACCTGGCGCAGGTGTAGATATTACGGGCGTACCACACGCTAATGACTCAAGAACAACATTGGGAAAGCCCTCATGTTTGGAGCTCATTATAAATGCATCCGCTTTTGCAAAATACGGAAAAGGATTAGAAACAAATCCTGCAAAAGTCACATAATCGCCAAGATTTAATTTATAAACCAAATTAGCAAGCTTCGAAAACAAGGGGCCATCACCCAAGATAGTTAAATGAATAGGAAGGTCCGTGCAAAACGAAACCGCCTCAATCAATATATCGAACCCCTTGACATCGACCAAGCGGCCTGCAGCGACTAAATTTATACAGTCAGAATTGAAGAATGGATCAAAAAGATCAATATGTGACTTAATCCACTCTTTATCGACCGGATTGTTGATTAAGGCTACCTTTTTTTTACTCAAGCCGCAATAACTAATTAAATCATCTGCCATATATCTTGATTGGCACACTACTGCATCAAAATTATTATAAAGAACTCTGTATGTAAAACGCAATAATGAGGGTAACTTACTGTTGGCATGGCGAAGGCTGATGATCCCAGTTTCCCTAGCAACAAATCTTATGTTGGTTGGTAAAAATAATTTACACAAAGAAACAACGAAACTCAGATGCCAAGAAACGGTAAATATAACATCTGGCTTAACCGTCCAAACCACCTTCAAGATTTTAAGGGGTGAGTATCGGACACGCGAACACTTTAAATCAATTATCTTTAAATCTGACGGTATGAATAAATCGAAAGCGGGATTTATATTATTTACTACTGCCAAAGTTACATCAAAACGTGACCTGGATAAATATCGCAGCAAATTAACAGAAAATCTCTCTGCCCCCCCTCCGCCAAGATTTGTAACTAGAAACAACAATCTAATTTTGGTTGACATAAGCTGCTTATCTATGTCTGAGAAGGTTACATCACTTTTCTGGCGATGTTGGCGGCCATATTCTTCGCCTTTATGAAATACAGCCAGAAATTATTAAACAAAGAGTCTATGGGAGATAGACTGCATATGTCACCTTGAAGCAGATCTTTCGCAGAAACTATACTATCCCGAAAGCTCACTAGGCTTCTTTCGAAATCATTAATTTCGGAATCAGACCAACTATTATGGTGAAAGCAAATAGTCCAAATACCTAATGGGAACTTGCGAAAACGCCAAATCTGTTGAGGAATCCAGACTGCGCCCATGTATCTAATAATTCTAAAATAAAATCCGTCGCTTATAATATTAATCCCTCGCTGCACTAATAAATCTACTGTCACCTTGTCAAATGAATGCGCTGGTGCAACCCATAAATCTGGTGCTACGCCTTCTCGCTTGAATATATCTATAGCCTTATCTAACTTTTGTGCTTGCTCATATTCAGTCAAGCCTGCAAATTCGCTCCGCTGGTTAAGCCCAACGATTCCCGATTCTGTTGTCACATAGCGATGGTCTAAGCCGTGCAGTCCTATCGTCCAACCAAGTTTTTGCCAGTTTCTGACTTTTGACCAGAATTGTTGGTTGGGTGAGGAAACAATCAAAGCAGGATCTTTGTTATCTGGTATCACTGCAATTATCGGTTTAATGGAGTTTTTTATTAGAATGGCTTCAATTTTATCCCATACCTCCCAATTCATTTCAGGACATAGATCATCGAACCTTATCAAGTATTTTGCGCTAATCATCTGCTACCTATAAGATTTTCACAGAAAGTTATTTTCATAACTAAGTTATAGAAAATTTTATTCTTCAGTATAATTTGAATACACATTTAATACCATTGCCTCATCCATCCGGATGAGTGCAAAGTGAGGTGAGGCTATTGTTGATAAGTAGAGAATGGCAGGATGGATTGTTGTGAACTATATATATCCACTTTCAAGGTGCTACTCCTTTTATTATCTTGCTCAATACTTTAGCCATCACGGATGCTAGAAAAGGAGTCTAGAAATAAAAGTAGTCATAATTACCATATCCATCGTAATTAACAGCATCGCAGCACACGATTGATACGCGTATCTCCTTGCGCTTTTCGAAATTACGTTAAGCTATTTTAGCAATGTCAGCAGATATCTCAATCCCAACGATCTTGCCAAACGGATGTCGAGCCATTGCCCGAAGCGCGCTGCCCCTACCGCAACCAATATCTAAAATGCAATCTTAAGGGCTAATTTTGTAACTCGACAAAGTGCTATGAAGATATTTATCTCCCGATGGTGATGGCCTAGAAGAAAATTTGGGATCTGACTCCGCCATCTCAGGTTGGATAACCAACAGAAAATCTCGCCCTCGCAAACGATCAGCGATGATCACAAACCTTCTTGATATTAATTTCATTTGCAAAAGAGTGGCGGCAAATTAGGAATTGAAAATAAATTTTTTGAGTTGCACTAGAACACGAAGAAACAGAAATGGGTAGCTGCAGTATTTGCTTTCGATTAATAGCTCGCCGCCAAATCCATCCTTGAACTTATTAATATTAATTAATGATTTATCTTTCGTGCCCAACGCATATCCGCCAAGGTCATAAATAAGATATTTATTTTCTTTGAAAAAAGAAATTGCATGCCAATGAAGAAGGCGATTGGCGCGACCTACAATTGCTGCAAAACTTTTTTCATTAATATCTCGAAAGTGTGAGGCAGAATACAATAATCGTACACGACTAATAGTTTCGTCAAGTATGTAAGCATTCATGACAATTACTGAATCATTGAATGAAGCTTGGAACATTTTCAGGTTACCTGATCGCTGTTTTAATTGATCTATGCTAATCGCTGGAAGGCCTTTTCTTGTTGCAAACTTGTTATAGAACTTAACAAAGTTGAGTTCGTCGTTTGTTTCGGATGTTGCAATACCATCTCTTTTGGCTCGCCTAATCTCATAAGCTACGTTTTTTTCGAAATTCTTTAATATCTGATCATGTGTTTGATCAAGGGAAATGATCTTCGTGATGAATGGGGTTCTTTTGAATAAGATGTGCCGCTTTAAATCAGAGCACTGAATATATTGAATAAATTTAATTGAGTCAGTAAGGGTTGGGCTATCGGCAAACCATTTCTCAAAAAAAGAGAAATTATATTTTTGTCGCGTGAAAGTTATCACTTAATAAATCTCGGTCGAAGTTCGAGCATACTTACCTTTTTAATTTTTCGTACGCGCGGTTTATTTTCAAAATTGAGGCACATTAAAATTGTGAACATCACAAAAGGAAGTGTGTATTTCATAATAAATGGCTCTTTATATTCCACGGCCATTAGTATAATTAAAGGGCATAGAATCCACTTTTGGTTTAATAGGAAGAACCTAGAATATAGTATCATTACGGCAATATAAAAAATTACAGATGCTGGAAGTCCTAGTGAGTAGTAGTTTTGAATATATCCACTATCGTGACCGGAAGCATTTCCGCCGTATCCATCATCAACAAGGCCTGTGCCAATGAATGTATCAACAGTCAATGGAGGTACGGGCATACTCTGCAGCGCCTCTAGCGAGGCGGATTCACCCACTAGAAATATGTCGAACGCCCACTCAACCGCTGCTTGTATTTGCGAGTCATTGTTTATTTCGTTTTGAACTGGTCCATAGCATAATAAGTATAACGAAAGAATGGTTGCTAAAAAGTATAATATTTTGCGTCTTTGGTTAAAAAGCATGTAGACGGTATAAGAGAAAAAGGCAGCCATGCTTATATATAGACCTGTGCGTCCCACCATGACGATCGAAACCGCAACAATTAATGCGCAGAAAGTTAAGCAAATTGCTTTCAGCGTACTCTTTGACGCAAGTGAAAGATATAAAAGGGAGGCTACCCCACAAGACTGTATGAGTGAGAGTACGGCGCCTGTTGAATTGCTTAAACCCGGGGCACGCAAGTCGTTTTCTATTGACGTATTGCCACCTTGTACTAACAGAGCCGCTAATGAAGATCTCGCTTCCGCGGAAAAAAATGTATAGTATATAAATATGGTCTGCACAAAAACAACTACAGACAATCCTTTTAAAAACTCCTTGTGATCGTGATTGTATGCAACTGCAAATGCGATTGCCCCGATAATAGAATAAATCTGAAAATGAAATAATCTTGAGACTTGGGTCGAATCGCCGCTAGCAAATCGATATTGTATAACTGCCCATGCAAGACAAAAGTTTATAAGTAATATGGAAAATACTACCCATTTGTCGAGTTTTTTAATTTCATTGTAGATCGGTCGCCACCAAGTCAGTAGTAACACCAAAAGCGCAATTCGAGCTGTACTGAGTTTGGGTATATGCTGAAATGATACATTGTAAATAAACATAAAAAGCAGGGTCGCTAACGAAGCATTTTTTATCATTTAATTAACTGTTTAGCTTTAATTACTGCGGAAACAATCGCCGGATATCGGCTTAAGCAATATACTGCTTTGTGCTTGAGTGTGGCATATTTCATATCTTTGTTGGATATTCTAATCTTTTGTTTGAACCGTTCTGTTTGGCCAATTCTTAAAAGGTCTAAGGCCCATCCATAGTTTAATCTAAGGTGACCACGTCGAACGGTAGAGTACGAAACCCCAAGCTCTAATGCGCGATCGTATGCATCCTCATAAGCTTGTTCACCATTCTTTGCGGCTGCCCCTAATGCAGATGATGACGTTCCTTTGCTTTTTCTGTATATGCCTAATGTTTGATTGATATGGCCAATCCTCCCTTTTGATGCGTGCTCAAAATGAAGAAATAAATCAACGGTTCTGCAATTTCTATGGCTGCTGATTATTGCTGAAGATCTATACATTTTACTGCAATGTGAGAAAAAGCAGCCATTAATACACAAATAATTGATATCGGTTTTAGGGGGGATATCTCTATTAAAAAACTTGTCCGATATCACTCGTCCATTTGCGCCATCTATCGTTCTGACATTATGCGATACAATCGTGCAATCGGGGTTGGCATCTAAATAATCCGCTTGTTTCTGTATTTTTCCTGGCAGCATCATGTCGTCGCCATCAATATGGCAAATATATTCACCGCGCGCTTTTCTTGTTACGGCAAAGTAGTTTTGTGTCCCATTAATATTTTTTTCATGGAATATCGGGATGATTAAATCTGGATAGCGCATAGAGTATTCAAGCAAAATGCTCTGAGTTATTCCATCGGTTGAGGCATCGTCGCCAACAATTACTTCAAACGGGAAGTTGGTTTCTTGGGTGACGATTGATTCCAAGCATTCGGCAAGCCATTTTCCATGGTTATATGTGATTACTGTTACGCTTACTTTAGGGTGAATTTCGCCATTCATTCATACCAACCTTTGTTTAAATATTTGAGGAGGGTGTAATGTTTCTCGGAGGCAAAGATCAAAGTGGCTGCAATAGAAAGGCATAATGATAATATTATGAAAATCAATAATTGAGTATTTGAAATAACTTGCAGTTTCGTTGCTAAAGTCATTAAAGAGTGTGCGGGTACCAATACTATTGCCGTTACCCCAATTCCCGTCATCACATCCCCAACTAACCACTGCAAATGCAAGCCTTTAGCAAACCTATGATGCACGATGGCGGTAAAGATCAAGAATGTAATCAGACGGATCCCAAACCACGTATATGCAACCCCAATTGCACCATATTCGAAGGCTGAATAGGCGAGTAGAGGTACTTGCACTACAGCGTTAATTGTCGAGTTGATGAGGTGAAGCCGCAATTTCCCGTGAGCGAATTGCAGATAATATTGAAACGCGGCTATGGCCAAAATTCCATTACCCAATACAAACCAGCGTAGTATCGGGCCGGCCCAGTCGGCTGCAGTGTGGTCACCTGTCCATAGAAACAAAATTTCATTTGGATAGATGGCAATAGTTCCTGTAATTGGGAAGATGATTGCGGCGACCAAGCGGGTTGCCTTGCGGTAAAGCGCAATCATGCCGGCATCGTTCCCTTGCGCCAACAGCAAAGTCATGCGAGGCAAGATTGCTTGGCTGATCGGGCCGCTTAAACTGAGTAGCCCATTCGCCACTACAGCAACGAGGGCAAAATATCCAAATTCACGCAAAGGCAGCGTATTAGACAGAATCAGCTTGTCGGTCTGTGTGAGCATAATCCAGAGTGCGGATGTGTAGGCAATGCCACCTGCAAATGGGATAATGCTCTTCATTTCTACCAATGAAAATCTTGGATTATAAAGTCCAATAGACTGTAGTGACTTGTAAAACTTCTTTCCTAAAAATAGCAGTTCCAGCAGGCTTAGAACTAATTGAAATTCAAAGAAATGAGCGGGGTCTTGGGATATCCAGCGGAGGAGAATGTATGCACCGCCAAAGCGCGCGCTCGCGAAAACAACATTTGTAGCATTCAGCCAAACCATCTGCTCCGCGCCTTGTATCCCACCACGATACAAGACTATAAACCAGCGCAAACCGACCATACCGCCCATCAGGGAAATGCAGTACTCCACTTCTGAGATTGAAATGCTTTGAACTGTCAGCCAATGTTTTGCGATGGATGAACTGGCTAGCAGTATTGCTAGCGTAACCAAAATTGCCAAAAATGCAAAAATCCATTCAATACTTCGCACTAAAGGCGACAATTGAGTGCCACCGTCGGATTGCCCTCGGCATTGGGCAACTTGGCGTGACAACGTCGGTGAAAGTCCCATATCCAACAAGCCGAACCAAGCTTGCATCATTGTGAAGAACCCCACCAGGCCATATGCTTCAGCTCCCAAATACTTGAGATAAAGCGGGAGCATGACTATCCCGACCAGGGTGGTGTAGCCTGTACCGAGATAGTTTGCGAGGGTGTTTTTCTTCAACGACATTAATGTTGCCGGTGCGGTCCTGCAAAGAAGGCTTCTATGGCCCCGCAGAGGGCACGGATGCCGTCGGCGTCGATGCGGCTGCCCAACGGAAGCTCCACGGCTGTCTGCCTAAGGTCTGTCAAACCTGGGAGGCGATAGCGCTGGGGGTAGAGGTCCGCTCCGAATTGGGGGATCACCACTGGATACCCTTGGCTGCGCAGATGTTGAAATAGAGCATCCCGCTGCTTAGTCCCATCCAAGGCGATCACTGCTTGTTGATGATTGGAATCCAGTACTCCTTTGCCCGAAAGGATTTGGAGGCTTGGCAAGGGAGAAAGATGTTGATGATAGAGGGCATGTTGTTGATTGTTTCGAGCGATCAATGCGTCTATCTGTTCAAGGCTGATCAGCGCGTAGGCGGCCTGAATTTCAGACATGCGCCCGTTTACCGTTTTGCGGACAGGCGCCTGGCGAATGACTCCGCCACTGCTGCGCATACAGCGCAAGCGGTCGGCCAAGCTTTCGTCGTTAGTACATATACACGCACCTCCAGCGCCATTCAGGAGGTTTTTAGCATTCAAATCAAAAACCTCTGCTTGGCCGAAGGCACCGATTGGACCCTCTTCCAGGCAGCATGCGAATGATTCCGAAGAATCGAAGAAGATCGGGATTTGATGTAACTGTGCTAACTCCGTCAGGCCGGTAACATCGCAAGCGCCGCCCCATGGGTTAACACCGATTATCACGTCAGTTTCATCTCTGATAGCAAGCTCAGCATCAGCCCGTTGTTGTCGGTAGCCGCTTTTAGGGTAGACGTCACAGACAACCTGCGAGCAATCCATCCAATTGATGGCTTCCAATAATGGGGAGGGCGCGTTTGCGGGCACCAGAAGGCGACGTGAAGAGAGCCCCGCTTCCAGTAACATGATCCACGCTACAGCTGGATTAGAAATAGCAATGACGTGACCGACGCCGAAGTGTTGCGCTAATTCGGCTTCGAGGCGACGTACCAGGGGCCCGGATTCCGTGTAGTACTGGCGTTCAAAAATGCCTTCAACGTACCTTCTCAGTGCTTCTGGCGAGGGACGGTTTTGCTGGCCACTTGGGAACACCTGAGCAGCCTGGGAGGCTTGGTTCATGGTGGCGCTCAGGCAGGTTGCTGCTGTTTTGCCATGCGATCCAGGATAGCGCAGGCGTGCCGTTGGAGAAGGCGTAGAAAGTCTGCGATCCGGCTGATGTCATCCAGGGAAACCAAGTGACCACAGGGCATGGATATAAAGCGATTCGCCGCCCAGTCCGTATTGGGTAGGGCGGTGGCAATGTGGAGGTAAGTCATGGGCTTATGGGTCAATGGCGGGGCGTAGTAAGCGCGGGCGAGGATCATCTCGGCATTCAACAGCTGAACCGTTTGATCCCGACTGAAGGGCCAACAATCCAGAACTTCCATTACGATGTTCTTGTGGCTGGGTTCTGTAGCGGTGTCCTGTTCAACAAGTCGGAGAAATGGAATGTCTGCTAGCTCTTCCCGATAGCGCTCGAATCTGGCGAGATTGCGCTCCAGTTGCGAAGCGAGGCCATCCAGGCCTGAAAGAGCCATGGCAGCGTGGATATCGGGTAGCTGTACGTTGAGAGTTTTGCCCGCCCCTGCGCCACAGCGTTTGTGGCGCAGAGTGTCGGCCAGCTTGGGATCGTTGGTGGTGATATAGCCGCCCTCGAAACCATTGACCAGTTTGCTGGCGCCTATGGAAAACAATTCGGCGTCACCAAAACTGCCGATCCGTTTACCCTTATGCCGCTCATGTACAGATTCAACGCTGTCAAAGATAAGCGGAATGCGGTGGTTTCGCGCCAAACTGGAAAGGCCGTCAATGTCACAGTGCCCGCCTACAGGATGCACGCCGATGATGGCAGCCGTTTGTTCATTAACACAGGGAAGGACGGTATCTGCACTGTTGGCAAGGGTCGATCTCTCAATGTCACAAAAATGGGGTATGAGACCAACCCAGGCAATGATGTCAGCCATACGGCGGTATGTCAGGGATGGAAGGATGACTTCGTTTCGACCTGGTAGACGTAGGGCGTCAATCAGAAGGGCTAGCGCCCAGAACCCGCTGTTGGCGGTGATGCAATGCTTGACTTCATGCATGGTCGCCAGGCGCTGCTCTAATTCTTCAGTCAAGCGCACGGGGGCAGTCTCCATGCGCTGGACATATTCAAAGAAGCGATCGTAGTCTGGTCGGACCAGATTGGATGTTGGCTTTGGGGTGCTGAATAGTCGTGGGCCGCCGAATAAGGCAAGACTTTCAGTTTCGCGCTTTTCAAGTCCCTTGGTCATGATGGAAGTCTGGATTAGCGCACCAAAAGAATATCATAACGATAATGGGCGGCATAATAGTATTCTGGCATTACGCTGACCTCTGCGTTCCACCCATATTTTTTGGCCAGCGCAACGAAATTTTCGCGACTCCGCCAGATACCGATGGGGGATTCATTGTCCAGTAATTCAGCAGGGTTGACCTTGCCCTTGCCATAGAATTCTTCTGCCAAGTCTTTATCAGGCAAGTTTCCGATAAATACACGGCTGACGTTTCTGTATTGGTTGTAAAGTTTGGCCAGAACATTGGCGGCGTGTTCTTCGCGAAAGTACGAGAAACTGCCATAGCACAGCACCTTGGTATATCGGTCAGGATTGCTATCCACATCAATAAATTCAGACGCTCCACTATGGGTAAAGGTGAATTTGTTATCTTGGGAGAAGTATTTATTTGCCACTTCGATCAGTTTGGCCGAGAAGTCGACGCCTCGATAGCCAGTTAGCCTCGAAAATAGACGGCTTGAAAGAGCGCCATTGCCACAGGCCAGATCCAGAAGGATGTCCCCATTCTCAATTGAAAGCTTTGCCAGGATGCGTTCGATGATCAGGTTGATTTGTTCCTCATCAACAGGTTTTCCATTGACTGTTCTGCGGATTTGGCCCCAGAAGTCATTATCAGCCTTAGACCGGGCATATTGGTCATGGTCGAACTTAATAGGTTGATTGAGTTGCATTAATGCCTCGATAGATTTTGTTGGTTGGTTTTATATTAGATCGTATTCGTATTTTACCCATACTTTGACTTGAGGCAATGGGTTAAACATTAATACGTCAATGATGGATAGATATGGAATGAAACTACTCCCGAATTGATTGTATTCAATTGGCCTTGTTTTAATGAATTTCAGGATGACGCCGGCTCTCTGGAATTCTTCGCGAGAATACAACCCAAGACCGCCTATGCTGTTGATGTATTTATCGGCGCCTAATTGTAAGCAGAGCGCTAAGACTTTTTCCTGGCTTTTGAGATTGTGGTCAATGGAAACGTTGGAAGAAATGAACAGTTCAGTATTTATTTCAAGTAGTTCGCAAAGCCGCTTTATAGAGTAACGGATATAATCAAAAAGGTTATTCGACGGGTAATTTATAATTTCGTCAATCGCCGGGTATATTGTTTCGAATTGGGGCGCTCGCCGGTAAGCTGCCTGGATTTGTCGTGCTAATTTGTCACGTTGATATTCCGGTGAAATTCGGCGCTCTCGTATATCAAGAAAGTCTGAGTCTTTGATCAGGGGTATTGAGAACACGAAGTCCCTGCCATCAAGGAGAAATCGGTTGCGATTGATCCACCCTTTCTTGGTGTATTTGATATTGTCGTAGATAACAAATCGTTGTGTTGCAGCAATGAGTTGGAAGTACCCTATATATGGGAAGAAATAGGGCTGCATGATGGAGAGATTCATTTGCCACCACGAACAGTATTTATGATGAAATCAACGTCCGCCATGCTCAAGGTAGGGTATATTGGCAGACAGATAACGCTATTGGAGGCTTGTGCCGCGACAGGATTATTTTTGGCGCTGGATAATCCGCGGTACATGGGCATATCACTTATTAATGGATAGAAATACCGTCGCCCATGGATGCCAGCTTGTTTCATTTTCAAGTAGAGCTCGTCTCTGCTAAGAGGGTAGTCCTTGCCGATAAAAATTGGGAAATAGGAGGCGTTGCCCTCTGTATTGGCTACTTGATTTAGTGTACTTATTCCGGCTAATCCTGCTAGCCCTAAGCGGTAGCGTTGTTCTATTGCCCTGCGGCGTTCGAGAGCTTGGTCTACATGGCGTAGTTGGAGCAGACCAAAGGCGGCGTTAATCTCGCTCATCTTGCCGTTAATGCCTGGTGCAACCACCGTGACTTCATCGACAAAGCCGAAATTTTTCAGGTGGTCGATACGCCGTTTGGTCTTGTCGTCTTGGCAGACAATTGCGCCGCCTTCAAAGGTATTGAACACCTTGGTGGCGTGAAAGCTGAGTACGGACAAGTCGCCATGGTTGAGCACACTACCGCAATGACACTTGACCCCGAAGGCATGGGCTGCGTCGTAGATGACCTTGAGGTTGTAGATGTCAGCGATGCGCTGAATGGCATCGACATCACAGGGGCGCCCATAACAGTGCACTGGCATGATTGCAGTAGTTTGTTGGGTAATCGCGGCTTCAATCTTTGACGGATCGAGGTTGAGCGTATTTGGGTCAATATCAACAAAGACAGGCTTGATGCCGTTCCATAGTAGAGAATGCGCTGTCGCAACGAAGGAGTAAGGAGTGGTGATGACCTCGCCAGTGATTCTAAGGGCTTGCAGGGCGGTAACCAGGGCTAGTGTGCCGTTAGCAAAAAGGCTGATATGCCTAACTCCGAGATAGTCACAGAGCTCTCTTTCAAGTTGCTGATGAAAAGGGCCGCCGTTCGTGAGTATTTTGTTGTCCCAAATTTTTTGTAGGTATGGGGCAAACTCCTCGACTGGAGGCAGATAGGGCTGGGTGACGTAAATCGGCTTTTTATTGGGCATGTTCGGCTTTTGTCAAGTTGAGCATGTATTCGCAATAACCGGTTTTTGCAAAAGACTGGCAAGGATCTTCAATTGAATGGCACTGCGCTTACCTTGGCCGTAAGCAATAGGCCCCGAAAAGGTGGTGGCTGAACTTCGGTCAGTTTGCACTTATAACTGAAACTAAAATCGTAAGTGCCCTCGACACGATGTTTGCGTCCTGCAAGTGTTTAGACAAGTTGCCGCCGATGGTCCCGGCCTTAACCGCGACAAGCAAAGTTTTCGCTTTGACTACTTGTTCTTGGAGTGGCAATTCGTAAGCGGGCATGATCACAGCCTCAAGTCTGATTCCTGCTTTGGGAACATATGCTTTAAATCGAAAATTACCGCTGCCGGTTTTCCGAGAGATTGGATCGCAGCCGCGCCCATGGCCTTAAATTGACGATGAGCGACTGCCAGAATAACGGCATCGTAATTTTCATGTTTTAGCGCTGAGATAGGAGTAATGCCAAATTCGTAATTTGCCTCGCTGACAGTTACCCATGGATCGTAAACTTCGACCTCGCAGTTGTATTCCCTTAGTTCCTTGATAATGTCGACCACTTTGGTGTTTCGTAAGTCGGGACAATTTTCTTTGAAAGTTAGACCCATTACTAAGACCTTGGCTCCCTCAACCTGTATTCGCTTTTTGGTCATCGCCTTGACGAGTTGAGCCGCGACGTAAGCCCCCATGCTGTCATTCAGCCGACGCCCAGCCAGGATGATTTCCGGGTGATAGCCAATCGCTTGAGCTTTGTGGGTTAGGTAGTAAGGATCAACGCCAATGCAGTGACCCCCGACAAGGCCAGGCCGGAAGGGCAAGAAATTCCATTTGCTACCAGCTGCCTTCAGCACTGCCTCGGTATCGATGCCCATCTTGTTGAAGATGAGCGCCAGTTCATTGATCAGGGCAATGTTGAGGTCGCGCTGGGTGTTTTCAATGACTTTTGCCGCCTCGGCCACCTTGATGCTTTCAGCCTTGTGGGTGCCTGCAGTGATGATTTGGTTGTACAGATCGTCAATCAGATCGGCGATTTCCGGGGTGGAGCCCGACGTGACCTTCTTGATGTTCGTGATACGGTGTTCCTTGTCGCCGGGGTTGATACGTTCAGGGCTGTACCCGCAAAAGAAGTCCTGATTAAATTTGAGACCCGAGTACTTTTCGAGTACCGGAACACAGTCTTCCTCAGTGCAGCCGGGATACACAGTTGATTCGTAGATGACGATATCGCCCTTCTTTAGTACCTTACCAACCGTCTCACTAGCTTTGACAAGCGGGGTCAGGTCCGGGCGCTTGTGTTCGTCAATGGGCGTGGGTACTGTGACTATGTAGCAGTTGCAGTCGTGCAGATCTTCCGGTTTGGTGGTCAAAGTGAGCCGCTCGGCCGCAGCGAGTTCTTCCTGAGAGGTTTCCAACGTGAAGTCGTTGCCCGCCTTAAGGTCGGCAATTCGGCGCTCATTGATGTCGAAACCAACAACGGAGCGCTTGCGGCCGAACTCGACGGCGAGCGGAAGTCCTACGTAGCCAAGGCCGACAACGGCAAGTCTGATGTCTTGTAGACGCATATCGTTATGTTTTGAAGTAATCCCGGTACCAAGCCACGAAGTTGGCGACCCCTTCTTCAACCGGCGTCGTGGGCTTGTAGTTGAAATGCTCAACGAGGTCACTGACGTCGGCGTAGGTATCGGGCACGTCGCCGGGCTGCAATGGGAGCATGTCCATGTCTGCTTTCTTGCCCAGAGCCTTTTCGATTGCAGAGATGTAGTCCATCAATTCAACCGGGCTGTTGTTGCCGATGTTGTACACGCGCCAAGGGGCCATGCTGGTTCCGGAATCGGGATCGGCACCCGTCCAGGCTGGGTTCGGTTGCGCCGCTTGATCCAGCACGCGAATAATCCCTTCGACGATGTCTGCAACGTAGGTGAAATCCCGCCGGTGCTTCCCGTAATTGAAGACCGGTATCTTCTCGCCGTCGAGGATGGCCTTGGTGAATTTGAAGAGGGCCATGTCGGGACGCCCCCATGGGCCATAGACGGTGAAGAAGCGCAGTCCGGTGGTGGGCAGGTTGTACAGATGGCTGTAGGTGTGGGCCATCAGTTCGTTGCTCTTCTTGCTGGCAGCGTAAAGCGAGAGCGGATGGTCTACGTTGTGGTGCACCGAAAATGGCATCGTCGTATTGGCACCGTAGACGCTGGAACTGCTGGCATAGACGAGGTGTTCAATGCCATTGTGCCGGCATCCCTCGAGAATGTGAGCGAAGCCGACGATGTTGCTCTCGATGTAGGCCAGCGGGTTCTCAATGGAGTAGCGTACGCCAGCCTGAGCCGCGAGGTTGACGACGCGCTGAGGCTTGTGGTTTGCGAAAGCGGCTTCAATGGCCTTTCGGTCGGCCAGGTCGATGCGGAGGTGGGTGTAGTTCGGGTGACTGGCATGACGGGCCAGCCTCGCCTCTTTGATGGCTGGGTCGTAGTAGTCGTTGTGGTTATCAATGCCCACAACCGTGTCGCCACGCTCGAGCAATCTCAGCGTGAGGGCCGAGCCAATAAACCCGGCTGAACCGGTAACCATCGCTTTCAATTAATCGCTCCCAAACAAATCACGGGTGTAGACCTTGTCTGCCACATCGGAAAGCATCTCGGCCTTGCGGTTGGTAATGATGATGCTAGCCTCATGTTTGAATGCATGCAGGTCTTTCACCACCCTAGAGCCGAAGAACTCTGCTTCCTTCAGAGCAGGCTCATGAACGATGACTTCAATCCCCTTGGCCTTGATGCGCTTCATGATCCCCTGAATGCTAGAGGCGCGGAAGTTGTCTGAACCTGCTTTCATGATCAGGCGGTAGATACCCACTACCTTGGGCTTGCGCCGAATGATTTCGTCGGCAATGAAGTCTTTGCGGGTGGTGTTGGCTTCAACGATCGCGTGGATGAGGTTCTGTGGAACGTCGCGGTAGTTGGCGAGTAGCTGCTTGGTGTCTTTGGGCAGGCAATAGCCACCATACCCAAAGCTTGGGTTGTTGTAGTGGTTACCGATGCGCGGGTCGAGACAAACGCCGTCGATAATCTGGCGCGTGCTTAGGCCGTGGGTGGCGGCATAGGTGTCCAGTTCGTTGAAGTAGGCCACACGCATTGCGAGGTAAGTGTTGGCGAACAGCTTGATCGCTTCGGCTTCCGTGCTGTTGGTCAGCAGTATCGGGGTGTCTCGCTTGATTGCGCCTTGCTTAAGCAGGCTGGCGAAGATTTCTGCGCGGCCGGATTCTTCTCCAACGATGATACGACTTGGGTACAGGTTGTCGTAGAGCGCTTTGCCTTCGCGCAGGAACTCGGGCGAGAAGATCAGGTTTTTCGTTCCGAGCGCTTCGCTGGTTCTGGCGGTGTAGCCGACCGGGACGGTGGACTTGATGATGATGACCGCATGGGGATTGATCGCCTTCACATCTTTGATCACGGCCTCGATGGAGCGCGTGTCGAACTGATTGGTCTCGGGATCGTAGTCAGTGGGGGTGGCGATAATGACGTAATCTCCGCCGGTATAGGCATCTGATTTGTCGAGCGTTGCGCGGAAGTTCAATGGCTGCTTCGCCAGGTAGTCCTCGATCTCTTTGTCTTCAATCGGGGATTTCTTCTTGTTCAGCAGATCGACTTTTTCGGGAACGATGTCCAGCGCGACCACTTCATTATGCTGCGCAAGCAAAATTGCATTGGATAGACCGACGTAGCCGGTCCCAGCTACGGCGATCTTCATCGCGTAAGCTTTCCAAGGCCACGGACTTTATCCTCGTTGACCTCAGCTCTCAGCGACTCGATCTCGCTTTTTAGTGCTTCATACTCGGCGAGTTTGCGCTTCAAGAAATTTCCAGTCATGGCCATCTTCTTGCTGATGCCGGCTGGGGTGAGGATGTAAGCGTATTTGAACTTGTGTTTGCTGTTCTGGAAGTTTTCCAGCTTCACGAAACCCTTGTCCATCAGTGCCTTAAGGCAGTAGTTCAGCGCCCCGAGGCTGATACCAACCTTGTCTGCCAGCTCGCGCTGGCTGATATCTGGCTGCTCTTGTAGCAGGCGCATGACGCGGTAGTGGGTTTCCTCCTTGATCCTCCCTTGGCGGCTTGCGAGGGGTTGAGTTTGCGTAGAGTCCATTTGCCAGTCGCTGGGAGGTGAGGTCGTCGCATCGTACGCGGCAGCGTTCAATTTTGAACATTCTAGTTCCTTGCTGACTAAATTTCAATAAAGAAATTAGATCGAATCTTGTGATCTAAGGTGAATGAGTTTTCCATCGAACGCAGCAAATTGTTCAAGAGTGACCATGCCCCGGTTTTCGATTGCGGTATGGCGGAGCACATGCCAATGTGTCGGTTTGGTGCGCTTATTTTCTTGTTTTTACGAAATATTTTTAAGAATATTACTTGTTTTTCGGAAACTTTATCGGTGGCATCCTTGCGGAAAATTTGTTTCGCCCCGTCTTTTCCTGTCCGAGGAGGCCATCATGAAGAAGACCATGCATACCGAACTGACTGCCAGCCAGTATCTGCCGGAGGCTTTGTTCGAACGTCTTTACCAGCGCCTGGGCGTTAAGTCGTATTCGGCACTCGGACAGGTGATCGGCCTGTCGCCATCGGTTGTCAGCAAGGTACGCAACCGCAAGGTCGCGATCAGCAGTGAAATCCTGCTGAAGATCCATGATGCGACGGATATCCCGCTGCGGGAACTGCGTCGCTGGATGGGGGATACGCGCCCCTTTTATTCGCCGCTGACATCGTCGGTCATCAAGCGCCCGGTGAAATCCGCGGCCGAACAGGCCGATGCCGAACTATCCGATGCGATGCAGGCTGGTGTCGCAGTATCGGGTGGCACACAGACGGGTCGGGTGCCGGCTCGCCGCATCCCGGAAGTTCTGTGCACCGCCGACCAGCTGCCCCGTATCAACCGCCGCACCGCCGAGGCACCTACCTGCGTGACGATCTAGCCGAGGCCGGGCCTCAAAAAGCTTCGTCGTCGCGCAGATAACGCCACTGCCCGACCGGCAGGTTGCCGAGCTTCACGCGGCCGATGCGCACGCGTTTGAGGCCCAGTACTTTCAGGCCGACAATCTCGCACATGCGACGGATCTGTCGCTTCTTGCCTTCTTTCAGGATGAAGCGCAGCTGATCGTCGTTCTGCCAGCTGACCCTGGCCGGCAGCAGCTTCTTGCCATCGAGCGTGAGGCCGTGGTTCAGGCGCTTCAGGTCATGCTCGGGCAGTTTGCCCGGGCGCGTGTATTGCACGCGCACCAGGTATTCCTTTTCGATGCTGGTGTCCTCGCCGATCAGCTGCTTGGCGATGCGGCCGTCCTGCGTCAGTACCAGCAGGCCCACCGAATCGATATCGAGGCGACCGGCCGGCACCAGGCTCTTGAGCTGCGCCGGTGAGAACTGCATCGGCGTGTCGTCCTCGGCCCAGCGGTTTTCCGGCTGCACCAGAACGAATGCGGGCTTGTAGCCATCCTCGGCCTGGCCGCTCACATAGCCCATGGGCTTGTTGATCAGCACCGTCACGCGCTTCGCTTGCTGTGCCTGCGCCTGTTTGTCGATCGTGATTTTCTGGTGCGGCATCACCTTGCTGCCCAGTTCGGACACCACCTGACCATCGACACGCACCCAGCCCTTCGCGATCCATTCATCCGCCTCGCGGCGTGATGACAGGCCGAGTTCGGACATGCGTTTGGATAAGCGTACGGGTTCGGTCATGGTCTTAAACGCGGAGTGCGTCCAGCAAATCCGACTCCAGCGCGATCTGCGTGCGCGCATTCGACAAGGTCGGACCATCGACCAGGAACACGTCTTCGACGCGCTCGCCCAGCGTGGTGATCTTTGCGGTGTGCAGGTTCACCTTGTAACGCGCAAGCACGCTGGCGACCGAATACAGCAAGCCGGTCCGGTCGGATGCTGAAATCGACAGCAGATGGTACTGGCCGCGCTCATCCGGTTGCAGGTGCACGGTGGGCGTGATCGGGAATGCGCGTGACAGGCGCGACAGCCGCGGCTTGACGGGCATCGGCATGTCGCTGTCGCCTTGCAGCCAGTGGCTCAGGTCGTGCTCGATCAGCGAGATCAGCTCGCGGTAGTTGTCCGCAAAAGTGGGCTCGCTGACGAGGAAGGAGTCGAGCGCATAGCCGTGGCGGGTAGTCTGGATCTTCGCATCGAGGATGCCGAAGTTCTTGCGATCGAAATAGCTGCAGATGCGCGCGAACAGGTCAGGGCGGTCGGGCAGGTAGACCACGACTTGCAGGCCTTCGCCCACCGGCCCGAGGCGGCAGCGCAC
>JACCDU010300322.1_pt1 | contig 42288 bp, 39 predicted proteins | sample 7446081 | NCBI WGS metagenome assembly JACCDU01 (sample SAMN15323447, study PRJNA562643) | freshwater metagenome | isolation source: river surface water | place: USA:Blue River Watershed | collected 2017-08-17
CTAGGCTGGCAAGCCAAGGTAGATTTACAACATGGCCTTGCTGCCGCCTATCAAGACTTTGTTAACAAACTATGACTAAAAATAACAAGCCCAAAGTAGCGCTCATCACCGGCATCACAGGCCAAGACGGCTCGTACCTTGCCGAGTTCTTGCTAGAGAAGGGCTACATCGTTCATGGTATCAAGCGTCGTGCCTCGCTGTTCAATACCCAGCGGATTGACCACATCTACCAAGATCCGCACATTGAGCATGCCAACTTCAAGCTGCACTATGGCGACCTGAGTGATACCAGTAACCTCATTCGTATCGTGCAAGAAACTCAGCCCGACGAGATCTATAACCTTGGCGCACAAAGCCATGTAGCGGTGTCATTTGAGTCCCCTGAATACACCGCCGACGTTGATGGCATTGGCACCTTGCGCTTGCTCGAAGCCATTCGCATCTTGGGCCTTGAGAAGAAAACTCGCTTCTACCAAGCCAGCACCTCAGAGCTGTATGGCTTAGTGCAAGAAATTCCGCAAAAAGAAACCACGCCTTTCTACCCGCGCAGCCCCTACGCCGTGGCTAAGATGTATGCGTATTGGATCGTAGTGAACTACCGCGAAGCCTATGGCATGTATGCCTGCAATGGCATTTTGTTCAACCACGAAAGCCCGCGCCGTGGCGAAACCTTCGTCACCCGCAAAATCACCCGTGGCCTAGCCAACATCGCCCAAGGCCTAGAGCAATGCCTGTACATGGGCAACCTAGACGCACTACGCGACTGGGGCCATGCCAAAGACTATGTGCGCATGCAATGGATGATGTTGCAGCAAAATCAGGCTGAAGACTTTGTCATCGCCACAGGCGTCCAATTTAGCGTACGCCAGTTCATCCAGTGGAGCGCCGAAGAGCTGGGCGTTACCCTCAAGTTTGAGGGCGAAGGCGTCAACGAAACTGCCACCGTGGCTGCCATCAAAGGCGACAAAGCCCCGGGTCTTAAGGTGGGTGACGTTGTGGTCAAGATTGACCCGCGCTACTTCCGTCCCACCGAGGTGGAAACCTTGCTGGGGGACCCCTCCAAAGCCAAAGCCAAACTGGGCTGGACGCCAGAAATTACCGTGCAAGAAATGTGCGCTGAAATGGTGGCGACGGACCTAGAAGAAGCTAAAAAACATGCGCTTTTAAAGAAGCACGGTTACACCCAAAGCGTCAGCGTTGAATGACTATGAAAATTGCGATTGCTGGAACTGGCTATGTAGGCCTGTCAAATGGCATTCTGCTGGCCCAGCACAACGAAGTGGTGTGCCTTGACATCGTGGCAAGTAAAGTTGAGAAGCTCAATCGCAAAGAGTCGCCCATTGAAGATGTGGAAATTGAGGCGTACCTAAAAACTCAAAAGCTCAATTTCCGAGCCACTTTAGACAAGCGCGAAGCCTATGAGGGCGCAGATTTTGTGGTCATCGCCACCCCAACCGACTACGACCCTCAAACCAACTATTTCGACACCCGCTCAATAGAGGCTGTTATTCGAGATGTACAAGCCATCAACCCGAATGCGGTCATGGTTGTCAAATCAACTGTCCCAGTGGGGTACACGGCAAAAGCGCGTGAAGAGCTCAATGCACCTAATCTCATTTTTTCACCCGAATTCTTGAGAGAAGGCAAAGCGCTTTACGACAACCTTCACCCCAGCCGCATTGTGGTGGGCGAGAAGTCAGAAAGGGCGCAACGCTTTGCGGCGCTCTTGCAGCAGGGGGCAATTAAGCAAAACGTGCCCGTGCTGTACACCGACAGCACCGAGGCTGAGGCTATTAAGTTGTTTGCCAACACTTACTTGGCCATGCGTGTGGCGTACTTCAACGAGCTGGACTCCTACGCATCAATTCACGGCTTAGACACGCGGCAAATCATTGATGGTGTTGGCTTGGACCCGCGTATCGGGAATCACTACAACAACCCAAGCTTTGGTTATGGCGGTTACTGTTTGCCGAAAGATACTAAGCAGCTGCTGGCCAACTACCAAGACGTTCCTCAAAACCTCATCAATGCCATCGTTGCGTCTAACGCCACGCGTAAAGACTTTGTAGCCGAAGATGTGTTGCGGCGGCAGCCCAAAACTGTAGGTATTTATCGCCTCATCATGAAAGCAGGCTCAGACAATTTCAGGGCCTCTAGCATTCAAGGGGTGATGAAGCGCATCAAAGCAAAGGGGGTAGAAGTTATCTTGTACGAGCCCGTGCTGACTGAAAACGAGTTCTTCCGCTCCCCCGTTTACCGAGACCTTGATGCTTTCAAGTGCAAAGCCGATGTCATCATTGCAAACCGAATGCAAGCCGACCTACAAGACGTGGCGGACAAGGTGTACACCCGCGATTTGTTTGGCAAAGACTAAAGTAATCCATGGCAAATCACTTCATCACGCTCAACCTGCCTACGTTTAGTGACCCCCGCGGAGCTCTGACGGTGTTAGAAAATGCGTTGCCATTTGCAGTGGTGCGTACCTATTGGATTTATGGTGCAGATGGCCAAACCCGCGGTGGGCATCGGCACACCCACACACGGCAAGCCTTAATCGCACTGAATGGCGAGGTGTCTATCTACATGAACGACGGCATCACCGTCGAAACCATTCAGCTCAGTAAGCCCAGTCAATGCTTGATTGTTGAGCCTAAAGACTGGCACACCATGACTTTTGGTCAAGGCGCTGTGCTGCTGGTGATGTCATCGCATCCGTATGACAGAAGCGAATACATCGATACCCCTTATGAGAATTCATGATGATTGAGTACGAAAACCTAGCCAATTCAAATTCAACCTATTTTTCAGAACTTGAAGCTGCCGCATCGCGCGTGATTAGAGGTGGTTGGTATGTGTTGGGGCAAGAAGTCAGCGCGTTTGAACAAGAGTTTGCGCAATACGTGGGTGCCAAGCACTGCATTGGCGTAGCCAATGGCTTGGATGCCCTCATCTTGTCGATTGAGGCCTTGAATTTGCCTAATGGTAGCGACATTTTGGTTGCCTCCAACACGTACATCGCGACCATTCTGGCTATCTTAAGAGCTGGCCACCATCCAGTCTTAGTCGAGCCTGTGCTCGAAACCTTCAATATGGACCCGGCATTGCTCCCCGCTGCGCTCACGCCCAAAACGCGAGCCATTTGCGTCACACATCTGTTTGGCAAAGCGTGCCGCATGGATGCTATTGGCGCATTTGCCGAAGCCCATGGCCTAAAGGTCATTGAAGACTGTGCTCAATCACACGGTGCTAAGTTGGCTGGCAAGATGACGGGTACCTTTGGTGATGCTGGTTGTTTTAGTTTTTACCCAACCAAAAACCTAGGTGCAGTGGGCGACGCCGGCGCCATCGTGACAGATGACGATGAGTTGGCCGACAAGTTGCGCCACTTACGTAACTATGGTTCAAAGCAAAAATATGTGAATCAGTATGTGGGTGTTAATTCGCGATTAGACGAAATACAGGCTGCAATGCTCCGTGTTAAGCTGCGCTATTTAGATGAGATGACTCGGCATAAGCGTGCACTGGCTCAGGTTTACTTTTCCCACTTGCCAGATTGGCTTTTATTACCGCAACGCAACGAAGATGAATACGATGTCTTTCATATTTTTGGCGTGAGATGCGACAAGCGTGACGAGCTTCGTGCTTGGTTGTTGACTCAGGGTGTTAAAAGCGAGATTCACTATCCTATTCCTCCTCACCGTCAAAAAGCAATGCAAGGCATCTTGACTGATGATTTGCCGATTGCCAACACGCTTCATATGACAGAGCTTAGCTTGCCTATTTCCGTCGGGCACAAGATCGAGGAAATACGAAGTGTTTGCGAAATATTATGTCTAGCGCCTCTAAGGGCCTAGCTCTTTGGCTATCGCGACTAAAACGATCAAGCTATTTGTTCAATAATTTCGAATATTATTGTGACCACTATTTGAGTAAACCCATAAGATCTGCGACAGCAGACTCTAAGCTAATGCTGTCGTATGATAAAACGTAGTTCGGTTTGGTCGGTGACTCATAGGGGCTGTTAATTCCGGTCATATTTGGTAATTGACCAAGACGGGTCTTTTTGTAAAGACCTTTGGGGTCGCGCTCTTCGCAGATTGTTAGCGGGGTGTCTACAAATACCTCTATGAAGTGGTCTATTCCAATTAATTCGCGGGCCATTTCACGCTCAGCCCTGAAAGGGCTTATGAAGGCCGTCATGACGATCAGGCCAGCATCCATCATCAGTTTTGCGACTTCAGCAACGCGTCGGATGTTCTCTACGCGATCCGCGTCGGTAAATCCTAAATCCCTATTTAGCCCTTGGCGAATGTTGTCTCCGTCGAGTATGTAAGTGCGTTTCCCTTGAGCGTGCAGCGCCTTCTCAAGTGCATTTGCAATAGTTGATTTGCCAGATCCTGATAGACCGGTGAACCAAATAACCTTGCCACTGTGCCCATTAAGATGTTCACGCTCTTCGCGAGTGATGCTGAGGGCTTGCCGGTGCACGTTTTGTGCTCGACGCAGGTTATGACGGATCAGCCCAGCCGCTACTGTGGCATGGCTGAACTTGTCGATCAAAATAAAGCCGCCCATTGTGGGATTTTCGTCGTAAGTGGCAAATGCTAGGGGTTTACTCAGTGCCAGATTGGCAACCGCGATGTCATTCAATGCCAGTTGCTTGCAGGATTCGTGTGCCTGAGTGTTCACGTCAACCCTATGCTTCAAGCTCGTAATGCTAGCACTGGCCCATTGGTTCGCTAGTTTTAATTCGTAGGAACGCCCCGTAAGGCCGGGTTCCTCATTCATCCATACGAGCGTCGCCTCGAATTGGTCAGTCATTTCCAGTGGTTGATCGGATAATGCGAATACGTCACCACGCGAGGCATCAATCTCCCGATCTAATACTAGTGTGACTGCATTGCCTTCACGGACGGTATTTAACTCTTCATCCGCTGTAATGATTTTTATGATTGATGCAGTCTGGCCAGACGCTGTAACTCTCAACATATCACCTATTGCAAGCTGCCCAGATGCAAGAGTGCCGCTGTAACCTCGGAAGTCGGCGCTCGAACGGTTGACCCACTGAACCGGGAATGCTGTCTTCCCGTTGTTTGACTTATTAATTTCGATTGTCTCTAGGCATCCCATAAAAGTAGGGCCTTGGTACCAGTGCATTGGGGCGGAGCGAGTGGTAATGTTTTCCCCCTTTAGCGCGGACATCGGAATTGCAGTCACGCTCTCGAAATTAAGTGATTTAGACACTACATTGAACTCGGCCACAATGGAGTCAAACGCTGTCTTCCCGTAGGCTATCAAGTCCATTTTGTTGATGGCAAGCACTACATGACGGATTCCAACTAAGGAGACCAGATAAGCGTGACGGCGGGTTTGGGCGAGTAAGCCTTGGCTAGCATCGACGAGTAGCACGGCTGCATCTGCCGTGGATGCTCCAGTGACCATGTTGCGAGTATATTGTTCGTGGCCTGGCGTATCGGCTACGATGAACTTACGCCGTGGTGTGGAGAAAAATCGGTAAGCCACATCAATCGTAATTCCTTGTTCTCGTTCTGCCGAGAGACCATCGACGAGTAGGGCAAAGTCTATGTCTTGGCCTTGTGTTCCATGTCTTTTTGAGTCTGCTTCTAGGGCGCTTAAATGGTCATCAAACACCTGTTTTGACTCCCATAGCAGGCGACCGATTAGGGTGCTTTTCCCGTCATCGACGCTACCGCAGGTGATGAAACGGAGCAAGTCTTGTCGGTTTTGTTGGGCTATCCATTCGGCGATGGTCGCTATCTTTTGCGTTGAGGCACGAGGTAAGTTTGTCTTTGGACGTGCCATTAGAAATAACCTTCCTGTTTCTTCTTTTCCATCGACCCAGCGCTGTCGGAGTCAATCTTGCGTCCTTGACGTTCTGACTGACGAGCGTTAATGACTTCAAGCAAGATGTCTTCTAGTGTTTCCGCTTCAGACTCTATAGCTCCAGTCAGTGGGTAGCAGCCTAAAGTGCGAAAGCGCACTTTCTTAATCTGCACTTCTTCTCCTGGTAACAGGCGACATCGATCGTCGTCGATCAACATGATCATCTCCGGCCTAATCACAACTGGCCTAGGCTTAGCGAAGTACAAGGGCACCATTGGAATATTCTCTTGGTAGATGTACTGCCAAATATCCAATTCTGTCCAGTTGGAAAGAGGAAAGACGCGGATGCTTTCGTCTTGGGTCTTGCGTGTGTTGTACAGGTTCCAGAGTTCGGGGCGTTGGTTCTTTGGAGTCCATTGATGCGTCGCCGTTCGAAATGAGAATATTCGCTCCTTTGCGCGAGACTTTTCTTCGTCACGACGAGCTCCGCCAAAGACTACATCGAACTTGTAATGATCTAGAGCTTGTTTCAGGCCTTCTGTTTTTGTGATGTCGGTGTGTAGAGCTGATCCGTGGTCAAAGGGGTTGATATCTTTTTCGATGGCGTCTGGGTTTGTGTGCACCAACAAGTCCATGCCGCTTTCGCTAGCCATAAAGTCCCTAAACTGATACATCTCTTGAAATTTCCAGCGCGTGTCGATATGAAGCAGTGGAAATGGAGGTGGCGCTGGGTAAAAGGCTTTGCGAGCCAAGTGCAACATGACGCCGCTATCTTTTCCAATTGAGTACATCATTACGGGATTTTGAGCTTCGGCTACGGCCTCGCGTAAAATATGAATACTTTCATTTTCCAAGCGTTTGAGATGCGAAGAAGTCGCTAAGTTAGGTTTGCCGTTGTTCATTAGACTTAGTCCGCTTGGTAATAGGGGGCGATAAGCTTGAGGGCAGAGTTGGATATCTGTGGTGCCGACAGTGGTGCGTAAGTATCCAACGAGCAAGTTGTGCGGAAATACTGCAATAGGTTTGCCGATATGTTCTTTTAGCTTGGTTAAGGCTTCCCAAATGGCTTTTACGCATATGCTAGCCATCGGAACCCAGAAGCGGGCACCGCGAGCGTCGTTGGCGTGCAGACATGCTTGCCCATTAGGTAGAGGGTGTAGTTGAACAAACAGGATCCGGTCACGTCGTTTGCGCGCCTGTTCGGTAGCCCACTCAAGTACTAAACGGTTTGGCAAGCTGCCATGTTCATCAATCAATGTTGGGGACGCTAACTCCTGCGGGAGCAGTCCCAATGAATTCAGTCGCCGCTCTGCGGTGCGTTTTGTGTCCGCCTCGCCTTGGCTTTGAAGGTGTGCGAACGCTAGCTCGGTGTCCCAAACCTGATGGTTATCAAGACCGAGTAAATTGGCCGACGAAGGTGACGCAGATTGCATTTTTGTATTTTTAATTGAGATAAAAATATTTTATAATAATAATTATATCTTTAAATTAAATTAAATACACAATGCGACAAGATGATTGTGAATTGCTCTTTGAACGGCTCCTTTGCATTGCTCGAATGGCGGGAGTGGCTGTTATGTCGATCCATGATGGAGGATCGGTAAATGTTCGGGAGAAGGATGATGTTAGTCCTGTAACAGAGGCTGACTTGGCGGCGCATCGCGTGCTCTCTTTTCATTTGAAGTCTTTGCTTCCTGATTGTCCCGTGGTTTCCGAGGAAGACTTGGCCTCGCAGATTCATCGTAAAAGTCAAGGCCGATTTTGGTTAATTGATCCGCTTGATGGGACGAAGGAGTTTATTGCGCGTAACGGAGAATTCACGGTCAACATCGCGTTGATCGAGGATGGTCGAAGCATACTTGGGGTGGTGTATGCGCCTGCCATCGATGCGCTTTATTGGGGGGGGCGTGGGTTGGGTGCATTTCGCTGCGTTTGTGGTGACACAGTTTCACTGAATGTGGCTGTCGCGGGAGGGGGGGGCTTCTGTAGGGTTGTGGCTAGTAAAAGCCACCTAAACGAAGAAACCCAGACGTTTATTGATCGCTTGGGGGTGGTAAGCCTTGTTCAGGCTGGTAGTTCTTTGAAGTTTTGCCGAGTTGCAGAAGGGGGGGCTGATGTATATCCTCGGCTGGCGCCGACGTGTGAATGGGATACGGCGGCAGCCCAGGCTGTATTGGAGGGGGCCGGTGGAGTGGTGCAGGATCTCCGGGGGCAATCCTTGCGGTATGGCAAATTGGATGTGCTTAATCCGTTTTTCGTTGCAGCGCGGAGTGCGGTGTTAGTTTCTCATGATTGATGTTGCATACGTCATGGCCGGCGCGTTTACTGGCTTTGTTGTTGGATTGACGGGTGTCGGTGGAGGTGCCTTAATGACTCCGATCCTGCTAATTGTCTTTGGTGTGTCGCCCGCCACTGCTGTTGCCACTGATCTGTGGTTTGCTGCGGTCACTAAGACGGTAGGGGCTGGAGTTCATCATAAGAATGACAATATAGACTGGCAGGTGGCTAAGCGCCTCTGGTTAGGTAGCTTGCCAATCGCCTTGCTAGTTGTGCTTCTTGTTGGTTTTGGCGCCAGGGTTGAAAAATTGGATTGGCTGACGAGGTCGATTGGTATCGTGGTGTTGATCACTGCTGTCGGGTTGCTGGCTGCTCCAAGGTTGGTGGCCTTTGCGCGGGGGAGGCGCGTAAGCCGCCCGGAGCGATTTAAAGCCGTCCAGCCTGCTCTAACTGTTATTTCTGGTGGTGTACTGGGATTGTGTGTTGCTTTGACTTCAGTGGGGGCGGGTGCACTTGGGAGCGTTCTTTTGCTTTATTTATATCCGTTGCGCATGACGCCGCATCGATTGGTGGCTACTGATATCGTGCATGCTATACCCTTGGCGATGGTTGCGGGGCTTGGTTATCTGTTGGCGGGAATGGTGAATTGGTGGATGCTGGTTAGTTTATTGGCTGGGTCTATACCTGCCGTTCTTTTTGGGGGGATGCTTGGCGCTAAGGTTTCTGGGCGTTTGATGCAAATTGCTTTAGCGGTAGTTTTGCTGATGGCGGCTGTCAAGGTAATTGCTTGATGGCTGCAGCCATGGTTTTGAGAAAAGCAGAAACTAATCTGAGCTATTGGGCAAGGTGATATCGATTACATTAAGCTATTAATTTGATTTCCTAAGTTTCGCGTTTGGGTCTCAATGATGATGGATAGTAGTTATATTGCTAGTAATAATCTGGCTTGCGGTAGCCTGTTCGAGTTCAATTCAGAATGTCAAGAGAGGTCGCCAGTGAAGTTGGCCCAAATTTATGAAATCATCTAAAAATCAAGTAATGCGTAAGGTGCTGGTAACAGGGGCGGATGGATTTATTGGCTCTCACCTAACCGAAGCTTTGATAAGGCAAGGATACTCTGTACGAGCCTTTGTCTTGTATAACTCGTTTAACTCATGGGGTTGGTTGGATCATTGTGTCGATGACGTTAAGGGGCAGTTCGAGGTCTTTTCTGGTGATATCCGAGATCCGCATGGCGTTAAGGAGGCAATGCGAGGTTGCGATGCTGTCTTACACTTGGCGGCGCTGATTGCGATCCCCTACTCTTATCATTCGCCAGACACCTACGTCGACACCAACATTAAGGGCACGTTGAATGTGCTGCAAGCGGCTCGCGACTTGGGGGTTGCTCGGGTTATACATACCTCTACAAGTGAGGTCTATGGTACGGCACGGTTTGTGCCTATCACTGAGGATCACCCTTTGCAGGGGCAGTCGCCTTACTCTGCTAGCAAAATCGGTGCGGATCAGTTGGCGTATTCCTTCTATGCATCGTTTGCTACGCCCGTGGTGATCGTTCGTCCATTCAATACCTATGGCCCGCGGCAGTCTGCGCGGGCTGTGATTCCGACAATCATTACTCAGATTGCATCCGGAATCCGTGAGATTCGCTTAGGCGCCGTGTCGCCAACCCGCGATTTCAATTTTGTCGAGGATACCGTGGCTGCCTTTATTTCGGCGCTGGAAGGTGAGGGTGGGCTCGGTGAGGTGGTTAATTTTGGCAGTAACTTCGAGATTTCAATCGGCGATACGGCGGCCATGATTGGCGAGGTGATGGGAGTCGATATTGACATCACGACAGAAGAGCAGCGTCTGCGTCCATTGAGTTCGGAGGTTGAGCGGTTGTGGGCAGATAATAGTAAGGCCGATGCGATGTTTGGCTGGAGTCCTGCTTACGGGGCTCGCGATGGCCTGCGTCGCGGCCTTGAGAAGACAGTTGCCTGGTTCTCCGACCGAGCCAACTTGGCCCGCTACAAGGTGGATATTTACAACATTTGACCGGGTGCCAACGCCTTGACTCCTAGCAACTCGCAGCTCATTGACTTCATCCGTTCCATATATAGGAGCGAGGGGGGGATTCCCCTTCATGCGCCGACCTTCGGCGTTAGCGAGCGCAAGTATCTGCTCGACTGTTTAGACTCCACATTCGTCTCTAGCGTCGGCATCTATGTAGACCGCTTCGAGGATGAGTTTGCCCGCTCCACTGGGGCGGAGAAGGCTGTCTCCGTGGTTAACGGTACTGCTGGCTTGCATGTGGCTCTGCGCCTAGTGGGAGTCGAGCCGGGCGACCTGGTGCTGACCCAGTCCCTCAGTTTCGTTGCTACCTGTAACGCCATCGCTTATTGCGGCGCCCAGCCCTTGTTTGCCGATGTAGATCGGGAGACCCTTGGCCTGTCGCCTTTGGCGATGGACGTCCTGCTTGAGGAAGTTGCTCGCCGCGACGAGCAAGGTGCGGTGCACCGGGCTAGTGGCCGCCGTATTCGTGCCTGTGTGCCGATGCACACCTTCGGCCATCCTGTCGATCTTGAGGGCTTGGTTGCGGTTTGTGAGAAATGGGGAATTGCCCTTGTTGAGGATGCCGCCGAGGCCCTCGGCAGCCAGTTTCATGGGCGTCATGTGGGCCTTTTCGGCCAGGTCGGGGTATTCAGCTTCAACGGCAACAAGATCGTCACCACCGGTGGAGGAGGTGCGCTGATCTTCAATGACGCGCAACTTGCCGCCCGCGCCCGTCACCTTACTACCACCGCCAAGCGTCCCCATCCGTGGGAATTCGTGCATGACGAACTGGGCTACAACTACCGCATGCCCAACATCAACGCAGCTCTGGGCTGCGGCCAGCTCGAGCGCTTGTCGGGTTACGTCGAGGCTAAGCGGGCGCTAGCCGCCGAGTACGCGGAATTTTTCCGCGGTAGTGAGTTGACCTTCTGTCTTGAGCCAACCGGCACCCGTTCGAACTACTGGCTGTGTGCAGTAGTCTGTCCTGATCGGGCGGCTAGGGACTCCTTGCTCACCGAGACAAATGCCAAAGGGGTCGGCCTGCGACCTGTGTGGATGCCGATGCACCGCACTGCGATGTATCTCGATGCGCCGCGCGGCCCCTTGCCGATGACCGAATTCCTGGCCGACCACGTGGTAAACCTGCCCAGCTCCCCGCCTACTAGTGTTGGGGAAGCCGTATGAGCGAACGCCGCATCTGTGTAGTTACGGGCAGTCGTGCAGAGTATGGCTTGCTTCGCAATCTAATGCGTGGGTTACAGGCGCGCTCCGATGTGCACCTGCAGGTATTTGTGACAGGCATGCACCTAATGCCGGAATGCGGTATGACGATAGAGGAAATTCGGTCAGATGGCTTCGCTATCGACGAATGCGTTGAATCCCAACTCGCGAGCGACTCTGCCGCTGGAACTGCAAAGTCACTCGGGCTGGGCATCATCGGTTGCACTGATGCCTTGCGTCGCCTTCGCCCTCACATCGTCGTCCTGCTTGGTGATCGATACGAAATATTGGGGGCTGCGATGTCAGCATCGTTGCTCGGTATACCTGTGGCTCATTTGTCCGGTGGTGAGGTGACCGAAGGCGCGGTCGACGACTGGATTCGCCACGCAATCACCAAGGCATCGTGGTGGCACTTCGTTGCGGCGCATGAATACAGCAATCGTGTCATTCAACTGGGAGAGTCACCCGAGCGCGTGTTTGCCATCGGCGACCCTGCGCTCGACTCGATCAACGAGATCTCGGTGCTCGACCTGTCGAAGCTGGAGGATGCGGTAGGTCTGCCGCTCGCTGCGCCAATCTTCCTTGTGACCTATCACCCGGCAACGCTGGGGGATAAAAAGCCCGAACAAGCGCTGTCTGAACTACTAGCTGCGCTGGACGACTTTCCTCAATCCACTGTTGTGATAACCCGACCCAACGCCGACGCAGGCAGTCGGCTGCTGACTGAGCTAATTGAGGCATGGGCAGCGCGTAATGCCCATCGAGCCCGTTGCGTCTCCTCGCTCGGTCAAGTGCGCTACCTTAGCCTAATGCGCCTTGCCGCAGTGGTGATCGGTAATTCGTCAAGCGGGATCGTTGAAGCGCCGGCAATGCACGTGGCCACTGTCAATGTCGGCCCTCGCCAGGATGGTCGATTACGCGCTAGCTCTATTATCGATTGCCCTGAAAATCGGCAGGATATTGCTGCAGCCATTCGCTTGGCGTTAGCCCCTGAGTTTCGTGCCGCGTTACCACAGACGATTTCGCTGTACGGCGAGAGTGGAGCATCTGCGCGCATGGTCGAATTGCTGGCCTCCGCGCCGCTACCGGACTCTTTGCGAAAGCGCTTTCATGACTTGTGAGTTGCCGATTGGTGGCGAGATGTCCGTCACTCGCGCGGACTTTATTGGGGGGGCTTCTGGATCTGCGTGGCCTGTTTACCGAGGGCGTCGAAGCCTTCACTGCGACAGTGGACGCACTGCGCTTGAGTTGGCGCTAAAACATTGGCGTGCACAAGGGCGTAAGCCCTCGTCGGTATGGTTGCCGCATTATCTGTGCCATAGCGTCGCTGCCGGATTGAAGCGTGCTGGTGTGCCATTGCGTTTTTACGAAGACGGCCCCGGTGGCCTGACGGGCTTCGAGTCACCGTCACCACAGGCCGACGATTTGGTCGTAGCCGTTCACTACTTCGGCCGCGTGAATGTGCCGATGCTTGATTTTGCGGCGAACTGTCAGCGAGACTGGGGGCTGATCGAGGATTGTGTGCAAAGCATCTATAGCGATGGCGTCGGCGTCAGTGGCGACTACGCTATTACCAGCATGCGTAAGTGGTGGCCTGCGCCAGATGGCGCGAGTCTGCATCTAGCCGATGATGGTTGGACTGCACTGCTCGATGCGCCCGACGAAGGCTTCGTGTCGCGTCGCCTGCTGGCCAAACTCTTGCGCGAGGGCAATGCTGCTTGCGAACAACGTTACCTTGAACTGGTTGGTGAATCCGAGGCTCGGCTTGAAATGTCTGGTATGGCTCGTGCTCCGTCTTGGATTTCCAGCTTCCTCCTCAATTCGGTCGACCTGTCTGCGATGCTGGTGCGTCGGCGCGCGAATTTTGACATCCTCGCGCGTCTCTTGGTAGCGCTTGGCGGAGCTTCGTCACCATTTCGCCTGCTCCATTCTGAACTTGGCGCAGGCGAAGTGCCGCTGACGCTGGCGATATTGTTGCCCGCTAAATTACGTGACTCGCTGCGCCAGTTTCTGGCTGCGCGTCGCATTTTCTGTCCGATCCACTGGCAACTGGATGCTTGTGCATCGGCATCCGCGCAATCGTTGTCAGCGCAGATGCTGAGCCTACCAATTGATCAGCGTTACGGTGAAGCCGACATGCATAGGCTTGCAGATGCCGTCGACTCTTTTTTTGAAGGACATAGCACCCGTGAGTAAAGTATTCATCATTGCCGAAGCTGGTGTCAATCACAATGGCGATCTCGGGCGGGCACTCGAGCTGATCGATGTAGCGGCAGAAGCAGGTGTCGATGCGGTCAAGTTTCAAACTTTTCGCTCCGAGGCTGTTATCAGTGGGCTAGCGCCGAAAGCTGCGTATCAAGTCGTTACAACAGGTGCGATGGAGAGTCAACTCGATATGGTGCGCAAGCTCGAACTCGATCACGCATCGCATCGCAAGCTCGTGGCTCGTTGTGCGCAGAGGGGCATTCGCTTTTTGTCCACTCCTTTCGATGTCGGCAGTGCGGATTTCCTTGTGAGCGATCTCGATATCCCGCTGATTAAGGTGCCCTCAGGAGAAATCACGAATGCGCCCTTTTTGCTGCATCTTGCCCGTTTCGGGCGGCCGCTCGTGTTGTCGACGGGTATGAGCACGCTGGGCGAAGTCGAGCAGGCAATAGGCGTGATTGCTTACGGCTTTGGTGCGCGCAATGACCTTACGCCCGGTCGTGCCGCTTTTCATGCAGCATTTCTCGATGAGCGCGCTACCTCATTGTTGCGAGAGCGGGTTACCTTACTCCATTGCACCACCGAGTATCCAGCGCCTTTCGACGAAGTGAATCTGCGTGCGATGGACACCCTCGCTGTAGCGTTCGGCCTGCCGGTTGGGTTTTCTGATCACACACCGGGCATTGCGGTCCCAATTGGTGCAGTGGCGCGCGGCGCCACTGTGATAGAAAAGCATTTCACGCTTGATCGATCGCTCCCCGGGCCTGACCATAAGGCCTCGCTCGAACCGTCCGAATTGATTGAGATGGTGGCGGGGATTCGCCAAGTCGAGCAGGCACTGGGAGACGGTCGGAAGCGACCTGCGCCGTCGGAAATGAAGAATATCGACATCGCGCGCCGCAGTCTGGTGGCGGCGTGCTCGGTTGCCGCTGGGGAGTGCTGGGACGCTAACAGCCTCACCGCCAAACGCCCTGGTGGCGGCCGCTCGCCGTTCGAATATTGGCAAGTCATCGGCTCTCGTGCCGAACGAGACTATGGCTCCGACGAATTGCTGGATGCAAAAACATGACAGGGAACGTGATGACTAAAGCCTGGAAAGAAATCGTAGTCGGCCCAGATCTGTCGCTTGGCGAGGCACTGAAAGTTCTTGACGGCGGTGGACTCCGACTAGTGCTTGTGGCCGACCAAAGTGGCCATTTGCTGGGCACGCTGACCGACGGCGATGTGCGTCGCGCGCTGTTGAGGCAGGTTACGCTGACCTGTCCTGTCGCCAAGGCCATGAATGATTCTCCGCGAGCGGGGCGTCTAGTCGATGCGCGCGAAGGTTTGCGTGAGTTGATGGATCGCCACGGAGTGCTGCACATCCCACTGTTGGATGCTGAAGGCAGGCTGGCAGGGCTGGAAACCCATAGAGATTTGCAACGTCAATCGGAACAGGATGCATGTGTGTTTCTAATGGCCGGTGGTTTTGGTACGCGCCTGCGACCATTGACCGATGACTGCCCAAAGCCGATGCTACGTGTCGGCGGACGTCCAATCCTCGAGGCCATTATGGAGCGTTTTATTGCCGCAGGATTTCGCCGATTCTTCATTTCGGTGCACTACCTTCCTGCTCGCATTAAGGAATATTTCGGCGATGGTTCGCGCTGGGGTGTGACCCTGAACTATATTGAAGAGGAATCACCGCTCGGTACCGGCGGTGCGCTAGGCTTATTGCCCGATATCGGCGACCAACCTGTGATTCTCATGAATGGCGATGTACTAACTCAGCTCGATTTCGGTGCGCTGCTCGATTTTCACTGTGCGCGAAAGTCGGCACTCACCTTGTGTGTACGCGAGTACGACATGCAGGTGCCGTTCGGAGTGGTCGATGGTGATGGTGAACGGGTGACGGGCATTGTTGAAAAGCCGCTGCATAGGTTCTTTGTGAACGCCGGCATCTACGTCGTGTCACCGGATGTGATCGCCCGCACTCGCCCGGCGCGTCGTCTTGACATGCCAGACCTAGTGGACGCCATGATTCACGAAAACGCGATCGTCTCGATGTTTCCCGTGCATGAATACTGGATCGATGTTGGCCGTCCCGACGATTTCGAAATCGCCCAGCAGGGACCACTCGTTTGATCAGGTGGATCAACGCCACGGAGGCATCAAACTATTTTGTCCGCCTGCCTACGACCCGTCGCATTGCGACGCTGTCGCCCGAATACGTTGTTGCCGACGCGAAGCGTGATCTGCTGTTTGAGCCGGTATTCCTGCTTTACGAAGACGTGCGCGGATTTTGGATGCACGGCGCACATCTGGCTGAGATACCGGGCACTGATTGCTTCGACCTGCAGTCGGCGTATGGCTATGGCGGTCCAGTTGCTGATTGCGATGATCCTTTGTTCCGGGCGGATGCGTGGCGCGCCTATACGCAAGCGTGCAGAGAGCGAAACATTGTGGTTGAGTTCGTGCGTCTCCATCCGTTGGCGTCATGGCAGGCATATTCGGGAACCGTGATTCCTGATCGCAAAACAGTGGCGATCGATGTGCGATCTGGCGCTTGGCGTGTAAGCTACGAAATCCGCTGTCGCACCGCCGTCAGGAAGGCGACAAAAGCAGGGGTCCAAGTGGTCGAGTATCCCATGCAGGATGTCGTCGGTCGCTTCGCCGCCTACTACCGCGAAGGCATGCAGCGCATCGCTGCGCCTCCGTTCTACCTGTTTAGTGACGCGTATTTTCAAGCGTTGAGTGATGTGCCCGGACTACGACTGCTCGCCTGTGTGCTGAATGGCGAGTGGCTGGCGGCAGGGCTTTTTTTGACCGGTGGGTACTGCATTGAGTACCACCTGTCGGCGACCAGTGAGCGCGGACGTCAGCTCTCTGCTACCAACCTGCTGATTGATGCAGCCGCACAGTGGGCATCTGATCAGAGGCTCTCGATGGTCTACCTTGGCGGTGGGAACGATACGTTGCTAAACAATTCCTTGCTGCGTTTTAAGGCTGGCTTCTCGCCGCTCCGACTGACCTACTGCTACAGCTATGCAATCCATGACCCAGCGCGGTATGAAGATCTGAAGCACAATGCGGGATACACAGGGTCGCGGGTATTGTTTTATCGCAGGTGATCTTGCTTAAGAGTGCAGTAAAGCGCTGAAAAAAAAGTATGCAGAGTGAGATCGCTACACATTGAATGCCAAATGGAAGCGATGCATCAAGACAGAGGATGGATAATCCACTGCAATTGCACCTACGCCTCACTGAGGTAAGTATGGGGTAGCTCATTTTGCTTTTAAAACAAGACTATTTAATTTGACGAGGTTTAGGAATGGTTTTTGAGCAGCGCCAGGCTGAGTGGCTAGATGAGCATATCAACTATGCATATCACATGCGCCAGTTTGAAAAACCCTATAACAGTACAGTCCGCTTTGCAGACTGGCTTGAAGAAATAGGAGTTCTCGATCAGTCTGTGCGGTCACGTGTGCTTGACGTCGGTTGTGGTGCGGGCGCAAATATCTATTACTTCAGGAAGCGCTTTACCGAATGTGTCTACTCAGGCCTCGAACTGAACGATCACCTCGTTATAGCGGGTAACAGTATGTTGAAACAGTTGGGCATGGATGGTAGTGCGATGTTGCGAAGTGGTGATTTGTACAAACTAGACAGCGAAGAAAACGGTGACATCGATTGCCTCCTGAGTCTGCAAACTTTGAGTTGGCTTCCTGATTTTAAGCGCCCCTTAGAATCATTTTGTAGCTTGAATCCCAAATGGGTTTGTCTCACATCCTTGTTCTATGATGGGCCCCTTTCATGTCGCATTGAGGTGATTGAACATAACAAAAAAAACTTTGGAGATGTTCCATCTTTCTACAATATCTACTCTTTAAGCGAAGTGAGTAGCTATTTGAACTCCTTGGGTTATGAACAATTCCACTTCAAGAAATTTGATATAGATATTGACTTGCCTCGTCCTGAAAGTGGTGAGCTTGGAACATATACTGAACAGACATTAGATGGCCGGCGTTTGCAGATATCTGGACCGCTTCTAATGCCTTGGTATTTTCTTGCGGCAAAAAGGACGACCACTTATGATTGACAAGAGGCGGGTCCTTTGTTTGATTACGGCTCGAGGAGGTTCGAAGGGCCTTCCTGGCAAAAATATCAAGGAAATGTGCGGCAGGCCCTTAATTGCTTGGAGTGTCGAGCGCGCACTGCAGAGTGCCTACATAGATCGAACTGTGGTCAGTACGGATAATCTACATATAGCCGAAGCGGCGAGGCTCTGTGGAGCGGAGGTTCCATTTATGCGTCCCAACGGTCTTGCTTCGGACGATGCAAAGAGTATTGACGTTATATTGCATGCACTGGATGCTTTAGAGAATAGTGGGGATTGCTACGATCTGCTTGTCTTGCTGGAGCCCACTTCTCCGTTACGCGAGGTTTCTGATATCGACGGCGCGATCGAGTTACTAGCTAATAACGACAGGATCGAGAGCGTTGTAGGTGTCGCTGAAACTGAAGCGTGCCATCCTACTTATCTGTATTCAGTTTGCAACGGGTTACTCAGACCATTCAACAGTGACCACCCGAACGGCATTAGGCGGCAGGATTTAGTAGAAAAATTCTACTTTCTAGAAGGCTCAGTATATGCTAGCACTGTGGATGCGCTCAGAAAAAATCTCGGCTTCTATCACGACAATACGGCGCCATGGGTCATCGAACGTTACAAGTCTGTTGAGATTGACGAGATGGCAGACTTCGTAATGGCGGAGGCTTTGATGAATTGGCAGCTTAAAGGAAAACCATGAACAACTATCAGAAACGTTTACTGAATTCCATTCCCGGGGGGGCTCATACCTATTCTAGAGGGTATGACCAGTTTCCCTCCAACGCACCCGAGATTTTGTTACGCGGATATGGGGCCTATGTCTTCGATCCCGATGGGAAGAGTTTTCTCGACTATGGGATGGGGCTGCGCGGTGTAAACATTGGCTACGGAGAGGCGGAGATAGCCAGTGCAGCATTCAGGCAGATCGAATACGGCAATAGCCTAACGCGTCCCTCACTAGTCGAACTGGAGGCGGCGGAAACCCTAATAGGATTGATCGAGTCCGTTGATATGGTCAAATTCACGAAGAATGGATCGACAGCGACGTCCGCTGCAGTAAAGTTAGCTCGAGCATATACCGGACGGGATATGGTCGCTCGTTGTCAAGAGCATCCTTTCTTCTCTTATGACGACTGGTTTATTGGTTCGACGCAAGTGGCGCGTGGTGTACCGAAGTCTGTTTCGGATCTGACAAAGACTTTCACCTACAACGACATCAGCTCGCTCGAAAAACTATTAGACGAGTACCCGGGGCAATTTGCGTGTGTAATTCTCGAGGCTGCCGCAACAGAAGAGCCAAAGGACGGTTTCTTGCTTGAGGTGCAAAAGTTGTGTAATAAGAATGGAGTGGTGTTCATCATTGACGAGATGATCACAGGCTTCCGTTGGCACCTCAAAGGAGCCCAGCACTATTACGGCATTACACCTGATCTGTGTACTTTTGGTAAAGGTATGGCCAACGGCTTTTCTGTCGCTTGCGTCGGTGGTCGGCGGGAAATTATGCAGTTGGGATCGATCGAATTCCCTGGCACAGAGCGCGTATTTCTTTTGTCAACGACGAATGGTGCCGAGATGTGTGGTTTGGGGGCGTTTGTCGCGACAGTGAATTTTATGCAGCGTGAAAAAGTTGTTGAATATCACTGGAACTACGGAGAACGGCTGGTTTCGGCGTTCAAAAGGCTGGCGGATAAGCATGGGGTAGGCCATAGCTTCAAGATCGGCGGCGTGCCATGTTCGCCTTTTTATGCAACGCTCAACGGTGAAGGAAAGCCTTGTCCAGCGTTACGAACAATTTTCTCTCAGGAGATGGTCCGTAACGGCGTACTGATGCCTTGGATTGCTTTCTCATTCCGACATGGGGATGCAGAACTTGAAAAGACCATAGCCGCAATAGATGGAGCGTTTCTAGTGTATCGAAAAGCGCTCGACGAAGGCTGGGAAAAGTATCTAGAGGGGCCGGCGGTGAAGCCAGTGTTTCGGAAGTTCAATTGAGAAAAGGGATAGCATGCTGAATGGGAAGGTGGTAGTGGTAACAGGTGGCGCAGGGTTGCTAGGAAGGGCCTTTTGTCTCGAAATTGTCAATAACGGGGGGGTTGCCATCGTTGCAGATATTCAAGTGGCAGACGCCGAAGCACTGTCCGCTGAATTGAATGCTTTGGTGCCAGGAAGTTCGTCTGCCGTCTGCATTGATATTACAGACGAAAAATCGGTTCGATCGGTGATCTCTGCGGTGGTCGAACGGTTCGGTCGAGTCGATGCGGTGGTGAATAACGCATACCCAAGAAATAAGAATTGGGGCGCGCGTCTGTCCGAGACTACATACGACAATTTTTGCGAGAACATCAGCATGCACCTTGGGGGCTATTTTCAGGTAATGAAGTTGTTTTCCGAGCATTTCGCCTTGAATGGCGGTGGTAAGGTGATCAACATGGCATCAATTTATGGCGTGATGATGCCGCGAAATTCGATTTATGCTGGAACGCAAATGTCGATGTCGGTTGAGTATGCTGCAATCAAATCATCGATCCTCCATCTGACGAAATTCTTCGCTCATCATTTTCGTGGGCAATGCGTCACAGTGAACTGCATCAGTCCTGGAGGCATCCTCGATCGACAACCGGAGTCATTCCTCCGAAATTATCGTGAGCACTGCAATAGCAAAGGGATGCTTGACCCCGCGGATGTTACCGGCACTTTGTGCTATCTCTTATCGTCTGCGGCGGATTGCGTGACCGGGCAGAACATCATTGTTGACGATGGCTTCAGTCTGTAGGTGACCAATGACAAGAGTTTTCGATGTCCCGAAAGACCAATTAGACGTTATTGAAGACACGATCATCGTGACCGGTTCGCCCCGCTCAGGTACGAGCATATTTGGCCAGCTGATTAGTACCTTCCGTTCACTCGAATATAACTACGAACCGCAGATAGTTCCGGTATTGATGCGCCTGATCGCCAGCGGCGACATTTCGAAGGGCGTCGCCTTCCTGCTCCTGCGGATGTACCTGCACGATGATTTGCTGCTGGAGTCCGCTCACGGTCGAAAAGCGAATTTGCGACCCGACGACATGAGCCTAGTGCTTAAGTCAATTTCGTGGAAGGAGTTGCTGACGAGGTGGACGACAATTGCCGATACTGCCGAAGCTAAAAAATACATCCTCGATAGGGGGCTGCGGCTGGCGATTAAGACGGTTAGTGTTGCTGGCTTCATCCCTGTGTTGCGTGAGGCTTTGCCGCGAGCGCAATTTGCGATAGTGATACGCGATGGTCAGGATGTAATCGCCTCGCTGCTGCAGAAGAACTGGCTGACCGATGAAGGATTGCAGACCCACTACTGGCCGCACAAACTGGTTGCAGGTCATCGTGTACCCGACCGTATCCCTGATGCAATGGCGGAGCGCTGGGTGACGATGAATCCAGAAACTCGAGCTTGTTATCTGTGGTGTAACGATGCCGACGAGGCGCTTGCGCTCATGGAGCAGAAGCGAAGCGACCATGTTGCTTTTATTAACTATGAAGAACTCGTTACTCGACCAGAGGCCAGCTTGATGCAGCTCGCTGAGTTCTTTAGCAGCGCGCTGACCGAACAGACTCATGTGATGATGAGGACGCTGCGCCCTTACAAGCCCCGTCCGGACTACGGTTTTCTATCTACGATTGACACTGATCAGCGACGGCGATTTGTGCAATTGCAGAAAGAATTGGGCTATCCGTCGTAGCTTCTATCTAACAGAGTATTGAATGAACGGTGAAATCTTACTGAAGACCCTACGCGTGATCACTAGCATCGACCCCGTAGTTAAAGATATGTCCTGAATAGATTTGCCTTGCAAAGTCATGAAAATTTTGTTTTTTAGCCCACATGCCTATTTCTCTGTCCATGCCCTGCCTGAGGCTGTGGTCGCAGAGGCGCTGGCATACGCGGGTCATGATATTCATATGATCAGCTGTGACGGCCTTTATCGTCGGCACTGTCTTACCATGTCGAATGTGGACTACTCCGATCTGGCGAAGAAGCGCCGCATCTGCCACGTGTGCAAGATCAACCGCAATGCACTCGGTGCTGAATTTCGCTTCCTTACCACGGGTATCGAGGCCTACCTGACGAGCGCAGAATCGGGCCAAGCTAGTGCCGCTGCTGCGGCACTAGATCCGACCAATTTTTTACATTTTGAGTGGGATTGTATCCCGGTTGCCAGATATGCCCTTTACGAGTTCTGGGTAAACCACAAGCTCTCCTCTGAGGAGATCGATGCAGCACATTGGCCCGAATACCTAGCAATATTTGAAAATACATTAAAGACCCTGTTCGCGAGTCGGAGGATGCTGGATGAGCTCAAGTCTGAGCGCATCGTCTGCTACAACTCCCTCTACAGCGTCAATCGGGTGATGGCTGCAGTCGCTGATCAGAAGGGTGTTCCGCATTTCACCCTCCATGCGGGGCGCCATCATAAGCGTCGCCTGCAACAGATGATGATTTTCAGAGGGGTTGGTTATGGCGTGATCGTGAATCGTTTGCCCATGGTTGCGGCCTACCGTACACAGCCGTTGACGGTTGCTCAAATCGATATGGTCACCGAACATGTTCGCGAATTGTTCCGCGCCACATCTCCCTGGGTCTATTCGATAGGAAGCGGCAAGCGCCCAAGCGCTGAGCTGCTAGACCGTTATGCTGTTGTCGATGGACGGAAAGTGCTTCTCGCGGTTATGCGCTCAAATGACGAGCGACTTGCTGCTCGGTTTGCTGGTGTTGGCCATTACGACGGATCGCCGCTGTTTAACGATCAGTACCAATGGTTGAACTGGTTGGCGGGCTTTGCTAGGAGTCATCCCGAATATGTGATTATTTTTCGTGTCCACCCGCGCGAATTTCCCAACAAACGAGAAGGTGTTACTTCGCAAAATGCCCATACTTTTATGAGCTTCATTGAAACCATTGATATGCCTACCAACCTGCATATCAACTTGCCACGTGACAATATCTCTCTTCATGACCTGTTGAAAATTACCGATGTACTGCTTAACAACACGTCTACTGCTGGGCTCGAGGCATCCCTCTTTGGCATTCCAGTAGTCGGCATCCGTGATGATTTGTATGCCTTCGATCAGGAGCTGCAGGATGAGCCGGACTCGATTGATGATTATGTAGCTAAAATTGTTGCTGCATGCAACTCGGGGTGGAGCTTTTCCCGTGTCGTTAAAGCATACCGTTGGCTTAATTATTTGAATTCTGAGACTGCAATTGATATTTCAGATGGTTATGAGCCAGCCCGCCAACCTAGTAATAGAGTGGGGCGGCTCTTAGAGAAAATTCGACTGAGATTGAGTGCGCTACTTGGCTTAGGTGGTGGTTTTGCTGAGACTCGTGGGCGGTCGTCTCCATTGATCAATGCGGATAAGTTAGTCTATGCAATTGTAAATAATGTAGACAGTCATATTGGAGCATTTCCTATGGCTGGCGGAGCTAACCCTAAAGATGAGTGCTCGCAAATAAAGAATGACTACACTTCGATTATGGCTTTAATAAGCAATCCTGAAGATCATTATTTTCAACATCGAATAGGAGTTTGTTTGTCTAATTACTCGGATAAGAGCTAGAAGATTTAACTTGGCAGTTTCATTTGAATGAATAATAAGATTGGATAATTTATGGATAAAAGTTATTATGAAATTTTTTTCGATGTACAAAGAAGACATTGGTGGTTTAGTACAAAAAAAGAGATTGTATTAGATTTGATACGGCGTACATGTTTCAATGTCTTTGCTAAGCAAAAGATTTTAGATGTCGGCTGTGGTGCGGGCCTTATGTTGAATTCCCTTGAAAAAATTGGGGAAACATATGGTATGGACATGTCTGATGATGCAATTAATTTCAGTAAAAAAATATATTCTGGAGTTGTGAAAAAAGGGTCATTACCTGTAAATTTTCCTTATGACGATAATGAATTTACCATTGTTGTTGCTCTGGATGTGATTGAGCATATAGATGATGACATTGCCGCTTTGAAGACGATCAAGAATTCTATGGTTGTAGGGGGACAATTAATTGTTACAGTTCCAGCGTGTATGATTTTATGGTCGAAACACGATGTGCTTAACGAGCATAAAAGAAGATATAGCCTTACTGAATTGCGTGAAAAATTGATTATTGCAGGTTACTCCGTCGAAAGAATATCATACTTCAATACACTCCTATTTCCTGCAATACTATTAGTTCGCATGATTAATAAAATTTTCAAAAGAGAAGACGGGAGTGATGTTGCGTTGCCGTCCCCAGTTATTAATTTTATATTGAAAAATATCTTCAGTATTGAAAGATGGTTGTTGCGGGTTGTTAATCTGCCCATTGGCGTTTCTGTACTTGCTGTGGCCAAGAAAATAGAGGGCTAAAATGAACAGGGTAGTTGGTAAAGGTTCAATAGCATCTAGGTTTGCAAGATTCAATGGTAGTCCAGAGTATTTTATATTCGCTGGATCTGTGCATGATTCATCTATTAGTAATATAGAGGAAATTCAAAAAGAAGAGCAAGAAGTTAAGACTGCTTTGGCTCTACTTGATGTCCATACTATATTTATATACTTTAGCTCATGTAGCATTGGTGAATCATTCAATGATGTATCTGTTTATACTCAGCATAAGAAAAGAATGGAGGCTTTTATACGATCTAAAGCTTCGCAATACTTGATATTTAGATTGCCTCAGGTAATTGGTCTATATTCGTATGAGGCGGGCATTGTTAACTATCTGATGGCTAATGTTACAGCCGGTAAAAAAATCAATGTGTGGGAGAATGCGGGTAGAAATTTGATTGATTTAGATGATGTGTATGCAATCGTTTGCGAAATTCTAAATCAGAAAAAATACTCAAATTGCACAATAAACGTCGCAAGCCCTGTCACAACTTCAGTTACGCAGATGGTTTCTGTTGTGGAGCATTTTCTCAATAAAACGGCTGATGTTGAATTAATAAAAAAAGGCGAGTCAAATCACATTAATATAGCTGAAATAAAGGAGATTATTGATACTCTTGAAATAGATTTCGGTCATAATTATTTTATTAATGCACTTGCTAAGTATTATTTGTTTATTAAAAAACCAGCGCCGTTATTGTCTTTAATAGTGCCTACGTATAACCAGGAATCGGGAATCGATGAGTTTTATCGTCGAGCCAAGCAGGTTCTGCAATCTTTAGAGCCAAGAATTAATCATGAATTTATCTTCGTAAATGATTGCAGCGCTGATAATACATTTTGTCGGCTTAAGTCGTTAGCTAAAATTGATTCAACCGTAAAGGTTGTTAATTTTTCTCGGAACTTTGGCAATCAAATTGCAATTACTGCTGGAGTTAAGTATTGTAATGGTGATTTGGCTGTAATAATTGATGATGATTTGCAAGATCCGCCAGAAATAATACTAGATTTTATTGCTAGATGGTATTCTGGATATAAAGTTGTTTACGGGGTTCGTCCAAAACGAAGTGGCATAAATCCTTTTTTTAAAATGGCGGCTAAGATCTATTACAGAATATTAAGCGCATTAAGTGATACAAAAATACCAAATGATACAGGCGATTTTCGTTTGATTGATAAAGTAGTCATAGACCAGTTACGCGAAATGAAAGAAGAAAATAGATACTACCGCGGGATGGTCGCTTGGCTCGGTTTTTCACAAATTGGACATGTTTATGAGCGAGATGCCCGATATGCCGGGGTATCAAATTTTTCCTTAAAGAAATATATAAACTTTGCATTAAACGGACTGACTTCTTTTACTGATAAGCCTTTGTACTTTTCTAGCATGGTTGGATTTTTAATTACGGCTTTTTCATTTGTCGTGGCTTCATATTTGGTCATTAACAAAATTTTAAATCCACAAATTTCCATTCAAGGCTGGACCTCAATAATAACAATAGTTATGTTCTTTGGAGGTGTTCAACTATTTTCAATCGGAATTTTAGGTGTGTACATTAGTAAAATCTATCGTGAAGTTAAAGGACGTCCGTTGTTTATTGTGCAGGATTTAATTAATATTGATTAATATGAAAATATGTCGATGTCTTTAGATTTGGTTAATGTGAAATTTTTTCGCTACTTGCTGGTTGGTATGTTGAATACTTCAGTAGGTTTCGCGGTGTTTTCTCTTGTCATTTATTTATCCAAAGGCCAATTGGAGCTAAGTTTGGCTGCCAACATAGGGGTTGGAGTTTTTTTTAATTATCTAAGTTACGGTTTTATTGTCTTTAAAAATATGGGGTGGCTACAGTTTTTAAAATTTGTGTTGTCATATTCTTTTATATACTTAGTTAACCTTCTAATTTTGAAGACGATGCAGAATTTTAATTTTAATATATATGTATCTCAATTTTTCAATGTTTTATATTTGGCGCCTCTCTCATATTACATTTTTAGTAGATTTGTATTTGTTGAGGGGGGTATTGATTGATTTTATTGGTAATTGCAAATGAGTGAGTGTTTTTTTAATAGATTCAAATCTGTTGAAGGCGGATTAAATTTTTTGCGATCAGACGTCGTATATATTTTAATATTCTGCATATTGACCCACGGGTTAATTGTCTTGAATGATGGTTTTTTTTGGGATGACAACATCTACTACGGGTTAATAAAGTCGGGGCGTTATGAGGAGTTTTCGGATTTTATTATGGAAACGGGGTTGCCATTAAATATTTATTTCTTTAGAGGGTTGGATTTTTTTGTCGGAATAGAAAACCACCGGTGGGTGAGTTTCTTTTCTATTTTTGCATCTGCTATTTTGTTGAATAAATTATTAAAGTTGCATTTTTTTGAAAAAGGACAGTCAATTTCATTGATTTATCCTTTAATTTTTATTGTTATTTATCCTTTTAGATCTACTGTTCTTCTATGTACAACTGTATATCAAGTCATGTTGCTCTTATTCATACTGGCAATTTTTATACGTTTGCGCTACGCTGAGGTTGAAACTCTAACTGAAAAGTTGATTTCTTATATTGGTTTTTCAATCTTGTCATTTTTATCATTTAATACAGCCTCAATTTTACCATTATATTATTTTTATTTAATTTTTGAGTGTTGTTACTTATTTGAATCTAAGTGCAAAGATATTTCGCATGTAGTTAAATATATTCGTTTGAATGCTTTTTTTATTGGTTTGCCAATAATTTATTGGGTTTTGAAAATTTTATACTTTCCAACTCATGGCGAATATGAAAATTATAATAAAATAAATATAGATTTTGAGAAGATTGTGCATTCGTACAAGGCTTATCTCATTGCTTTGCTTGCTCCTAACTTGTTGATAGATGTATTGAGTAGGTCCGCGATTTTGGTTTTTTCGATTGTATTTTTGCCGTTGTCATTTTTGGCGTTTCCTCGTCTAACATCTTGGATGAATTTGAAATTTCCAAGTGTTGCTGGAGAGCGATGGTTGCAATTTATTTGGTTGATGGTTTTTCTGTTTATGTCGGCGTTTCCGTATAGTTTGATTAACATTAATCCTGCCTACAGAGGGTTTGACTCGCGCCATTTGATACTCTTTACTTTATCGCTGCCTGCATTCGTCGTTTGGTTGGTAATAGTCTATGTCGATCGAATTAAAGAGGTTTTTAATATTGCGAGGGTTGATTATTTGTTTCGCGCTATATTTTTCTCTATTGTGATAGTGGGGATTGTTGAATCTAATGCTGTATATATGGATTATCAGGCTTTGGCTATTAAGCAAGAGTCTGTAATTGAAAATTTAAGAGTTCAAAGTAATTTGAAAAAATATTCAATTTTCGAGATAGATGATCAGGTTGGAGATTTTTCAAAAAACATGATGGTTACACACGAGGTAAAGCATCAGGCCTGGTATGAGTGGGCGGCAATTTTCAAAAAGGCGTGGGGTGAAGAACGTTGGTATGGAAATAATTTAGATATGCCATATAGAGGTATGAAAAGTATTCGATATGGGACAGGTCTCGTTAATGAAAATGGTGCTAATTGTAGATTGATATTGCGCAATAATATGATAATAAGCCAACGTCAAATTATTTATAAATATTGGCTTTTGAAGCATTTCGGTTCGCATGCCAATCTACGGGCATTTCTGTTGGAAATCACTTCAATTGAAGGGTGTCAGTAATGATAAATTGGATCTTTCGGGGCGTTAATTTGAATTCAGGGGGGTGGGTTCGGTTGCGTGAAATATTGCGTTACTACTGGCATCTGTTGGGCTTGCGTGGACTCGTTTTTGTGATTTTTTCTGGTTTTGCAGTTTCCGTGTTGGAATTGGGTGGCCTGGCCTTGGTATATCCTTTTTTGACGATGATTACAGATATTGAATTTTATACAAAAACAAATGAGATGCTTCAATTTTCATTGCCATTTTTTGCGACGATATTCGAAGGTCGAAATAATACCATTATGACAGTGGGAGTGGCTATTTTATTTGCATATATATTTCGAGGTTGGATTGGTTCTAGGCTTATTCGATATCAAGCTAATGTGGCGGCTGCGATTACTCTTGCGTCAAGTGATCAGCTAATATCACAAGCGTTAGAATCACGATATCAGCTTTTTCTTGAGCACAGTCCGGTAAAAATTGCAGGGCTATCCTACTCAAATACTACCCATGCAGCATTATTGTTTCAGTCTTTAATGTCTGCATTTAACGAGTTTTTGTTGCTATTTCTTATTTTGTCAATTGGAGTGACAATTGTAAGTCCTGGTATTTTTCTATGGTTGGGTTTGTTGCTGTTGTCCCTCGGGTTCCTTTTTTTTCGACCGTTGTCCCGTCGTATTGCAGAAATCGCAAGGAAAAATCAATTAATTGAATTGGGGCGTCATCGCTTTATTTTTGCAATGGCTACTGCAATTCGTGATATTAAGATTATGGGGTTGGAGCGGCCATTTATTGCTCGTAACGAAGCTCTTGCAAGTACGCATGCCAAGTTGGCGGCTGAATCTGTAACAATCATTAGCATTCAAAGAATGGCGGTGGAGGTTGTGCTTGTCGGGGGGGTTGTGGTGGGGGCGATATGGTTTGCACTAATTGGTGGAGATATTAACAAATCAGCTCCAATGATAGTTACGCTAGGCTTGGTTGCAATACGTTCTGCGCCTTCTATCTCTCGTTTGATTGGCGCGTATAACGGTTTCCGTTATTCATTACCATTCTTGGAGTCATTGCTTGAGATGAGGCGTGAATTGTCTAAGTATTCCCAATTTCGTGAGATTCAGACGGCGGATTTTCCAGGTGAGTATTGCGCCACAGATTTGTGCTTTAGTTATGGCAAACGTGAGGTGCTGACTAAATGTTCAATCCGTATCTCTCAAGGTGAGGTTGTTGCCATAGTAGGGCCTTCGGGGTCTGGCAAATCTACTTTGCTAGATTTGTTGGCTGGTTTACAGCGACCAAACTCTGGTTGTTTTAGTTTGGCTGGTCAGGAGTTCTCGCCTTTTCTTAGTGCACTCTTCCCGGAACGCATCGGTTATGTGCCGCAAACCATCGCTCTATTAGACGATAGTGTGGCTTTCAACATCGCACTTGAAGTCAATCCTGATCCAGTTCGATTGCAGCGCGCTTTGGAGCGTTCCAGTCTGATAAATTTATTGAGCTCTCTACCCCACGGCTTACAGACGCTGCTGGGAGAGGGGGGGCAAGGACTTTCTGGCGGTCAACGTCAGCGCCTTGGCATTGCTCGAGCTTTGTATCGCGAACCAGCATTGCTAATTCTGGATGAGGTTACCAGTGCACTTGACGAAGCCACCGCGCGTACCGTCATGGCTGAGTTACTCGCAATGCGAGGGCAGGTTTCTTTGCTGTTCGTTACTCACGATCTACGCCTAGTGCCGGCGGATCGCATTTACCAACTCGATCACGGACGAATCTCGATGTACACCCTATGAAAGCAGCGGCACCATGACATTACAATCACTTATCAATCGCCTGCTAATGCGTGATCCGGACATGCGGCCCAATTTCTGCTTTGGTCAGGATGGCGAAGATCTAATTCTTAATCGCTTGCTCGATGGTCAGGCGATGGGCTTTTATGTCGATGTCGGTGCGCACCACCCTGTGCGTTTTTCGAATACCTATCTGTTCTATCAGCGTGGTTGGTGCGGCATCAACATCGACGCCATGCCGGGTTCAATGAAGAAATTCAACAAGGTGCGTCCGCGCGATATCAATATCGAATGTGGCGTTGCCAGTAGCGCCGGCAAACTCATGTACTACCGCTTCAACGAACCGGCGCTGAATACCTTTGACGTTGCTGAGGCAACGTACAAGAATAAGCAGCCTTATCAAATGATTGAGACCATTGAAGTTGCAGTCGAAAGGCTAGATGTATTGCTGTCACGCTATTTACAGGCCGATCAAAAGATTGACTTTCTTTCTGTAGATGTGGAGGGTAAAGACGAGGAGGTGCTGCGATCCAATGACTGGAACCGGTATCGCCCGCGTTTCATTCTTGCTGAGACTCTGCGAACTGATATGCTGAACTTGGGGGGCTGCCCAGTGGTGCAGTTTTTAGACGCTGTAGGGTATAAGCCTATCGGTAAAGCCTACAATACCAGTTTCTTTGTTCGGGAGGATATCTGATGCGCTTTCCAAGCGTAATTCTTTCCCTGCCTAGAAAGTTAAGAGTGGGTGTCTACTTATTTATACAACCACTGGTTGTTTTTTCACTACGAAGTAGCGGAATAGCAGTTGGGAGAGCGCCAAAGTTTTATGGACTACCATTGATTAATCGACATTCATCAAGTGAAATTGTCTTTGGTGATCGGGTTGTTTTCTGTTCCGATTCTAGGTTTACCGCGCTGGCGCTTAATCATCCTGTCAAGATATCAACGATTCGCGCTAACGCGCGACTGACCATCGGCAATGATGTTGGACTAAGCGGTGCCTGCATCATTTGTGCTAATCAAGTGCATGTGGGTTCGGAGGTCTTGATGGGAGCGAATGTCCTAATAGTGGATACCGATTTCCACCCAATTGAACCAAAGCGACGCAGGTTCAGTGATGATGAGAAATCCATTCGAACAGCGCCCGTTCATGTCGGCAACAACGTGTTTATTGGCGCTGCTGCTATCCTCCTTAAGGGGGTTCGTGTTGGTGATGACTCGGTGATTGCTGCCGGCGCGGTAGTTTCCGGTGGTGAATACCCTGCTGGAGTAATCCTTGCGGGTAATCCTGCAAAAATTATCGGCAGCGTTTACTAATATGACTATTTATGCCGTTATTCCAGTATTTAATCGTTTGCACATGACCCGTTTGCTAGTGGAATGTTTGCGCTTGCAAAAGCTCAGTCATCCGCTCAGCATAATAGTTGTTAATGACGGTTCTACAGACGATACGGCGATCTGGTTGACGGGGCAGTCTGATATCCAGACTCTCAACGGTGATGGAGCCTTGTTTTGGGGGGGGGCTGTCGATCTGGCGATGCAGCATCTTCGTAATATTGCTGCCGATGATGACTGGGTGCTGTTGATGAATAACGATACAACCGTGTCAGATGATTTTGTGCAGTGTTTGCTTGAAGCCGCGATGACTAATGCGCCAGCCGCCGTGGGCAGTGTGATTCGCGATGAAGCCAATCATGCGCATTTGCTCTCTATTGGTGCCAATGTAGATGCTTGGCGATTTCTGACGCACGACATTCTCGATACTGAGCGTTCCAAAGCAGCCGCTTCTCTGGTTGAAGTTGATGCCTTGTCTGGGCGAGGTGTGCTGTTTCAGATGAAGGCTTTGATAGCGGCCGGTGGCATGCGTCCGCGCGTTTTACCTCACTATCTTGCGGACTACGAATTGTCGATTCGTATGCGCAAATCTGGGTGGCGGCTTTTGGTGCTCTTGGGTGCTTCAGTATATTCGTGCGACGAATATGGTAGCAGTCGCAGAGAGCTGTCGTTTCGTGATAGATTCTTCTCGATTAGATCGCCTTTGTATCTTCCGGCATTTATAGTGTTTTGGTGGGAGGCCAGTAACTGGTTTCAGCGTCTAACACTTCCATTACGTCTGCCGTTGTTCGCAGTATTTCCGCGTTTGCGCAAGCCTAAAATATGAAAATTCTGATTGTCGATACCTATTACGCTGCGTTTCTTGCGCGTTTTTATGCAAGCCAAGATAACCTTAGTAAAGCAGATTATCAGACTCAGTTACAGTCATTGATAAATGCTTGTTTCGGAACTTCGGATTTTTACAGTCGCCATCTAAATGATCTTGGTTGCGAAACTCAAGATTTAGTAGTGAATTGTGTGCATTTGCAAAAGCGTTGGGCCAAAGACAATCATGTGCCGTTGTCGGAGTTGGCGCTTAAGGTGCCACATCGTTTGTTTCGATTGCCAGTCATTGGCAGAATGCTTGCCAATCTGCCTGGCCTAATGGACGTCGCTGTCGCGCAAATTAAGGCCACCAAACCGGATGTGTTGTATTGTCAAGATTTGTCTTTTTTTCCTGCAGAGGTATTGCATGAACTTAAGCAAGATGTTCGTTTGATTGTGGGGCAAATTGCCTGCCCGCTACCTCCGGAATCTTTTCTCAAGGGGTATGACTTGATTTTGACGTCATTCCCACATTTTGTTGATCGTTTAAAAGCGCTTGGTGTAAGGTCTGAATATTTCCGCATTGGCTTTGATGAGCGCATTTTGTCTTTGCTCGGTGATGTAAATAAGGAAATTGACTTCAGCTTTGTGGGGGGCATCAGTCGTCACCATGATGGTGCTGTGCCATTGCTAGAGTTTTTGACTGAAAAAACAGACATCCGTGTTTTTGGTTATGGCGTAAACAGTTTGGCGGCGGCCTCTCCTATTCGCCAACGGCATGGTGGTGAGGTTTGGGGGATGGATATGTATCGGGCTTTGGCTCGGAGTCGTATTACGCTCAACCGTCATATTAATGTCGCTGAAAATAACGCTAACAACATGAGACTTTATGAGGCTACTGGGGTTGGGGCGATGTTGTTAACGGATCAAAAAGACAATTTGCATGAATTATTTGAAATTGGCAAAGAGGTAGTAACTTACTCGAGCAAAGAAGAGGCTGCAGAACTTGTTCGACACTATCTTAATCACCCTGAAGAGTTGGCGAAAATAGCCAAGGCAGGGCAGGCAAAAACGTTATCAGAGCACACGTATGCGCAGCGTATGCAGGAGTTGGTGCGGATACTTGAGCGTCATATGGAGTAAGGGATGCGCGCCAACATTATTTCTGTACTGAATAATTTCCCCCGTTTAAAACGTTCATTACGTACTGTACGTAATTACTTTTTCCCAGCTATCAGTGTCTCTGCTAACTACATACAGTTGAAAAGCGAGGAGGCTAGTTCCGAAGGGCTGCGACTTCGCGACTCATGGCGGGATGACACATTGCCACAAAAGCAGCGAGACTTAGTAAATCAGCAGTTACATCAATATCGATCTGGTGCAGGTGTGGATGTATTTGACGTATTTGTTGCTGTCCTGAGAGCATTGCCTGGGTTGCCTGCAAACGCATCGCTTCTTGAGATTGGCTGTTCTAGTGGCTTCTATTCTGAAATCGTTGCTATTGCTGGTTTGCCAATCAATTATTCAGGGTGCGATTATTCCGATGCATTCATTCACATGGCGAAGGCAGAGTATCCCGCGATTGACTTTGCAGTGGCGGATGCAACTGCACTTTGCTACCAGGATAGAAGCTTCGATATTGTGGTGTCAGGTTGTTGTCTATTACATATTCCGGAGTATGTCAAAGCTGTTGAGAATGCAGTGCGCGTAGCACGCGATTATGTTATTTTTCATCGTACTCCTATAGTCTGGGGTCAGCCGGAGCAGTGGTATCGCAAGCAGGCGTATGGAGTTGAAACCATCGAAATTCATTTCAATGAGCCGGAGTTTTTGGCTCTACTTGATCGTAATGGCCTTGATTTGATTGCTACTCATACGCTGAGCGAGGAATGTTCGGATGCAGCTCAAAATCTAGGAAGTGCCTGCCGTACCTATGTGTGTCGAAAGCAAAAAAAATGACCGCACGTTATTTTTGTACACTTTTCGACGGTGGTTACCTGCTAAAGGGTTTGGCAATGATTCGCAGTTTGAAACATCACTGCCCCAGCATGAAAATATACGTGCTTTGCATGGACGCCCAAACAAAATATATTTTGGAGTCGTTGGCGCTACCCTACGTGAATTGCATCACATTGGCTGAAGTTGAAAATGAGGCGCTGTTGAAGGCAAAAGCTGACCGAGGGGTGGCTGAATACTGCTGGACACTTTCATCAGGATTTACCTCTTATGTGATGGAGCATTTTCCAGAAATCAACTTTTTAACGTATGTAGATGCTGATTTACTGTTTTATTCGGATGTGCAGCCGCTATTTGATGAAATTGCAGACGCTTCAATTGCCATCATTGAGCACCGATTTACCGAGAGACTGAAGGACCGTGAAGTCAACGGTCGTTTTTGCGTCGAATGGGTGAGCTTCAAAAGAGACGAACAAGGTATGGCATGCCTTTCACGCTGGCGTGATCAATGCTTGGAATGGTGTTACTACCGTCTAGAAGACGGAAAGATGGGCGACCAAAAATACTTGGATGCATGGCCTGAGCGCTATAGCAACTGTCATATTTTGGTGCATCCTGGCGCAGGAATTGCGCCTTGGAATTATGCGCAATATAGTTTTGGGACGGATGGTCAAGGCTGCATCACAGTCGAAGGTGCGGCGCTGATTTTTTACCATTTCCATCAATTTCAACTCTTGGATAACGGCAGGTTTGATCGTTTGTCTACTTTCTACACTTCGGAGTGCCCAGAGCCTGCGAAAGTTTATGAGGCTTATGAATTGATTTTGCAAAATTGTTTGCAAGATGTTCGTGCGGTTGAGTCAAGTTTCAAAGGCGGGTTAAAGCCTGCAGCCAATGTCGTGGGGCGTCGCCTGATTCAGCAGTATGTGCCAATGTGGGCCAAAGAAATTGCACGACGATTTTTGCGCTACTAATACATGTTGATAAATCCACTTGTGACGGTAGTTACCGTTTGTTACAACAGTGCCAGTAGTTTAGAGCGGGCATTGAAATCGGTCGAAATTCAGGACTGGCCTAAGGTTGAGCACATCGTGATTGACGGTGGTTCGACCGATAACACCTTGGCTATTTTGGAACGTTACAAGAATTATTTGACTCATATGGTGAGTGAGCCAGATAACGGTATCTATGACGCGATGAACAAAGGACTTGATAGAGCTACAGGTGATATTGTTTGCTTTTTAAATGCAGATGACCAATATGCATCAAGTCATGTTCTGTCGCATGTCGTTAAACAAATGCAAGAACATCATCTTGATGCTCTTTTGGGCGATGTTGCGTTTTTTAACTCCACAGATCCAACGCGCATGGTGAGGCGCTATCGTTCAGACCGCTTTACGCCCAAAAAGTTGGCTTGGGGTTGGATGCCTGCCCATCCAGCGTTGTTTCTAAATAAGTCCATCGTGCAGAGAGTGGGGCGATTCAAGGCGAACTATCGAATCGCTGGTGATTTTGATTACATTGCGCGCGCTTTTTACGGGCACAACTTACGCTACCAGCACTTGCCCGAGGTGTTGGTGCACATGCAAACTGGTGGCGCTAGCACAGCAGGGTGGCGTTCGAAGGTGTTGCTAAATCAAGAGGTCTTGCGTGCATGCAAAGAGAATGGCATTCCTACCAATCTGTTCAAAGTACTTTCTAAATATCCGATGAAATTGTTGGAGCTCTTCGCGCGATGAAAGTGTTGGTGACTGGCGCCAATGGGTTCATTGGACGGGCTTTGTGTGAGTATCTTGAGCATGCCGGACACGAGGTTGTGGCCGCTGTGCGGCGACCTTCTGGCATGGCGAATGAATTTGTGGTGGGGGAGAGTGGCTCGGGCTGGTCGCAGGCTTTGTTGGGTTGTGATGCTGTTGTTCACTTAGCCGGGCGTGCGCATGTCATGCTCGAAGATGCTGAAGACCCTTTGGCGGCATTTCGAACTGCCAACGTAGAGGCATCTGCTCGGCTCGCTTTGCTTGCCGAGCAAAGCGGTGTGCGTCGTTTTGTATTCATGAGTTCTATCAAAGTCAATGGAGAGCGTACAGATTTGGGTAGCCCATTTACACCAAATGACACACCAGCACCCGAAGATGCTTATGGCGTGTCGAAAAGGGAAGCTGAGCAAGCACTGCAATCCATTACTCAAACATCTAAGATGGAACTCGTTGTGATTCGCCCCCCTTTGGTGTATGGGCCTGGTGTGAAAGGCAACTTTGCTAAGCTAATTCAATGGGTAAGAGCTGGAGTTCCAATGCCTTTGGGGGCGGTGGATAACAAACGGTCGATGGTGGCTTTGGATAATTTGGTGGCGTTTATTTCGCTGTGTGCAAATTTCGTCGAATCACCAAAGGCGGCTGGGCAGGTGTTTTTGGTGTCTGACGGAGATGATGTGTCAACGGCGGAGTTGTTGCGCAGAGTCGCAAGGGCATACGTTTGTGAGATGAGATTGATTCCTGTGCCAGTTTGGGTTTTAGGCGGTGCAGCTAGGTTGTTCCGCCGCTCTGCATCTGCAGAGCGGTTGTTGGGCTCACTCACCATAGATGACTCTAAAGCTCGTCAGCTACTGGGATGGCAACCTCGGGTAACGATGGATGCGCAATTGAGAAAGATGGCAAATGTTGCGCCTCATTGATTTCATATTGTCAGTACTGGGTCTTATCACTGGGCTGCCTATTTTCTTGGCGCTGTTGGTGCTTGGTTATCTGGATACGGGGTCACCGTTGTTTTGGCAGGTTCGAGTTGGGCGTCGGCAGATACCGTTTACCTTGGTGAAGTTTCGAACCATGAAGCCCGACACCGCGTCAGTGGCAACACATTTGGCAGATGCTTCGGCGGTTACAAAGTTGGGTGGCTTTTTGCGTAAAACAAAGCTGGACGAGTTGCCGCAACTTTGGAATGTGATGAAGGGCGAGATGAGTTTGGTGGGGCCTCGTCCATGTTTGCCAAATCAAACGGAGTTGATTGACTGTCGAGAGGTTTTGGGTGTTTTTGAGGCTAGACCAGGAGTGACAGGCTTAGCGCAAGTAAATTCGATTGACATGTCGACGCCTAAGCTGTTGGCAGAAACTGATGCGCAAATGTTACAAACACTGTCGCTCAAAACATATTGGACTTACATCTTGCTCACGGTGGCAGGTAAGGGCGGTGGCGACCGTGTGAAAGAGGTTCAAAAGTAATGCAACGAAGCTTTCTGCAGCGCTTATTGTTGAGTTCGGCTATGCCTCTGTTGAATTTGCCTCGCGCACTCAAGCGAGTGCTAGCGGTCGGGGTTGACGTGTGTTTGTGTGCATGGACGGTGTGGCTGGCTTATTACCTGCGACTGGGTGAGTTGCTTAGCTTGACGCAGCCCAATGAGTGGGGGCAAGGTGCGATCGCGGCAACGGCGGCTTCCATAGGTTTGGCGATTCCAATTTTCACAGTCTCAGGTTTGTACCGTGCCATATTTCGCTACAGCGGGTGGCCTGCTTTGGTGGCTGTGGTTCGAGCTAGCGCCATTTATGGCTTGATTTATGGGGCGATATTTACCTTTGTCGGCATGGCAGGAGTGCCACGCACGATTGGCCTGATTCAACCTATTTTGTTGTTGTTGTTTGTTGCTCAATCAAGAGTTTTGGTTCGTTTGTGGCTGGGGGAGCGTTACCAGCGTATCTTGCGCAGAGGGGGGCGAACGAAGGTACTCGTCTACGGCGCTGGTAAAACAGGTCGTCAGTTAGCTTTAGCGATGACGAATAGTGCCGAAATGCAAGTGGTTGGTTTTCTAGATGATGACGAACAGTTGCATGGTCAAGTTTTGAACGGGCAACCTATTCATAGCCCAGATTCGTTGTTGGACTTGGCGGTGTCTTTGAACATTCGCACCGTTTTATTGGCAATGCCTCGTATGTCAAGGCAGCGCCGCAACGAAGTTTTAGCTCAAATGCGTATGGCACACGTTTCGGTGCGAACGCTTCCAAGTGTGACTGATCTAGCCCAAGGTAAGGTGGGCGTGTCCGATTTAAGAGATTTAGAGATTGATGATTTGTTGGGGCGCGATCCTGTGGCGCCTAATGAGGCTTTGTTGCACTTGAAAGTGCGAAACAAAGTGGTTTTAGTCACAGGGGCTGGGGGCTCTATTGGTAGCGAATTGTGTCGACAAATTGCCTCTTTGACGCCGGCTAAACTGTTACTGATTGAGCAAAGCGAATTTGCACTTTATGCGATACATCAAGAGCTAGAAAGGCGGTTAACGAATTCATCGGTGGAGTTGATTCCGTTGCTCGCTTCTGTACAAGATGCTGAGCGTTTGGGTGAAATTATGGCCACATGGAGGCCGCAAACGGTATATCACGCAGCTGCGTACAAACATGTGCCGCTCGTTGAACATAACCCTTCCGCAGGTATCAAAAACAATGTGTTCGGAACTTTGTGCGCTGCACAAGCTGCGATTGACGCAGGCGTTGAAGATTTTGTATTGATTAGTACAGACAAAGCTGTGAGGCCCACCAACATCATGGGGGCCAGTAAACGGTTGGCAGAAATGGTGCTGCAGGCGCTGTCGGTCGAGGCTAGCACGACCAAGCTCAGCATGGTTCGTTTTGGCAACGTGCTTGGTTCCTCGGGCTCTGTCGTGCCGAAGTTTCGTCAACAAATTCGTGATGGCGGCCCTATTACATTGACGCATTTAGAAATCACACGTTATTTCATGACAATTCCTGAGGCGGCCCAACTGGTAATTCAAGCGGGCGCTATGGCGCAAGGTGGCGATGTGTTTGTGCTTGATATGGGGGAGTCGGTCAAGATTGCTGACTTGGCTCGCCGAATGGTTGAGTTGTCAGGCATGACCGTCAAGGATGACCAAAACCCAGAGGGTGAGATTGCTATAGAAGTGACTGGACTGCGTCCAGGAGAAAAGTTGTACGAAGAGTTGCTGATTGGGGACAACCCAGAGCGGACCTCGCATGAGCGAATCATGAAAGCGCACGAAGACTATTTGCCTTGGCCTGTGTTGGAGCTGCGTCTGAACGAATTAAAGCTTGCGATGCAACGAAACGATCATTTTGCGATGCGACAGACGATGCGGGATTTGGTTTCTGGCTATTTGCCCAACGAGCAGATCGTGGATTGGATATACATAGAACAGGAAGCGGCATGACGCCTCAATATCTTTTGCACCAAAAACTGGCGGCGTTGTTTGCCGCGGGTATGGGTATTTCGTTGGTGACGACGATAGCAGGAACCAACCTGATGACGTTACTCCTGCTTTTGACTGTTCCTTGGGCTTTCTGGGAGTTTAGAAAAGCCGCAGATGTGAGCAAGAAAGAGTTGGAGTTTTTTGCGTTGCTGTTGGCGATATGTGTTTGGGATGTCGTTGCTAATCTTGTTGCTGGCCACACATTGACGGCTTCTAGCTCCGCACTTTTGCACGATATGCGGACCATTGGGTTTATTTTGATTTTGTGGCCTGTGTTTTCTATAGGTCTTGTCGCTAGATCGGGGTTGTGGTCAATTATTGGTGTTGTCGTAGGCTTGGCTACTGTAAATCTATTGTTAACTGCGCTGGGGTATATACGTCCAGGCACGTATTTTTGGTCAGCTGCTCCGCATATGTATGGTCAGATGTTGGTGGGTGTGTTTTTTCTACTTGCTCAAGTATTGCTGATCAAGCCAGAGCTCGCGGCACGGTGTGTTGTTCCCATGTTGCTGTTGTTGGCGTCGCTCTTTTTTGCAAGCGAGCGACGCACGGGGTACTTGCAGTTCTTTGCTGGGCTCGTAGTTTGGGCTGGGTTGAACTATCACCGATTGAAGGCATTTAAAAATCGACGTCTGCTGTGGGGGGCTGCTTTGGTAGTTCTGCTGTTGGTGGCAGCATCTCCGATTGTGCAGCGTCGTATTGCGGCGGTGTGGTTTGAGATACAACAATTCATGGGGCAAACCGATGAACAACGAACCGCCAAAGAAACGGCGGTGGGTATTCGGTTGCAATACTATGTTTCGGTGTGGGCGTTGATCACGCAAAGCAGTTGGTTGACTGGTGTGGGGACCATCGATTTCCCGCAAAAGTTTTGGCAGATCAACCAATCCATGGGCGCTTTGGATTCGAAGTTATTTAGCAATCCTCATAACGAGTACCTTTACATGCTCGCAACAAAAGGTGCTGTTGGTTTGTTGTTGTATGTCGGTATTTTTGTGCAGGCATGCCGTATGGCGTGGGATAAAAAAGATGAGCTGCAGAGAGTCGCTATGCTCGTCTTTGTCTTTTTGTTCATGCTCAGTATTACAACCAATTCCATGATGATTGATATGGAAGAGGGGCACTTCACGATGTTGATTTTGCTGATCTTCTTAGCACCCAAGTCGCTTAACTTACTTAAACAAAAATGACCATTCTCGTTACAGGCTGCGCCGGCTTCATCGGTAGTAATTTCATTCACACATGGTTGCAGTCGTCAGCCGAGACCGTGGTGAATTTAGACAAACTCACCTATGCAGGTAACCTTGCTAATTTAAAAGCCTTCGAAGGCGACATGCGTCATGTGTTTGTGCAGGGCGACATTGGTGACCGTGAATTGCTGGACAAACTGTTGGCCGAGCACAAGCCTCGCGCTGTGTTGAATTTTGCTGCAGAAAGCCATGTGGATCGTTCTATCCATGGCCCCGGTGACTTTATTCAAACCAACGTGATGGGGACGTTCAATTTGCTAGAAAGCGTTCGTGCGTATTGGCAAGAGCTGCCTGAGACAGACAAAAACGCGTTCCGTTTTTTGCATGTATCGACTGACGAGGTGTACGGCACACTGTCGCCCACCGATCCACCGTTTGCAGAAACCAAAAACTACGAGCCCAACAGCCCCTATTCAGCCAGCAAGGCGGCCAGTGACCATTTGGTACGCGCTTGGCATCACACGTATGGTTTGCCAGTGCTGACGACCAATTGCAGCAACAACTATGGGCCCTATCACTTTCCAGAAAAGCTTATTCCGCTGGTGTTGTTAAATGCATTAGCAGGTAAACCCCTGCCGATTTACGGCGATGGTCAGCAAGTGCGTGATTGGTTGTATGTGGAAGACCACTGTCGTGCGATTGCACGGGTGCTCGAGGCAGGCAAAGTCGGTGAGACCTACAACATCGGTGGCTGGAATGAGAAGCCCAACCTTGAAGTGGTCAACACCTTGTGCGCGGTTCTAGATGAGCTCAAGCCCCGTGCGGATGGCAAACGCTATGTTGACCAAATTACTTATGTCAAAGACCGCCCTGGCCATGACCGACGTTATGCCATTGATGCGCGAAAGATTGAGCGCGAGCTGGGCTGGAAACCTCAGGAAACGTTTGAGACGGGTATTCGTAAAACTGTGCAGTGGTACTTGGCGAACCAAACATGGGTTGAAGGTGTGACCAGTGGTGCTTACCGCCAGTGGGTGGGCAAGCAGTACGGCGGGTAAAGCGGTCGATGCTGAAAATTTTGCTTTTAGGCAAAAACGGCCAGGTCGGCTGGGAGCTCCAGCGTAGCTTAGCTCCTTTGGGAGAAGTGTTGGCACTTGACCGTCATAGCACAGGCTATTGCGGTGATTTGTCCAAACCTGAAGAGCTGATGCAAACCGTGCTGGCCTACAAGCCAGACTTCATCGTCAATGCTGCCGCATACACAGCTGTTGATAAAGCTGAGTCAGAGGTCGATCTGGCCAATGTCTTAAATACAGCAGCTCCAGCCGCTTTGGCCAAGGTAGCTGCACAAATCGGTGCATGGCTTGTGCACTACTCCACAGACTATGTGTTTGATGGCAGCGGTACACATGCAAGACAAGAAGGCGAAGGTGTTGGCCCACTGAGTGTGTATGGCCAAACCAAGCTGGATGGCGAAAAAGCAATTGTGGCCAGCGGTTGCAAGTATTTGATCTTTCGCACCAGCTGGGTGTACGCCGCACGCGGCGGTAACTTTGCCAAAACCATGCTGCGCTTAGCGCTTGAGCGTGAGACGTTGACAGTGATCGATGACCAACATGGCGCGCCTACGGGGGCAGACTTGATTGCAGATGTCACAGCGCACGCCATACGCCGTGTGCTGAACACGCAAAATATCTCCCTTGGTGGGGTGTATCACTTGACTGCATCGGGTGAAACGACGTGGCACGACTATGCGAGCCATGTCATCGCGCAAGCTAAAACCATGAAGCCCGAGCTGGATTGGAAAGCGACGGACATTACCCCCATGGCTACTAGAGCGTTTCCTACACCAGCAGAGAGGCCGCTCAATTCCCGGCTGTGTACACATAAACTTCAGCAAACGTTTGACCTTGTTTTGCCGCCATGGCAACAAGGCGTCGACCGAATGCTGAAAGAAATTCTTTAAAGAAAAACAGACATGACTCAACAACGTAAAGGCATCATCCTCGCAGGCGGCTCTGGCACGCGCCTATATCCTGTCACGCAAGCTGTGAGTAAACAGCTGATGCCCGTGTACGACAAGCCCATGATTTACTACCCGCTCACCACCTTGATGTTGAGCGGGATTCGTGAGGTGTTGGTGATTTCTACACCTCAAGACACGCCACGCTTTAAAGAGCTGCTGGGGGATGGCAGTCAGTGGGGTATGCAGATTGAATATGCCGTGCAACCTAGTC
>JACCDU010855690.1_pt1 | contig 42102 bp, 48 predicted proteins | sample 7446081 | NCBI WGS metagenome assembly JACCDU01 (sample SAMN15323447, study PRJNA562643) | freshwater metagenome | isolation source: river surface water | place: USA:Blue River Watershed | collected 2017-08-17
ATTATATCACTTTGATAATTTTCAATAGCAAAGTTTGTAATTCTGTGGATAAGTATCATAATTTATATATAAACAAAATGAGGTTTTCTTGCAAATTTTATGGAAAAATTAATTGGAAGATGTGAAAGAATTTTTTTACCTGACTTAGAGGTAGGACAATTGAATTCAAAAGTAGACACAGGAGCTTATGGTATCTCAATACATGTTGATAGCATCTCAGTAAATGATGGATGTTTAGAATTCAATATAGGTGATAAAACATTCAGTTATAAAAAATATAAAACAGTAAATGTCAAAAGTTCTTTTGGTGAAAAACAGAAAAGATTTTGTATATTTACTAGATTAAAAATGGGAAATTCAACTTATAAGGTTTATGTGTCTTTGACCGATAGAAAAGATATGAAATATCCAGTTCTAATAGGTAGAAGATTTCTTCATAAATTTGATTATTTAGTTGATGTTAGAAAGAAATACTTAAATGATACCGATAAAAAAGTTTAATTATATTACTGGTGATGCAAGTTCTATTTCATATGGTGTAAACAGAATTGTGGACTTTTTAGAACTTGAAGGTAGAAATGTGTTATTGATTTGTAGAGAGAAAAATTATAATTCAACAGGTATTAATTATTTAGTAAATAATAAAAAAGAATTCACAGACACTCAGTCTTTCAAAGAGATTATTGAGGATAAAGGAAATTTATTTAGAGTAGATTTAATTGTTTTAGATTTTTGGAACTTAAGTGTCTCTACTATAATAGAATATCTTAAGATATTAGAAAATTTATCAGTAGAATTTATAATTTTAGCTAAAGAGTATCATTACAAGAGTTCTGATGATGTTTGTGATTATCATATCAGTCAGGAGAGCGGTGTGAGGTTACATTCAAATGAATTTATAATTACTGATAAGATATCAGGTTGGTCTTCTAATCTATCAGAATTAAAAAAATCATATATTAGAGATAAAAAAATAGAAGAAATTTTTAATAAACCAAAATAATTAACTATATTTGTTAAAATTATAATTTAATGAGGATAAGAAAGAAATTTTTACAATTAACAGGATATACATACCCACACGGTACAGAGGCGCATCTTCGGTCATATTTACCAAATAACACTATTAAAGATCCACACGGAAACTATTATGTATTGATAGGTGACAATCCAACAACAATGTTTACTTGTCACTTAGACACTTCTTGTTCTAAAATGGAAAGAGTAAAACATGTTCAAGACTCTACTTTTATTAAAACTGATGGTAAGACTATTTTAGGAGCAGATGATAAGGCAGGAATGGTTGTTTTATTAAACATGATAGAGAAAAATATTCCAGGTCTTTATTACTTTTTTATTGGTGAAGAGGTTGGATGTATTGGGTCTGGAAGACTTGCTTCTGTTTGGGAAGACAATAAATTTTCAGAAACTATTAAGAAAGTAGTTTCTTTTGATAGACGTGATGTTTGTTCTGTGATTACACATCAATATTATGGTAGATGTTGTTCTGATGAATTTGCTGAAGCTTTGGCTGCTAGATTGAATAAAGCTGGTGGACTTTTACTCTCACCCGATGATACTGGTGTTGTCACTGATTCTGCAAAGTTTATGCATATAGTACCAGAGTGTACTAATATTTCTGTTGGATATTATAATGAACACACAACAAGAGAGGTACAAGATATAGTTTATCTTCAAAAACTTTGTAAGGCAGTTTGTGAAATTGATTGGGATAGTCTTCCTATTATGAGAGATCCTCTTACTATAGATGAAGATGATGATGATTATGAAGAGTTTATGTCAATGTGTGATGATGAATGGTCAGAAGAATATTATTCTTACTTTTCAATAGATAAGAAAATCACTAAGATGTATATTTCTAAATCTCAAATCACAAAAGAAAAGTTACATCTTGAGAAGTGGCTTTTAGCTATGGATTCTTATTGTGGTTTCAAATCATTTACTTGGAATGGGAATAAACTACATGTTGAAAGTCAATCAGGTAGTTTTGACTTTGTTGGTAGTAGAACTGATCTTATGGAGTTTGTTTCAGAGGTTGGATATGCTCCAATGGACTGTCTTAGAAGAGAAATCAAAAAGAAGAAGTCAGTTATTTTATAGACGGACTTTTATATTTAGATTGTGATACTATCTCTAACATCTGATTAGCTGTTAGACTATTCATATTCCATCCCTTTTTCTTACAATATTCTCTGATGAATTTTTCTTTAAGAATATTTTTTTCTTGTTTTGATAATGTTGCCATACTTTTATTAATTATTTAATAGAAAAAGATAGATAAACACTTGAGCTAAAAATCCTATAGACAAAAGTAGTGTTCTTTTTTTATAAGTAAGTAGTGGGGCGTAAGGTGGAAATGTTTTAGATTCATCTGTCCATCTTTTTGGATAAAATCTTTCATTAAGTTTGTTTCTTGTATAGTAGTAAGTTCCATTGTGAAAGAAACTAAACATAGCTACCATACACATTGTAATTAATAGGGAGTATATACCAAGAGTATACATAAGAAATCCACCTATTAATGTAAGTACTAAACCTCTTTGTATGTTGAACATTGGATTTACATTGAAATCACACATTTTTTTTGATTGACACTCATAGTGCCAGTAAAATCCTTCTCTCATTCCCTCTGTAAGTGAGTAGATAATCCATATAAAATTAGTTAATAAAAGTGTAGCAAGAACCATTTTCTATTTTTTGAATATATTTATTGTATATATTAATTTTTTATAGTATCTTTGTCCAATGTTCGAAATCAAAGGCATATTAGAATTTGACCCAGTAAATGTCACAAGAAAGCACTTAGCTCAGTCTTCATGGAAAAGAACTGCTATGGTCCGTTTTGATTGTGAACTTTATGCCTACTACTCTTGGTTTTTAGAAAAGAGATTTAATCTTAAACTAAACAAACCTCTTAGAGGTACTCACTTGACTATTATTAATGACCGATTTGAAACTGATGAACTTTACTCACAAGCTCGCCAATTGTTTCATGGTAAAGAAATTACAGTAAAGTATGATCCTTCTTTAATCAGAGCCAATAAAAAAGGTCACTGGTGGATTTGTGCTGATAGTGATGATGCTAGAAATATCAGAAGTGTTATTGGTTTAGATCCTAATCCCTACTTTGGATACCACATTACTGTTGGTTTAGCCACTCACTTACAATTAGAACACTCTAATTACATATTAGACCAGTGTATCAGGTTCAATTTATGATATTTTTTTATAAAAAGTTAAAAAATCAATATTTTTTTTCAATATATAGTTATATAAAAAATTATTTTTAACTATGAAGTATGTAAAAACGTTTGAAAACTTTTCAAAAGAGGAAACAACTGAAGATATAAAAAAACTACAAGATCCTAATTCTCCTGAATTTAAAGCTTTAGTAGCAAAATTAGCTAAAGAAAAAGGAGCAGATGTTCAACAGGCGGTTGTTCAAGCTGTAGAAACTGTGGAAGATGCAAAGTCAACAGAAAAAACAACAAATGAAGAACTTTTACCAATGGCGCTCTTAGCAATACCAGTTGTTGCTGTAGCAGGAGGAGCTTTAGTTGGTTTGGTAGCCTCTAAATTAGCAGCAAAGAGAGGTCTTAAGAAATATATTGAACAAGAGGCTCAATCTAAAGTTGCAAAAATGGTTAAGGAAAATCCTGAACTTGCCAATAACGTAGAAGAATTAGTAAGTAAAGCTTATGATGAAATGATGGCGGATAAAGAATTCATTTCAAAAATAAAAAGTGAAGAAGGACAAAGATTAGTTAGTATGGGTTCTGTTAAATCAGGTAGAGGTCCGTATTAATTAAAAAAGTAAATATTTGAAAAAAGAGTCATATTTTATGACTCTTTTTTTTTTGTAAAAACTTTTATAAAAAAGTTATATAAGATAACTAATATAAAAATGGAAGATTTTTTTGATAGTTTTGCGAGCAAGCCTAAACATGAACATAAAGTGAGAGTAGTTCACTTTAAGAAAGAACCATTTGATATTTATATTGGTCGTCTTCCAAATGGAAAGTATAATAAGTGGGCTTATCCAAAAGAGTTAAGAGAAAGATTTCCTGAAGGCACACCACGAAAAGTAATTGTTGATGCTTATGAAGATTACCTTATTTCAAATGAAGAACTAATGAATTCTCTTTGTGAGTTAAAAGATAAAGTTCTTGGATGTTGGTGTAAAAATTTAGGAGGTGGTGGGAAATCTTGCCACGGTGATATTTTAGTTAAATGGGTAAAAAGAAATTGTAATTGATTTAACTTACAACTTACTTGAGAGGTAGGCACTCGCTAGAATTGAAATTGCTAAAGCCATAGCTCCGGTAAAAACACCCCAGAAACTATTCTCAACTATACCACTTATCATAAAAAATAAAGAACCAAGAGTTGACCCTATCTGTAGTACATATGAGAAAAATTTGATGATTTTTTCTTTAATATATTCGCCAAAGCCTTCGTGTACTGACTCAAATTCTCTTTGTTTATTTCTCATTTCAATTTCTCTATCTAAATACTCTTTAACAAATATTGGATTTGTCAAATCTTCTATATTACAGTTAAACTTCTCTGTTAAGTTTTTTAATTCATCTGATATTTTTAACTTTTCAGTGTAGCTCATTGAGTTTATTTTATTAACCGTGCTGTCTTTTATTTCTAACTCTTCTGATTTACTTAGACCTAATTCTTCAGTGTCATATTCGCATAAATTATCAAAATGATTAAAGTGATTCTCATTAAATTGTTTAAAAGTCTTTATTGATTTCATTCAATTTTTTAATTTTTAGTGTCCGTGAACAAATTCGTAAAATCCTTTACAAACGTTTGGTAATGCAGGAGCCTTGCTTGCTAAATTTTTACCCCAAGATGTCTCTGTGAAGATATATCCAAGTGTAGCTAAAATTAAAAGTACCAATGATATTGTCTCAAATGCCGCATGTAAACCAGGTATAGCGTGTGTGAAAAGAGATACTAAGAAAGCTAAAAGTGCGCTACCTGCTCCAATTGCTAATCCTTTCCAATTAATTCCTTTTCCTCCGCCGCCTTCTGATTCATTGATTTTGAAATTCTCAAATTTACTTAGTCTTGACTCTTTATGCGCTTTCATGTCTTTCAAACCTACCCCAGTTGTTTTTTCTATACCTTTACCAACTTCTGCTAAAACCTCTTTAGATTTTTCAACAGCTCCGCCAAGTCCAACCATTTCACCGGCCTTTTCAATCCACTCTCCTGGTAAATGAGTAGTTAATGCAAAAGATTCAGCAGCAACTCCTGCTATAAAGGCAACTAAGGTGCCAATCATTGTAAATTTACCAGCGTATGATATAAGATTCTTCACACCATCATACAATACACCTAATTTACCGGCTAACCAAGCTGGTAGAGCCGCCATTCCTTTTGCTATAACATCTCCAAGAATTTCCATAAGTTTACCAAAAGGTGAGAAAACCCATAATACTAAGTTTTTAACCCAAGCTTTAACTCCTCTTGATTCGGTTTTTTTACCTTCCTCTTCAACTTGTTCTTCTGTATTATCAGCTTCAAATATTCTTTCAACTTTAGTTTCATGAAGTTTGATGAGTTCATTTGTATCAAAGTCTCTATTAAGAGCCATATATCCTTTAAGAGAGTTCCAAATAAAACTATCATTTACAACTTCTTTTTTCTCTTCTTTTTCAGGAGTAGTCTCTTTGCCTTCTTCAGGTTTTACTTCTTCTCCTGTAGATAAAATTTTATCAGCTGAAGAACTTGCCACTTCTTCAAATGAGCCACCAACAGATCCTCTTATTTCACCTTTGAAATATTTTACCATATCTTTTACATCAGCGCCAACTATCTTCACTTCTTCACCTAATTTAGTAGCATCAACTGTTTCTCCTATTTTTGTCATTTTCTGAAGTTTAGGCTTTATACCCGGTAGTACTTTTACAGCATGTGTTTTTATGAATGACCAAACTTTCATTAATACCTCTTTAACTTTAGCCCAAATCTCTTTAACTATATTAGCAATTTTTTGTGCAAAATCTTTTAATGATGTATAAACGCTATCAAAGATTGACTTAGATGTTTTCATAAAGTCATCAATTGAATTTAGTACCTTCTTAGCTGTTGTTTCTATAGCGGCTACTACTTCTGGTCCAAATAACTTTGTTGCTACATTTTTTAGAGCCTCAAGACCAGGTTTGAAAATATCTTCAACTATTGAATCCCATACAGCTTTAGCACTTGATGAAAGAAAGTTCCAAATTTTAGATAAACCTTTCTTAACAACCTCTGTTCCAGCATTTACTTTATCTTTAATCCAATCTACTAATCCCTCTGTCATTAGAATTGATTCTAAGTTTTCTTCAATTATTCTTATATCAGATTCTGGAACATTTTTACTTTCTAAATAAATTCTTGTTTCTTTTGCAATATCTTTTATTCCGTCTTGATAAAACTTAGCACATACCATATTTTTAGTATCTTGTAATAATTCTCTATCTTCTAATATAAGACCATAACTTTCATTGATTTTGATATTATTTTTGAGATGTATAGTAACAATGTCATGTTTTTGACCTTCAGTCATAATAGAGTGAAATTGTCTTAGTTTTGCTTCTTCAGCGAATTTTTTCTTATTAGCCTGTTTTACATGCATTTGTCTTAAGTAAAATTCGTTGTATCTGTTTATTCTTGACATAGAAATTAAGTAATATTTTTAGTATATATTAAAAATTAAAAACTAATAAACAAAATATTACATTTTAGATAAAATAGTCTAAATTTAAGAAAATGCCAGAATTAGCAGAGATAAAAATAATGTCAGACTATATAAACCATCATAGTCTAAACCGAACATTTACAAAAGCTTACCACGTTGAAAAGGGAAATATTCCATTAGATTTCAATGTAATAGAAAACTTCAAAGTAGAAGCTGATTCTAATGGTAAAGAGTTAATAGTCAAAATGTATCATGATGATGCATGTATCAATCTTTCAGTGTTTATGGGTATGTCTGGAAATTGGTTATTCACTCCTACTGAAACTTGGTCTGATAGAAAGTTCACAAGACTTAGATTAGACACCACTGATGGTAATTCCTTACTTTTATATGGATTATACATGGGTCCTAAATATAGAGTAGGTGGTTTTACCGGAGTTAAACGTGGAGTTGACCCTACTAAAGATTTTGAAACATTTAGAAATAATATAAATGAAAATTTAGATAAGGCAAATTTTAGTAAGCCAATATGTGAGGCACTACTTGACCAGAAATACTTCAATGGTATAGGTAATTACTTGAGAAGTACTATACTTTATTATTTAGATGTAAATCCATTTGAGGAAGCCAGAAAAGTTATAAAAGAAAAACCTGAGGTTTTGGAACTTTGTAGAGATATTCCAATTAAAGCATATAAATTAAATGGTGGTCAATTGACCGATTGGAAAAATCCATTTGATACCGATTATGAAGAATTTAAGAAATGGGTATTCTATCAAAAAGGTATATCATGTAAAGATAAAACAGGTAGAACATTTTGGTTTGATGATAAATGGAGAGAACATTGTCCTTACTAAACTATTGACACTTTTCTAAATATAAGAAATAGTGTTCAATTCAAATTACAATATTATACATAATGATAGCAAGACAGGCAGAACTGACTTTTTGATTGATATATCTCGCAGTCTTAATGGTCTTGGATTAAAATTGTTTTTCTTTGGTTGTACTTCTGAACTGGATATAAGAAATCTTACTTTTTTTAATGATTTTAGAATAACTTCTACAAATGAAGATTATAATAATTTGAAATTGATTGATGTTATTAAGGAGATAACTGAAACAAGAAATTACGACTTTATAATAGTTGACGATATTGATTATTTAACAGTAAAGTCAATAGATGCCCTGTCTAAAATTAAAGTTAAAAAAATTGTAACTTGTTTAACACATAATGTAAGCAAGTTACCAAATAATTCAAACTTTTATTTTCTTGGTGATAAAAATGAAAAAGAAAGAATATTAGACTATATTAAATCTTTAACAAGAGACAAAAAAATTAACTCCATACTAAAATGAAAAATAAAGTAGATAAACAATATTTTCAACTTTTAGAACACATACTAAAACACGGTGTTCATAAAAAAGATAGAACCGGCACCGGAACAATCTCTATATTTGATTACTCTATGAGATTTGATATGTCAGAGGGATTTCCTTTACTAACCTCTAAGAAAATGTTTACTAAAGGTGTTATTCTTGAATTGATTTGGTTTTTAAGAGGTGATACCAATATCAAGTATCTTGTTGAAAATGGTTGTCATATTTGGGATGGTGATGCGTATAAGAGGTATTTCAATGAAACTGCATCTAATAAAAATATGAATTTTGAAGTACCTCTTTCAAAAGAAGAATTCATCAACAAAATCAAAACAGATGATGAGTTTGCTAAACATTGGGGTGAATTAGGACCTGTCTATGGTAAGCAGTGGAGAAATTGGACACCTGAGTCAGAATATTTTGATAATGGTGCCTATGCCACTTATCAAAATATTGACCAAATTAAAAATCTAATTAGTGATTTGAAAAATAATCCTGATTCGAGACGATTAATGGTATCCGCTTGGAATGTTGGTGAGATTGACAAAATGGTTCTACCACCATGTCACTATGGATTTCAGTGTTATACCAAAGAAATAAGCTTAGATGAAAGAAAAAAGATTTGGTGTGACTCAATAGATAAAAATATCAGATTTGCTGATGATTTTACAGAGATGCAACTAAATCAATTTAATGTACCAAAAAGAAAGATAAGTCTTAAATGGACTCAAAGATCTGTTGATACTTTTCTTGGTTTGCCATTCAATATAGCTTCTTATGGATTTTTATTACACTTATTAGCTAAAGAAGTAAATATGGTACCAGATGAACTAATATTCTCTGGTGGTGATGTTCATTTATATTCAAATCATGTTGATGTTGCTAAAGAGCAATTAAAAAGAAAAACATATAAATTGCCTAAATTAGAGCTTACCAACACATCGATATATAATTTGAAACTTGATGATTTCAAAATAGTTGGATATGAATCTGAGTCTGTTTTAAAAGGTGAGTTGTCTAACTAAAAATAAAAGTAATAAAATGGGAAGATTTGATAGTTTAATAGAACAAATAAAAACAATAGACACTGAAAATATTAATAATTGGGATTCAAATGCGGTTCCAGAGTCTAAAATTATAGAAAAACAAAAAATTTATGTTTGGATTAGATTGTATCTAAAAGAAGAATCATCTGATATTCAGATTGGTGATGATATTACAATGATGTATAAGCCAAGTGGGGAAAAATTATCTACTAAGTTTGTTTGTTTTGATAAAACAAGTTTAACTAAAGACCATGATGATTTAGATAAAATTACTAATTTTAATCCTGAAGATGATAAGAAAGTTCTATGTCTAATGGTTGATGAAGAAGTAATTAACGAGGGTAAAGATATACCTTTATTAAAAACACTATTTAGAAATTGTAAGCATTATGAGTTTCAATTATTAAAAAGAGATGAACTTGTTTATGTGAATGATAGAACTGGTGAGATGCTTGATTATTTTGATTGCGATTATTAAAAAAACAATTATAAGTTTTAATATATATCTATATGAAAAATATTAAAACCTATAGCAATTACTATATAAGCGAATCTTCTACTTATAAACTACCATCATCAACTGGTGACTCTGATAAAGATGAAGAAGTATTTTTATTTTCTACAGAGGATGAAAATAGATCAATAATTCTAAAGATGTTTATAGACAAACTAAATACATCAAAAACATTTGGTAAACAAGAAGATTTACAATGGACTAATATGTACTGTGATTATAAATCAGGTGATTCAGTAGTTACCTATACTTTAGAGTTTTATACACCGGATGAAAAAATAAAAAAAGAAACTAGTGGTTCGGTTGAAGGACACGAGTGGATGATAATTGCTGAAGTTCCATCTGATATTATATCAAAAATAAATTCCGGTGAAATTTCAATGGAAGAAGGTGAAAAAGAAATAAAATCTAAAATTTCTTGGTACTATAAAGATGGTTTGAATAAATCTATTGGTGGTTGGCAAATTAAAACTATAGACAGCTACAAACAAAGAGAAGAATGGTTAGCTAAAGAAAAAGCCAAAGACGAACAAAATCCAAAGTGGATACAAAAGTTCTCAAATTGGTTGACTGATACTTTTGCCTAATACTAATTTTTTATTGTTATAAATACTTAAAGTTATCTTAACGATAACTTTTTTTATTTTTTATACTATAAATATTAAATTATAGAAATTAATGCTTGTAGAAACTCAATATTTAACTAATAGTAAAAAACTTGTAGTTAGTTACGTTGATAAGACCGGTGACATAAAGCTTAAGTATTACAATTGGGATAATCCAATGAAATATGTTGCTTGCGAAGACACTGATCCTCAAAGACATCCTACCTTTAGATCTTGGGATGGTAAGTCGGTAAAACAAATAGAAGTAAATCAACCTGATAGATATGCAATCTATGAGTTTCTTGATGCTCTTCCTGAAAGTGAAAAGAGTGAAATATTTGAATTTAATCTTCCTAAGATTTATTTTATAGATATTGAGACAGAGATCGTTGATGGCTTTCCTGAGGCATCAGATGTAAAAGATGCACAAGGTAATGTAACTAAAGAAGGTGCGGCTACTCAAGTATTATCAATCTCTATTGTTTATGATGACAAAATAATATTACTTGGTCTTAAGGAAATGCCTGAAGACATGCAAGAAAGGATTATCAACAATACAAATAAGTACTTTGAAAAGTTTGGAACAGAATATAAATTTAAGTATATAAAGTATGATGATGAGTTTGATATGCTCTATGCTTTTTTCTATAAAATGATTCCTAAGATGCCTATTTTGACTGGTTGGAACTTCTTACAATATGACTGGTTGTATTTGGTTAATCGATCGAGAAAAATATCTAAGTGGGTTAATGGCAGAGAATATACAATCAATCCTGCTGTATCATCATTGACTAAAAAAATGAACAAGATTTGGTCAACTGAGTTTGAAGTTCCTGCACATAGAATGATATTTGACTATATGCAACTATATGAGATATGTGATACTTCGATTAAGGTTAAGGAGTCTTCATCATTAGACTTCGTTGCTAATAAACTTGTAGGTGTTGAGAAGATTAAGTATAATGGTTCTTTGCAGAAACTTTACGAAGATGACTTTGAGACATTTATGTATTATAACGCAGTTGACTCCGTGCTTGTTCAGAAGATTCATGATGCTCGTAATTATATCTCAATTATTTATGCGATTTCATCATTGGCACAGATTAGAATTATCGATGTTGTTTCTCAGATGAATAATGCACTTGGTTCACTTGCTATTACTGAAGGAGTTTTAAGAAACAAATTTCGTGATATGGAGAACATTGTTCTTTTTAGAGATGAAAAAGGAGATGCTGAATCTACCATTGCTGGTGGTTGGGTTAAAGATCCTGTAGTTGGTATGAACCAATGGTGTGTTACTTATGACTTTGCCTCACTTTATCCCACAACACAAAGACAATTTTATATCGCACCGGAAACATTTGTCGGTGTTCAAGATGAAAAGAATAAGGAAAAATGCACAAATGGTAGACCTATTGATTTAGAAAAACATGTTTTATGTGTAAATGGTGTTGTATTTGAGAAAAGAAAATCACCTACTCTTATAATGCTTGAAGATGTTTATGCTGATAGAAAGAAAGCTAAGAAAGTGATGATGCAGAAAAAAGAGGATTTGAAAAAAATTCTTGACGAAGTTAAAAGACTAGAGGCAGAAATATAATTTCTGTCTTTTTTATTTTAATATATATGGTGTTAAAAAATATCTTCTTAATATATGAAAATTGAAAAATACTCAGATTTTAATAACAATGAGCTTAATGAAAACTTTTGGCAAGACGTAAAATATGGTCTTTCTAAACTTGGTAGATACAAAGCAGGGGGAAAAATATTTGGTAAAAAAGGAACAGATGATGCCTCTAGAGAGGAAATGAAAGAAATCATGAAAAAGGAGTCTAATAAGCTTCTTAAACAAGTTCATGGTGAAGTTTTGACTGTTGCTCCTGAATTTCCAAATGATAGAAGAAGAGTAACCTTCTTAAGAGGTATCATTATGTATGGTCAATTATATGATTCTTTAGTTGCTGCTGCAAATAAAAGTCCTAAAGAAGAAGGATATATGGCACCTGATGTTGCAAACGCTATTATTGAAGATATGAGAAAAGTTATTAAAAAATATCTTGATGTTGATTTAGCGGCTGTTTATACTGTTATGGAATCAAATACAGATGATATAACTGAACAAGAGATTTTAGAATTAAATAAGAATTTCACATCATTAGAATCAATAAACGAAGAAGAAGAATTTTTGAAAAAATTAGCTCAGTTAAAAGATAGAGCTATGGATAAATTATTTGGTGCTAAAAAAGGCGCAGATGATGAACAGAAGACAACAAAAGGTCAGTCTGCTAAGTTACAAAAGACCTCAGGTGAACAGAATGTTGAAAGTGAGAGAATGAAAACACTTCAATCTAATAAACTTCCTTTAATCTTGGCTGGTGTAGGTGGTGCCTTAGGTGCTCTTGGTTGGATTGCTCAAACTCAATGGTTCAAAGATTTAATCACTACAACTGTTGAACATCCTGCTCAATTTGGTGAAAAAACATTTACACAAACAATCGAGAATAATCTTAAAGTAGATCCAAAAGGTTGGTCATACACTATTCAAAATAACGGATTTATGGATGCTACAGGTAAATCACTTAATTTTAATCAACCTGTTAGTAACCTAAAAGATGCTTTTAGTTTTTATGGCGGTGGTGATCAAGCTAAAGGTATTGAAGCAATGTCTAACTTTTTAGGCGGTGGCGGAAAAGCTTCTTCTGTTGCTGACATAACAAGACAATTAGCAGATCCTTCAAACACAACTGTTGGTGATATATTCAATAAATTGGAAGGTACTTGGGGAGATAAAGTTCTTATGAATCAAAATGGTGGTGCTAAGAGTTTTATTGCTAAACAAGTTTATACTCAAACTAAAAAAGTTTTAATTAAAGCTGGATTTACTACTACAACAACTTCAGTTATTGGTGGTAAACTTGTTGCTCTTGCTCCTGTATTAATGGGTGCTGGTATTGCTCTTGTTAGCGCTGGTGCTTTAGTTAAGTTATTAAGAGAAAAAGGACAAAGACAATCAAGAGCTAAAACTCTTAACGATCTTTTACAATCTTTAGTTCCTATAAAAGTTGAAGCTAAACAAGGACAAGGTCAAAGTCAAGGTGAAGGAGAAGGTGAAGAAACTGGAAATATTCCTTCAGAAAAGTCTATCTATCCTTTAATGATTAAAAACCTAACACAATTAAGAAGTTTAATCGCTACAGAAGAAGGTGTTAAATTAGAAGGTGAAGGTGGTTCTAAATCAAGTAAAGGCTTAGAGATTGGTAAAGAATATATCTTTACTAATAAAGAAGGTAAGAAAAAACGTGTAAAACTTATTTCACTAACACATGATACAAATATCGGTGGTGATGAAAAATGGTTAACTAAAGATGATACTAATAAAGAGTCTTTAGAAAAGGGAAGCGTATCAGTTATTTTCAAAGATAAAAAAGGACAATACTCGAAGTCTTCTCCAGAAATGGCTGTTAATGCTAATCAGTTGTCTCCTGTAAAAGAATCTATAACTATAAATAGATTCAAAGACCTAATCAATGAAGATAAGACTTTCGGTACTCAAAAGAATGTTGAAGTAACAAAAGGTGAAGATTATTTAACACAGGCTGTTTCTAATATTAGAAAATCCATGAAATCATTAAAAGATGAAAAGGATAAAGGTGTTGGTATTACTTATGATTTCATATCAGCAATACTTGATAAAAAGATGGACTCTAATACAAAAGAACCAGTTAAAGAACTTTATTCAGAGATATATCAATATCTTTATGGTAACAAGTCTAAAACTTTAGGTGATTTTGGTCCACTTTATAAAGAAAGTGTTGATGTTATTGCTAATAAAGGTAAAAGACAAACAGTTGCTGAAAAAATTGCAAGATTTGCTAAAAGAGCTCAACAATTTGAAGGTGAAGGCTTCTATGGTGGTATGGGTGAGTTTGGAGCAGATATGCAAGATTGGAATAAATCATTCAAAGAAATTATGGCTTATTTCAAATCAAAGTCTGAAGTAAAAGAATCAAAAATATTTAGATTCAAAGATATCTAAAAAGAAAAACCTCTGAGAAATCAGAGGTTTTTTTTAGTTTACTTTTATAGGTTCCCAAATTATATTTGGCATTTTGTCTTTTACAACTTTAGTAGCTCGTTTTAAGTACTTTGGGTTGTCATCATAAAATATCGCTTTTTTAAACCCTGTTTCTTTAAGAATTTCTACTATTTTCTCACCTTTCCATATTCCTAAGTTTTTAGATCCTTTTGGTGCCATATGTAATCCATATTTAGGTAACTTTAGACCAAGTTGTAATAATTTATCTGTTACTTTATTTCTAATTGTTTCTTCTCTTGCGGTTACAATACATTTGTTTTCAACAGACTTATATAGATTTGACATTTCCTTTAATGTGCTTGGTAGACTTATGTCTGATGTATGAAATAGATTTGGAGAAACTAAATAGACTCTATCACCTTTTCTCACCCAGTTGCCAAATTCTTTAATAGTTTTGTTCGGATCGTTTACAAAGATTCTTTTATCTTGCCATTTTAAATCACTTATAGAAACACCTATTCTATTTACTGATTGATTTAATAAATCTTTTATGGTAACATCTTCTGTTAAGTATTGAATTGCTAGTTCTTCAAATGATGGTGAATTTACAAGAGTGTCATCAAAATCAAAAATGTGAAGTGTATCAACATCACTTGTAAATTCATTGTAGGTTTTAATTTTCATTGACTTCAAAAAATATATCTATCACGTCTTGAAACTCTTTTCCAAAGTGTTCAACACATAGACTATATATTTCTTCTTTCAACTCATAACCTTGCTCAAAAAGCTGTTCTACATAATATTCTACATCATCTACGGACGTGTAAATATTAAATTCGTCATAATCTGGTACTAGCAACATAAAAATGGAAGATGATTTTCTTATATATTATAAAAAACCTTTGAAAATTCAATTTTTTCAAACAATTTTCAAAAAAATAATATAAATTTTATAAAAAGTTTCAGAAACATGTCTTTAAAGAAAGATCTACTAAAATATAAACCCAGAAAAGAGCAAAGAGAAGCACTTGATTTTATAGAAAGTGAATATCAAAAGAATAAATTAAACAAGTTTTTTCTACTCAATTTACCAGTTGGTTCTGGTAAGTCACACTTAGCTTTAATGATTGCTGATTGGTATAAAAAGAACGTAAATAAAACCGCCAAAGTAGATATCATTACAAATAGTAAGATTCTTCAAGATCAATATTCAGATACCTATGAGTCTATCTGCGACTTAAAAGGTAAAGAAAACTATGAATGTGAATCCTATTCTTGTTCTTGTGCGCAAGGTGCCGAATTTAATAGGTTAAATAAGACTAGCTGTGATAGTTGCCCCTATACATATGCTAAAGAGTCTTTTATAAGTGGTGGTATATCTTTAACTAATTTTTATCTTTATATACTTTATGCTATTTATAATCAAAAGCTACTTGAAAGTAGAGATTCTAGAGTTTTAATAGTAGATGAGGCACATGAGTTTGATGATGTTATGTCAGACTTTATCACTATTAAAATTACAGAGAGTATAGTTAAGAAATACAAATTTTCTAATGAGTATGAGATAATGAAAAGACTTAAGTCTGTTACTACTATTAGTCAGTATGTTGATTTTTTAAGATTTGTTAATGGCGAGGTTGTATCAACAATCGAAGATATGGAGAAGGGACTTTCAAAGTCACCAAGAAATGTTAGACAAGATAAAAGAGATTTAAAAATAAACAAGTTAATAGGCGGTAAGAATACAGATGTCAAGACTATGCAACTTGCTACTGATTTAAGACAACTTCAACTTAAAATTGAAGTTTTTCTTAAAGAATATAAGGAAAATCCTAATAACTGGGTTCTAGAAACAAGCTATAATGAAAAAGTAAAACAAAAAGAATTATCACTTGAGCCTATATGGGCATATGATTACTTAGATAAGTACGTCTTTAGTAATTATGATATGGTTATCATGATGTCTGGTACAATTTTAGATAAGAATTTATTTTGCCAGCTAAATGGCTTAGATGTTACTAAAGCTGTTTATTACTCAATTAGAAGTCCATTTTCTGTTAAGAATAGACCAATTTACTATATGCCTGTTGGTAAAATGTCTTATAAGTCTAAAGAAGAGACTTTTAAGAGATATATTCCATACATAAAAAAGCTATTAGATAAATATAAAAACAAAAAAGGTATAATACATACTAATTCATTTGAATTAGCAAAGTGGATTCAGGAGTCAATTAAAGATCCAAGATTAATATTTCATGACTCTTCCAATAAGGATGAAATGTTGAAGATGCATAAAGATTCTGAAGAGCCTACTGTTATTGTAAGTCCTTCTATGGATACTGGTGTTAGTTTTGACAATGATGATGCTCGTTTTCAAATAATTGCTAAAGTTCCTTATCCAAGTTTAGCTTCTCAAAAGAATAAGTTAAGACAATCAAATAATCCGGATTGGTATTCATGGAAGACTGTTTCTGGTTTAGTTCAAATGACTGGTAGACCAGTTCGTTCAGAAATTGACTATGCTGATACAATTATATTAGATGGTTCTTTTGGTGATGTTATAAAACATAGTTCCCATTTTATACCTGATTGGATTCAAGAAGCAATCAAGAAGATTAATGTTAAGATAGAGGCATAAAAAAACCCACCAATTGGTGGGTTTTAATTTATAATAATTTAATTATTTCTTTTTATTCTTTGCTTCAATTGCTTTTCTCAGACCTTCTGGTAATTTAGATTGTGCTTTTGTTAGACCTTTCCCACCTTTTTCTTCTTTCTTATCTTCTTTAGAATCTTTTTCTTTAGCATCTTTAGCTGCTTTTTTCATAGACTCTTTTTTGTTGCCGTCTTTATCTAAATCTAAAAAGTCAGGTTTAGCTTTTTTTCCTTCAACAACTTCGTCACCCCAAACTCTACCTCTTTCTTCTTCTCTTTCGTGAGCATAAGTATCTTCTTCGTCAGATTCCATTTCATCTTCTGATTCCATATCATAGATATCTTCTTCTTCTGTATCCATTGGTGTTACAGGTCTTAATTCATCTTCATCAGAAAATCTACCTAAGTCGTGTCCTGTGAAGCTTTCAAATTTTTTTAAGTATTTCATTTTTTGCACAATAATTTTTTATAACTTATATATTAAACTATAAACACCATTTTATTGATTTTTATATATAGTTTTATGAAAATTATTAAATTTTTTGAACTTTGTAATAATTTAATAGTCAAAATGAAAATTAATAAATAATATATAAGATATGCAGATAAATAAATTTTCAGAATATTCTTCACACTTAGAATCCGCACAGATTTTTATCGATTCATTTGATGGTTTGATTAAAGAGTCAGATGAATCAACATTGAAAAAAATATTAAAAAAGGTTCTTTCAGATTTGAATTTAAATGTGAGTCTAGCACTAACATTTGGTTCTGGTATATCTGCTTGTTATCCAATAGTTGAAAAGTTAATGAAGAATATGGGTGTAGATTCTTTTATTCTTTCACAAGAGTCAATACTGCTTTTGACAATAACTGCATTTACAATATTATATCTAGAAGAGAAAAAATGTAAAAATACAAAAGAGGAGGAAGAATTAACTAAAGATGCCAAGTCTATGTTAGAAGAATTAAAAATGCAAGGTATAGGAAATGGTATAGTAAAAAAAGTTATAAAATCTCTAAAATCTGTAAAAAATATATTCTCTGTAATTGGTAAACATATAGGTGCTATAATTGGTGGTGTTATAGATATGTTTGCTTATACCTCACTTTTAATACCTATTATGAATGGCGTTATGGCGGTTATAGATAAATATGACTTGAACTTAGATACATTACCTCAAAACTTTTTAGGTTTAGCGGCAGGTGTTGCAACTATTATTGCTAAACACGGAATTGTTGAGGTTCTTAAAAGAATCAAAGATAGATTCAAAATAAAAGTCAGTCAAAATGATGTTATTAGCGATTTAGATACTCCGGTAATACAAAAATTTGCCACTTTTGGCGACGCTGAGAAAGAAGAACAATCAGGCGATCTAATCAAAGAGCAATAAGTTTTGATTAAACTTAAGTCTTACATTTCATATAATATAAAAATGAAAGTGATTAGATGACTCCACAACTAGAGAAAGTGTTCTTCAATTTTGTTCTTAAGAACAAGAAATACTTTGATATTGTAAAGCCTTATTTTTTCAGAAATTCGGAAATTCAATTTGTTTATGGTGTATTAAGAGGATACATGCTGAAAAGCACGGATGCTCAAGTACCTACTCCTAGGCAGATACTTGATATGGTTACTCTTGAGGATAAGGAAGGAATTATCACTAAAGAAATACTTAAATCTATCTTACAAGTTGACCTTAAAGAATATGATGAGAAAAACTTTATTGAACCAAAGTTCAATGCTTGGGTTTTATCAAATAGATTAAAAACTGGTACTGTTGATATTATCGATGAGACCAGAAATCTTGATAATATATCAGACTTTGAGAAAGCAATAGAAGCCGCTGATAAGATTAAGGCTATAGTTGATGAAATGTCATCTACTAATTTTGTACAAGATGATGATATGGGTTCTGATTTTGACGATCCAGAAAATCATGTACAAGACTCCTCTAAATTTAAAGTAAAGTGTGGATTCGAATCTATTGACCATATGTTAGGTGGTGGGTGGGATATATCTACTTTAAATGTTGTTATGGCAGAAACTAATAATGGTAAGTCTTTATGGATGCAAAATTTTGCTTTTAAGGCAGCAGATATGGGTAATAATGTTCTTTATATAACACTTGAAATGAGTGAAAGAAAAGTTATGAAGAGGATTGGTGCTATGCGTCTTAGAATACCTATAAATGATTATGATGTTTTGTCAAAAGACACCGAAATGATTAAAAAGAAAATTCAAAGTCTTAGTAAGTCAGATAGTGGAGGTGGTGATCTTTTTGAAAGAAAAGTCGGTAAAATTTACACTAAGTTTTGGGCAGCAGGAACAGCAACTGTTAGTGACTTTGATAACTATATTCAAAAGTTAAAAGAAAAAAGAGACATCAAAATTGACTTAGTTATTGTAGACTATATTACTCTTGTTACAGCTGGTAAAGTTGCCGCGGCTGACAATCTTTATACAAAAGGTAAATTTTTAGCAGAGGCTCTGAGAGCTTTAGGTGCTAAATATAAATGTCCGGTTATAACCGGTGTTCAAGTTGCTAAAGATGCTTGGAATTCATCTGATATTACTTTAGAAAGTGTTCCAGAATCTAAGGCTATAGCTGAAACTGCTGACACATTTTTTGCTATAATAAGAACAGAAGAAATGAAAAGGCAAAATATTTACAGATTTAAACTTCTAAAACAAAGAGATGGAGACTTTTTGAAATCTCAAATTAGACTTAATTTAAATCCTACATTTTTGACTTTAGAAAATGACCAATTTATAGACCAATAATTGGTTTACAAAAAAATAAAAAAAACTCTATGGCTAAAAAAATTAGAGAAGATGAGGAATTTGATGATTTAGAAAATGAATTTGATGATGAATCAACTGACGAAGTAGCTCCTGATAATTCTGACGATTCAGATGATGATAGTGATTCATCTATTGATGATGAAATAAGTATATCAGATGATGAAGACGATAACTTAGATATTATAATTGAAATAGATGAAGACGACCTTGACATAACAGAGGAAACAGATTCAGAGTCTAAACCTGAGGAATCAGAAGCCGATAGTGTAATTCTATCAAAACATAAATTAGAGGGTAAACACTCTTTAAAATATGACTCAATCTTCAAAGGTAAAAAAGAAGATCCTTTAGACGAGGAAGAAGGAACTACTATTGATATGTATCAAAAAGATACAATTGAAGTAGATAGATCATCTAACTATTACTTCGAGTCTATTGACAATGAAAAGTATATTAGATCCAAGGAAGTAAAAGAAAAAGTATATGAAGTTCTATCTGAAAATACAACTATTAATTTCTTAAATAATCGTAGAAAACCATCAAGAGCCGATTTCAATCAATATTACAATATTTTGAAATCAAATCTTAAAACTGAAAGTTTTACTAATGTAGAACTATTTAATGAGTTGGCTGTTTATTTTTCAGATAACTTGTTTAACATGTTCAAACTATTAGATAAAAAATATAGAAATGTAATTATACTTGAATTACAAGAACACATTGGTAAAAATTCCAATTCTAAGGAGATTACAAATAGAAATATCTATGAAGGCACTGAAGTAGAATTTGAATGGTTAGATGAATTTACAAATCACAATATTTTCATAACAGGTGATGTTGTTGAGGTTGATTATGAAAATTCTTTGTTCAAAGTCAATTCTTATGAGAGAATTTACGAAGTGCAGATTACCATGATAACTAAAATTCTGAATAATACTAAGTTCAAATATAATTTAAATAAACTTAATAATATTGATTTTCTATAATTTTTTAGGTACTATAAAAAACTTAAAAATTTTGAAAGTTGAAACTTTTAAATAAAAAATCAGTCGAATATATAAAAGACAAAAAAAATTAATAAAGTATGAATATAAAAGTAATAAAGAGAAACGGCAAGAAAGAACCAGTAATGTTGGATAAAATTTTAGACAGAATTACACAGCAGACGTATGGCTTAGACAAGCTAATTATACCTTTTGAAGTTGCTCAAAAAGTAATTGAAGGTATAACACCTGATATCAAAACTCAAGTTTTAGATCAGTTGGCTATGGAAACAGCGGCATCATTGGCTACGAAACATCCAGATTATTCAATATTAGCGGCAAGATTAGCAATCACAAATTTACACAAAGAAACTAAGAAAAGTTTTTCAGAAACAGTAGAGGATTTGTATAAATATATCGATCCTAAAACTAATAAACACTCTCCTATTGTATCAGAGAGTTTCCGTAACATTGTAAAAAAATATGCTGATGAACTTGATTCGGCAATAGTTCATTCTCGTGACCACAACTTTGATTATTTTGGTTTTAAAACATTGGAAAAATCTTATCTATTGAAGATTAATGGTTTGGTGGCTGAACGTCCTCAATACATGTATATGAGAACAGCTATTCAAGTATGGGGTGAGAACTTAGAAAAAGTTATTGAAACTTATAACACATTATCAGAAGGTTATTATACTCATGCGACTCCAACTTTATTTAACTCCGGTACAAATAGACCACAATTATCATCTTGTTTTTTATTAGATTTAGAATCTGACTCTATTGAAGGTATTTTTAATACTCTTAAAGAGTCTGCTCAAATCTCTAAAAATGCGGGTGGCATCGGTATATCCTTTACTAAAGTTAGAGCAAAAGGAACCTATATTGCTGGTACTAATGGTACTTCAAATGGTATTATTCCTTTCTTGAAAATCTATAACGAGACTGCAAGAGCCGTTGACCAAGGTGGTGGTAAACGTAAAGGTTCAATTGCTATTTATATGGAGCCTTGGCACTCAGACATTATGGAGTTTTTAGATCTTCGTAAGAACCAAGGTAAAGACGAAGTTAGAGCAAGAGACCTTTTCTTAGCTATGTGGATGAATGATGTTTTCATGGAAAGAGTTGAACTTGATGAAGATTGGACTTTAATGTGTCCACACGAGTGTTCTGGATTAACTGAGACATATGGTCAAGAATTCAGAGAACTTTATACTAAATACGAAAGCCTAGGAAAAGGTAAAAAAACTCTTAAAGCAAGAGAAGTTTGGAATAAAATTCTTGAATCTCAAATTGAGACAGGCACACCATATATTCTTTATAAAGATTCAATTAATGAAAAGTCAAACCAATCAAATATTGGTGTAATTAGATCATCTAACCTTTGTGCTGAAATCGTTGAAGCAACTGGTGTTACTAAAACTCAAGGTGAGATTTTGAAAAATAAAGAACTACTTGAAAAGTTAGGATTAGGCGAATTCTATGGTGAAGAAATGGTAAATGAAACAGCTGTTTGTAACTTGGCATCAATTGCACTTCCTAAATTTGTTAATAAAAACAAAACATATAATTTTAATAAGTTGTATGAAGTTGCTTATCAAGCTACTATAAACTTAAATAATGTTATTGATGTTAACTATTATCCGTCACCTGCTGCTAAGTTTTCTAATTTATTACACAGACCAATTGGATTGGGTGTTCAAGGTTTAGCTGATGTATTCTTTATGTTGGGTCTACCTTATGAGTCAGAAGAAGCCAAGTTAATTAATAAAGAGATATTTGAAACAATTTATTATGCTTCAATTAAAGCTTCTTGTGATTTGGCAAAAGAACAAGGTCCTTACGCTACTTACAACGGATCACCTATATCAGAAGGTAAATTTCAATTTGATTTGTGGCAAGCTAAGCCTACTAAGAGATGGGATTGGGATAAATTAAGAGAAGATATTAAGAAGTATGGTGTTAGAAACTCTTTAACAACTTGTATTATGCCTACCGCTTCTACAGCATCTATTTTAGGTAATGAGGCATCTTGTGAGGCACAAACTTCAAATATGTATACTCGTTCAGTTCTTTCTGGTACATTTATTTTAGTTAATAAATATCTTGTTAAAGAACTTGTTAAATTAAATCTTTGGGGTGATAATCTTAGAAAGAAAATTATTGCTGAAAATGGTTCTGTTCAAAATATCCCTGAGATTCCTACTAATCTTAAAGAGGTTTTCAAGACCGTTTATGAGATTAAACAAAAAGACGTTATTGATATGGCGGCTGATAGAGGAGCATTTATTGACCAAACTCAATCTATGAATATCTTTATGGATTCACCAAACTTTGCTAAGTTAACAGCTATGCATTTTTATGGTTGGGGTCGTAGAAATTTTATAATGAATCCTGATGGTACTCCTAATATTCCACAAGGTGAAACTATAGAGATTATATATGATAAAGAAGGTAAACCAAGATGTTACAGAGACAGAAGAAGCTCTTTGAAGACCGGTATCTATTACTTAAGAAATAAATCAGCATCTGATGCTGTTAAGTTCACTATACAAGAAGAATCAAAAAAATCTGTTGAAGAACAGATGGCTGAGATTAGCTGTTCTTTAGATAATCCAGATGATTGTTTGGCTTGTGGTTCATAAACTATTAAAACATAAATAGAAAGGGGGATTAGAACAATCCCCTTTTTTATTATATAATAAAAAATAATCATTTTTATGAATAAAATTGAAATACAAGGAGAATTAGACAAAACCTGGGTAGCTACCTTAGTATCCGAGGGATATACAACTTATGATATAGTTTGCAATTATGAATTACCAGAAGATATAATTTTAGAATGTGGTGACTTACTTGACAAATCTATATTAGTTCAAGGTTATAGTTTTTCTGAAAATTTTATAGATAAAGCCTTGCAAAGTGAGTATTTTGAATTGGATGACATAAGAGAGTTAAACATGAATACTTATTCTAATTTATCTCCTGAGTTTATTTCAAAATATAAATCATATATTAACTGGAATAGAATGATTTTATATGTATCTACTCAGTCTGATTCATTTGAAAGTTATGTTGATGTTATAAATGATAAAGATCTTTGGTCAGTAATTAGTGCCAATGACTTGCCTTTTGAATTTATAAGAGAGTGGAAAGATAAACTAGATTGGTCTTACTTGTCTATGGTTAAGAAATTTACAGACGAGGAAAAGAAAGAATTTTCAGATTATATACTTACTCCTGTTCAAAAGGAAATTAGCGATGAGCCATTTATTAGCTCCGATGATTTGAAATTTACAGATAAGATGAGTGATGAAGAATTGGAAGATTTAATAGATGAGATTAGAAAAAGTATTCATCCGCCATTTTTTGAAAACTAATATGGATAATTTTCAATTAAAAGTTTTAGAGAGACTTGACGATGAGGATTGGAATATTCCTTCTGTAGTAAAGGTTGTAATGAAACCAAAAACTACTATAAAAAATCCACCTTTGAAAAAAACGAAATTTTCAAGGTTCATATATACTAAACAAAATTAATTGAATAATTTTTTTACATTGATTAAAACTTTTTATTATCTTTGTATAAAATAAAAACAATTAAAAAATTCCAGTAGTGAATTGAAGTGTTACTTCGCTTATACATGAAAAAACACACTTTGATAGCTTACTCTGGTCAACATAATTAAAACGCAAGCATAGCGATAGTTTGAGATACTTCGATAAATATCAATTAAACTATGACAGCCAAAGTGCCGAGCCGACAGCAAAGCTACCTTTCAATCTCTTAGGAGTTTGGTAAAAAGGTGAAAAAGTCCGAAAAGTAACCTCGTTAAGGTCTAAGGAATTCAGAAACTTCCTTCAAATAAAGAACTGAGTGAGATAGTCACTACAACCATCGGCAGAGTTTCGGGAGAATTCTTTGTAACGCTTAGGCTAAATTTACTTGTTTGCGAAATTATATGAGAGACCAGATTACAGAAATGTATCTGGTCTTTTTTTTGTAGATATTCGGACAAGCTCGTGTAACTCGAAAGAGTGAACGGTTTCTAGAACCAAGGTAAATACCACGAGCCTCTGTCCCTTAAAAATAGAATTTAAAAATAGAATTTAAAAATTAAAATATAAGATTATGTCAAAATTTAACACAACTATGCCTAAGGCAAAAACTTTAACTGAAAACCTAGCAGGTGGTCAAGCTTATTCACAATCAAATGAGTTAGCTCTTGTTTCCCTATTACTAACCTCGTTTGTCAATGACCAATTCTATAGAAATGCTCAAACGACTCTTGATGAACTAAGAAGTCTTACCACAAAGGTTAAAGATAAAGAGTTTATTGCTAAAGCTGCTATCTTTGCTCGTGATCGTTTTGGTATGAGAAGTGTTACTCACGCTCTTGCTGGTGAATTAACTTCACAACTATCGGGTGCTGAGTGGGGTAAAAACTTCTACGACAAAGTAGTTGTTCGTGTTGATGATATGACTGAAATCATGTCATACTACTTGGCCTATAAGACCTCTAAAGATAGTCCTAAGTTTCCAAATGCCTTGAAGAAAGGTTTCGCTAAAGCTTTCGATAAGTTTGATGGCTATCAGTTGGCTAAATATAAAGGTGATAACAAAGAAGTAAAACTTGTTGACTTAGTTAACATTGTTCACCCAGTTCCAACTGTTAGAAACAAAGCGGCTCTTGAGTCACTTGTTAAAGGTGAGTTGAAGAATACTCAAACTTGGGAGTCTATGTTGTCTCAGGCCGGACAAATGGCTGAGTCTGAAGAAGACTTGACTAAATTAAAAGCTGATGCTTGGCAAGAACTTATTACTACGAGAAAGATCGGTTACTTTGCTCTTCTTAGAAACTTAAGAAACATCATAACTCAGTCTCCATCTGCTGTTAAGTCAGCATGTGAATTGTTAGTTGACGAAAAGATGGTTAGGAACTCAAGAGTTCTTCCATTCCGTTTCTCAACTGCTTATGAAGAAATTTCTAAGTTAGGTTCTTCTAAAGAAGTTCGTGATGTTCTTGTTGCTATCAATCAAGCATTGGATATTTCTGTTTGTAATGTTCCTAAGTTTGATGGTGAAACACTTGTTGTTATGGATGTTTCTGGTTCAATGAGTGGTAAACCATCTGAAATTGCTTCACTATTTGGTGCTATTTTGGCTAAAGTTAATAACTGCGATGTTATGACTTTTTCTACAAATGCTCAGTATAAGCAATACAATCCAATGGATTCTGTATTGACTATTAGAAGTTCTTTTAGATATTCAGGTGGTGGAACAAACTTCCGCTCTATCTTTGAGAAAGCCAACAAGAAGTATGATAGAGTTATTATCTTGTCTGATATGCAAGGTTGGATTGGATATGAGTCACCAACTCGCCAATTTGCTGAATACAAGAAAAAATTTGGAGCTAATCCATTTGTTTATTCTTGGGATCTTGCTGGTCTTGGAACTTTACAGTTTCCAGAACAAAACGTCTTCGCACTTGCTGGTTTCAGTGATAAGGTGTTTGACATCATGAAAATGATGGAGCTTGACAAGAAGGCTCTCTACAATGAGATTAAGGCTATCAAGCTTTAATTAAACTAAAAACCCACTCAATGAGTGGGTTTTTTTATTAGTCTCTAAAAGTATGAGCATCTATTGAATTAGCAATTTCATCCTCATCTATTGAGAATACCTTAGTATTTTTATTATAAGATGCTACTCCATATAGGTCTTCATCTATAAATACTCCGATTTGAACATATGCGCCATCTTCATTGGTGTCCATATATCTATCAAAGTCTATATTATCTTCTTTATAGATTTGTCTTAATCTTTTTAGACCTTCTAAGTATTCTTTATCTTGAAAATTTATATAATCAGTATAAGATTTTTTTAATTCTTCTATACTTATTTCATTGCCTAAAAAAGATATAGAAAATGTATGAACAAGTCTTTCATGACCAGTTGTTTTATCCAACCAATACTCGTTACTTTCAATTTTTAATCCTTCTGACTCAACTCTATCTATCATTTCTTCTACAGAAATCTTAATAGTATTTAAGTTATCAAGAACTTTATTAAAATCATTTTTACCAGGAATCAAACTATATTGAATCTGACAGGTGTAAAGTATTTTATACTTTTCATTATCATCTATTTCTTTGTTAACGGCATGTCCTTTTGAATCAATCAAATATCTGTAATTGCTAACTCTGGCAAATTGTTTAACATCAAACAAACTATCGTTAAATACGTCAGTTGAAATAGCCTTAGATGTTAAGAAATCTGCATACTCCTGAGATGTTCCAAAAGATTCTTTAATAAAATCGCTATACTTTTTAAGCTTCATAAGGTATATATTAAATTACTTCCAGATTTTTTCTAAGTCTATCTTCGAGTTTATTTCAATAACTTTATTACCTCTCTTCAGAGAATATCTTTGTATAGGTTGAAATAGTTTTACAATCTTTTTGATCTTTTTTCTGTCTTCAATTTCTATATCCTCGTTGAATATTTGAATTAGATTTTCTATTTCTTTGAAGTTAATACTTCTCTTATTTCCCAGAAAGAATATAAAGTCATAATTATAATTATTATATTTAACAGCATCATGGTCGTCTGATTTGCTTATTAAGTAGTTTGTTATGCAATTCTCAACACCTATTGATGGAAGACTGAATTTGAAATCTTCTATAATAAATTCTTTTGTTGATTTTTCATAGTTTTTCATCATCTCTTCATTAAGTTTGAAGTAGTTAAAGTAGTTAGATGAAAATTCAATCATGTTTTCTTTTCCTAATTCATCATCAAAATAGGTTAAATTTACCGCTTTACCTTTAGTAAATCTTACTATTTCTAAAAATAGAAAAACAATATCAATACTCTTTAAATCGTTGAACTCATAACCATTTGAGAAAATAGAATTTTTTTCAACAATTTTTTTAAGTTTATTAATTATTACACCTAAATCATCCTTGATATAGTTATGTTCATATTCTATTATATCTTCTACATCCGCTTTTTTTATAGAGATTTCAAAGTCCTCGCTATAGAATAAACCTTGTGAAGGTAGTGACTTAACCTCTACTTTCTTTTGAAGATTTAATAACCCTTTTAATAAATTTACTAAGTTCATTTTAATGGTTATATTTTATGTATATATTATTCTATGAAGGTCATGTTGGGTAATATATAATTTGATGATTTTACAAGGTGATTGTTTTGATTTAATTAAAAATATTGATGATAAATCGGTTGATTTAATATTGATAGACCCTCCTTATATAATTTCAAGAAACTCAAACTTTAAAATACATTCCGATAATACTTCCACGGATATGATTAATAAGTACAACATATCTATTGATTTTGGTGATTGGGATAAAAAAGAGTTAGATTGGGATTTTTTATTCAAAGAATATCATAGAATACTTAAAGATGGTGGAACCTTAGTTATATTTTATGATATATGGAAGTCCTCAGAGATAAAATTTATGGCTGATAAGTATAAATTCAAACAGCCAAGAGTTTGTCAATGGCAAAAAACTAATCCAGTTCCTGTGAATTCAAAATTAAACTACTTATCGAATGCTATCGAATACTTTTTCACTTTTGTTAAAGGTAAGAAACCTACTTTTAACTCAGTTTATGATAATGGAGTTTATAAATATCCTATATGTCATGGAAATGAGAGATATGAACATCCTACTCAAAAACCTTTGCAACTTATAGTTGATATTGTAAATAAACACACAAATGAAGGAGATGTTGTATTAGATACTTTTGGTGGTACTGGTACAACAGCACATGCTTGTATTTTAACTAATAGAAAATATAAAATAATTGAAAAAGAAGATAAATATTTTGATATTATTAAATCAAGAATTGAAAAAGCAACAACTTACAAAATATAAAATATAAAATAAAAAAAATAATTAAATAAAATGTCAATCATAGTAAGAAACTCACAATTAAATGATGAAACAATCGCTTCTTTAAATAAGTTAGTAGATGTTGATATAAATGCAAATGTTGCTTTTAAACTAATGAGAATTATCAAAGAAATTTCTTCAATAGTAGAAGATAAAAATAAAATGGAACAGATGATTATTAATAAGCATGCTGAGAAAGATGAAAGTGGAGTTGTTATTCAGGCTAAAGATGAACAAGGTAATCCAATTCCAGGTGGTGTTAATATTAAAAATATGGAGGCTTTTTCTTCTGATATGTCAAGTTTTATGGAGACTGAAAACGAAATTGGTTATGAAAAAATAAATTTTGAAGAACTTAATCTTAAAACCGCAAAAGTCAAAGATTTGATGAAATTGGAATTTTTATTTTTATAATACAAAGTCAGATTTTTATCTGACTTTTTTATTAATAGTTGGTCTTCTTTTTTTAATATATACAAAAAAAGAACTGAATTTAAATGCCAGCTACATATAGTATAAATGTTGGAACTTCAACAGAAGCTTTCAGAAAACAAGATATTAATAGTGTTATGTTAGACTTACCTGACAATACACAAAAACTAATATCACCTAAAGATGTAAGAGATGCTTTTCTAACAACCTGGGCTAATTCAGCTTTTAAGCAAACTATTGGTCAAGCAAATATTGAATACTTAGGAATTGATTCCGGTGATCCATCTAATAGAGATATTAAGCAGAAGATTCTTATAGGTAAGAGAAACTTTGCTGGTACAGATATAATGACCAGTAATCTACTAAACAATACAAATTCCGATATTTACATATATAACACCAAACCAGATAGTTATCTTACTCAAAGTACATCTATTGTTATATTAGCTGGAACAAATTCTACTTTACATGATTATGCTCCCTATATAAAGTCTGATGTTGTTAATTCTGGTAGTGCTTTAAGCTTAGATTTTGTAAACCCATCTTTATATTCTGGTCCAATAAACGTTTATAGTACGACTGGTAGAGTTGCTATTAATGGTATTTTGTTTCCAAGTGTGGCTGAAACATCTGCGTCCGCTTCTAATGGAAAAATATTAAAGTATTCTGGTAGTTATCCAAATGGTGTTTTAAGATGGGCTGAACCAACTGTTAGCTTAGCGTCAATAGGTACAATAGGTTCTCCTTTGAATATCTACGGAACTGTAAGTGTAAATAATTACAATGGTAATTCTCTTGAGTTTATTGATAGTAATATTGTTCCTCAAACTATTGGAGGTGTTCAAATTGGTAGTTCATTCTCATCTGGTAGTTATAACGGACAGAACTGGCCTTTATCTGAAGTAATTAGAAAAATTTTATATCCTTATGTACCACCTTCTTTATCATTAAGTGTTACAACAAATGGTGTTAATTATTTTTCAACTGGATTGACATATTCTGCTTTGTTTAGTTACTCAATTATAAGATATTCAAATATAGTAAGTAGTTATAATATAAGTGGTACAACCTACTCAGGTTTATCATTTAGTGGTGCTGTTGGTAGTAGTATTAGTCCTACTTTTTCATATCCTGTTTATTCTAATACTTCAGGAACTCAAAGTTATGTTTTATCGGCTCGTGATAATCAAAGTTTAATTACATTTTCACATAGTGCTACGTCATCTATTTTGTTTACACATCCTTTGTTTTATGGATTTGACTCAACTCAGATTGATTTTTATACACCTGGTACTCCAGCCGCTAATCTTAGAGCTACACAAAGTACAGCACTTATTAATACATCAACTAGGTATGTTTATCCTTATACTGGATTATCTCAGTCTATGTCTTTTAACATAAATGGTTCTGGATATGTTTACTTTATGATACCTACTTCTGTATTTCCTTTACTTACAAAGATTAAAGACCCAAATGGGTTTATACTACATGATTCAACTATTTTGAGTACTTCAGCCTTTACTTATTCTAGTGGTTTTCAACCTAGTGCGGTTGGTGCTATAAATATGCCAACGCCAATGCCACTTTATAGAATATATAGAACGATCGCTACTTGTAGTTATACCGGCTCTGGAAATTTTGAATTTATATTTTAATATATGATGACATTTAGTATCAATACATCAACCTCTACACAAGCAACCACTTATGATATAATAGGTGCAACATCTGTTGATCTTAGTAGTGTTTTGACAGCTTTGTATGATAATACAGATAAGGAGATAAGTCCAGAAGTTATTAGAAATTCTATGCTTACCGCTTGGTCATCATCGGCATTTAAGCAGACATTGGCTTCTCAGTCAAATATTTATTATATAGGTGTTGATAGTGGTAATACTATTTATTCAGATAAAGACGTTAAAAGTAAAGTTTATTTTGGAAAAAGAGCATACTCAGCAACTTCTTCTTATCAACTTTCACATGATATAATGACTTCTAATATTCTTAATAGAGTAGATGATGTTTTTTTATACAATACAAAAAGAGATACTGTTTCTAATAATAGAACAAGAGTAACAATTCTTTCTGGTTCAACTCCTTCTTTATTTTCAACATCACCATATATACAATCACAAATAATTACAAGCGTTGGAACATATTCGGCGCTTTCTTTAGATATTGTAAATGAGTCAATTAATGGTGGAACAAACTCTTTAATAAACTTTACAAGTGATTATGGTACTGTATCTTTCAATAATATTGTTTTTCCAACTATACAATATTCAGCATCGACAGCATCTAATGAAAAAGTTTTAACCTGGAATAATGGTCAAATGATTTGGGATGTAATGTCTTTTTCGGTTGGTAATTATATTGGAACTACAGGTAGTGCTACTAATATTTATGGCTCTCCTGTTAATGTAAATGGTTATCCTTTAGAGTTTACTGATAGTAGAGCTTGTCCTATAACAATAGGTGATATTCAATTAGGAGAATCTTTTTCATCTGAGTCAATTGTTGAAATGTTAAGAAGAATGGTTTATCCTTATTTACCACCGGCTTGTTCAATTTCAATTAGAGCTCCTTATTCATCTGGATATGTTGAGGTTGGTTCTTCTCCTATTGTTAGACTAGACTATACTATAACTAAGAGAAGTCTACCTACTTTAACTACTTCATTGTCATACATGATACCAAGTAGTTATCCACCTATAACAAACCAAGGTCAAACAATTATTACTGGTTCTGCTAGTGGTGTGGTTATTACACCAGTTACAAGTGCTACAAATTCATTCTCTATATCTGTTAGTGATGGTACTCAATCATCTACTCAAACGGTTACATTAAAGGGAATTTACCCTTATTTTTATGGATTTAGTAATTTATCAACAATGACAACTGCTGGATTATTATCACTTAACAAGATAGTTGAGCCAAAATCTGATAAGTTAGTTGATGTGACTGGCAGTGGAAATCTTTATTTTATATACGATGGCGATTATCCTGTTTTGAGTAATATTTTTGATGAGTTAGGTAATACAATTTCTTCCTCGTTTTCTTCCTCAATTTTGACTTTATCTTCTCCAACTGGGTTATGGGCATCCAAACAATTTAAAGTTTATCAATGGAATGGAGTTTCACAAATTGGTCCACCTTCGGTAAATTATCAATTCAAGTATTAAAAATTTAATATATATACAATATGGCAATACAAATTATAGATGGTTTTCAAATAAACGTATCAGCACCGATTGATAATAGAATAGTTGCATCAGGATCAGCAGCAAGAAATGCTATACCTTATAAGTATGAAGGTTTAAGAGTTTTTGATTTATCAAATGGAATACCATATGTTTGGTATAATGGTGCTTGGGTTTCTGAAAATGCAACAGGTATTGCTGGTTCCGGTAATGCATTTTACATTCCGAGATTCTCATCGTCTAATATAATAACAAATAGTTTTGTTTACCAAGATGGTGATATAATTAAAACTGACGATGTTGGTGGTGGTGTAGATTTAATTCAATTAGATGCTTATTACGGCTCTGTTACTGCTCAATCTTTTGTGGGTGATGGTTATCAAGTAAGTAATATAAATGGATCTAACTTAAATGTTGGTAGTTTACCGATTAATAGAATAGTAAATGGTTCAAACGGTTGGTTGTTTTCTGGTGGATCAGGATCACCTACTTATGTAAACCCTACACAGGTTTCGGTTGGTACTGCTTCTGTCTCTAGTTTATCGGTTGTTGCAAATAATACAGCAAATGCTACAAATTATGTAACTTTTGTAAGTAGTACATCTGGTAACAATCCTTTAAGAGTTCATTCAACTGGTATAAGATATAATCCAGGATTGAATCAGCTTTCACTTCCGGATGGTAGTATTGGTACACCAACTCTTACTATTGGTATTGCTGGTAGTAATGGAAGTGGATTCTATAAATATGGTGCTACAGGTATTGGTATTTCTACAGGTGGTCTTGAAAGAATGACAGTTACAAACGATGGTATTAGAATGGTTAGACCTAGTATAGAAAATATAGGTACATTTCAAATGACTGCAGGTACAGCAACTTCAACTATTGGTGTTACTATAGCATCTGTCGCTACATATGATAGAGTTGTCTATCTTTTTAGTGATGATTTAGATAATGCTTATTATATAAGTGGTGGTAACTTTCATATAATGGTTTTTATAGGCTCGGATCAGATATATTCAAGATATTGTGGTAGTGATAGTGCGATAAAGACTTTTCAGTCCAATTTTAGCTTTATTTTACCAGCCGGATTGACAGGTTATGTTAGATTTAAGAAATCAAGTTTAACTTGGAACTCAGGAACTGGTCCAACGTTTAGAGTAAAATCTTACAGATTAGGACTTAGCGTTTCTGGTGGCGGTGGTGGTGGACCACTTGCTTAAAATTAGTCTTCTAATTTTTCAAACCACCAATTAAAATAGATAAAATTATCATTTATTAGATTATAATAGTCAGACTCGTGCTTAATTATAATTTTATTATCGTGAGATCTAACTAATTCAACTTCAATACCTTTTTCCATTCTAAGTTGTTTTCCGGTCTCAGTTGAATAACAAATAACTTCATCATTTAGTAGTCTGTACATGCCAGGTTCTGGTTTTAACCAAGTTTTAATGGCTTTAATTACTAATCCTTTAATTTTAATAATCCATTCTTTTGTTTGGTATAAATCAAAATCTTTGAAAACTTCAGAAGTTAGTTCAGGACTTTGGCTAAGTACATTTTCAACAACTCCCCAATATTCATGGTCATCTATAGTGAATGTTATATAAACATCATAATAAATATGATTAGATTTTACAATTCTCAAGATTTTCATTTTTTGAATATCTTGATGTTCTAACGAAAGTTTACTTCTTAGATTTCTATAGGCACTTGTTCCTGATAGATTGTAAAGAATGTCATTAATTCTAGACATTGCACCTCTGATTGCGTCTTGATGTTTATCAAATGCGTTTATTGATAGTTGTGGATCATCAACGTGAACCGATGCCTGAGCCGAATCTGGATTCATTCTTTGTAGATTGAATTCGGTGAATTCTAAAATTAGATTATTCTTACGTTTCATAATTAAATATATATATTAAAATATCAAACCATTATTATGAAAATTAAAAGATTCAATGAAGCTGAACAAGTAGATATATCATCTGAAAGAGTAAATGAAATGATTGAGGAGTTAAAAGACTTTGCTTCAATTATGTCAGATAAGTCAAAGTATATTGAGTCTCTATTAAATGAGTTGAATAATTATAAAAGCGAATCTACAAAAGGTAATGACCAAATAGATGACTCTATTGCTGCTCTTCAGATTGTTAAAAAAAATACTGACGATTGTAGTGACAAGATTGATACAATAGTTAATAACTTTTTAGATTACAACGAAAGCGGTAGAAAGTACATGTATACTGAAAACAAGTAATTAATTTTATTATATAATTTTATGGCAATTTGGGAAAATATACCACTTGATAAAAGAGAATCTATTATTAATACTTTATATAGATTTGAAAGAATTCAAAATAGAAAAATTAAAATTCATAGATTATGTCAATTGCAAGAGGTTGGGGTCAAGACGGATGGAAACACCGAGAAGAAGATTTAAGATCAGATTTTCTAAATTCAATTTTTAAGAGAGAGATAAGAAAGATACATAGAAAGTCTAAAATTAATAATTTATTTAATGTTATTAGGAAATAAGTCAAGTAGTTTAGAACAAGGATATGTTTGGGCTCCTTATATACCAATGACTACATCTCAAGTTGTTGTTGAATATGGTTCTAAAAATATAAACAGAAAAAGAAAAATTAATAAAATATTTGATTTAGGCTTAAATGTTAAAGATGAATTTTTACTAAATAAATCAATTATGAGTAGATATTCTAAAAAAGTTATAAATACCAATTATTATGGTACTATAGAAATAAAAAAACCCACTTTTTAAGTGGGTTTTTCTTTTATTTATTGTATGTTAACTTGTATATTGTTTTGTATTGCAATGCTATAAGCTCATCTATTATGTTATGAATGTGTGTATCTTCAGACTTAATACATTTTCTAGCAGATTTAACCAACTCAACTGTTTCTTTGAAGTAGTCTAATTTATCTTTTGATTTTGCATCTGTTGTGTCAATAACATCATATCCTTCAATTAAACCATATTGTCCTTGATATATTTCAACAATATCATCTATAAAACCAATAACTCCATCATAGTAAGCTTCTAATGCTAAATGTGCCGCATGAGAGCCCATATCACCTTTAACTGTCCAGTGATATACTTGAGCCATCTCTCTACTTTCTAATAATTTAGATATAAATTTAGAAACATCACCAGTTTCTTCTGAAACTTCTGTTTTTTCACCTTCGACTTCTTTTTCAGCTTCTGGTTGTTCTTTCTTAACACTCATTAATTTAATAAGTTCTTCTTTTGACATATCATCAAAGTTTGGCAGATTTGCTTCTGCTTCGTTTACCTTTTTAACAGGTTTAAATTCTGAAAACTTTTTCATATTTTATTTTAATTTTTATGTTTTATATATTATTTTAAGGAATTCAAAAAATTATCATATTCAAATTTAATTTTATCACGTTTGAATTGTGATACCATATCATTTGCTATTTCCATTCTATTGTCCTTATCTTTTACTTTTTTAAGTATATCTATAATACCAGAAACCATTTGATAGTCATTGCCTTTTAGTTCTGATTTTATTTTTGACTTTGACTCAATTATAAATGATTCTTCAATTTTTTCTTCAGTTTTATCAATATTTATAATTGTATAGTCATAGTTATATTCAACTGACGATAGTATAGAATCAGATAGATAACCAGCCTCTCCTTCATTTTCGGCTGGAACTATAAGTTGTATTTTTGCATCAACCTTATAATAATTCTGATTATTTGATTCTATTATTTTACTAAATTTTTTCATTTTGTAAGTCACCTTTTATTTTTATAATTTTTCTTTTTAAGTATCTACCATTTTTGTTAAATTGTTTGCCCCAATATTCAACAAATTGTTTACAACTCATTTTTTTGAAGGTTTCAATTGGTATTATTGGCTTACCTCTTTGCTCAGCTACTTCTTTCTCATATACAGAAACCCACATTTCTTTTAGTTTATCAGCAACTTCATCTTCTGTTCTACATCCTACTAATAATCTATTACCCATATCTCTCCAATTATTGTGAGACGATATTTGACTTATTAAAGAACTATAGAAAAGATCAGCATCAAACTTTTCCATCTCAACTGCCGTTCTGTATATTTTAAATTGACTTAAATCTTTTTCAGGATACTTATTTATAAAGTAGTGCATTTCTTGAACATTTGCATTAAGTTCTTGACTTTCACTCATATAAATATAATTTAGAAACTCATAAGTCCATTTTTGCCAAATTAGTTTAGGAAATTTCCATATATTATTCTCAGAGTATGTTAATGCGGTATTGAATGACCTATCATATATTGGTTTTCTATATTCGCCTCTTTTTGGGGACCTCATTGTTCTTTTATAATGTTCATAGCAATGATTTAATTCATGATATAAAGTTGATGTTATTCCATCTATTAGTTCTTTCTTATTACTTGGATTATTAATGTCAAAATTTCTTTTATCAAAGTCAATTCCTACACTTAGTTGTATGATAAGACCTAAGTCTGTAATCTTTTTCATTGGTTTTACTATTTTAGAATAGTGTTTCCAATTTTTATTACCAAATCCAGATGCATAACCACCAATAGCTACATAATCTGGATAATCATATGTTGTTTGGAATCTAGAAGGTGTCATTTTCCTAAACTCTAAAACAAGCTCAAATCCAACAACTGGAAAGTCTTTATATAGTTCTTTATTCTTTATGTAGGGTGTTAAGTATCTATACTTAATATCTAATGTTTCATCTAGTGTGTTTTCGGATGATTCTAAGAATTTAATAAATTTTTGATATGTTTTATTTTGTAGAATATCAACATAGACTAAACTAGACTCAGCAGCACCAAGTCTTTCAGTTATGAATTCTTTAAAATTATAAATCCCCATAAATCTATATATTAAATTTACAGGGATTAAAATACTTTACGAGAAAATTAGTTTGATTGTCCTAAAATATCTACAAGTTGTTTATTTCTAAATGATGACATATCTATTGATGTTTCGACCACTTCATAGAAGTCAAAGTTTACCATATCTGCGTACTTTATTGACTCCTCTTCATTTGCCATGGGGTGTAATCTACCTTCAAAAGTTTCCCATTTATTTTTAGCTTCTGGTTTACCATACTTTTCATTTAGACTCTCGTTGAAGCTTTCATATTCATCGACACTTACATGAAGTAAATCTTCTAAGTCATAACAATAATCAGATAAATTACAAGATTTAAATTCTTTAGAATTTAATTCTTTGACTTTAATCTTTGCTTCTTCTTTTGTAAAAACAATTAAGTCTGGGTTTCCACCTTCGACAGGACTATGAACTTCATCGTTGTATTCAAATCCTTTTTTTAAGATAACATATGCTGTATTCATATTATTTTATTTCTATATTTTTCATCCATTTATTGACTTGATTTTCAGCCATGCTACAGATTTCATCTTTTGTGAAACCCATTTGTGACATTATATCAAATATCATTATCAAACAATCAGTTGATTCTAAAAGAATATTATTTTTAATTGTTTTTTTATCTTCGTTTGTTCTTTTATATTCAACAAGTTTTAGTATCTCTGCTGAAAGTTCTCCATATTCTTCTCCAAGTTTTAGTCCTCTTTCAAGTAATCCTGGGCTTTCAAATTTTGATGCATTATTTACCAAATCATAAACATAATCTATTAGAGGTTCTAATATAACATTTTCTTTCTGAATTTCACCTCTTCTTTCAAAATCTTCTATTAATACTTCTAAAACAGCAATATCATTAGACTCATCATCTGTTAGATCTTTATGAAATATCGACTCTAAATATTTTTGAGCCTGTTCATAATCGTATAGTGTTTTAATTGGTTTTATTTTCATTTTTAAGAATTAGAAATTAATATATATGGAGTAAAAATATAAGTTTATATATGGGATTAATTAAAAAGTTTGATAGTTTCGTTTCTGAAAAATTAGTTGCAGAAGCTCCTATCACTAAATCTATTTCTAAGCCTGTTGTTGAACCTGAAATTTCATCAGAAGAATCGGCTCAACAAGTAATCGACAGATTATCTAATATCTATAAGGATTTACCTGCTGACGAAAAGAAAGACATAGATAAATATTTCGAATAAATTATTTAATTATATGAAGAATTTTAAAGATTTTCTAAAAGAAGAAGTAGATTTAAGAAGTAATAAAGGTATTCCTTCTGATTTTATGTCAAAGGCTGATCAAGAAGCAAGAGCCTCTTTAGGTGTAAGACCAGATGATGAGAGTCAAATGAGAACTGTTTATCCAGAGTTTGAATCAAAAATGAGAGAATCTATTCAACTTCTAACAACTGGACCAAATGGTCAAAGACTTTCTCAGCAAGATGTTAATGAAAGAGTTGAAAAGCTACAAAAGTTAGCTGAAAAAGTAGTAAGAGAAGAGTTTGGTGATATACTTGATTCATCTATTAAACCTATTGAGTTCAAGATAGAGCTGGTTCAACCTGGTCAGGTAACTTCTAAAATCAGTGATATAACTAATGTTTCTCAACAAGCTAAACAACCTACTGAAGAAGAGCAAGAAGAACAAGACAAAAAAGACGAAGAGAAAAGAAAAAAAGAAGACGAAGAAAGATCTGAGGAAGAAAGAAGACAACATGCCGAAGAGGGTGAACCTGTACCAGGTACTGATTTAGTTGATGCTATAGATAAAAAGAAGATGCTAAACATGATTACTCAGGCGGCTGGAAAGTCTACAAAAGATATTATTAGATATTCTGATTTAGTTTCAAGAGAATTAACAAAGATATTTGGTGAAACATCGGCTCAAATTCTTCAATGTTGGGTAAGAATGTCTGACATAGCAGATAAAATGGATTGGATTATACCTATTAATAGAAAGTCGGCTATGATGAAGAATATGCCTATTGGTATGGCTGGTGCTTGCCAAGTAAAATGGGAAAGCCATTCTGGTAACTTCTATGATATTAAATTACTTTTAGAGAAAGAAGCTACAAAAATTACTATTCATGCAGTTGGTGTTGATTTTCCAATGTTGATTCATGAGTCAATTAAAGGTATTTACTTATTTTTACAATCAGGTGCTATCAAAAAGGATAAAGAAACTGCTAAGATTATTAAAAAGGCTACATCATCTTTCACTGATGAGGCTCAAGATTTTAGATACGGACCACCTGCACTTCAAATGTTATTACAATTTGTAAATAAGTTTCCAGAATCAAGTAGATATAAGAGATTAGATGCGAGAGTATTTACAATCTTATCACTTGATAAAGAAAGAGCAATGGATGAGGCTAAATCTTCAAAACCAGAGTATAAAGAATATTTAGAAAAGAAAGCTGAAGTTGCTAGAACTGATAAACAATTCTTGGAAATTATGAAAAGTATATTTTCAGTATTTGATTTACAAGGAACGGATTGGGTTATCGATGATTCAAAATTTGATACATCTTTAGCAAAAAGAGAAATTAAAAAAATCATAGATTACATTGTTGATGATATCGAATCATATGCTGCTGAAATTGAAGAGTGGGAAAGACAACAAAAAGAAAGAGAAGAAGAATCAAAATATAGTCAACAAGAACCAGTAGAAGATGAAGAGTCTGAAATTGATGCTATAATTAAGCAAGCATTGTATGGCGAGGAAGAAGTTCCAAGTCAATCAACAGATGTAAACTATTCAGAATTAACTCAAAGAGAAATTCAAGATCTTATTGATGATGCTTTAGATGAAGGAGATTATGATAAAGTTAAATTGTTATCTCAATATCTAAAAGAAGGTAAAGAAATATATCTAAGAGAACTAAAGAGAATTAATGAAGCACATAATTTTCACACAAGAAGAAATAATAAATAATAAATGAAACTATTCAAATATAATCAATTTGTTAATGATTTACCAATAAATGAAAATTTGGACAAGGCAAAGAAATATCTTAAAGAAAGAGAGCTTCTTAGAAAAGCCGCTGAAGAGTTAGGATTTATTGAAGGTGAATTAAAGGCTCAGTTAGACCATAAAGAAAAGAGAAGTCTAACACTTGGTGATTTTACACCAGAGCAACAAGAGGAAATTAAGCAAAAGCTTAGAACTCTTAGACTTTCTGATGACCAAGTAAGAAGTATTGAAAGAGATCCAGACTTTCTTAAAATTAGAGAATATCTAGGTCAAAAGTATATAGGTTGGACTTATCCATTCACATATTTTTATTTTGTTGAGATGGTTCCAATGGAGGATTTATTTACTAAAGTTGATAATGAAACTAAAGAACCAACTAATATTTTAGCTAAGTTAATTGATTATCAAGGTTTATTAGAAAAACTTCCAAAGAAATTTGACCATAACTTTATTGATACTTCTATACCAAACAATTGTGAAAAACTTGTCGATGGATTAGATACTCTTGAAGACTACAAGAAAATTAAAAAAGTATATGATAAACTTACACCGGTTTTGAAGAAAGATTATAACGATTCACCGGAGGTCATTAAGACTCAGTTTGCGGAAGTGTGTAGAGGATTTGATGAACTAGGTGGCAAAGATGAAGCTAAAAAAGATAAACTTTGGAAGTCATTCTTTGGTGAAGTTAGAACTATTGATTCTGATCAAGTAATACATGGTAAAGCCTATAAGAAAGGTGATAAGAGATATTTTGGTCCACTTGTAAGATATAAAAACATTAGAGAATTTATCAAAGCCGCTCAAAACTATTTGAAGTCATCTGAAAATGAAACAATACTTGCGTTTTATGATAAATTAAACTCTTGTAATGATAAGTATGGATTTTTAGGTAACGATGTTGTATATGAAGAAAATGGTATTCTAATCATAGAAGTTAAATCATTTCAAGCCAATCAATTTTTGAATGGTCACACAAGACATTGTATTAAAGATTACTCATCTCAGTGGGAAAACTATGTAGGTGCTCACAATAACAAACAATATTACATCTATAACTTTAATATACCACAATATGATAATTATTCAACAATAGGAATTACTATAGAACCTGGTCAAAGAATCAGAGCTTGTCATGCTAAAGACGATGCTGGTATTTCGAGTTCAATCAAGGGGCTTCTTAAAAAATGGGAGTCTGAGTATGATATAAAAGACGACCTTTTTGCTGAACTAAAACCAATGACTCAAGAAGAAATTGATAGAAGACAAAGAGCAAAAATAGCTGAAAGAGAAATTGTTAAGAAAGGCTTATCTGTTGAACAAATTACTAAATATGTAAAAGAAGATGGTGCCAATATTAATAAAGATAATTGTGTTGCTCTTTTACATGCAGTTGAAGAAGATGACTTAGTTAAGGCTAAAGTTATTCTTGATTTAGGTGGTTCTCCAAACTTAAGAAGTAAATCAGATGCTATCATAAATAAAGCACAATCATTAGATATGATTAAACTTTTAGTTGCTAATGGTTCAGAGCTTACAGGTGAGGTATTTAATAATATCTGTAATGACTTAGACGCTGTTGAGTATTGCTTAAAACAAGGAGTGGATTCAAACTTTGAGAACTCACTTCCTTTCAGAAGAAGGGCTAAAGGTTCTTGGAAGTCTAAGGATGAAATCGGAGAAGGTTATTTTTAAGTAATGAAGTTACTTGTTAAATATGGTGCTAAATTGTCCGATGATAATGGAAGAAATATGCAACTTAAATGGGCAGCAGAGTATGGTCGATTAGACTTTATTGAGTTCATGATTGAAAAGGGTGTAAAAACTGGATTCAAAGCGGCTCTATCTTGGTTGAATCATAGTAGAAAAATTCCAGACACTAATAAGAAAGAAGTAGTTGCTTATTTAG
>JACCDU010679084.1_pt1 | contig 41942 bp, 42 predicted proteins | sample 7446081 | NCBI WGS metagenome assembly JACCDU01 (sample SAMN15323447, study PRJNA562643) | freshwater metagenome | isolation source: river surface water | place: USA:Blue River Watershed | collected 2017-08-17
GAGCATCTGCAACCAGAACCACTTCTGGCCGTAGAGCTTGTCGTCCTTGCCATAAATATCGTACACGCCTGCCGGTACGGTCGTGATAATGCTGTCGTCTCGCCAAGACAGGTGAATGCCCGGAAGCATCCGCATATCCTTGTCATCCGCGTGGATACCGTCCAAGCGGCCCTGCGTTACAGCATACGCTGCACAAGCCGCAATACCGTCGTCGGCTTCTCGGCTAGCCCACACCTTCTTCTGAAAGTCGGTGCCGGAATAGTTGCAAAGGAACTCCCGCAGGTAAGCCCAATTGTCTGGCTTGCGACCAGCTACCCGCTTGGCCTGATAGGGCTTTACGGTTGCGATAAGATAGCGCTCGGCCTTAACGCTGTTGTCAGCCGTGAGGTGCACGATGGCGCGCTCGGCCTGAACCTTGCGCCGCGCCTTCTCGATCAGGTTGGCCGCAATAATGCGGGATGTGCCTGCATCCGTGCCCGCTGGGCCTGAAGCCTTGTACGCCAGAGCATCGCCGTCGATATGGACAAGACGCCCCGGAATAACCGGAGCGTCCTGAACATTGACGGGTTCTGCCGCAGCCATAGCCGATGCAGCGCTGTTGAATTTGTCAGCAAAACCCATGGTAGCTACGCCTTAGTACGGGATGTCGTCGTCAAGCGGGTCGGCAGCAGCCTGGGACTTGGTAGGCTTCTCAACGTCGCCCACGTCCAGCGTTCCGAACAGAAGCTCCTGCATAGGCGAGCCAGTCCAGTTCTTCGCTTCCTTGATGCGGTTCTGCCAGATGTTCTTCGACTGCGCGGGCTTGCCCTCGCGGGCTTCCCATTCGCCGTCAATGAACAGGCTGTCCCACTGTTCCTTGTCAGGATAGTTCCAGACGAAGCAGCGGCACTCAGCCGTAGGCTCAGGCACCGAGATAACGCGGCGCTCTTCCGTCTCTGCGTCGATATAGGAGGGGCTGGCGATGGTGTAAACGCCATCAGGGTCGTTCAGGTTAGCGTAGACCTTCTTGTCAGCGCCTTCGCCCTTGACGTTGTGGATGATCGTGCCGCGATAGGGATTGCCCAGCAGTTGCGGGAACACCTTAACGTCATGATCTTCGTTCATGCGCCGGAACAGCTTGTAGTAGGCCGACTTGTCGCTAAGGCTCTTGTTGAGCGTAATGCGGATCATGTTGGGAGAGCCGTCTTCACGCGCCGGGATTTTGGCGCTGCTAATCTCGAAGCCCAGAATGCACTTCTCGACGAGCTTCGTCTTGCCCTGCCAAGTCTTCTCGTGCTTGCCAAGCTCGATGTACTCGACGAACCGCAACTTAACCGGCCCTGCGGGATACGGCTCGCTGCTAACGCCTTGCTGGACCTCGGTATGGTCCTCATGCTCGGCCATTTCCGATACGGCGTTCTTGAACTTGTCTGCGAAACCCATAGTTACTCCTCGCAAGTTGGCGTGTATCCGGGCATGTAACGGTCCCGGACTTCCTTACGCCTGATCTTCACATCTTCAAAGAAAGTGTCAGGCAGTCCTGCCTCGGCACCCATGTTGCTTCCCCACTTGGTGTCACTCGGAACAGGGACGGGGACTTCCCAGCCGAAATAGTATTCAATGAACGTGCTGGCCTCTTCCATGCAGGCATGGAGGGTAACCGCTGCGTCGTAGGCCGCATCAGCCGTGGTGTCGAGGTAAAGCGCGTCATGCACCTGATTAACCAGCAGCGCGCAGCCATCGTAGTTCTTCCTACGATAGAACTCGCGGATAGCCAGCCACATAGCAGCCTTGGCCCACTCACCGCCCGTACCCTGAACAGGGTAGTTCTTGATTTCGGTAGGGTTAAAGCTGGCCGCCGCGCCACCCCGACTTGCCGGACGCTGCGCAATGAACTTAGGGGCAGGCTTCTGCTTCCACTGGTACAGCTTGTTGTCCGGCGTCCGCCACTGAGCTTTCTTCAGGTGGCAGGCAAGGCCCGGAATGTCGGGATGCTGCACGAAGTTGCCGGTCGCCTCGGCGCGCTCTTCCAGCGTCTCGGCAAGCCGCGCTGCAAAGTCCTCGATTTCAGGATAGCGGGCGTTCTCTGCAACGATAAGCGCCTCAACATCCTCAAGAGGCATCTTGGTGTTTTCTGCGATGGTGGGGGCACCAGCACCGTATGCTCGCTGGAAGCTGAACACCTTAGCCTTAGTGCGCTCGCCGCTCCACTTGGCGTACTCAGGGTGCGCCTCGTCCTTGCATCGCCGCACAGCCTCTTCATAGCTAATGCCATGCTTCTGACTAACGCGGACACAGTGCATGTCCAGCTTCTTCTTAAGGTCTTCGATCAGGTTCTTACACTTGGTAAGGATTGCCTGAACGTAAACCTCAAGCGAACTGAAGTCAGACTGTACGATCTTGCCGCCATCGAACCGGCTAACAAAGATCGACTTGACCTCGGACTTGTTGCCCTTAGGCAAGTTCTGAAGGTTCGGGTTGCTGCTACTGAAGCGGCCAGTCACCGTGCTCGTGTGGTTGAGCATGTGATGGATGATGCTGTCAGCTTGGACCAGCGTAAGCATACCAGTCTCTTGGCCCGTCTTAGGGTCAGTCGTGACGTAGTATGTCGTCAAGTCCTTAGTCAGCTTGGCCCGCTTGGCTAGGTCCTGAAGGAACGGGACGTTACGGTTGCCAAGCTCTTCGATGACATCGGCGCTGGTACTGTACTGCCCGTCGGTTGCGCCACGCCACTTAGCATCCGGCTTGGTGTATCCTGGGAAGTCATAGAAGAAGTCCTGAATAGCGCCCTTAGGCTTATCCAGATTGGGCACCTTGACCTTCTTGGTCTTGAATGCGCCTGCGTTCTTGCCGCTAGTAAATCGCACGAGGCGGCTTTTCTCTTCCTCAGAGAACCCGCCCTCTGGCTCAACTGCCTCCGAGCCGTACTCGGTGATATATCCAACGACCTCCTTCATGGCGTATTGCAGGTTACCATGCTCGTCAAGATGTGGCGCCCACTTCTTGTAACGAACCTTGCCGCCAAAGATGATGGCCGACTTGTGCGCCGCGCTCCCCCAATTGAAGTCGAACGGACAGTCATCGGGGATGTAGCTTGCCAGCTTCAGGGCGTAAGCCGTAAGCTCCACCTCAAGCTCCTTGGCAAGCTCTCGGCCACGGCCAACGTCCACGGCCATGCCATTGCGCTCCATCTCCGTGGTACACAGCAGCGATCCGCAGTTCATCAGGATGGACTTAACCTGACCGGCAGCCCGGGCGCGGTCGTACTGGCCAAGGAAGATGGTTAGCGTATTGCCGATGTCGCCATGCTCGCGGATTGCGCTGTTGTCAGGCAGCGTAACGTCCCGGCCAACCAAGTAGCGCCGGATAAGCGCAGGGTCGATGTCCTCGGTCTTGACGCCAGCTTCCCATAAAGCCTTAACCTCGTCGAACTTGACGTTACCGCCGTAGCGTGGGGCAAGCTCGTCCATGCTAAGCATGTGATCCTCTTGGCCCATGCCATTGAGCAGGTACTCGGCAAGCTGCCCATCCCACAGGTTACCACCTGCGGCTACCCAATCCATATGGGCAGCAAGGTCACGAGGCCCACGCAGCAGGTACAGAAGGTCGAACTTGATGTTGATGCCGGTGATGATGCGTGGCCAATGCGTTTGCAGAAGCCCTGCGTACCACCCGTCAGGCATACCCTCAGGGCCAAATCGCTTCATGGATGGCATAGCGCCAGCTTTATGGTCAGGCAGCGTTTGCCAGCCAGCATAAACGACTTGGTTGTCGTGGTCGAATGGATTGGCCTTGCGCTTGTAGCTGCTCTTGGTCGTCGTCTCAAGGTCCAGCCCAAGCACCGGCCCGAACGGTCTTGCCTCCATAGTTAGTCCTCCATTGGGTCAGATGATGCCCGCTCGTTAACTTCCTCGGTCATCTTAGGCTCGACGTACCGTCCTCGCCCGCCATCAAACAGCACTGAGTGCTTCAGGCCCTTAGGCCCACCCTCAATAGCCAACTTGTTCTTGGTAAGGCCGAGGTAGCGCGTGTCGGGCGCATTGCTCTGGAAGCCGATGGTCATGATGAAGTCGGCAGCACCCTGCTTGCCCGTCTTGCTATCCTTAAGCATGGACAGGAGCGGGTACTGCATATTCTCGCCTTCAGCGCTGATCTGGCTGTTGGCCAGCACGGCGCAGTCATGCTTAACAGCAAGCACACGTGCCCACTGATACATGGCTTCAAGCAACTGGTCGGTGCGCTGCCCGTTGTTAGCAGCGCTGCCGCCGAACTTGATGTTGTCGATCATGTCAAACACGATGATAGCAGGATTGTTGGCGCGGATGATCTCTTCGATCTCCCAATTCCAAAAGTCGTGCACATCGTAAATCTGGATCGCGCCCTCGCTGCCTCCCATGGCTTGCCTGAATTTAGGCCGCAGAGTGCCAGCCGACTGCAATTGCAGCAGGTCCGTGTAGGAGGCGTTAAGGGCTGACTGGTACAGCCGCTTCTTGATGCGGCGGCCCGGCCCCTCGTTGTTGAACCAGAGGATAGTCCGGCCCTGCTCAGGGAACACCTCTTCGATCTGCTTGGCGAAGAAGCTGAGGCTATCGGTAAGGAACGTCGTCTTCCCTACGTCAGGCCTTGCGGCGATGATCCCGAAGTCGCCCGAGATAAGCGGGCGCATAGCCTCATTGATTGCATCAAGCCGCCACTTGAAGCCCCTGTTGGAGGCGTCATCCTCAAGCAGGTCGTCGATGTCGTCAGTAACGAGAGGCGTCTTGACCTTCTTGTCGATCTGCGTATCGTAGTAATCCACGAGTTCGCGCATGGCCGAGTTGAGGTTAATCTCGTCGCCCTCGTTCCAACGCTCGATAAGATCGGCAAGGCGGCTAGCGACATCCGTAGCTACAAGCTGGGCAGTAAAGCCAGCCTCAAGCTCAGGTGGCACCGGCTTTGTGATGTCCGTTACAACCTGCTCGTACCGGGCCATCTGCTCGGCGTTAAGGTTAGGATGCCCGAAGGCCTTAAACCAAGACCAGAAAGGCTCGCGCTCGATGCGCTTGCTGTCGGGGAATTGTCGGAAGAACTTTCCGTAATCGGAGAGCAGCACTTGCGTCTTGTCGTCAAGAGCCTTATCAGGCACAGCTTGACGCATCCGCTCGTACTTGTCGCGGCTAGTGAATAGCCTCAGGATGGTTGTGTCGAGCATCAGATTTCCTCATAGATGTTCTCGACGGCCACCACCTGACCCACGGGGTACTGTACGACAACATCGGCCCCATTCTCGAATTTTTGGCGGGTGATCAGCAGGGCGCTATCATCAGTGAACCAAGCGCTAAGCTCGCAGCTTTTGTTTGTCAACGTGTTGCTCTCGCCGTTCACCAACGTAACGGTAACGGCGGTCTTGACGCGCTTCTTATGGTCAGCCATGCACTCGTTTCCTTATCTCTTCAAATGGGTAGTTCTTTGGGTCGAGGTCGGCCCGCACGGCGCGGGCGTTTATCCCCATGGCGCGCAGCTTTGGCACGATCTTGCGCCTGCCTTTCACGCCCGCATCATCCGGGTCGAGCCAAACAAGCACACGAGATGCCCCGAATGCTGCGATTTCCGCCTCCGTGGAGGCCGATAGGGATGTCCCGAGGATAGACCATGCGTGGCAGGTTTGCCCCACCCGTACGGCGCTCAGGATGTCCTCTGTGAGGCACAGGGTGTCGTGCCTGATTTCGATGGGTGCCGTCGAGGTCGGGACGGCGCGGTAGGTAGGCTTGTGCTGGCTACTGCCTAGCGGCTGCGAGATGTACTTGGCCAGATCGGGCGAGAAGCCTCGTGCTTGCCAGAACAATAGCTCGCCCTCGGTGGATAGGACCGGCATAACCACACGATCCGTGCCGACGTGGTAGTAAAAACCTAGCTCGTCTATCCAATCGTTATTAAGCCCAGCCTTGTACAGCCAGAGCTTAGCGTGGGTCGGCCATGTGTGGGCCTCAAACACCGCAGGCATAGGCGGGCGGATGTCTTTAGCGGCCAGCGTGTCGGCTGTGTCGCGGCCCCTTAGGGACGCTATGCGCTCAGCTAGGGACGGCTTGCCCTTAGGTTTCCACCCAGACAAGCCGCACCTATAGCACCATGCCGCGTAGCCGGTTTGCTTATGCTCTACCAGCATCTTACGACCGCTGCCGCAAGAATGGTTGACCCTAGCTTTACCGCCTACGGGCAAGGCTTCAGCACTGTGTAGCCAATCGGCTACTGGCAGCATCAGTCGATCAGCGGAATGAGCGAGGCCTCAAAGTCAGCCGCAGCTTTCGAGGCCGCCTTGGCCTTCTGCTCGGCGTGGCGGATGATGCCAAGGGCAACGGTGCGCGCCTCGTCAACCATCCGGTTGGCAATCTCAGCATCTTCCTTCAAGGCCTTGAGATGCTTCTGGTCCAGCACATCGCCAGCATCATAGAGCTTGTCCAGCCCCTTGTCCAACAGGGCGGCGGTACTTTCGACAAAGTTGATGACGGCTTCGACGGCCAAGATAGCCAGTGCGGTGATGGTCTTGCTCATTGGTTGTTCCTCGTGTCTAACAGGCGATTTCAGGCTGCGAAGTGCAAGCCCGCCAAGCTACCGCCTAGCGGGCTGCTCTGCGATTACTCGGCGGCCAGCGGGTCAGCCGCAGCGGCGTTGTCCTGCGTGGAGATGGCATCGGTCGGCACAACGTCGCCAGCCGTGTCAGCATCGCGCTCAACCTTGGTGTGGTTGGTCACAATGTCGCGGGCGGCGACCGTGTAGGGCTTGAAGTCTTCCGACAGGATGGCAACGGTCGTGCCCTTGTCATCCGACTTGATGCCGACAACGCTGCCTTCGATCTGGCGGGCCGTCTCGGCGCGGCCATACTTGATGGTCACCTTGTCGTTGATCTGAATGTCATTCAGGATGGCAGCGGAGGCGATGGCCTCTTTCAGCTTGGCCACAACGGCTTCAGCGGCGGCCAGCTTTTCGATCAGGGTCTTGCTCATGTCATGCTTCCTTATAGATGGCGGCACTATTGCCGCATTTCCGCGATTGGTAAGACTAGCTGTTGCGGAGCAACTAGCCTATGCTTAACGGTGGAACGACCAGACTTGTCGCCAACCGTAATCCGTTGCTTGGGTAACGCTTTGAACGTCAGGGAAGGCGGCCTTCATGGTAGCCAAATCCAAATCCCATTGGCGCTCAGCCGTAAGCTTCCCATTGATGTAATAGCGATGCCGGTAGCCGCTGCCCCAGCGAGTGCTTGCGTGGACGAACGTTGCGCCCGTCGTGCCGATCATAACCATACGCGATTGCAGTAATCGTCGTACTGCGAAGTGACGCTTTGCAATTCCTGCTTAGCGTCATCGACGTTTGCATTAAGCCCGGCCATCTTGGCATCGAACGCAGCCCGACAAGCATCGCGACACGCTACCGCCTCGTCATGCTTGCGGCGAGCATCGCGGACAAGTGCGGACAAGGCGTCGAAAGGATGCGCGTCAAGCACACAGCCTTTGGCGATGGTTTGGCCCGCCTTAGCCTCAGGCGATGTGTGCCCGAGAAGGCTGCTTTCAAGATGGCCCTTGCGCCCGCTTTCAAACAGGGCGAGCAGGCCTTCTGGGATTGTGAACAGCCCCTTCTTGAAGGCCCGGTGGTTGCACACGCCTCTGCCATCAATAAGCCAGCCCGCGATAAGCTTGGAGTTGTCAACAAAGGCCAGCGCTACGGCGTTTTGGCTGAGCAGTCGGCACAGGTCAACACCTACGCCATGGCTGCCGCCAAAGCGGATACCATTCTGATAGGCGGCGGGCTGGTCGAAGACGAGCGCAACAAATGGCTCTCGGTCATCGGCACCGCTGGGTTCGTACACCGCCGTAGCATAGCGCAAGGTGTGCCCGTTGCGGCTAAGGGCCGTCGTGATGGCAGCATCAAGCTCAGAAGCCGTCAGCAAGTCCTCGGTGCCAGCCTTCCACAGGCCGATGTTGAGTACAGCAATCGCGCCCATGTCACTTCCCCTTTGCCATAGGGAGCAGCCCGATGCGCTCCTTGATGCGGCGGGCCAGATAGCGGCTTTCATCAGCGTTGCGATTGCGCTCGACGACGCGGCGGAAGTTGCCGCGATCAATGACAATGGTTCCAATCATGGTTCGTATGCTCCTGTTAGTTATTGGGCGGTGAGTGCAGGCAAGCCAATGAAGGCAAGCTCGCTGTGAACGAAGGCCACACGGGCCTTATTGAGATGGGCAGCGGAGGCGGTGGCCTCGGCGGCGTAGTCCCCAAAGGTCGCGTTAAACGGTAGCTGGGTATCAAGCCCATGCTCGAGCAGGCGGCGTTTAAGGGTTTTGCCGCACCTGTGTCGGTGTCCCATGCGGTCAGCCTCGTCCTTGTAACGCTTAAGATAGGGCAAGCCAAGGCACAGCCCATAGTTCTGCTCCGGCTTCTTGGTCCAAGCCTGCAAATGCTCGCCGTAATTAATCAGGTCTTCGGCCCAAGCAATCTCGGACTTAACGAACTCGGCGCGGCGCTCGTCCTCTTGCAGGCCCTTCCAGCGGTGGTCGGCAGGGAAGGATGGGTCAGCAAACGGATAAGGCCGGTACTCGTCACCGCCATGCGGGCTACCGAACGCCACGAACATCCTGTTGTTGACCGACGACCACATAGCGCTCCACACGGGATAGTGGCCGGAAGCCGGTACACCTTCAGCGTGGAAGTTCGACAGGTTGCTGCACAGTCTGCTCTCAGGCGTTCCCAAGCCCTGCCAATGCTTCAGCGCTGCGAGGTACTCAACAACGGTAACTGCGAATTTGTCCGTGCACTTCATGATTAGTTCCTTCGTCACTTGATGTTGCGAATAGCGAGGATGTAAAGCGTCTCAGGGTCTTCAGCCGTAACGGCAACGATCTTGTCGCCTTCCAGCTTACTCGCCCTGTACTGCGTCTTGCCGCCGCTGGCTGGCGCTCGGCTAACCCTTATACCCCTTGGTTCAAGGTGCTGCCTTACCGCAGCCAGCGACCACATAGACATAGCGTAAGCTCCTGTCAGATTTCCAGATTTCGGGCGCGGAGTGCAGCCTCGACACGATCAATCTCAGCGCTGATGAAGGCGCGGCGATGCGGGTTCATGTGATGGGTGCAATCCCTGTTGAAGTAGGACTGCCCAACGTCAAACGGCGTGTACGGGTCAGCGCCCTTGATAGTTGCCAAGCCGGTACGATACTTGCAATAGTCCAGCAGGCTTCCCGAAAGCGTAACGCAAAGGCCGGAAGTGCGGCAAGGCGTGTCATGCCGGTAGCGCAGGGTGCCAAGCCATTCCAGAAGGAGGTCATCAGGAACGCCGTCGAAGTCAAGCAGAAGCTCGGACCGCAGACGGGCAAGCTCCTCACGAACAAAGGCCCGCCGCTTAAGGTTAGCCGTCTTGTTACGGTCAGCGAAGAGCGCGTCTAAGCTGTCGTCAAACGGAGCACAGCCATCCATGCCTAGGCCCACAAAGATTTCGTGAGGGTAGTGTGCAGGGTACACCTTATCACGAAAATTTGCACGAATGGTATCCACGTAGTCGGCAAACCCATTGCACAGTCCGGCCCTGTCGGCAGCGCGCATGAATTGCTCAGCCGCGCCATAAGAGCGGAGGTCGCAGGCAATACGGGCCTTATTCGACACATAGGCCTCAGGCCCCTCACCATAAACCGGCTCAGCCACTCGGTGCCAAAGCACGAGGAAGTCATACCAATGCCTCTTGAGGCTAACGGGCTTCTTAACGTCAGTCATGAGTTAGTCCTTTGGTTGCAGCATAAACCAAAAGGCCCGTCACCAACAGGTAACAGGCCTTAAGGATTACAATGCAGAGTTACCGCGCATTACTTGGGCGTGGATGGGCCGCAGGGTGCAGACAGGTCACCGCCCCCGCAACCAATCGGCGACATTCATACCCCGGTCATACGCCTCGTTCCATCCCTGATCAGTCGGATGGGTGCGGCCACCTGCCCCGCCCCAATGCTCAAACAGCCCTTGAACAAAGGCGAAAACCCTGTAGTTCTTACACATAGGTATTGCCCTTATCAGAATGAAAGCTCAGCGCTATCGGAAGCAATGGCCTTTATGTCGGCCATAGCCTTGTCGAGAATGGCCAGCTTCATGGCAGCATTGTCGCCGCCCTTGCCAGCCGTCACCGCCTTGCGGGCAGCGGTCAGCATGGAAGCCAGCCGCTTGTCAAGATCGAATGCAGCTTCGCCATCCGTCTTTTCCTTAGCAGTCCAGAAGGGCTTGTCCTTGGCCACATGATACATGGACAGGATAGTGTCACCATCCTTAAACATCTTAGGCAGGTCAGGCCCGATCATACCCACCGAGTAGCCACCATCAGCCTTAGCATCCTTGCGAATGCGGATGTTGCTATAGGCATGGAGCCAATCGATAAGCGTCTGAGTGCGGGCACTCTTGCCCATAGCCACAACCAAGCGGCGAGCGTATTCCCCATTGCACGAACCACCAAGCCCAACGCTTTCATGGCTAGCAACGGCAAGGCACATCACCGCAGTATCATGCAGCTTTGCGTCATACTTCTGGCCGGTAGTCTTCAGCCATTCCAAATTCCGGTTGAGAACCTTAAGGTCAATAGTCATTGCATTAGTCCTTTCATCGCAACGTAAACCAAAAGGCCGCTATGGATTTTTTACCATGCGGCCCTAAAGATTAGATTGCGCTTTACCATTCCTAGCGGTGGCTTTCCCTTGCCGAGCTTGTCAGGCCCTAAGCAAAGCTTTTGCCCCGCTAGGTGTCACACAATACTAGGCGTAGGGCCTAGCGTTAGTGCAACTCATTCCAGCTACCTTGCCAAAGGTAGACGCTATGGCCAGCATCCTTAAGGATATACCTGTTAGGCCATACGTGCTAGTTGCCGCTTATTGCTGCGGTGCTCCCATAACCTAAAGCGTTTCCGCCTTAGGCTATTCCCCGACAATCCATGCATACTCTTGGCTTGCGCCTACCCTTTGCACGTATCCGTAGGATAGCTTGCTGCTAGCTACCCATGCTAGGCTTGTTCCGATTAGTCATTCCCCGTAGGGCGTAGTCTATCCGGTAGCTTTGCAAGGTTCGCTATGATGTAGTTAGCTAGTTGCCTAGCGGGTTAGCGTCTTATTGCGCCGTTGGTTTCCGTATCTAACAGGCTAAGCCTATTGTCAATCGGTTTGTTTAGCTTGGCGGATGCTACCTACTCTAGCGGCTTATCCGGTTTCCCGTTGCGGTAGAGCTTGGCAGTAGCGCCTTGCTGATTTGTCCTCTAGTCCCGCGCTTTCCGGATGACAAGCGATTATTTGGGCTTGCCTGCATTTTAACCGATATGGTTTGTTCTATCTATGCTCAATCCGTTATATTCCAGCGCTCTAGCGATTGGATGCCGGATTGATATGGGCAAGCTGGAAGCGCCTGGGATGCACCAAGCTAATCGCTTGGGCTGGATACAGATGGTTTACGATGAACGGGAAGCCCTGCCGGTTCTCTCATATACGGCTATTAAATGAAACTAGGACAGGCGACCTAGATTGAGGTGTGTTAGTCCGGTGATACAGTAGGACCCGCGGCAGGCTAGGCAGGCGCAAATTGATACAGATGGCCCGCGGGCGTACGACCGTATTAACCCACTAACACACCGGCAAGCTAGACCGGCCTGCCCGAGGCAATCCCGCGCTGCCTCCGCGATGCCCCGCCATTTGCCCATAGAAGCCCGCCTAGCGCCGATAGCACCCGCCCTGCCCCGATTGCCCACGGGATAGCCCGACGCGCTCCACGGCCTTCCTAGGGCAAATGCCGGTATATGATAATCTTTGATCTTGATTATCTATTCTGTGCCCGCGCTGGCGAAGCAGTTAAACGCGCCCGCGCCCGTGTTAGTTAGTTATACCCGCAGGCGCGCAGGCGTGTACCCGTATGGGGGCATGTGCGCTCGCGAAGGTCTGAGGTGCCCCCTCGCATATGCCCGCCAAAATTAGGCCGTGACCGGGTTAGCTGCCAATACTGCCCGCCCAAGCCCGCAAAGCCCGCTTATCTGCGTTACACCGATCAATAGCCGATCCACGCTCATGGTAAGCATAGGCCAAACTGGCGTTATCGGTAAGCTCCGGGGAGGGCTTCACACAATCTTGCAGGTACTCCGCAGGCGGCAAAGATACTACCCGCTCAATCCTTGGACTGCAGGCCTGCAATGACATCAGCAGGTATAGCCCCACTAGCCCAATCAGGGTTTGCTTCAACCGCTTTACGAATAATGACACGTTCCTTGACCTCCTTAGCCGCAAGGGCCTCAATGGTATTCCGGTATTCGGCGTTTGCCTCAGCTACGGCGGCGACCTCCTTGGCAAGAATAGCGCTATTCGCCTTTTCCCGCTGTAAGGCCTCCTGAGCGTCGGCAAGCTTGCCCCGCCCTGACTGGACCTGCCAGTACAGCACCCCACTCAGGAGGGCCAGAATGAGGCAAATTGAGGCCATCGCAGGGAGGGTCTTGGCTCTCAGGTAATCAAGCACCTGATTTTCTCCGATTGCAGGAGGGATTTGACGTTGTAAGGCTTCCACGGGGCCGTGCTTAGGAACAATGCCTGCTCTTCTGCGCGCCTCTTGGCAAGTCCCGGCAAGGCCTGACCAGCGGCATATTTCCACTTGGGGAACTCCTTAGCCGCCAGACGATAGTTGCCTGCGTTGATATGACGGGCCATGGTGCTCTTGCAGTAGTTGCCCCGGCCCACATTCAGTACGAAGCTGGTGAGAGCATCGCGCTGGTTGCCTGTAAGCGGAGCAGTAGTGCAGGAGTTAATGCCGTCCTGCGCCAAAGCCATATCGCTAGCCAGAAGCAGGTTGCATTCCGCGTCTGTGAAAGACATCCCCATTCGCAGGTATTTGTCAGTATGTCCGTAGCACACCGTCACGACACCAATGGGGTCGCGGTAAGTCTTGTTGTGCTTACCCTCGCTATGCTGTATCTGCGCAACCCCGGAGGCCCCGGCCAGCAGCGAGCCGCTGGCAATGGCCGCAAGAGCAGCCGACAAGATTGTAGCTTTGTTCATCTATCCTCCGATGGGGCAGGCTCACGGCCTGCCCCCTTGGTTTAACTCAGCGTTACGAATACGTCCCGAGCGTCGTCATGCCCAAGGCACCACTTAGATACGCCCGGAAATGTCGGCCAATATACTGATTGCCGCCGCCCCTAGTAGTGCTGCCGATGCTGGTCCCACTGGTTGAGCCGATAATGCCGCCCGACAGGTGGATGCCATCATTCGTCAACTGCATATCAGCCCACGTGCCCGGCGTTGTGGTGCTTTCCAAACCGGGGAACCCGCCATACGCCTCGTTGGGGTCGTAAACGCTGTCAACATTATACCGACCCACCAGCGCTACCTGCCCAGCATTGAATGCAGCGCGCTGCTCCTCGAATGTCGTGGCCGGTGAGCCGGTATACGAAACAATGATTGGATTGTTAGATGTGTCAGTGCGGACTGTGCAGGCCACCAGTGTGATCGGAATGTTTAGCACGCTAAGCTGCGACAACATGGCTTCAAGGTCGGCCAGCACTACATCAGCGCGGAAACCGGCCACTAGGTCGTTGGTGCCGAGCATGATGACAATGCGCGTAAAGTCCGGGTTGCTGAGTATCTCAGCCATTCTGCGCGTGCTGTTGGCCAGCCACCACGAGATACGCTCGCCACCCGTCGCAACCTTACGCAGCGCGGGGTTTTGTCGAACCCCTCCAAGGCCCGCATTATCCGCTGTCGTATTATGACCACAGGCGAAGTCAATCCATGCGATATTGTCAGGGTTGTTGCCTTGACCCTGCATTTGCGAGTGACCGATACCAAGCAGAGCCGGTTTGACGGTTTCGGTCTCTACAGTAATGTCGTAGGCACAGAACGTCGGTGGCGAGCCGTATGACCATCCAGACCTATTCCCGATATTGTTGCTGTTGAGGAGATAATAGCTACCCCCCGGCGTCATACCAAGCGGCCAGCCAAATTCGCCGGTGACGTATACTTGCTCGCAATAGTATTGCAGGTTCGGTAGGTTAACGACATCAACTTCGATCCAACCGCGTTCACCCGCAGCAAGTGCCAGCGGATAAGTATCGTTGGAGGTGCCCTTGATAGCTGTAATAAACTGAGTGTTGGTTGATGCTATCGGCCACGCTGAATTGGTCCAGCCAGTAGGCAGATATTCCAACGCTAATTGGACAGTAATCGGCCCCGCTGATGCTTCCTGAACAGCATTGCCGCCCACAGACACGGATGTGCCGTAATTCGCGTAATGGAAGCGCTTAGTGGTAGTGCCTCCCGACGCACAAGAAATGTTGACAGGCAGCGCGCGCAGCACACGATAGGTCGCCGAAGTTGCAGTGTCAATTCCGGTCGGGATGGTAGTTGATTTACTGTTGCCTACGTAGGCCGCGATAAGCCGGTTGGCTGCAATGGATCGCTTTACCGCAGGCACACTGATTGGCGTAGCGCTCACCTCGCTGGACGCAGGGCTCGTCCCGATAGCATTCGCGGTATACGCCTTGATGTATTGAGGGGTGCCATTGGCGAGGCCGGTAAGCACCACCTGCCCGCCTGAGACAGTCACAGGCTGCAACGCACCTTGCCCGCCGGACGTAGTGCCGATGGCGATATAGCGCGCCGTGATAGCAGACCCATTGTTCGCACCATCCACCCAGTTGAGCGTAATGGTGCCATCGCCTACCGACGCCACCGTGATGATGGGCGCGTCAGGGGCCTTTACCTCGATAATGATGGTCACAGCAGCCGAAGGGTTGGCAGTGCCTACGCCGATAGCGTTGGTCGGCGTTTCCTCAAAAGTGACAAGATCACCTAAATCACCCGCCTGCACAACATAAGACTGTGCTGTGGCCCCAGCGATTACGGAGCCATTGGACAGCCACCGATAGGTGTAGCTGGCGGGAGTGCTAGTATACCCGCCATGCACACCCGTTAGCGTCTGGCCGACATACGGATTGCCAGAAATACGCGGAGCGCTGATGGTGATGGGGGCCGCCTTGCTGGCCAGAGCCTTGGCGATAGCCAAAGCATTTGCAGCCATGCCCTTGGCAATGGTGTCATTCGCCATCAGTTGCTCCCCGAAATGAGATAAGTGCCGCCAGTGCCGCCATTCAAGCGGAGGCGGCAGCCACCGGAAAGGTCGTATTTACCGGTTGCGGCAATGGCCGTAGTAGTACCGCTAAAATCGCCCAGCACTGCGGCGACAGTATCCCAGCGCACTCCATCGCCGCTCGCCTCAATAGTGGGGGCAGCAGCGGGGGCAGCAGTACACCAGATGGTAGCACTGCCGAGTTTCCGTAAATCCACGGAAGACCCGTCCCAAGCTTGAGGTAACGCAACAGGATCGGAGTTGACGTAGCTTAAAGTAATGTCCATGTGGGCCTCCTGTTATGCGGTTACAGTGACGCGCAGCGAGGCGCTGCCGGGACGATAGGTGCTGGTGCCCGCCACAGCATACGTGATTACTGCGGTGCCCGCAGCTACGCCAGTCACATGGCCGCTCGAATTGACGGTAGCCACGGCGGTATTGCTGCTCGTAAAGGTTCCAGCACCGGCAGAGCCGCCCTTCGAAGAGACGAGGCTCAGGGTTCCGGAAACGGCTACCGAGGTAACGCCGCTCGGACCGGCCAGCGTGACCGCAGCACGGTTCTTGCCAGCCTCAGCGGCAGCAGCGGAGCAGGCGTTGAAGAAGGTGACCAGCTTGGCCGCATCGGGGTGCGCGCCAGTGGTATAGTTGTTCATGGTGACCTCAATGCTGCTGATGTGGTTAGCAGCGATACGGCGCAGATGCATAGCTTTGCTTCCGGGGCCGGGGGTCGGCAGGGCGGCTTCACGCATATTATTTCCTCCTGAGATACTTGGTGAGCATCGACGGCCTTCCACCATTGGACGGGCCGGTGCTAGAATATCGCTGGTAGCCCAGCGGGTCTTTGATCTTGTTCAGCCACTCAGTCTCACGCTGCTTGGCTAGGCGCTTCTCTTGGTCAAGGGCCAGCATATTGGCCCAATACCGGCAAGCGCCCTCTACGGCGTCAACGCGGTCGTCATGGGCCAAAGCCCCACGCTCTCGCGTCATCTTGCTTATCTGGTGGAACAGGGAGTACACCACGCGCTTAGATGTCTCGTAGCGCTCGCAGTTCCTAAGGTCTTCCTCGGCAATTGCCTCATTGATGATAAGGCTGCCACGGGAGATGATCGGCTCAAGCGTCTCGATGATCCTAAGCTCTTTCTGGCCGGTGACGTAATCCTCGTCAATAGAGCAGGTAGGGTGGGTCGCCTTAAGCAGCGGCTGCCATACCTGCGTAAATGCCCCGTAGCCCATGTTCTTTTCGACACGGACCACTTGGACTTCCCAGTCCTTGGCGATGTCAGCAAGCTGCTGCATCTGCGCTGTACCGTAGCCACCGGGCAAACCACCTGCGGCTAGCAGGTAGATGTTGCCGTTAAGGAAACCAGATACAGCATAGCCAGTCTCGTCCCCGTTAGCGCCGCCACCGGCAGGGTCCACATACATGATGCGGCCTTGCAACTCCTGCGTTTCTTCCGACATAGGGCCGGGGCTAGCAAGGTGGTAGGCAATTGCGTTGACGGCGACATCCTTGGTGCCCACACCAATGCCCCTGCTGATGGTCAGCGGGAACACCTGATGCTTGGCCAGTTTACGGCCCATAGGCATACAAATGATTTCGTCAAGGCGCAGCGGGTAGCGATTGGCGTCAGCAAGCGCAGTATTGAGCATGTGCTGAAGCTGGAAGTAGGCAGAGCCTTGGTCGCGCTCTTTGGTTTGGAGCACTTCTTCGGTGATGTATGTAGGATCGGTAGGCTGGCCTTGATCGCCAAGCAAACCGCCTCCAACACACAGGCTAGGGTCTTGCTCCATAGCGCGCCGCAGATACGGCGCAAGCATGTCCCCGTAGTTCTTGATCTGGTCAAACGTCGGATAGCGTCCCGGCCAGATGCGGACAGTGAAGCCACGCGACGGTAGGGTGTTATAGACGCTCTCGATGCTCTGAGGCGTACCCAGATACAGGATGCGGCCCGTAGAGCAGATCGAGGTAAAGTCTCGCGTCAACTCCATGAGCAGTTCGCGCATAGTAGCCGTGCGGCTGTTCTTAAGGCTTTCGATGTCGTCAGCGATAAGAAGGTCAGCGCGCTTGCCCTGCAAGTTGCCGGACACGCCGATACAGGCTACGCTAGGCGATTTGTCAACGCCCTTCAGCGTGTAGTGAACGTCGAAGTGCTCAGTCGAAGTCCGGTCGCCATTGCTGGGATCGGGCCTCAAGCATTCAAGCTCAGGCATGTGCTGGATAAGGCGCACGATCAGGGTGCTGATTTCGCTGGCCTGCGTACCGCCTGCGGACAGGACTAGCACACGGGCCTGCGGATTATGGATCAGCGTCCACACCGCCGCGATGGCCGAGATAGTCGTCTTGGCCTGCCCGCGCTGAGCCTGCACCATGGCAAGCTGCGGCCCGTAGGCGATAAACGATCCGATGTCGAACTGAAGCGGGCTAGTGCTAAACCCAAGGAACTCCATGCAGTCTTCGAGAAACGGATTGAACTCCGCATACTCGCGTTGTAGGAACTCTAGGGTCTTCCAGCGCAGTAGCGCCGCTTCGGTACTTTCCTTAGCCATTCATACGACCAGCCGCCTCTCGGGCGTCTGCAAAGTCAATGAGGTTGGCCGAGTTGCGCTTGTTACGACGCTCGCGCATCTTAGCCTCAAGCTCGCCAAGGGCGTTGTTCTCAGCCGGTACGCAAGTGATCGCGTTGTCTTTGAGGAACTTGGTAGCCGCTGCGATAATAGCCGCAGAGGGCGGAAGCCGCTTATCCTCTACGACTTCGCCGCTTTCCTCGTCAGAGTAGCCGGGCAGGATTTCCCCGTCCAGCGCCTCAAGTAGGACATCTGCGACCTTCTCGTGCAAGGCACCAAGCTTAGTCTCCGTTGCTGCCATTGATGATAGCCTTCAGTTTGCTGTAGATGAACCACCCGATTTGAAGCACAAGGTAGATGGCGGTAAGAACCACCACCCACTCTTGCAAAGGATGTCCAGCGAGAGTGAAGCCGCTAACGGCAATAGGCGGGGCCGTTCGTCCCGCTACCGACACGGCAGTATCTGTGTTCACATCTATGTACCCCAGTTATGAATGCAGGCGAATAAGGCTTCAAAGTCGATCATGCTAAGGCCAACAGCATGTACATCACCAGCCCATCGGGGCGGATGCCGAATTGATTGCCCGCAGACTTAACCTTGATCTGATTGCCCGTCGCCACGCTGCGCTTGATTGGGCGTTCGCCATAGTAAGGCTTCATGATCGGCTTCCCGTCAACGCCAAGGACGCCGGTCGGCAGGTCGCGGATAAAGAACTTCTCCATTTCCTCAACTTCCGTCATCTCATCTTCAAACTGATCGTTCCACGTGTCAAAACAGAGAAACGCAGCCTTGAACGAAGGCCGATCATCTTCGGGCACAAACACATCCGACGCAAAGTTGATGTTCTGAACAGGCTCAATACCCTCGTCCATAAGGATGCGCGCCACGGCCTGCGCACGGATGCCGAAATGCCATCGGCCCGTTTCGCCTTTGTCGGTAAACTGGAACCAGCCCAATTCGCCGAGGATGCGCTGCGCGGCGCGCTTGTCAGCAGCGGTCGGCCCGCCGCGCCACGTTTTAAGGCGCTCGTCTGACGTGTTGATTGTGCCGGTGCCAGCATAGACCGTAGACCAGCGGAAGCCCGATGCGCCAAGGCTGATCGCATTGTCAGTCATCGGGGCAAACGAATTATCACCCGCGCCATTCAGCGATACTTGTGCTTCGGTGCCTGCCGTATTCCGCGCTGCAATGTCGAACGAGAACCTAGCATTGCCGCCTGAAAATGCGGAGCGTTGGAGGGTGCGGGTATAAACGCCAGTATACACCGCGCTACCGGTCCATCCCATAGCATTGTGCTGGTGGACGACGCCTAGCGAAGGTGATGCCGCGCCATCCCCACCCTTACGCACAGCCGTGTCAACCACGCTAAACGATCCGGATGCATCGACAGTCCGATAGCTGTTCGCATGATCGACATAGCTATTCAGCGTGGTTCCGGAATACCAAGCAAGCCGGTCGCTGATATTCATGGCCACCGCCTCGCTAAGTGTGGTGTCCAGCGCACCCGCGTTAAATACAATCCCGCGCCGGAATGCTGCGCCATTTGCGCCAAACATCAGGCCAAAAGATGCGGGGTATAGCTCCGAAGGCGCTAAACCAGCACCAGAATTAAGGATCAAACCGCCGGTGTATTTGGCATATGACAGCGGACTGTACGGGCCAAGATCGACAACAGGGTCTTGGTTGGCGATGTCGAACTCTGCGCCGAACGCAGCGCCACCGCCCGGCCTGCGCCGCGCTTCGAGATATGCGGCATAGGCGGTCTGGTTGCCAGTGCTATCGTTGATAGCGTAGAAATTGCCGCCCACGCATGCCATCTCCGTCCCAGCCGTGCCGGGGTTGTCCGAGGTCTTGCTTGCGCCTGTGATGGCAATCTGGCCGGTATCAGACACAACCGGTAACGTTGAGCGACTTTGAGCGCTGGGCCGGATATACTGCTCAAGCCAAGGGTTTGTGTCACCAATCTCCACAGCGGGGCCGTATTGGCTGTCGCTGTATCGCACCATTTTGCCGGTCAGGCGAGACGCATTGTTCAGCATCACCGCAGGCGTGTTCGTGTCACCCACGTCGGACAAGCCAACAATCGTCGCACCATCCTGCAAAATCCACAAAGCGCGGCTTGTGGCGGCAGAGATGTAATACGAACCAGCGGGGATATTTACAGCGCGGCCAGTCGCAGCAGCAGCATTAAACGCCGCCAAATCATCCGTAACGCCATCACCAACCGCGTTATATGGCGCGTCTGTCACATTTACCGGCAGGTTTGATTTGTCAACCTTAGTGCTTACGCCCTCGCTAACCCGCGTGTCAATTTCCAGCCCTAAGCCTGCCACATTAGCCGCCGAAACGGTATTCTGTGGCGATGCGCCGCCAGCCGAGATAAGTACGCTATCCCCGGCCTGCGCTGCCTCATTAAGGGTTACCGAGGTGCTCCCCACTGTGTAGTCCTGAGGCATGAGCAGCACGCCGTTTACCCATACTTTTGGGCTAGAGAAGCCTTCTCCGATAGTAAACTCGCTTGTCGCCGCTTCTACATAAAACGTGTAGTCTGCTTGCCTAAGTACGCTAGCGGCCTGCTTGGCTTCTTCAAGCAGCAAGGCCATGTCGCCCACGTCAGCGTTACTGCCAAAGCGGTCACGCAGCTCTGCGGCTAAGAAGATGGCCTGTTTGGCGTTGTCGTCGAGGTTCGTCTCGCTGATGATCGCGCCATCGGTAAAGTCGTGGGCAGGTGCCGTGTAGTCCGTGTTGCGCTGGAAACTCAGCGTGTAGCCCGAAGGTGGCGCAGCATTCAGGCTTACCTGATAGTCTGCCAACCACTCGAAACTATACCCTGAAACAGCCGCGCCCGCAGTGTTGTAGACATAGAGGCCAACATCGGTCCGGTTGATGTAGCCACCGGCAAAGCTAAGATCGTATTCGGTTTTGCTGCCATCCGAGACGTACTCGTTGATGGACAGATAACCGCCTTCTGGTGCAGCCATGTGGCCTCCTAAATCTCTCTCATATACGGCTAATAAATGGGAGGCCCGAAAGCCTCCCTAGTTTCACTCGTCCGGCCCAGCCTCGCTTACTTGGTTGAACAGCGCGGCCACCGCAGGGTTGTTGGACCCCGGCAGGAGCTTCAGGGCCTTCACCAGACGCTTGCCCGGATCGGGCCGGTCATTGGCCCCAACCATGGTCCCCGCCGCCGTGGCGAGGCCCGCAGTCGCCTTCATGGCGTCATTGGCGTACCCGATGGCCGGGACATACGAGCCGGTATCAGGGACACGCCCACGCGCACCGAAGTCAGTCTTTAGCCAGTCAGGCGCGTCCCCATCGACTTGGGTAGCGATAGTTGCCATGATGTCTTCAGCGTCCGGAGCAAGGCCCATGATGCTCACATAGTTCTGCAAGGCACGGGCCAAGGCAGAAGTAGAGGTGTGCTTGTCAAGGTACTCCTTGCGATCCGATGCATCAAGCAAAGCTGCCTGAGCCTGTACGCGGGCCATGTGGATGGGCAGAGCAAAGCCCATAGCTCCCACCATCGTCATGAAGGCATGGATCGGCCCCATGGCAGTGCCATGAAGCGCAATGTTGCGCCCGTACTGCTTCTCGATGCTGGTGATCCCGAATGTGCGGAATTGCAGCAACAGCTTAAGCTGCTCGCTATGCGCCCAAGGGCCAGCCTCACCAACATACGTGCGCTGTATGATCTGCCCAGCCCCGCGCTCGATTACCTGCGACAATTCGCTGATAGTCTTGCTATCGAGGCCACCTGTAGGATCAAACGAGGTAAGCTTGCCGCGCTTGTCAAACGTGGCGATGCTGTCCAGATTTTCCCGGATAGTCCGCTGCAAGTCTGGGTTAAGGCCCATGTCCTCCAAGTGCTTGTTGCTGCCCTCTGCACCCTCGCGGATGTAGAGCACGGCCTTACGCAGTATTTGCTCAGACAGGGCACGGCGCTGCGCAGCATGAACTACTCGGAAGCCCGACATAATCATGTTGACGTTAGAGCCTGCCCGCACAAGCCTAGAGAACAGGCTCAGACTTTCTTGGTCGTACAGATCGACGCCGTTGTCGCGGCTATCGAAGATACGGTTGCCGATATAATCGTCGCCGCCAATATGCCCGAACAGGTCGTCCTGCCACCCAATGACAGGATTGTCGACCTTCTGACCCTTACGCCATGCGCGGGTTTCTGCCACCATCTTAGGAAGATCGCCAATCGCAGCCATAGCGCCGCGCACACCCAATGCCGGAATGGCATTAGAGAACTCAGCAAGCTGGGGGAAGGCCATACCGCCAAGGCGGGCGGCAGCAGTAACCATCCGCATGTTTTGGAAAGCATAATCGTACTTGCCCTTTACAAGAGCAGGCTCGTTCATAAATTCCGCCATCACGCGGTTAAACGCATCTAGGGTCTTCGCGTCGGCCCCTTTAGCGATAATCAGCCTGCGCATGAGGTCGATACCAGCATGGCCATAGATGCCGTGCTGAGCCAGTGCGATCTGCCCTGCCGCCTTGCGAGCGTAGCTGCGGTACAGAACATCGTTAGACTTCTGGAACAGATCGCCCAGCAGCACACCGCCGCCTAAGTCCTCAGTGAGGTCAAGCTGCAAGCGGCCCTTGGTATAGCTAGGCCCGCCACGGCTAAACCGGCCAAGGATGGCCTTCTGATCTTCTACGCTCAAGGTGCCCATGGCGCGCAAGGTATCCTGCAAGATGCCTGCGCCCTCGCCGGTATGCAAGTTGATCGGCACAAAGTTGATGCCTGCCGCACGTTCCAAGCCGCGCTGCAAATAGTCCTTAGCCAGCTTGTCGGCAAATGGCTTGTCGAAAGCCTTAGTCACCTTCTCGCCAGCATCGTTGATGTAGTCGTAGGAGTTAAGCTCTTGGAATTGGCGCGACAGGATGCTCTCAACGTTCTTGCGCTGCTCAGCCGTAAGCCGGTGCACAGCATGGCCATCGAGCAACTGCGGCCAGTACCCGCGCCCGCTGTCAGGGATACGGGCATGGCCCATAGTCTCTGCCTGCTTCTGCGAGCGGCCCATGTGAGTAAAGCCCTGCTCGTAAGCATCTGCGGCCATCTTCACATGCGGGTCGTCGGTGACGTTAGTGACTTCCTGCTTGAAGCGCTGGTAGCCCTCTTGGCGAACAAGCCTATCAAACTGAGCGCGAGCGTCTCCGTCTATCAGGTTCTTTACGTCGCCAATACCCTGTGCCTTACGCCACATATCGTAGGCGCGGTCAGTAACCACTAGAGGCTGCTCAAACTGCCTGACATGCTGCACCATGGAGATGGCAGCGGTAGGCTTGCGCCCTCCGACGCCCGTAGTGCTTTCGAGAAGCTGGATTGCAGCCGACATGGCCACAGGGTTGCCAGAACGGAACAGCGTCAGCGCATCGCTCTCTTGCCCAAAGGCTTTGAGCAATCGGCCTTCGAGGCCCTTAGCCAGTTCCCCGTTTGATTGGGCTTCCCGAACCATCCGGTCGGCGCGCTCAGCAATTTCAACCCCGAGCATCTGCTCTTCGCGGCTAGACCATCCGGTGAGGTTGTGTTTCTCCACGTTAGGTACAGGCACAGCAGGATCGGGGTCCAGATGCACCAGCAAAGCCTCTGGATCGCTAGGAAGGAAGCGGTCATTATCTGGACGTGCGCTAGCAGTAGCAACTCGGGCCTTCTCAATGTCCGTAACGGCGATCTCTGCCATACGCGTGTCTACAGCGGCAGGCTCGGCCTCAGGCCCAAGCTCAATTCGAGCGCGACTTTCCAGCGAGGCGGCTGCCTCATGGCCCGAGTTGGCGATAGCGCCTAGCTCAAGGTCAGTGCGGCTGGGCTTGGCAGAGCTATCTAGCTTGTGTGCCAGCATACCGAAGCCAGCCCCCGCAACCATCGAGACAAGATAGTCGGAAGTGTTAAGACGCTCGCCACCGTATTCGGCGATGCCAGCGAAGCCTAGCCCAAGTGCAGCGCCTTCCGCAGCCTTGTACCCCATAGAGGTATTCTTGGCTAGGTTAGCGACCTTGACGCCTGTTGCAGCGGCCTTGCCGACTTGCAGAACCTTACCGAGGCCGCCAGTGGCTACAGCAGCCGGGATGTCCACGATGCTGGTAGCAATTGACAATGGGATAGCTGCCCACCCCGCTTGGCTCATAAGCTCTTCTCGGCGCTTGCGAGAAGCTTGGCGCTGCTTGACTATGTTGAAGTCCTGCTCGGAGCGCATAGCCTGCGGGCCGGTAAGCTCCAACCAGTCATCCCAAGAGGCTGCCTCCGCTAGGTGCTTGTCCTGCTCTTTAGCAAACTTCTTTACCCATGCTGGATCGGCCTTGCCTTCAGCTTCCGTGATACCTCGATAAATCTGGTGGCTAACCCAATTGGAGCTTACGAAGGCCCCTGCAACATCGGCCACGCTTCCGCGCTTAGCCTGCTCTGCTTCATAGGCCTTCTGGTTGGTCGCATCAACTGCGGTGCTCAAGGATGCTAGAGACGGCCCCTGCGGCTGCTCGATCTGCACCATATCCCAAAGGCGGCTGTGCGCAGTAAGCTTGGCTTGAAGCTCCTCAGTCGTCTTACCTTCTCGCGGCAGTCGATAGGCGTCAACCCGAACGTTGCCATACTGCACTTCGTCTCGCGTAGGCGCACGGCTGATAGTCAGGGTTTCCGGCTGCTGCCCCGTAACACGGGCCACGTAGCTGTTGGTCACAGGCCCCCAATTCTTCGGGATTGTGCCGCCGACATACTCGCGCACAGCCTTGACCACGTTACCGTGGTTGCGGTTTAGGCTTTCACTCAAAAGCATCGCCGCCGTCTCTGCGGCCTGACGAGGCTCGGCGTATGCATTGATGCCGGAACGCTTGAAGATTGCCTCCTGCATAGCAGGCATGATCTGGTAGACAGTGCGAGCACCGGCAGGAGACACCACGTTAGCGTTAGTGCGCTCACCCTTTTTACGGATGTCGCCAAGCAACCCGGCGGGCAGTCCGTGCTTACGTTCCAGAGCATCCTCGATAGGACGATAGAAAACATCGTCGGTAAAGCTTACGCCTTGATTGCTTGGCATAGGTTATCCTCTACTTGTTGAACGTGTATTTGAGGGCCTGCCCTGTAGCAGGGCGATAGCCGCTATTGCGGACGTTAGCAGGCAACCACTCAGGGTGCTGCTGGATAAGCTCAGTCTCACGATTGATGCGGGCGATACGCGCCGCGCCACTCGTGTCGGAGGCTTCTCGGCGGTAAGGATCGCGGCCAGCTCGAACTGCCGCTTCTGCCGACGCTGTTCGTGCAGCAGCCTCTACAGCAGGCTTGCGCGTTGCAGTAGCCATAGCGGTAGCATCGGCCTTGAACACCGACATAGGGATGATAACAGCCTTGGTCCAGTCCGTATCCGGCACAACCGTCAGACTATCCCCAGCAGGCGTGTTAGCTCGGAATATCTGGTAGGTGTCGCCACGAGCGCCCTCCGTAAACCCGCGAGCCTTAAGGCGGCTGTCGATGGTATTAAGGACGCTAGCCGAAACTGCGTCAGGCGGCAAGCCGGTAACCTGAGCCATAGTCGGCACACCTTGCCGCTGCGTCCAAGCAATCGGGCCATGGTGCTCAATCTCGCCAGAATGCACAGCAGCCTTGTACTCGGCCTCGGTAAGCTTGTCATCTGGGATAGCCCCAGCAGCAGACTTCTTAGCTACAGCTACCCGCTTTGCAAGCAGCCCTGCAACTACCAACTTGCTGCTCTCATTAAGCGAGCGCGATGGCAAGTCTCGAATTGACGGTAACCAGTCGCCCTTGAACCACGTAGGGGAAGGCAGCATAGAGCCGCCAGCGGCGTTAGCGTCCACCCACTTGATCGTGGCTTTGCCAGCGGCGGCGGTTTCCTTGCTGTCAGTGAAGTAGCTGGTCGGTGCCATAGCGATACCGAGAGCTGCTTGCGGTGACATCCCCTGAACCTTCATGAGGCTGCGGAAATGCAGCAGGGTCGGGTAGTGATCCCCGAAGTAAGCCTTGGCCAGTGCAGGATTAGCCTGCATCATCCCATCCATTTTACCGACAAGCGGAACGAAGGCCGTGCCGTCGCCCGTCTCGGCTACGGAGGTCACGGTCTGGTCGATCATGCTCTTAATGCGCCCGCTAACACCCAGCCCTGACAATAGTGTACGGTTAAGCGTTTGCCAGTCGCCTTTGTCAAAGGCAATGCCCAGCCCCGGCTCAAGGTCATCCTTGGTGAGGCCGAGCCTCTGCGCCATTACGGCTGGGTTCTCGCTTGCCAGTGCTGAGAGGATGTTAGCGTCCTTCAACTCTGCCTTGCGCCTATCCTCTTCTTCCTTCTCTTGCCGGGCCAACTGCCTAAGCCTCTCGGCCTCGGCCCGGTCCTCGGCCTTCTCAGCCAAGCGGGCCTGCTCCTTGTAGTAATTAGAGGTAGCTCGGTTTACGTCATCCGGCGAGTAGTAATCGAAATCAAAGCCAGTAGCGCGTTTGATCTCGGCGTTAATTTCCGCCTGCCTAGCCTGCATGTTCTCTACGTTTCCGAACGTATTGTAGCTCTCGTCATAAGCGTAGTCGTTCAGGAGCTTGCGCAGCCTAGGATTACTGACCGAAGCCGTAGCTACCGCCTTTCGCGCAGACGTATCAATAGCCGTGCGTACCTTGGTCTGCACTTCCTCAGTCAAGTTATCCAAGACGCCATTAGCCTGAAGTGCGCGAACTGCAAAGCCTTGGCCGCGCTGGGCCATACCGATTACGGTGGCTGCTACCAGCTTCTCGTGGCGCTCTGGCAGCATTCCTTCAGGGCGCGTGGCGACTTGGGCCACAAAGTTTCGCGTGGCCGTCTGCCAGCCTAGTTGGTCTTCGCCCTTAGCATCTTTGAAGAAGATTTCTGAGGTTGTGTTGTAGGCCTCAGCGGCAGCGGTGAGCGAGCTTTCTCCTCGCTTATACGCCTCTGCCTGCGTGTGGGCCTCACGGGCCTTGACTGCGGCATGGATCATGCTAGGCGCTGCCTGCATTACAGCCGGGCCGATAATCTCGTCCGCAACTCCAATGCCTGTCATGGCTTTGGTCATGCGGGCAGAAAGCTCTTTGCTAAGCTGGCTCGGGTCCAAGAGCATAAGCTCCGGCAAGTCCCTGTTCCAGTCGTTCTGCACAGCGGCCACGCGCTCCTGAGAGGCAAACGCCGCTGCTCCGTCTTGCGCATAACTGCCGAACAGCCGAGTGCCCAAACCACCTTCAGCGATTTCCGCTCCGGCGTCCCGGGCCATCTGGTTCGTGTAGCCTTCGAGGAACTGCTCCGTCGCTCGCTGCTTTGCCAAAGGCTTTAGCAGGTCGTCCAAGAAAGCCCCGATCACCGGACCGGCAACGCCTACGCTGGGATCGCCATCCCGCGATACTACTTGGCCACCAACAAGCCCGTGCTGGCCGGTTGCGCCTGTCTCTGCTGAGCGGCCTTGGTAAGGGTCAGGTGCAGAGAAGGCGAATGACTGCGCGGGCGCAATCCCCCGCTGGTTCTGTTCAATGCTGGTGGCCATAGTGCCTCCTTATAGTTTGAAGTAGCTGCCAAGCTTATCCCACTCGGCTCCCGATTTCTTTAGGCTTGCGCCTGCGTTGCTGAAGAACTGCGTAGCTGCTTGCTGATTACCTGCCTGTGCATAATTAGTGCTAGTCTTGGCCTCTAGGATGGCTTGACCTACCATAGGTGCCCCAGCCGCAGTAGCAGCCGCAGCCACACCGAGCGTAGCAAGATCGCCAAACAGGCTCCAACTCGTATCACCGTTGTCCGACATGTCGATGTTGGCAGCAACAAACGTCGTGTCCATGCTCCCGTAGGCATCGGCCATTACCGCTGCGGCATTGTCGGAAGCCCCGCGAACATAGGACTTCTGCGACCTGTCCGACATGGCCTTACGCTGAGCAGCGGCAGTACGCAACGTCTCGTTGTAAGCTTCGGTGCTTGTGCCCCCGATACCGGCAGACGCAGCCATGGCCGCTACCTTGCCCATGTTCTCGGCGTTCTGAAGCATACCCATGGCGGTCTGCGTCGTAGCGCTGTCTAGGCTGCGCGAGATATTTTCACGCTCCGCAGCAAAGCGGGAACCCGCAGCCTTTAATCGGCTTTGGTTGCTAAGCGACTGCATAACCGTCTGGTGACTGGCCTGCTTCCCGCTAAGCTCGTTCCTAGCCTGCTGCGCCTTATTCTTGGCTCTAGCCAGCCTCGCGTTAGCAGCCCCAAGGTCTGTTGACATTAAGAAGCTGAATAGGCCTCCCGGGATACTTGATCCGCTAGCCATCATACCCTCCTAGTATTGTAGAAGAACTGCCCAGACCACTCGATAGCGGTTAGGGTCAACGGCAGCCAAGTAACGGCTGAGATAGTGTAATCGCATTCTCGGACTTCTCTGCCGATGGGCGCTCGAATAGACGTAGCCACCACAGGATGCTTGCCGATAGGGTTGGCGGACACGCCGAGTATGCGGCCAGTGAACTTAGCCACCTCTGCGCTAGACGTGGCCGTGCTGACAGACACGGACAGTCCTCCGGTGTCCTTGACTGCGGCTTCAATGAATGTCAAGGTCAGCCTGCCGCCCATGATCGCAACGCCGTTGCTGTCCCGCACAAACGGGTTAGTCGGAGTTACGTAGGCTGGATAGGCGTAGCCCTTCCACGTGTATGCTGCAACCTCGGGGTACGCAGACACTACCTCGGCAGTGGCGAGTGGCGAGCCTAGAAGCTGGCGGGCATGCCCCGCCTCTACAGCTAGGTACGCATCTGATTTGTCGCTGTTAGTGGCTATGTACCCAGAAGACGCGCTGTAGGGCCGAAGGCTATCCAGATACGGGTATCGGCTGAGTGCCGTGTCTCTCAGAAACTTCTCACAAGCAAACCACACAGTGACGCTGCCGTCAGAAGCCACGCACTTACGCACAAGGTACACAAGGATCGCCGCACCATAGGAGCTAAGCCCACACACGTATCCTACCCGATCATCCCATTGCCAATGAGACCAGCTATCCCATTTACGGGTGCCTGCCGAAGCATCGTCTAGGTAGCTATATGTGAACACCCTATTGCGGTCCTTGCTGGTTCTCAGCAAGACCATGTTGGGCGCGTCCATAGGCAGGATTTCAACAGGCCGTCCAGCTAGGTATGTGTCGAGCGCCTGACTAGTAGGATAGGTATCGGCCACATCGGACACGATGCTAGGCTGAACCTGATGCAGGCTTGTAATCTCAGAGCCCGCCGCCCCGCTGTGCTTTGCGTAGAACACGAAGTTGCCGCTACTCTTTGGAGCAGCTTCCGTCGCGTCCTTGTACTTGGTAGCAATCGGCACACCTGCGTTTGTCGGCGTCAGCGTGATCTTGCCGCTCAGCACATACTGGAAGCGGTCACCGAACAGCATGAGGTTGCGGTCAAACAAATCCCAATGGCGGATGGTGTCGTCCTCGGCACCCAGCGCATAGCCTTGCCAAGGATCGTCATCCTGTACGCTCAGCACAGATTTGCGGAACCAGTTAAGGTAATCCCCCGGCCTGCTCATGAGTACCGTAGAACCCGCAACGATGATCAAGCGATCTTGGAACGTCGCCATGCACGTGATGGTTTTGCCGAATAGGTCAGGCAGCGGGCTGCTAGCCCCATCGCCTACGGCTGTAGCCTCGTAAGACGGAACTTCGGAAATCCCGGTCAGGCTTTGCAGTTCGCTTGCTGAGCCTGCGATGTAGAGCGTACCGCCCTCCACCGTACCCATGCAGAATACGGTCTGCGGCTGCCAGATAAAGCCAGCAGCCTCATTCCATACTACCTCTGCAAAGCCAGTGCTCACCTCGTCCTTGGCGTAAGCCTTCAGGTAAATCGGATACGCCGACTTGTCAGTATCGGGCTGCACCTTGATGACTTTGCCAACAAAGTGCCTGCTGCTAACCTCGTCAACCGTCTGAACCACGTTACCCACGCCTCGCGCCAGAGAGCCGTCCCCGCTGTCGTCCATGTCAAGCTCAGTGTAAGCTACGCTGTCCACGACCACGTAGGCCCCGTCCGCACTAACATCCGAAGAACTTACGCCAGCGGCAATAAGCGCCTCAACCAATTTAGTGGCAATGTTTCCGGGCGTAACGCTCTCAGATGCCGTACCGATCCACGCCGTGACTGCTGAGTTGTAAGCATTGGTGCGGTCGTTCACTAGCTTCTGGTAATCCGACGCATTAGGATCAAGGTCCGACGTGTCCAGAATACCTTGGTAGGCACTGTAGTCGGTCTTGTACTCACCGCTAATGGTAGTACCGTCAGTCTTGGTCAGGGTTACCTTAAACACGCGGGCATACGCCCCGCCGCGCACCCAGCCCACCATCTTGCGCTTATTAGACGCAGCGCCATAGGTGTCTGTCGATGTAGCAGTAGGTGTGATCGTATTGCCTGCGATGTAGATATAGCGCCCGACATTGACAAAGGCAGAGGCCCCGCCAGTGCGCAGGCTGTTCACAGCGGCGCTGGAACCGTACACCACAGGCACAATCTGGTTGCTGGCCTTGTTAAAGCAGTAGGCCAGCGTAGCAGCATTGCCTGCCTTCTTTCGCAGGATGATGTCATACTCTGATGCGCCGACATAGAAAGTCTCTGCAACCGAGCTAGCCGTGTCAGCCAGCACAGTTTCCCAGCTTCCGCTGATTATGCCCTCGCCAAGCAGCATCGAGCCGTGGCGTCTGGCGCATCCTCGTACAGGATCGCTGATCATATTTACTTGGGCGGTAACCTGACCGCCACGACGACTTTGGGCTACTTGCTCGCTAACGCCTCCAACGACGCTAGCGTAAGAGCCTGCAACTTTAGCCATAGGTTCTCCTTAGGAGTGCGGGCGGTACACCGAGCTAGGTCGGAACACGCTGCCTGCTTCGGATCGCTCGTTATCGAGGCCTCGCCTTTGCAGGATGTTGTTGTCAGCCGCGCTGATGTTCTCTTGGCCGATAGCCACTAAGGCTTCCCCGTATAGCTGCCTGAGGCGCGTTAGCGCATTAGTGTCGGGGTTGCGGTCAAGCGCAAATTCGTATCGGGCAGCGGCCATTACTAGGTTCTGCGCCGATGTCGGCAAGTCCTCGAAAGGAACCTCGCGGATAAGCACAACGTCTACCGGAGTGGTGAACTTGTACTTGGTAGCGACAGTCTTCTCATACGGCTTGTAGAGCTTACGCCCGCGCATAACATAGTGGTTGCTATGGACCGTAGGATCAACGGCCAGCGCGTCATTGGGCAAAAAGATGTAGCCCGCCGTATCCGGCGAAAGCTCAACAAGTTCCCGATTAAACCACCAGCCCTTAGTCTGCTCTCGTGTGTTCACATTAGCCAGATCGGCCAATGCGGCAGGGACCAAAGGATGGCCCTCTGACAGGCTGTTGACCGGCAGTTCGCCAAGGCCACCCAGCATCTTATTAACAACGCTCAGCTTAGTCAGAGCCATGTGCTTAATCTCCGAAAGAACCCCGGAGAGGGCCTAAGCTTACTCTCCGGGGCAAATTGATTACGGCAGCCAGATCGAACCGGCGTACTCGGTACGGTTCGGCGTCACACCGAACGAGCGATGGCTGTCCACGAACCAAGTCTTGTAAATCTTGTCGTAGAAGACATCCGAGGACAGCGGGATCGTCTCGCCAGCCAAGAAGGCCTTGGGGCTGACCGCCGTTGCCAACAGCTTGGTGAAGTCGCCGTCATAGGCGTTGCTGTTGTTCGTGGTGGACAGGTGATGGCCGGTGATGTTCGTGTTAGGCAGGTTGTTGGTTTCCACAATGGGGCAACCAAAGCCCTTCAGGAGCATCGCGCCTTCGATCTGCGTACCACGCGAGGTCACGTAGTTCTGATTGATAAGCTGCTCAGCCGACAGCAGCACATGGAACACGATGGGATCGACAGCGATCACAACGTCATCAAGCGCCGGATTGACATTCTTCAGCTTCATCGCCACGATCAGGTCAGAGATGGCCTGATACATGCGGGCGGGGTCCAGCTTATCGCCAGCATCGGCCAGCGTAACCTTGCTGCCGCCGTAGAAGCCAGCAGGCTTGCCGGACGTTGCCGAGTACGGGCTGTTCGTAGCCAGCGAAGCCTTCGCGGCCTGAATGAAGAAGGCCTGATCGAAGAACTGGGCCTGTTCGGTGCCGTCCTCGATAGCCAGTTCGGTACGGGCCTCATACGAGGTGTGGAACTCTTCCAGCAGCGGAATGGTATGGCGGGTGCCGATAAGGGTGTCGATCACCAGCTTCACGCGACCAACATCGTTCTTGGTGGCAGGGAAGGCCTCACCCGGCACAACCTTGCCGATGGTGGACTTGCCGAAGCCAAAGTTGCCGATGCTGTTAGTGCCGCGCACGGGGCGCAGCGGGATGTAAGGGGCCAGAACCGAGCGGCGTTCGGCGGTATGCTCCACCTCGGCCTGATATTCGGTTACTGCGGTGGCGTTGATGTCGCCAGTCTGGTCAAGCTGGCCGGGACGCGTCAGTTGCGTCGAAGGGATATTGCCAGCGTCGTCGAAAAGGGGCATTGTTGATCCTTCCTATTATCGTGCAAGGCGCTTCTGAAGCGCTGCGTATTCTTGGCTACCTTCCATGCGCGAGCCAAGCTTCGCATAAAGGGCGCGGACTTCCTTGCCGTATTCGGCACGGCTCAGCCGCGAGTTGTCCGCAGCGGCAGGCGTATTGCCAGCGTTAGGTGCTGCGTTCTTGGGAAGTACAACGGTGCCCGTTGCCTTACGGTAAGTGTCTCGCAGCAGGGTAGCTGCGGCTCGGGCCGATACAGGCCCGCCATCAACCAGCCGGTTAATCTCGGCCTTCTCTTCAGGCGTTGCGTTCTTTGCAGCCCATTGCTTGATGGCATCCCATTCCTCGGTGCCGCCAACAACGGACAGGATCGCCTGCTCGCTAGCGGAGGCCTTGGCCGCTGCTGCGGACTTGGACTGCTCGAAAGCATCCTTGGCCAGAGTGACCATGCGCTCCCAGCCTTTGGCCTTGTCGCCAAGGGCCGCAAGCTGCGCCTCGAGGATCGAGAAATCGCCGGTGGCTGCGGCTTGCATGGCAGGCGTCTCGCCGCCAAAGCCCAGAGAGCCGACAAATGCCAGAGCTACGTCGAGGCCCGCGTTGCCGGTCGGGCTGTATTCAAAGGTCGTCTCGCCGTCTTCCTGCTCAGATTGGAGCGTGGGAAGCTCCGGTGCAGGCGGGGTAATCGTACCCTCAGTGACTACAGGCGGGGTAGGCGTCTGCTCTTGCGCCGGAGCCTGTTGCGTGGTTTCCGTTGTGATGTCCGTCATGGTTGTCCTTCTTGGGGCATCGGTGTTGATGCGGCTTGCTGAGCGCCTGCCTGAACCATGGCCGCTTGGGCCGCTTGTTCTTGGGCAGCTTGCTGCTCAGCCGCGATTTGCTCTTGAGACTTCAGGTACAGCGAACTGTCGATCCTTCGGGGCAAGGCCAGAGCCGTAGCGACCGCGCTCATGTTAAGCGTGGCTTGAAGCTGCGGCGGGATGTTAGCCAGCGCCGTTAGATCGGCCAGCCATAACTTTAGATCGTCTAGGTCGCCAGCGCGGGACAGGGCATCCATACCCGTGATGATGGTAATGTCGAAGTCGGACAGCGCATTAGCGTTGATGCTGCTAATAAGCCATTCGGCCAGCGGCTCTTGGAAGTCCACAGCGATCCGGCTGTAGGCACCGCCTAGCGCGGTCTCAAGCTCTTGCGCTGTCTGCCGGATTTCTTCCGCAGTAACGCGCTCAGCCTGCCGAACCAGCATAGACGCAAGCAGGAAGCCCCGGCCAATCCGATTTACGTACTCGGATACCATTGCGCCGACAACTTGCATGTCGCCTCGCTTAGAGCTTTCGACAAGCGTAAGGTCGTCCTTGTTGCCCGCCAGCACATCGCCGTTAGCGCTATTGGCAAACTCCGCGACGCTAGTGACGCCAGCAGGATTTGCGAGCCACCGGAACTCGGAAGCCAGAATAGCATTGGTGACCTGAGAGTTGGACAGTTTGGACAGCGCGCTGAAGTCGTTAGCGTAGTCCTCGACGAGGCCGGTGCCGTAGTCCTGATCGTCTGCCAAGTCCCATGTTAGCGGCCTGTACGGCAGCTTATCCTTAGGATACTTGCCAGAGAAGTCCTCGGGCAGCATGGTGTCGTCTACCCACTGGGTTTCTTCGTAGTCACCATTAGGCATCCTGCGCACAACGCGGTACAGGCAAACCTTGTCATCATGCCGCTTAGTGCTAGCCAGATAGCTTTGAACGTTATCGTCCAGTTCGTCAAAGAGTAGTTCCTCCTTGATGATAAGCTCGATAACCTCACCCTTGCGGTTACGGCGCACGACATACTTCCGCAGGCTCATGACGCGGATGGTGTCCTTCTCGATAACGAGCAAGACGTTTCCGGTGATGATTAGATGCTTCAGTACCTCGTACAGCTTAGGCCGCAGCTTGCGCTTGTCCAGAAGCTTGGTGGCTTCCTTCTCGATGTTAGCCAGCTCCTTCTGGATTTCTGCCTCGGCAGCTACTCGCTCAGGCGTTCCGCTAGGCACAACCTGCTCTAGGGTCTGCTTGGCTCTAGGAGAAGCCTCTAAGCGCATACACGGGCGGCTTGGTGCAAACAGGGCCAGCATGAGCTTGTTGCTCAGGTGGTTCACGGCTTGCGCGCCTACCGATTGGTTGTCGTGCGAATGCTCTTCGTTGTTCTGGTCATAGGATGCTTCGGGGAAAATCTTGCGAAGCGTCCAATAGGCGTAATCCTCGCAGCGCTTAAGCAGCCCTTGGCGTTTGCCGTGCAGGTGGCCGAAGCGCTGGCTTGCTGAGCGCTGGTGCTTCACAGTGCGATACCGCTACCGGCTGGCGCGCTCATTTGGAACTTGGCCCGCGCAGTCTTGCGCTTGCCTGTGGCGTCGGTGCCAAGGTCTTCTGCGGGCGCGCTAAGAGAAACGCTCGTCGTCTCTGCCGGTGTGGCCAGAAGCTCCTGCGCCGTAGTGGTAGCCTTTTGCTGAGCGATTGCCGCCTCAGTAGCTTGCTGCGTACCGGCAGCGATAAGTCGCGTTTGGGCCGCCTCCTTCTCCGCAGCAGCAGCGGCGCGCTTAGCTGCCCTGCCGGTGCCGAGGATGTCTAATCCGAAACACATTCCAGTCTCCTAATCATTGCCACCGCAGCTTGCGATGATCCGTGTCGTCGGTACAGTGCAGCAACTTGCGCGTCATTGCGAGCAAGGAAAGTCCCTGCCATGATTGCAGCGCAGCCATTAGCCTTAGCCGTACTTAGCAGGAAGTCTGATACTTCGCTGAATGATCCGCCTGCGTCTACCCTAAGCACGATATGCTCTTGGAGTACAGGCTTACATGAGAACCACGGAGTAGCAACGTCATAAACAACAAACCAGCGGTTATGCAGGACTGTAGCATTAGGATGCTCAAGCAGCCAGTTGATAGCTGTCTCGTAGTCTATGATTGAAGCTGTCTCGCGTTTGGAGCTTGCGGACAGGTCGCTAAGTGCTAGCAGGGCAAATGCCCGTATCCTATCTCGCTCAGGCTCCAATAACAAATCCGGCCCTAAGTTCTCGGAGAACCTTCTGGATACCTAGCTGATAGCCAGCATGGATGTCTGTGGTCTTCTCCGTTACAATAACGTCTGATAGCACTTTACGCTCAAGCTCAAGGTACTGATTAAGGTCAAGCCTTATAACAGTGTTAACCTCAGTTTTAGCTATAGGAGCTACAGGTATAACTTGGTTATGTTCATATCGTCTACGGGTCATACTGTCTAAACCTATATATCTAAGCTTAGCTTAGTTTGGATACAGATGGTTTGATATGAACAGATGGCTGATCGCGCCTTCTCTCATATACGGCTAATAAATGGATCACGAGAAGAAATACGGGCTATCCAAAACTTGTCGGATGTCCAGATTTCCCATGCTTGGCGGGCTGGGTAGGCCGTAATGCTCGGCCAGATCGGCCAGCGGATTATGGTTCTCGTACATATCGACGAACTCTTCCCGGATGATCCTGTAGAGCGCTGGGGCGTCCGCTGCGTGGCATCCGAAGTCGTCGTGGATCATGGCAAGGGAAAGTCCCTCACGGCCCCCAGCGACCGCCACACGGGCCATATGCGATGCATCGCAGGAGTGGACAAGGTTGGGCGCGATCCCGTTGCGGTGCCGGTTGCGGTCGGCCTGTCCGGTCGGTGCGCCGCTGCGCAGCCAAGTCGTCCCCGCAAGGCGAGTGACGATCCGCATAGTCTCGATCTTCTCGTATTCCTGAATGACAGGGAAGCCGCTCGGGGCCTTCCAAACGATTACCTCGTGGCCGTCGCGCATAATCTGCGAAGACGCCCGCTGAAGCCACTCCATAGCCTCGTCAGCTTTAACGACGACCTTGCTGATAGCTTCCCAAACGAAGGCCGACAGGAAGCGGGCTGCTTCTGCGTACTCTTCCTTGGTAAACTCCGGCGCGGCTCCGGTCTTAAGGTAGTCTGCGACAATGAAGTCAGCGCAGGAGAACCTTGTTGATCCGTATGGCTTAGTCATTACGCTGCGCTTAACGAGGCTGCGCGATATGCCATGGGCCAGCCACTTAGCATGGTAGGCAACATAGCGCTGCTCCCTAGACGAGGCCTTCTCGTCCTCGCCGTGCTCAGAAGGCTTCCAAGATTGCAGAAGCCGTACCGTCAGGCTAGCCACATCCTGATAGATGTCGTTAGGGATCGGGCCGGGGAGCAGGTTAGTCGCCTTGCCGCCAACGCTATCGCGCAGCATGGCCGAGAAGTTCTGCAAGCCATTGCACGATCCGTCCATGCCGATAGGCAGGTGCGAGCGGAATACCTCGGGGTTATCCTTCCAGCGCCGGTACTCGAAGCACCAAGCGAGGTACTGAAGCGGGCAGTCCGCCCCTTCCCATAGGTGTACGTTGCTAAGCGGGTCCGCCGCCGCTGCCATAATCAGGTCGTGGCGGTCGTCCACCCAGCGAGCACGATCAGAAAGGCTAGCTTTGTCATAGCCATACTTGTTCGCGCCGTTGATCTTAAACCACATCTCTGCCTCAGGCGTTGCCAACGGCTTGCCATCGGCAAAGCGTAGGAGAGCTTTTTGCAGGTCAGAGCCTTGGGGGCTAATGCCGGTAGTCTGGGCATACATGCGTCCTCGGAAGTCTGCGAAGTAGCAGAAGTAGATGGCCGGGTACTCGGAGAACTTGTCGGCAATGCGGACGCTCTGCGCAAAGCGAAGCTGGCGAACGGCCCGCATCTTGATATAGGTGTACCACTCAGCAGACTTGCGCCGCCACTTAACGAAGGCCTCACGCTGCTCGCTGGTCATGTCTTCCTTCTTGGCGTCCTCAGGCACGTTACTTGGCCGGTCGGGCCTGTCACGCACACGGCTGCCAACAATCTCGCCGTTGTCGTAGAATGCGGAAAGCTCCCGCACTGTGCCCAACAACTGCCGATTTACCTGCCAGCGCACAGACTGCAACGTGTTGATGGCGGCCAGTGGAATAGTCCAATCGCCACCGCGCAGCAACTCGCGGAACTGCTTGTTCACAGGTACGCAGCTAGGCGACTGCCGGATCATATGATCGGTGTGCCAGCCTCCGCTATAGATGTCTGCCCAATCCCTAGGCTGCTCTACGCACGGGAAGAACATGGGACATGCCTCAATAATTGAACCCTTAATGGAAGTGACCAGATCGAGGATGTCCGGAGACAGCACGACGGATAGTTCGTACTCTGCTCGGTCCCCACGCTTAACGCGGTCTTTCCGAACTTCGACCATCCCGTGCTGCTCAGCGAGGCCGACGAGGTAGGCCCCAACGTACATGCGACTGCCGGTGCCCCAAGAGGGAAGCTCGATACCGTGCTTCTTAGCTTGGCTGCGCATCGTGTTATAGCGATAGTCCTGCCCCTTGCTATTTCGCCGCTCAATGTCGCGGATTACTGTATGGTACAGGGCAGGCGAGGCTGTCTCAAAGCAAGCCATGTACATCTCTGAGAACACCTGCTTACCGATCTCGGTCATAAGGCTATGTGCCTTAGAGGTATCGCCCATCACGTAGTTAAGGATGCCTCGCACTGTTATGTACGCTACGCCCATGGGGTCGCAGCCGCGAAGCAGGGTTACGTGCGCCTTGTTCCGCCCGGGCTTGGGCACAGTAACGTCTGCCTCGATGCTGTCAGCAATAGGCTTAACAAACCGACGCATTACCGCACTGGCATAAGGATTGTTAGCGGCACCGCCGCCAGCCTCGTTGCGGTCGATCATCGACAGCATACGGTTGCGGCCACCAACCACCATTTCTTCTTCAAGTTCGGCTTGCGTCAGCATTTGCTATCCTATAATATGAAGTAGGTTTCGCCAGTCCAAGAGGACTGCCCGCAGTACTCACGAGCTTCCTCGTCCGTCTTAAAGGACTTGTGCTCATAGGACAAGGAGCGGTAATCCTTGTCCAGTATCGCTATGGTATAGGTCTTGCCTTCAGGTGTCGGGTTCGAGCTTGTCATGGCGGATGCCCTTGTAACGCGGTTCCCGCAGCAGGCCGTCGCTGCTGTAGTCCATGGCCTCAACCTCTACGATGTCGCCAACCTTGGGCACATCCGCAAGGGTATGCGGCAAACCGCTGCCGACGCCAAGGTCTTGGCCACGGAAATCCACGATCAGCTTGTAGACATCGCGGCCAGTCTTCTCGCCACGCGCTATCAGCACTTCCTTGACACGCAGGTCAAAGGAGAGCTTCTGCTTGATCTTGAGGATTTCTCCGGTTGTTCCGAGGCCTGCTGCCCACAGACCATCCGGCTTGCGCAGGATAAGGCCGTCGAAGCCGCCCTGACCAACAAGGAAGTTGCATCGCTCTTGCGGATCGCCAAGGCCAGCAGGCCAGCTTATTGCGAAAGCGACACGCTCAGACAGGTAGACATTGCGGTACTCGGCTACGCGCTGCGCATAAGGTATGTCGCACTGGCCGCGCTCGAAGTCTTCCAGAGGGATGACATCGTTGATGATAAGCATAAGCTCGTTGTCATCGCTGTGCCTACGGAAGTCGCCGCTGATCTTGTTGAAGATGCCTTTGCCGGGACGCCATGCCTCGCCAATGACGGCGACATCGCGGAAGCGGCCCGACGCTTCCATCAGCTTGCCGATGCGATCCATCGAGACAGCGGCCTCTCCGGTACGGCTAATGGCGCAGCGATACTCGCCTTCTCGGAACTTCAGGATGGCGCAGCAGCCGTCATACTTGGCCTGCTGGATGTAAGAGCTAAGCGGCTGCAAGTGGCCCTTCTTAACCTTGGCAGGCTCGACGGCCTTTTGAACGATATATTTGCCCACTCTGCTTCTCCTAAAGCAAGAATTGCATAATGCGGTAGACTTCGGCGTTAAGCTGCCGCAGCGTTCCGTTGTTGTTCACTTGGATCATCCAAGAATGATCGAACGGAATATTGAAGGATGCTTCCGGCTCAAGCGGCTTACGCTTTGATGCGTCCACCCAAAGGACGTAATCAAACAGCGACCTCGATGCTAGGTACTCTGCGTTAGACCGCATACCCACATAGACATCGTGACCCTTAAGGATTTCCTCAGCTAGGCGGCTGCGTCCACCGCCGTTGTACGCAGAGATTGCCTCGTACCAAAATCCGCGATGGTTCGCGCGGTCAGCATAGCATTCTTCGAGGCTAGCGTAGGTTACGCCGCAGGCGGCCAAGGCAGGGCGGACGCACTTCTCCGCAGCGAATAGGCTGGATGACGCGAACGAGTAGCCGTAGTGATCCCGTAGTATTTCGGCTACGGTGTCCTTGCCGTGTCTCGCGTGGCCCAGCACCAGCAGCTTAGGCTTTCTGCGGGGCACCCACGTAGGGCAGATATTGGCCAGCGCTATGGCTTCTTCCTTAACGATTTCGCGGCGGGCTTTGAAGATGTTAAAGTTCATGGCCGCCCTCGTCAAACTGCATAGCAGCTTCGGGATGCCACACTGTCTGCTCTTCGTCAGGCACCCATCCTTCTGCGTGGGTATGGATAGGATGCCTGCAAAGCTGGCAGTTCGGGTGCTCCTCGTCTGCATGGCAGTAGAGGCATGTCTCGCATGTCTTAACGGTCATTCTTCAATGCCTCCAAGCTGAATGACGAAGGTGTCATATAGGGTGAACATGGCACGATGCTTGCGTGGCACATGGAAGCCCAGCCATTGTCCCGGAATAGAGGAGTAGCCTGCAATCTCGGAGTACTCCCCGCCACCGGGGCCGCTACCGAAGAACGCCCCATTAACGACAAGCTGCCCACTGTTGAAGCTGGTAACCGTATGCTTGTCGCCAAGGCGCAGGTACGTGATGTGCCGCTGCTCCTGCTCCGAACGGTTAACCTTGTGCCGCTTCAGCGCTGCCTCGTTGTTGGCCACGCCGTAGCCATGCTCATACAGCACAGTCTGCCCGTAGATCGAAGACAGAGCATAGGTGCCCTCTGGGATATTGAAGCGGACATTGGTGTAGCCGCAGCGTCGGGTGATCAGTTCAAGCGAACGATAGATCGTCCAAGACAGCATGGACTTCCCCGGCTCAAACATGTTCATGCCGTGGCCGTCCCAATCGTGGTTGCCGACGATCCCGACGACTTCCATCTCGATGCCGAGCTTTGCCAGCGGCTCGATCACGTTCTCAAACAGTCCGCTCATTGCGTCGAACAACTGCTCAGCAGTCGTGCTGTCGGTAGCCTTGCCGCTGTTGTCGTGCTTCTTGTCGCTCTCGATGATGTCGCCAACAAGGGCCAGCAGCACCTTCTCGACGCGGTAGCCCGCAGCCTTCTTCTGCTCGATCTGGAACAGCACAGCACGGGCGTATTCCTGCAAGCGCGCAAAGGCGATCTTGGTGTTGTAGGTGGCGCTAAGCTTGCCAATCTGCAAGTCAGAGAGCAGCAGTTCAACGGTCATCGGCGTACCGGCCTGCGCACCTACGTAAGGCACAGGCTTAAACCGGGGCTTGCCTGCCTTGATGCCTTGAACGATCTGCTCAACGGCGTCGAATATGGCCTCCTTGGTGCCAAGGCGAGTGATTAGGGCCTTGTTGTCGCGGCGCAGCGCGGCGTTCTCGGCCTGCGCGTTGCGCTGCTTGATAAGGGACGAAGCACGATTGAACTCTTCGCCAACTTCCGTGTGGTCCAGCCGCGCCAGCCACGCCCGAACAAGCTGCCGAGTTACCTCGCCTCGCCCTAGTTCCGTCAATGCCTTTGCTGCCTTGGCGAGATTTCCGCCAGCCTCACGAACAGCGCTGGCGATCTCTTCCTCGGTGTACTTATCGTGCTTCGTTGCCATTACTGTGCCTTCTTGGTTGCGCGGGCTACTCGCCTACGCTTGTTGGTTGCGATGCGCTTCTCTTCCTCGGTCTTGTGCGTCGGATGTATCAGCCCAGTCACATTGGTCTTGTGGATTTGCAGATAGCGGGCAGAGCCGGACAGGAATGCAGGCAAGTCGATCTTGCCGAACCTCGCCTGATTGTTTTCCAGCTTGCCTAGCAAAGCGTTGCAGGATCGGTGCAAGGTGCCACGAACAGCGCCGCTCTTGTGGCAATGGTCCAGCACAGGGTCCAGTGCCCTAGCCTCAGGTCCGAACGGCCCGCCACAGATAACGCAGCGGTTGCCCTGCTGCGCTACTTGTCCCTGCCGGACAACTGCTACCTCCCGCGTGGTCAGTTTCTTGATACGACCCTCCTTGCGGTTCCAATGCAACGCAGCCGCGACCCCTGCACCCTAGCCAGCTTTGCTGTTGCGAGGCTCGCATAGTTGCATCCGAAGTGTTGGACACCCTCCGGGTCTATGTAGACGTTTGTGTAAACTATCTGTGCGATCATGCCTCCAACTCCTTAAGCGCCACCTTCGATGCTTCGACGCGCTGCGTGAGCCGGTTGGCCGCTGCTTCAATGCGCGTAGTGCGCAGCCACGGATGCCGGTCGAGGAAGTTCATAAGCGTGGCGTCACGGTCCTGCCGCAGCCACAGCAGCAGCGCTTGCTCAAGAAAGCGATCATAGGCGAAGGCCTCGCCCTGCCCACGATAACCGCGCCGGTAGTGGGCAAGCACCTGCTCCGAGGCGTCCTTCTCATTGTCGATGCCGGACAGGATTTTCTCGGCGGTAACCTCTCCCGCCTTGGCCATGCGAGGCTCCATGCCTTGCACGGTAGCCAGCCAAGTCTGCTCAAGGCCGGGGATGTTGTCGGCTGTGTCGCCGTGGAGCATCTGCAACCAGAACCACTTCTGGCCGTAGAGCTTGTCGTCCTTGCCATAAATATCGTACACGCCTGCCGGTACGGTCGTGATAATGCTGTCGTCTCGCCAAGACAGGTGAATGCCCGGAAGC
>JACCDU010292140.1_pt1 | contig 41911 bp, 39 predicted proteins | sample 7446081 | NCBI WGS metagenome assembly JACCDU01 (sample SAMN15323447, study PRJNA562643) | freshwater metagenome | isolation source: river surface water | place: USA:Blue River Watershed | collected 2017-08-17
ACCTTGTGTCCCTTGAGTACCTTGAGTACCTTGATTATTGCTAAGTGGACCTTGGGTGCCTTGAGTACCTTGAGTTCCTTTTGTTCCTTGAGTACCTTGGTTGCCTTGAGAACCTCTAGAACCTTGAATACCTTGATTTGCTAGTCCTTGAGTACCTTGAGTTCCCTGACTACCTTGAGTACCTTGATTATTGCTAAGTGGTCCTTGAGTTCCTTGTGTACCTTGAGTTCCCTGACTACCTTGAGTACCTTGTAAACCTTGAGAACCTTGAGTTCCTTGATGTGCTCTTCCCTGAACACCTTGGAGTCCTTGAGTACCTTGAGAACCTTGAGATCCTTGAGTTCCCTGATGTGCTCTTCCCTGAACACCTTGGAGACCTTGAGTACCTTGAGTACCTTGAGATCCTTGAGTTCCTTGATGTGCCATTCCTTGAGCACCTTGGAGTCCTTGAGTACCTTGAGTACCTTGAGATCCTTGAGTTCCTTGATGCGCTCTTCCTTGAGTACCTTGAGTACCTTGTAAACCTTGAGAACCTTGAGAACCTTGAAAACCTATATTGCCTTGAACACCTTGACTACCTTGACTACCTTGAGTGCCTTGTAATCCTTGAGTACCTTGATGTGCTCTTCCCTGAACACCTTGAAGACCTTGAGTACCCTGAGTACCTTGAGTACCTTGAGTACCTTGATGTGCCATTCCTTGAACACCTTGGAGACCTTGTGTACCTTGATCTCCCTGTGTACCTTGATCTCCCTGTGTACCTTGTGTACCTTGTCTACCTTGAGTACCTTGGGATCCTTGTCTGCCTTGAAGTCCTTGTGTACCTTGAGTGCCTTGATCACCCTGTGTACCTTGAATACCTTGATCACCCTGAGTGCCTTGCCTTCCTTGCAATCCTTGTGTTCCTTGAGTGCCTTGAGTGCCTTGTGTACCTTGTCTACCTTGAGTTCCTTGTGTGCCTTGTCTACCTTGAGTACCTTGAGTACCTTGTAAACCTTGAGTTCCTTGAGTACCTTGATCACCCTGGGCGCCTTGACTACCCTGATCTCCTTGAGTTCCTTGTGTACCCTGTGTACTTTGAGTACCTTGAGTACCTTGAATACCTTGAGTTCCTTGTTCACCTTGAATACCAATAGATCCAGAAAATCCTTGAGTACCTTGAGTACCTTGAGTACCTTGAGTACCTTGAGAACCTTGCCTTCCTTGTAATCCTTGTGTTCCTTGAGTACCTTGAGTACTTTGTGCCCCCTGAAGACCTACATTACCTTGTGCCCCTTGTCTTCCCTGAAGACCTTGTGTTCCTTGTGTACCTTGAGTACCTTGAGTGCCTTGAGTACCTTGAGTAGATTGAGCACCTTGGTTTCCTAATCCCTGAACACCCTGAGTACCTTGAGTACCTTGAGTACTTTGGGTTCCTTGAGTTCCCTGGTCACCTTGAGTACCTTGATCTCCCTGAACACCTTGTGTGCCTTGTGTACCTTGATCTCCTTGAGTACCTTGATCTCCTTGAGTACCTTGCGTCCCTTGATCTCCAGTTAAACCTTGAGATCCTTGTGTGCCTTGTTCGCCTTGCGTTCCTTGATCACCCTGCGTTCCTTGAGTGCCTTGTCTTCCTTGAGTTCCTTGAGTTCCTTGATAACCTTGAGTTCCTTGAGTACCTTGAGTTCCTTGAGTTCCTTGAGTTCCTTGAAGTCCCTGAGTACCTTGAGACCCCTGAGTACCCTGTCTACCTTGAGTTCCCTGTAAACCTTGGGTTCCTTGAGTTCCTTGATCTCCTTGTAAACCTTGAGTACCTTGAGCACCTTGAGCACCTAATCCTTGAGATCCTTGAGTTCCTTGAAGACCTTGAAGTCCTTGTGATCCTTGAGTTCCTTGATGTGCTCTACCCTGAGTTCCTTGCCTACCCTGAGTGCCTTGAGTACCCTGAGTTCCTTGGGTTCCCTGCGCACTTCCAGATAAACCTTGCGTTCCTTGAGTAGATTGTGTTCCCTGAAGACCTTGAGATCCCTGAAGACCTTGAGTACCCTGAGTACCTTGATTACTTAAACCTTGTGTTCCCTGAAGACCTTGAGATCCTTGACTTCCTTGGGCGCCAGGGTCAGGTAATCTTATCCAAGAATTTCCATTCCATCTCCACTTACTTCCACCATAAGCATAAACTTCATTAATGGATGGATTAGATGGAAAATTGAGTATTGCCATTATTTAAATATATTATTAATTTTATTCATATTCATATTATTTATTTTCCCTCAAAGATTTTTACTTTTTTTTCAAGAGTTTCTATTCTTTCAAAAGCTTCTTGAAGTGCTTTCCATAAAACTGGGATTAATTCTTCTTTATGTAGTAATTTAGTTCCAGAAAATTCTTTTACCGCATTAGGAAGTTTATCTTCAACATTTTGTGCCAAGAATCCAGTATGTGTTTTTCCTCCATCATATAATTCACTATTTAACTTCCATTCAAAATCAACAACATTAATATGATTTAAAATATTTAATGAATTTATGTCTGTTGGTCTAATATTATCCTTCAGATTCTCATCAGAAGTCTGAGTTCCTGAATTCCATACCGCAGTTGCATCGTCATATAAAACTAAATTCCTATCATTTTGCCAAGCAAATCTATACCGTCTATCAGATGTACTTCCTATTCCAGTAGGACCAAAATATAAATCAACACCTCCATTAGAACCTGGACTTAATCCGCTGTAAAATGTATTAATACCTAAATGTAAAGATTTTGTTGTATTAATTAAAATATTTCCATTAAAATTGGAATCACCATTTACTACTAAAGATGTCTGAGAATAACCAACTGGTCCAACAGTCAAATATCTATCATCATTTGTTGTACCTATTCCAACATTCCCTAAAGTATGAATTCCCGAATAAGAATAATCAACTATCCATGGATTAATCGCAGATCCTCCATTTGCATCAACCCATTGAGAAGAATCTTGATCTTGATAAAAAATTCTAAGATCCCCAATACTACTATCCCACCAAAGATCCCCAGCAAAAGGTCCAATAGGTGGATTATCAGAAATAGTAACAGTCGGGGTATCAACTGTTATCGTTGAAATAGATCCTGAAGCAGTAGCTGTGACTCCTCTACCAACAAAATTTAATTTCGAAACGCTGTTCGCAGTTCCTACAAGAATACCTTCATCAAAAATACTGATACCTGCAGTCAATTCTGCAGGAGCCGCCTCTACCCAATATCTATCATAAGTAGTTCCATTTTCAACTGTAACAAGGGTAAAGTATCTATTAGCAGCAGCAAGTGGTTTTTCCCCAGGAAACCCCAAATTAGGTTCGGCTTCATCTAAACTTAAGTAAAGATGTCTATCACTACTTAATCCGGAATATTCTTTTAAATTTTCTCTGCCGCTTAAAAATCTTGCCATCTTATTATTGTTTTGCAGTCTCTAATACGCTTAAAACTAATTCCAAAAAACCATTTTCACTTGCTTGTATTTTAATAACATCCGCAGTTTCTAAAACTAATCTTCCATCAGAAACTAAATTCATACCATCATTTGGTGGTATCTTAATATTGCTCGCAAATCTATAATCTGATGGACTTTCCGTTTGGCGCGAATGAAATGCACTCACACGACAAAAAGATGAACCAGTAGAAACATTAGATACCTGACAAAGTACTACAATAGAAGCAACTCCAATAGGGCAAGTATATATTCCAACAAGATTTGTTGTTATTCCTACACGTAAAGTTCTAAACTTATTAAGAGCGATTGCTGCCATATTATTTACTTAATGCTATAATTAATGGTGTTACTGTATTTAACAGACTTTGACTGAATGCTCTTCCAGAAATAGTTCCAGTTAACTGATTAATTACAACACCATCACCAATTTGGAAGTTACCAGATTGATTTGTGCTGGTATATACAACTTGCCCACCATTACGTTTATCCACTTCATTCTCTTGAATTGCTACTCCACCTAAAGCAGGTTTTGCCGTATTGATATTGGTTCCTGCCCCAACCCATTCTAAAGATATTGAAGTTGCAATTTGTAAACTAATCCGAGAAAAGTAAACTGTTGTTCCTGCTCCAATATTATTGTTTAAATTTTGAGTTAAAATAATCGTAGAAATTCCATTTTCTGGTAATGTTGCACTTTCAATACCATAATATATTGGATACATTATGGAAACTGCAGAAGCGCCTGATCCTCCACCTCCAGAAATTTGTATATTTGGAATTTCTTCATACTGTGTTCCAGTACTAATAACATCAATAGAAACTATTTTACCATTAACAACATTAGCAGATCCTTCCGCTCTAATTCCATTAGGTCCTGATGGAAAATCAAATGTAATTGAAGGTGGATTTGTATCAGAATAACCACTACCACCATCTAAAACTTCAATTTTATCAACAAAATAATATAATCTATCGAAATAAATTGCCTGACCATCATATGGTCTATAATCCCCAACACCAGAAACAACAACGGTTGCCGTTTCAGTTTCAACATCATTTACAACTTCACCCGTGTATCTATAAATTGACTTGGATGTATTATCCCCAACTCCATCAGAAACTAGTCCATAATTACCAAATGATGCATTAGAGTTTGTAATATCACATTGACCTCCAGACTTTGTAAAGATTCCAATATCATCACAAATTGTAAAGATAGAAACTAACTGAGAGTATGCTCCATTAGTAATAGAAACTCCAATACCGCCTTGATTATATTGAGTATAAGAGTCAACACTCATAGTTCCAGTTACACCAATATCATCTTGATCACCTGGTTCTGCCTCAAACCCATCAACTTTCATTCCGATACTATCACCGATAAAGTTAGTGCAGTTTCTTATGTAAGGACCTTGTGTAATTGGTCCAACACCCTTTGAATATGGTGGAATAATAACGCCACCAGTAATATAATCGTGAGGAATAGTAGATTTTCCAACATTTATAATAAATGTTTCTCCATTATCGGAAGAAGATAAAATTTCAAAATCATATCCTCTATTTCCTGATGGGAATAATGTTGTAGTTCCCGCACCACTAGAACAACTAAATTCCAAATCTCTTAGAGTTACAAAATCACCTTTTCTCAATAAAGCTCCAGGACAAGTAATGGTTGTTATTCCAGTCAAATTATCATATTTTGCTTCTGTAACTTCAATTGATCTATTAACAACATAACCACCAGTAACATAGGTGTGGGGAATTGTAGAAATACCTGTATATACATCGAATGATTCGTCAGAATTTATTTTAGACACATAAAACTCATATCCATAATATCCAGATGGGAATATTTGCTGAGAATTTGGTCCACCAGATGAACATGAGAAAACTAGATCTCTAATTTCTATTCTATCTCCAATTTTAACAGGTAATCCTGGTGCTTTTATTGTAGTTTTGCCAGAAGTTTCTTCATAAATTGCACTAGTAATACCGATAAAAGTTTCAAATCCTTTGCCACGATTTCCTGGATATGAAGTATTAAATCCAACAGTTGAAAATGCAGTTGATCCCAATCCAACAACAGAGGTTACAATACCAACACAAGTTCTTATTGCTGATGTAACATCTGTACAAGAATTAATAACATTATTAAACCCAGTTTTTGGATCTGGTTGCATAGAAAGATCCTTAACTTGAGTTACTTTATTTTGGAAATTTGTATATTTTTGAACTGTTCCACCAGAAACATAAGTATGAGGTAAAACTGTTTTGCCAGCAACAAATTCAAAGGTATTTGGACCAACTACAGATTTAACTGGGAATATGTAATTAAATGTTCCATCGGGGAAAGTTGTAGTTGTATAATTTGCGGTTAAAGATCCTCCAGTAATATATAAATGTTCTAATGTTGAAGTTCCAACATCTAATCTAACTTTATTAGATGTGTAAAGTGCAGGATATGAATTTAAATTACCATTAATAACTACACTTGTAAGTGTTCCAATTAAATTGTCAATATTTGTTTGAACATCAGCACAAGAATTTGGGTCAGTATTAAATCCAGTAATCGGATCTGAGATAATAGTTAAATCTTTAACATTTAATTGATTTGTAATCGCTTTTTTAGCATAATCACGAACAGAATTAAATGCCGTTACACTTTCAGATTCTTCTCCAATCAATCCATTAGAAATTGGAGATCCATTTTTATTAAAGTATGCACGAATTGCTTCTCTAATATGTTTATTAGTTCCATATCTAATGTCTTTTACTACCGCATCAACAATATATCCAATATCCCTACGACATTTATTTTCTCCAGTTACAAAAATACCTGGATTGCTCCTAATTGAATTAATTGATGATAATGAACCAGATGAGATAACAGTTGTTACGATTGAAGTTAAAGTATTTAATGTATTTTGAACATTTGCACAAGAATTTGGTGCAGTATTAAAACCAGTAACTGGATCTGAAGTAATAGTTAAGTCTTTAATAGTGAGTTGATTTGTTATTGCTTGCTTCATCAAGTCTCTTGCTTGATTGAAAGCATAAACTGATTCAACCTCTTCCCCAACTAATCCATTAGAAATTGGAGATCCATTATTAAAATATTGCTTAACAAATGCTATTGAATAAGTGTTACCTCCAGTAAAAATATCAGTTGAAATTGCATCAATAAAATAACCAATATCACGCTTACACTTATTGATTGTTGTTGAGATTCCTGGATAAGCAGATGCAGTTGCGCTCCAAGCACTATCAACAATTTCTATTTTATTTTGTTGTATTAATCTATAAGAATCTTTAAATCTTGAGAATCTAGTTGTTTGGACATCATTTGGGAAATAAAAATCTGGATGTGCAATTGCAATAGATGCGAGAGATTTATCAATAATTTCGATTCTATTTTTTTCTATTAGATTTGCTGCATCAAGATAACGATTTTCTGTTGTTGCAATTACTGTAAAATCATATCCAAGATTTCCTGAAGGATAATATGCAGTAGAAGGACCTCCTCCACTGTTACATTCCCACACTAAATTTTCTATTCTAACTTTTTTACCAGGTTGAATATATAAATGTGCTCCAGAAGTCGTACCTAAACCAACAGCAGTAATAGTTGCAATTCCACTTATATTATCATATGTTGCTGCAGAAACACCAAAAACTGGGGTATAAAGTTTGGAAATTTCACCACCATATTGATAATTATGATCTAAAGTTGATTTTCCTACATTAACAACAAAAGTTTTTGGATCAAGAATATCTTGAACTGTGAATTCATATCCAAGATTTCCTGAAGGATAAATTGCAGTTGATGGTCCTCCACCACTATTACATTCGAATATAAGATTTTGTATTTTTACTCTATCCCCAGAAGTGATTGGTAGAGGAGTATCAGTTTCAATCGTAGAAATTCCAGTCACCTTATCATAAGATGCTGTTATAACTCCAACAGGGAATCCAGCAGATCCTGGTGTACATGAATATGTTAATCCCTGAACTTTAACTGGATCATTTTTAATAAGACCATGATTAATCGCAGTAACTGTAGTAATTCCAGTTTGGGCATCATAGATTGCGTTAGTAACTATTGTACCTAATCCAACAGGATAACCACCCCATGAGCAATTATTAATAACTGCTCTTGCTATATTAAATGAATAGTCTACAGTTGCTATAGTTTGCTTAACTTCTTCTGGATTTTTAAGAATTCCAGTTTTTAAACTCCAATCATTATTATAATATGCTTTACCAGCAGCAACAGATCTAGAGTTTCCACCTCTAGTAATATCATGTATAATGCATTTCCATATATCTTTAATATCATCTGCACAATCTTGACTTTCTAATGTAACTCCATATCTAACTAATGGTGCATTTGTTGTTGTTCCCGCACCAATCATATTGGTTACAATTCCAACTAATTGTCTAACTGTTGTTCCTACACCAACACACCCACCTTCAACTTGAATTACCGAAAGATTTTTAACTTGGGATATGCTATTTCCTACTCCTTGATATGAAATTGATGGTGTTAAATTATTAATTACGTGAGTTGCTATTCCCGCCGCATAATCAAGTGCAGCAATAGTTGCTTGAGAAATGCCAATTCCTGTGATATGAATTAATCCACCAGAACTATTAAAATATGAATATCCTGCACCAATTGATTTACGATTACTATTTGCTCTTAAATCATAAGAAACTGCCTGCATAATACTGACAATATCTTCTTTACAGTTAGTATAACTACTGATTCCAAGAGTGAAATTATAACCAAAAGGAGAGGTCAAGAATCCAACTGCTTCATTAGCAATATAATCTAGATTAGCATCAATTAAATTTGCGGCATCTTGTTCTCTATGATTGCCCGCAAATCCACTAAATCCACTTGTTAAGAAACCAACAGATTCTTTAGCAATATAATCAAGATTGAAACGAATCATTCTTGCACCATCAAAGAATCTATCAGTTGTTACTCCCAATAATGGTTGTAATGCAACTATTGCTGCACCATTTTTTGAATTTTGTCCTATAAAACTTACATCAGTTATATGGCAACCGTTATTGACATAAAATAAATCTCTATCTGGATATTTTGGAGTTACTACACAGTTGCGGAGTTCTGTACCTTCAACCGAAACTGTTTTTGCCAGAACTATTGGATTTTCTTCAATATAAGCGCCAGGAAACACCTTTATGGTGTCACCAAAAAGTGCTATAGATGCTGCAGATTTAATAGTTCTCTTTGGATAATTTTCAGATAAACCAGTATTATTATCATCACCGTTTTGTGAAACATAAATTGTTTTTCCTATTGGGCGATATGCATCAATAGTTACGATGCCTTTTCCTGGTTCTTGAGAGGATAATAAATCAATACCTATACCAGGAACTAATTGTGTAACAATACCTACTAAATTTACACCATCACCATAAAATTCGGTCGATCTAGTCGATCCTCTTACAGTTAAATTATCAGTTATAACATTAGTATTAATTCCAACAGATCCTGTACTTGGAATATAAGAAAGTTTTTCGGAAGATGCGAAAACTGTAGATAATGGAGTTATAGTTGGATCTTCAATAAAAGAAATATATCTTGTAAAATTAGAAGTATTATCATCTACTACATCAAAAATTGCGGCACCTTGCAATCCTTGGAGTCCTTGGAGTCCTTGAAGTCCTTGAGTACCTTGATCACCTTGGGTACCTTGAGTACCTTGATCACCTTGGGTACCTTGAGTACCTTGATCACCTTGGGTACCTTGAGTACCTTGAGTTCCCTGAGTGCCTTGAGTACCTTGATCTCCTTGAGTTCCTTGTATACCTTGTGTGCCTTGAGTTCCTTGAAGTCCCTGAGTCCCCTGAGTACCTTGAGTTCCCTGAGTTCCTTGTCTACCTTGAAGTCCTTGAGTTCCTTGGGTACCTTGTCTACCTTGAGTTCCCTGAGTACCTTGAGTTCCCTGAGTTCCTTGTCTACCTTGAAGACCTTGAGTTCCCTGAGTGCCTTGAGTACCTTGAGTACCTTGATCACCTTGAGTTCCCTGAGTACCTTGAAGTCCTTGAGTTCCCTGAGTGCCCTGAGTTCCCTGTAAACCTTGAGCACCCTGAGTACCTTGGTCACCCTGAGTACCTTGGTCACCTTGCAAACCTTGAGTTCCTTGAGTTCCCTGATCACCTTGAGTACCCTGAGTTCCTTGATCACCCTGAGTACCTTGGTCACCTTGCAAACCTTGAGTTCCTTGAGTTCCCTGAGTTCCTTGAGTTCCTTGTAATCCTTGAGTGCCTTGTTTTCCTTGAGTACCCTGAGTACCCTGAGTACCTTGGGTTCCCTGATCACCTTGAGTTCCTTGTAATCCTTGAGTGCCTTGGCTTCCCTGTCTTCCTTGAGTACCCTGAGTTCCCTGAGTACCTTGTGTGCCTTGTGTGCCCTGATCACCTTGAGTACCCTGAGTACCCTGAGTACCTTGATCACCTTGAGTTCCCTGAGTACCTTGATCACCCTGAGTACCTTGATCACCCTGAGTACCTTGCGTTCCTTGTGTACCTTGTGTGCCCTGCCTACCTTGAGCACCTTGAGTACCCTGAGTGCCTTGATCTCCTTGTGTACCTTGTGTACCTTGATCTCCTTGTGTACCTTGTGTGCCCTGAGTACCTTGACTACCTTGGCTTCCTTGTCTACCTTGCGTACCCTGAGTGCCTTGTGTACCTTGATCTCCTTGAGTACCCTGAGTTCCTTGATATCCTTGAGTACCTTGCGTACCTTGTGTACCTTGATCACCCTGCGTACCTTGATCTCCTTGAGTACCTTGAATACCTTGAAGTCCTTGAGTACCTTGCGTACCTTGAGTACCTTGCGTTCCTTGCGTTCCTTGATCACCTTGGGTACCTTGAGTACCCTGATCACCTTGTAAACCTTGTAAACCTTGAGTACCTTGAGTACCTTGATCTCCTTGAGTACCTTGAATACCTTGAAGTCCTTGAGTACCTTGCGTACCTTGAGTTCCCTGAATGCCTTGATCACCCTGAAGACCTTGAGATCCTTGAAGTCCTTGGGTTCCCTGAGTACCTTGAGTACCTTGATCACCTTGAGTACCTTGAGCACCTTGCGTACCCTGATCACCTTGAGTACCTTGAGTACCTTGTAAACCTTGAGAACCTTGAGTACCTTGATCACCTTGGGTACCTTGGGTACCCTGAAGTCCTTGAATACCTTGAGTACCTTGAGTACCCTGAATACCTTGATCACCCTGAAGACCTTGAGTACCTTGATATCCTTGCGTGCCTTGAGTTCCCTGAGTTCCTTGAGTTCCTTGAGTTCCTTGAGTTCCTTGACTACCTTGTTGTCCTTGTGTACCTTGATCTCCTTGAGTGCCTTGACTACCTTGTTGACCTTGTGTACCTTGATCTCCTTGAGTACCTTGAGTACCTTGATCCCCCTGAGTACCTTGGAAATTACTTAATGAACCTTGATTTCCCTGAAGACCTTGAATTCCCTGATCACCTTGTAATCCTTGAGTTCCTTGAAAATTACTAAGTGACCCTTGAGTTCCTTGAAAATTACTTAATGCTCCTTGGATACCTTGATCTCCTTGGAGACCTTGAAGACCTTGGACACCTTGATTACTAAGACCTTGAAGTCCTTGAATACCAATCGAACCTTGTGCAGAAGCATATAATAAATCATTCCAATATGTTTCACCATCTCCAAATTTAAAGCGGCGGGTATCAGATTCTATTCCGATAACACCCTTTTTTAAAATTGGATTTTCAAATTGCCATTCTTCATACGTTTTAACAATTTGACCTATGCCATCAGAGTCTGTTATTATTTCTCCATAAATGGTAACACCAGCATAAAAAGTGGCATGATCATTAAAAAATTGCTGTAAACTAACGTAATTAGAATTATCTGCCATTTTAGAAAATGCCCGTAAAAGTACTTGTCAAAACATCAGTACCAACATAAGTTCCTTCGAAACACATTCCCCCAAAAGTCATCGGTAGTGGAGGAAGATTTCCCAGGAGAGCGTCAACTGAAGCTTCAGTTGCCTTCAATAAAATTCTCCCAGCACTTGCTTTTATATTAATATCTTTACCTGCACTCATTTCTATATTTTCATCAGCATCTAATACAATATTTTTTCCTCTAATTCTTATTTCACCATTTCTTTCTGCTGTAATCCAAACATCTCCATTTTTTCCAGTAATAACTATATCTACACCAGTAGATTTATTCTTTTGACCTGCAATAATTTCTAAAGATCCATCAGCATAAATTTTAGATAATCCACCAGCACTCAATCCACTTAGACTAATTTCATTTTTATCAGTAACACCATAAAAATTATAGATATCAGTTCCATCCAATCCCATTTGTGGATTGGAAATATCATATCTAAAATTAGGCCCAAGAGTACATATGCTTCTTTTTTGCCACTTTTGTTTTTTGAAAGATCTTTGAGCCATATTAATTAATACAATCTATCTGCGTAACAGGTGTTATAATAACTCTACCAGATTCATCAGTTTGTTTTGGTATTACTTCTAATCTTGGACTTAAAATAGCACCAAATCCAGTTTCACTAATTATAGATATTTCAGGAATATCATCAATTCTAATAAATTTTTGAATAGTTCTGGATGTTCCTATTCCAGTTTCAGGTAAATTCCTCCCAGGAGGTGTGACATTAGTTATTGGATCAACTACTGTTATAATATTTATTGGTGTTACTTTAACAATTTCTCCATTAACAATTTCAAGATCATACTTATTATCAAATTGGTCATTAGCATAATCTCCTGGAGAATAATCTTCTCCAGGTTCAATAATATCAACCGTATCTACATAATAAGGTTCAGATTCTCCAACTGGATAATTTTCACCCTCCGAAACCATATAAATTGATTCAAGTTCACCATCATCATTAATGATTGCTCTAGCTACTGCACCATATCCTTGATCACAATCATCAGATATTTCTACAAATGGTGGAAAATCATATTTTTTTCCTTTTTTAGTAACTTTAACGCCAATAACACTTCCAGTTTTATTTTTACCAGTTCCAACAATATCTCCTATAATTGGAATAGCTTCTGCACCCTTTCCTTTACTTCCAAATATTTTAACTTTTGGAGGATTGCAAGAAATTGGATTTCCTGTATAGCATTTGAAAGAGGGTGATTTAGATGAAGTTGCAAATTTATCAAATGCCGATTTGATTTCTTTTGCGGCAGTTTCTGCATCTCTTTTCTTATTACCAAATGCTGCAATAAAATCATCAGCATTTACACTTTTTAAAATATCTTTAAAGTTTGGTCCTGGAGCATCTTTCGACCCTCTACCAACCATCCATTCATTTACTTTAACCGAAAAATCTCTTACAAGAGGACTGTTATTAACTTTACTTTTATTTGCAACAATACCAGAAATAGATTCAACACTATTGCGAAGAAAATTTGCAACATCAAATCCACCAACTAAAGATAAAATTTTCTGTATTCCATCAAGGGATGCACTCATCCCAGTTTCAATTTTTTTAATAATATGATTGATTAAAGATCCACTAAATTGATTAACTGCACAACCTCTGAATCTTTTAGAATTTTTAGCAGTTGATCTTAATAAACTAGAAATGACATTACCTAAAGAATTGATTATATTATTTGCTAAAGATGGTAAAAGTTGTTGAATTTTATTAACTGGTCCGACCATTGCATTTTGTGCAGCAACACCTGCTAAATGAGCAACATTATGTTGTTTTGTAATTGCAAACACTAAGGAATAAACTAATTGATATAAAGCTTTTAATCCTGCGTTAATTATTGGTGCTAAAACATTATAAACTTTAGAAATCATACTTCCAACTAAACCAGTTGTAACTGATTGAATTTTATCAGTTACGATGTTAACTAAAGATGATAACTTGGATAATCCATTACTGACAGAATTTAAAAAATTAGTTACTTCTGCACCTATTTTATCAATTGTTTTTGACGTATTTTCTGTTGGGCCAACTATAATATCTCCTATTCCGGTAAAATATGTTCTCTCATCTTTACCTAATGTTTTTGCTAATTGATTTGAAACATGTCTTGGTGATTTTTGAGAATTTGCATTTTGTTCATTAGTTTGATCTTTTATTACATTTTTTCCGTCATTTTTAATTTTACTAGTATATCCTGTAAATGGAACAAAAGGATTCCTATAATCCTTAACTGATACCTTTGAAGTTCTTCCAAATGCACCCATAATAACTGGTAATTGTGCATTATCCCCATCTAGAAAAAATCCAAATACACTATCTCCAGGAGAAAGTTTTACATCAGATGCATAATTTGCTGCGCCAGTTCCAGCAGTTGTTGGTAAAAGAACCTGTGCCCAAGGTAAATCTTTATCTGGTAAATCTACAAGATTTGGTGGATGATATCCCATTATGCGAACTTTATATCGATTTCCCCATCCACCACCATCAATCTGAGTACTATGTGATTTTTCTGGAGAAATTTGTCCTATCCACCAACGAAATCCATCTCTTCCAACAAAATTACTTTTTATTAGGGATTCATCTTGCATTTTTTACTCTTTATTATTTGTTCCGTGACGACCAAAAGTATCTCTAACTAATTGCATAGAAGTATATGAACCTTCGGTATCAAAATGATGGCAAAGTTCTTTTATCATATATAGTCCACTTTGATCATCATCAAATTCTTTTCTATTTGAAGATGATATTTTAGGAAATTCGCAAGTGATAATATCACCTGCTCTCAAATTAGTATTTGATGGTATTGTTACACTTAACGTTTGCGTAAATAAAATATTATATCTCATAATAGATTGAGATTGATATTTTATTGGGTCCGAATTAATATCCGTAGAAACTTCTTTTTCAATAGTGCCAATATCAAGAACCTGAGTTATGATTCTAGTTGGAATATCTCCCAAATTAATATTAGAAGAACTTGATATTTTTGGAAGATTCAAATCATCTCCCAAATTCTTAACAGTACTCGAATAATCACTTAATTTGAACACGCCTTTATCTGGACGCGTAAATTCAAATGTTAATGGATTATAAAAAATCCTAACACTAGAATATGTACCTAATCTCAGTTTTTCTAAAAGATTCTGATTTCTAATAGTTTTATATTTTAATATATTAAAATCATTATTTCTATTAATACTAGATTGATTAACTTCTGTAAATGTATAAGTTGCTTTTGATGGTTCCATAATCAACTTATCAATAGATCTAAATTGAAATCCATCTGTCGATTGAAAGAATACAAATCCTGCCGTAGAATCTCCAGAAATGTCAGGAACTGCTTTTGAAGCCAACCAAGTTAAAACAGTAAACGGTTTTCTAAGATTTCCAAGAAACCCATATTTGTTTGATGTTTTATCTATTTTTCCAATTTTATCGGTTTTTAAATAATCTCTTAAAATAGAATTAACGGAGTTATCTATAGATGAATTAGTTGGATATTTTTTAGGAACTCTAGTTGTTTCATTTGTTATTGCTTCTCTAGAAACTAAATTAAGAACAAAACTTTCTCTTTGAGTTTCACTAATTACATTAGAAATATTAGAAACATACAAATAATCATTAGAATTTGATGCAAAATCAAGACCAGGATTAGTTGAAGAATTTCCTGCTATTTTTATAGCAACTCTTTCTCCACCTCGTAAAGGTAATCCGTTGTAAATAGATTGTAATTTTTCATCCTTTCCAATTACAGTATTTCCTGTATTAACTACAATAACTTTTGCTGTAATTGTTGGTGAAAAAATATCTTCATAATAATCAAACGAAGCAACACCTTGTTTTATATCAACCGTCTTAGATTGGTCATTAGATTCTATAAGAAATTGTTCGTATATAGATTTTTTTACTGACATTAGGTATAAGCCAAATCTAAAAGAATTTTTTTATCGATAAAACTATTTAACGAATTATCAATTTCAAAAGTATGAGGTTGTAAGAAAATACTTGGTGAAATTTCTTGCGTACTTTGCTGTTGTGGATATATGAATGGAACTACATATGAGGGTGCTTCTTGATCTCCGACTATTCTTTCTTGAACTGGTTGTTTGGGGACAGGTTGCATTTGAATTGGTTCTGGTTTAGAACTGGGTCCAACTTTACTCGCAGTAGATCCAGGTCCACCATGAGATACAGTAACACCTCCAGATCCAATAATTTCTGCTTCTCTACCATACCCACCTCTCCAATATACAGAACCAACTGCAAATGGAAATTTTGTTTTAGATCCTGGTTGTGATGGAAAAGTTGGTTTAAACTTATTATTATGCTCTTGTATATCAATACCTGGTGTACTTCTTGCACCGTGAAGTTGTTGATCTCTCAAAATTTGTGATCTTAATACGGTATCGTTTTTACTTGCAGGAGTAATTTGACTATAATTGGTTAAGTAAACTGTAGATCCTCTTGCTTGCATCGCTTTTACTGCCTGAAAAGCAACTTCGCGAATTCTCAACAATCCTTCTGCAGTATAATTAGAATTTTTTAAATCTATATGAAAATGGGTTGCATATGTAGTTTCTCCAGAAGCACCAGATCCACCCTGAACAAATCCACCATCTCCAGTTTGTGGAATTAAAGGTAAATTGCTTACTGGTGGTATTGGAGTTGTCTTTGATGTTGGTGGTATAGGTGCTGGCAAATTAAATGAAGCTGGACCTTCTGCACGAATAGGGTCTCCCCTACTGGGATCAGTAAGAAATTGATTATCTCCAGGTCCTCCACGCCAGGCAGTTCCTGGAAGTCTACCACTAGGATGATTTTGTGGAGAAGCTCTAAATTCTAAAGCACCACCCACAAATTGAGAGGCATTCTTTTGAAGTGTTGGATTTTGAATATCTCGTATAATTTTTAAAAGTGAATCTTTACTTTGTCCAGACCATTTAGATGCATCTTCTAGTGATTGAATTTCTCTAAATGCTTTTGGACCTCCAGGTCTTTTCCAAACTCCTTGAAATTGAGATCTATTTACACTTTCTCCAGCGGAAAGGATATCTGTATATGTTGCGCCATATCTTCCCGTTGCCTTCCTGTTCACAACTACTTGCATCATATCGACAGTTGATTGTGCCCCACTACCTTCTGTAGACAACGCAGCAGCAATTCGATACATTTCGGGACTATTTTGATTTGGAAGAGCAGATCTTTGTGAATAATCTGTACCAAAAGGTGGTGCTCCTGGTCCCTCAATAGGTTCAGTTAATGGAGTTGTAATTAACTTTAAAGCTTCTTCAAAAGATACACCCATACCAGAAAAAGAATTTTGTAAGTTTTTCATGGCATTTTCAACTCTATTTTGACTGTCTGTAAAGTCAAAAGATGAGAAATTTTGAGCATATGCGCTTAAAACATCATTAAAGGCAAACAATACTTTTCCAGTATTTGGTAAAAATTTTCCTAATATTTGAGTTAATTTTAAAACTCTTGCTGTCAATTCTTGAGACATTCCAGTAATAGTGGGTAGATTATAAATCAACCAACCCGCCATAATTGTTCCGGCATAATTTAATATTCTACTAATAAAACTTTCACCAACATCAGTTAATGCTCTAGATGGTGCTTTAAAAATCGAACCAACTTTAGATAATTCAATAATACCTTCTTGTTTTTTTCTCCTTACAGATTCTACTTTTCTTTTAAATAAAATAGAATCGGATAAAATAGATTTTCTTTTTATATTAGATCCTTCAGAAATACCTTTACCAATTCTTGCAGTATAATTATTGGATTTATTTAACCCTTCATTTAGAGAAAAAAATCCTTTAGTAATATTTCTTACATTAATGAAAGATTTATAAAGTAAATTTGTAGTTGCCATTTTATATTATATTATAATGTACTTTTGAATATAAAATATAAAAATTATCTAAATTAGATGAGGGAATGGCAGGAACATCATTACTACCTGTAGAAGAAGATGTTTTTGAAGATAATTTTTGTTGAGGTTGAGGAATTGGAGTAATAATAATATTAGGTTGAGATTTTGCTAGTGGTCCAACAGAAACTTCACTTTTTGGTACATTTTCAATAAAAGATTTTTCTGATTTAGAAAAAATAAATTCATCTTTAGTATTTTCTGTTACAAATTGAGAATAATAATTTTCTATTTTAGGAGTTTCTCCATTACCCAATACAGAAGACATATTCATGGCAAGTGATTTATCTTCATTATTAGTTTCTGTGAGTATTTTATTAATATTAGTTATTTGATCACTAAAACTAATAGAAAGATTTTCTCTAGGGGTTACATTCTCAGCTAATTTTTCAGATTGTTGCTGAACTTTTTTTGGATTGATTAATGGTGTTTGTTGTTGAATTGGAGGAACTGTGAGATTTTGATCCGATTCTACTTTTGTAGAATTTACTTGACTTGTTAAAAATGGTGATGAATTTAATTCTGATTTTTGACTTACTTTTGAAGTTGCTACCTGATCAAAACTTTCTCCAGTATTATTCAGTTTTGGATTAGTATTTGATGCCATTAAAGATGGTATCATTTTATCAAAATCAAATATATTTCTATTTTCTATTTTTTGAATAATAGGTGAAGAATCTAGAAAAGAAGATGTTAACGCCTTATTATCATTTAAATTAAAAGATGGAGTTTGTAAAAAAGTATTTGTAGGTTCTGGTGCAATTGTAGGAGTAGGTGATTGTAGAAAATTTTCCGAAAAGTTATTACTTTGAATCTGACTATTATTTGGTGGTTGTTGTTGAGGTTGGGGAAGTTGCTCTTGTTGTTGATTTTGATTCTGATTTTGATCATTACCAAATAACCCAAAAAGTGATTTAAATGGATTTACAATTAATCCTTCAGCAACAGATTTTGCAATATTTCCAGATAAACCCAAAATAGTGTCAGAGATATTTTTAAACCCACTATTAATTCCTAAAAATACATTTTCTACAGAATCAAAGTCTCCAGTTACATTTTGACGAATTTGATTTAATCTATCAAGATTTCCATTAATTTGATTTTGTAAAAAATTTATTCCTTGATATCCCAACCACCCTAAAAACAATTTCGAAAACACATCCATCATAGAATTTAATCCAGATGTTGTTTTTTCGGCAACATTCGAAACTGTTGGAGTTATAGATGATTCTATTTTTCTTTCTATTGCAGCCTCAGATTCATCTCTAAGTGCTTGATCTGCTAATCTTTTTTCTTGTTCTATTCTTTGATTTTCTCTAAAATTTTCAAGTACATTATTGTTATTAATTATATCAGATAATGAACTTAAAGATGATGTAAGAGAATCTATTCTTTGTCTAAGGGATAAAATTCCAGATGATACAATACTTAATGAATTTTGATTTTCTTCTAAAATTTTTATAGTTTGTGGATCTGGTCCAGAAACTTGATTTTGTAAGAAAGGATTTTGAGAAAGAATAAGAGATCTATCACCAGTTAATCCAGATGCTGATCTAGATATTTGGATTCTATTTTCTTTGGAAAGTGGTGATGAAATCTCAACCATTTATCTTATTTTTTAAGTTTTCCTCTTCAATAAATTGCTGAAGAAGAGAAAGATAAACTTCTCTTTCCCAGGGCATCATATTTTCTAGTTCCGTCAAACTATATTTATGATGTTGGACTAAAGCAAAATTAACTTTATAATATGACGCAAGATCTTCATGCGCCATCGCTATGCGAAAAAATCAGTTAATCCCTCCAAAACTACTTCATTTTCAACTTTAGTTTTTGGATTTACAAATTTAATTGTGTGTGAAAGTTTAGGCATAGTCTCAAAAAACTTTTCAATTTGTTTAAATTGATTGGATGATAATTGCTCAAGAAAATCAACCAATTCTTTTTTACTACAATCGGAAGCAGTCCAAGATTCTTCTTCGGAGAATACTTGTTCTATACAGGAACAAATTAAATCAAAAGTTTCATCAATACTAACATTACTCATATTAATAAAATTATTTTTAATAAATTCATTCATAGAAGGATATTTCATCCTTAAAGTTAAATTACTATCAAGTTTAATGTCGCGTGTATGTTCTTTAGCACTATGAACTTCAATATCATCTAAATTAATTTCGATAGGAATTTTTGTTTCACCATCATCTGGACATGTTACGAGAATTTCAACAGTTTCTCCTACAGATTTTCCACGTATATTTAAAAACAAATATTCAATATCGAAAGTAGCTAAATTTTCTACTTTTATACCTTTAGTTAAAATACAATTAGATATTACTGTTTTAACTGCCGATGCTATTTGCTTTGGATCTTCACTTTCCATAGCAATAATAAGAACCTTTTCTTCTTTTACAAGAAAAGGTCTATATGTAATCTTTTTTCTTGTCGATGGTATTTCTAACTCATAAGTCGGTGTAGAAATTGTTGGTAAAGGCATAATAATCTACCAATTCATTAGTAAACTTATTTATCTTAAAACTGTTGGATTAACATTACCAGGTTCAATTAAAACAGGTCTTACTCCACTTTCATTTCCCAGAGATTGTCCAGTTCTGTAAACTGTACCAGGTCTCAAAGAATTATTAAAGTTAATATTCCTAAAGAAATCAACATTAAGTATGGGACCACAAACATATCTATCAAAGTTGAATGTAACATTAGCTTTTAATATGTTTGAAGCATCATAAGAAACACCAATATTGTTAAGTGAAATTGGAAACAATCCAAAAAATGTATATTCAATTTCCGACTTATAATCTCTATCAAATTTTATAATTTTTGTGCGATTTGTTTTATACTCTGTTGGATATTTCATTCTAAAGAAATACCCATCCTTTCCGGGATTTACTTGGGATCCACTCGAAATAAACTCCATCCAATGTTCTAAAAATTTAATAGTACGATACTCGCTATCGACATAAAATTCTAAATCTATTTGAGTAAATTGGCGAGTGTGTGCCATTTTTTCAACAACACCAGTAAAATTTCCTACAATATCTGCAGTTGCGAAAGAACTTCCTGGTAAAGATGCAGAAGAGCACAACAAACCAACGTTTTCAGTTATAAAAAAAGGATCTACACCACGCTCAAGTAAATATTTTCTTACCGGATATGGAACATCCATTATAACTTGATAATGGGAAGTTTGTGCAAGGTTAGTAAGAGTTCTTTTAAAACTTGATATTGGTCTTTTTATAGGCACTCTAAATACCTTTAATAGGATTTATTATATAATTATTTAGATGTCATATAAAGGAAAATATAAAATTAAAAACCCACAAAAATATAAAGGTGATCCAACTCAAGTTGTTTGGAGATCTTTGTGGGAAAGAAAGTATATGAAACAATTAGATCTAAACGATAATATTATTGAATGGTCAAGCGAAGAAATTGTTATTTGGTATAAATCACCAATTGATAATCGTCCTCACAGATATTTTCCAGATTTTTATGTTAAAGAACAAATGCCAGATGGTAAAATAAAAAAGTATCTTATTGAAATTAAGCCATATAAACAACTCTTTCCACCGAAACAACCAAAAAGAAGAACAAAATCATATATAAGTGAAGCGATGGAATATGCAAAAAATCAATCCAAATGGGAATATGCAAGAGAATGGTGTGCTGATCGTGGATATGAATTTAAGATTTTAACGGAAAATGAACTGGGTATTAAGTAATGGCGGAAAAAAGAGAAACTCTCCTCCAATCACAAAGAAGAAAACTTGCTGAACAGCAAGCGAAAAAAAGACCGACAGATACAGATTTAAATCAGAATAGAATTCGTCCTGTTCTTAATAGTATTACGGGAAAGGAAAGTAGTGATGATTTGATGTTAAAACTTTTAGAAGTTGTTCAAGAAAGTGGAAAAATCCCACAAGCAGGTAAGTTTTACATCTTTGTTTATAATGCCAAAACACCAAACATTAGATATGACCAAAATCCGTTGGTTGCAGTAGGTGAAGTTTTTAAATGGGGATTTAGAGGTCTGAATATGCACTGGGGAGAAATTCGCCAATATACTTGGGATGAAGTTGTTGGATCTTTGTATGAAGTCTATCCATCTGAGATTAAAGACTTGCGAGCAATACCTTTTGCAAATTTTCGGATAAATAATTAAAAAATACTATAAATGCCACTCAACATCGGTGCCCCAATAGGTAGTACTGAATATTATACCGCAGCAAATTTACCTGCTTACGGTGATGCATATAGAAATACTAATAACAATCCCCTATCAAATTACACTAACGGAAGTGTTAGTGTAACAAATTCACCGCCTAATAATTTACCATTAAGATATCCAAATGCTCAATTGGAAGAAACAACCGATTGGCTTGAAATAAAAGTAGTTCAATATAAAGCTCCTGGATTTAAAACCGAACAAGGTACTTTAAGGTTTGGTACTGGAACTGGATCAATAAGAAATAAAGAATCTGGAACAATTAGAAATCCAATAAGATATATTCATTTACCAATACCAAAACAACTTTCTGATGGAAATTCGGTTGATTGGGGTCCAGATAGATTAAATCCTCTTTCTGGATTAGGTGCAGAGGCAGTTGCAGGATTGGTGCAAAATCCTGCAAATATAGGAAGTATACTGGGAAATGCTTATAATACTGCAATAAATACAGTTCAAAGTGGAGAGGCACAAAAAGGAACAATAGCAGGAGTAACATCAAAAATACTGAATAGTCTTGGAGCAAACGTATCTGCAGCAAGTATATTATCTAGATCTACAGGAACTATAGTAAATCCAAACCTAGAACTATTATTCAATAGTGTAAACTTAAGAGAATTTACATTTACCTTTGATTTTTCTCCAAGAGATTCTTATGAAGGTGAAATAGTTAAGCAAATTATAAAAACTTTTAAAAAATCTATGTCCGCAAAGACAAATGTTTTTGGTGGTCCTGGGGCAGGATTATTAATTAGTGCTCCTGATGTATTCGAATTAAAGTTTAAAAGTGGAGGAAAAAATCATCCATTCTTAAATGTATTTAAAACATGTGCTTTACTTGATATTAGACTAGATTATACAGCATCTGGAAATTATTCAACATATTCTGATGGAACCCCAGTACATATAAGTATGTCACTTACATTTAAAGAACTTAATCCAATTTATAATGAAGACTATGATTCGGAAGATGCTGGAACAGGAGTAGGATACTAAAATGAGTTACTTCAGAGAACTACCAGATATTGAATATCAATCGCAATTACCTACAAAAAACTCTTCACTTAACTATGTGAGAGTTAAAAACTTATTCAGAAGAGTAAAACTACGTGATGATTTACAAAATGTATTTACGTTATTTAATAAGTATCAAATTAAAGATGGAGAAAGACCAGACATAATTGCAGAAAACTTATATGGATCTTCAGATTTAGATTGGGTAGTTATACTTTCTGCAAATATTATAAATTTAAGAGATTCTTGGCCTTTATCTGACAAAGATGTTTATAAATTTACTGAAGAAAAATATGGCCTTGAAAAAATGTATAAAGTAAAATATTACCAGACAACTGAAGTAAAAAACTCTAAAGGATTTTTAATTTTACCAGAAGGAAAAATAGTAGACCAAAACTTTACAATAACAGACCCTGATAATCCTCGCATTACATTAAATCCAGTTGTTGGCATATCATATTATGATTATGAAATAGAAAAAAACAATAAAAAAAGAACAATTTATATATTAAAACCAGAGTATGTTCAACAATATTTAAATGATATTCGTTCTATTATGTACTATGAAAAATCTTCACAGTACATTAATACAAAATTAATAAAAACGGAAAATACTAGAAATACATCACCATAAGAGTTTTAGATTTTTATCGTATACTAATACATAACGGTGCTTGCGGGAGCGGTCTTTCCATTCTCCTTCAGCACCTTTAATTTTTCCTCTAGAGTGTTTAGTTCCGTCTGCATAGTAGAAATCTTTTTTTGGGTCTGTGAGTCCGCAATATTTAAAATTACAAGCACGATAGATTGTACCATTATGGAAATCACTATCAGCGTAAGAGATGATTGCTTTGACTTCAGTATCCTTTCGTAACTGTTTAATCGCTCTCGAAACGAACCAAGAAGTGATATTATGCTCTCCTTGTTGGGTGATAGGATGTATACAAAGTCGTGAAAGTTCAAAGAGTCCTTCTTGTTCATTTCTTGCTAAACCAAATGCTCCTTTTGCGATTTCTGGTACTGGAAGTCCAGTAAAAATACAAACTCCTAGAAGACCACCAACATTCAAAGGACTGAAATGATTCTTCTTAAAAAGTCCGTAATTATAACCAGACTTGAATCCTTTTGAAATATCTTTAAGATAGTGGTACTCTAGGAGTAGTTCTTCTGCTTGTTTTTTGGAAATCTTATCAATATAATAATCAGATTTCATAAAAAAATGAGGGGAGATTTCGCTCCCCTCATTATAGCATAATCAGTCGTCAGATGCTAATTTTGCAAAGTACGACAAGGCATCGTTGTCATCATCTTCATCAACTGTAGGAGTAGAAACTCGACGAGTAGGTTGGAGATTGCTGATTTCATCACGAAGATCATTAGTCAATTCGCGAGTAGAACCACGGGTGTATTCTTCTTCGTCCTCAACTTCTTCATCGATCCGAGTTGACTTGGTTCCCAAAACAGAACTAAGGCGCTTTTTGAGTTCTTCGTAAGTTTTATACTCGGAAGGATTAAGGAATTCCGCAAGAGAATACTGCTTTTTCCAGATTGCTTCCAGAGCATCATCATCGTTAAGGAGAGCACCCTGAGAAGCAAACTCACTAGAATCATAGTTACGATAACCAGCAACGTTCTTTGCTTTCAGTTTGAAGTTAGCACCTTGCCAGAAGTCAAATGGATCAATTGGAGATTCATCTTCAAATTCAGGTTGCATAGATTCAGAGATCTTATCAAAGATCTTTTTACCATATTTGAAGAGGAACACTTTGCCTTCGTTTTCAGGATTGGCAGGATCCTTTACAACATAAATGTTAGAAACATAAGTCAGTTTACGCTTTTGCTTGCGAGCAACTTCTTTGCCAGCATCAGTACCGTTATTCCAAAGACCAGAGTTGTGCTCACAAACGGGACATTTCTGATTAAGTGTGGTAAGGCAGTTATCAATTAACCAACCACCAGGACCTTGAAATGCGTGAGAATAGATTTTAACAAAAGGAAGATCTTCACCTTCAGGGGCAGGAAGGAAACGGATTACGGCATATCCATTACCGCTTTTATCTACATCCAGTTTCCATACACGCTCATCGGAAGAACTGCCACTAGTATTCATTTTTTCGACTTCTTTCACCAATTTAGCGGTGAGAGAACCAAGTTTAGACTGTTTTTTAAGATCGGCAAATGCCATTTTAGATACCTCGGATAATTTGGATTTGTTGGATTACTTGGATAGTATAGCAGGGATCCCTCGATCAGTCAAGGTACTGCTTGAGGGATTCAATTGTTTTGTTCATACTATTAAAAAGTAAATTAATATCAGTCTCTGGAGAAAATCCCATTAAAGCAACCGACTTTCGAAGATTTTCTTTCATTTCAACTGCTATTGGATCATCAGAAAGAGACAGTCGTGTATACATTACACGTTGCTTTTCTAACAAAAGAGACAATTTCTCAATATGTTCCAATTTACTTTCACGAGTCATTATAGCAAAAGTTAAAATACTTCCGTAAATTTCTTCTTGTAATTTATTAATTTCTTGTAATTCTTCACGAATTATATCAGAATCAAAAAAACTACTCATCTATAATATCTCGCAAAATTTTTTTGTATTGAAACATATTAATATTTATGAAAGGATCATATTTTTTAATCTTTAAACTTACAGTCTCCCATATAGGATCCGTTAGTTTATTATCAAATTTTTTTGAAAATTGAAAAATTTTCTCATAAATTACAAAAATTTCTAAATGTAATTTTCCACCTAAAAATTTTTTAAGTATTATTGGATGTCCATTGCTACAATCAAAAATTTTTTCTAATTTATATTCCGAAAATAAATCTAATGATTGATCTTTGAATAGATATGTTAAACTTTGTTGCTTTTTCATCCATTCTGCATAAATTCTTTCTCCAGAATTAATAATTTCTCCGATCCATAAATTCGATGGATTGTCAGTTGCAACAAAATTTGCTAACAAAAAATCTACTATCTCTTTATCAGAGTATTTTCTTGAACTTTTTTCAAAAAAATATTTGTCTTTACGTTTATTGAATGATGCGATAGTTGCTTTTGATTTTCCCCCATACTTAAAAAAGTCATATTTACTATTCGTAAAATGACTTTTCATCGAAAGATAAGTTTGATATGTCTCAAAAGGACTCATAACGGAAGTTTAGCACGCGATGTTTTTTTCATAAAGTTAAGACGAATGGCATCCCATTTAATCCTTTCCTTAAGTGGTTTTGAAATAAGTTTCGTAATTGATTCTATATCAAGATTATTAGTTTCGCAATAATAACAAATTGCGTCAATATAATTCATCTTTTCAATTGAAACAATATTCTCTATCTCTAAAGAAAATTTAGATGGAGTCAAAAACTTATTTTCTATTGCCTGTTCTAAAGTTTCTTCGTATCTAGGAGAATACTCGTAGAAAGAGTCGTTCCTTACATTAGTCTTTCCGTCTTTTCTTATTTTTTTATTTGGTTCCATAGAGCTCCAGTTTATCCCTAACAAACTCTCTAATGTATTCGGTGAGTAGTTTGATGTATTTTGATTTGTCTCTTTCTTCATAAACGACGCATTCTCCATTTTCGCAAGCCATAATGATTACAAGTTTTTTAACTGAAATACCAGTTAGTTCGTAAAGCATACATCCATATGCCATACATTGTACAAAATAATGCTCAATCCATTCAACTGGTTTTGGTTTTTTAGACGTTTTAAAATCGATTATCGCCAATTCGCCATCAAACTCCGCTATGCAATCTACAGTTCCAGCAATACCTAAATGTTTGCTATAAAGAGAACCTTCAAGAGCATAGACATTATTTATACGATTAAGATTTTCTTTTGCAATCTTAAATAAAAAATTTGAAAGGGGTTGAACTTCTGGCAATTCTATAGAATTTTTTAAATACTCCTCAACTAATGTGTGCATGTCTGTGCCACGACTAGTTGCTTGTTTGGTAATTTTATTTGCTTTTTCTTCCCCAACTTTTTTACGCCAGTTAGCAAAAAACTGGCGATTTTTGTGACTAGTAACAGATGTAATTGAAACTAATTTAAGCAATTCATCCTTATCAGGAACTTTATAATACCGAATTCCATCTATAGTTTCTCTCTCAAGTTGAGAGAGATTCAAATCAACGTGATTAAACATTAAAGACCAGATTCCATTTTTGCAACGATGTATTCTTTAACAAGTCCAGAGCGAACAATATCATCAACACCAAATTCAATTATATCAAAAGAAGGCATTTTACGCAAGATAGTCATAAAATCAACAATACCATTTCTATCATTACTCTTTACAAGATCTGACTGTGTAGCATCACCACAGAACATAATTTTAGAATTTTCACCGACACGAGTAATAATAGAATCTAATTCGTGATAAGTGCAATTTTGAAATTCATCAACAATAATAATTGAATTATCTAATGTTGTGCCTCTAAGAAAAGATGTACTCCAAAATTTTATTGTTTCTTGTCCTTTAAGATTTCCATAAAGCATTTCAAAATCAGAATCCGTAGGCATTTGAAACATATATTTTACCATGTTCTTATATGGAATTTGGTAAATATCAGATTTGTCTTCATATGTTCCAGGAAGAAATCCAATTTCTCTGGTAGCTACGAGTGAACGAACGACATAAACTTTTTCATAGGGAGTTTTTTCATTTAATACTTCTTTAATAGCATTATATAAAGTTATAAAGGTTTTTCCTGTTCCAGCACATCCATAAGCAACAAGATGTCTTTGGGATGCGTAAGAATGAAAAAGTTTTTTTTGATTTTCTGTAAGAGGTTCTATATCTAATAGATAATCAGAACTAAGTGGTTTTCTGCGCTTTGCTTGGCGAGTTGTTAAACCAACTCCGATTGGTTGATCGTTTGTTCTTTTCTTTCTTGTCATAGGAAGTGTGTAATATAAAAATTATTTATTGTTAACCAAGATAAAGTGTTTTTAAGCACTCTCTTTTAGAATTTTTTAATACATTATGCCACAAATATTTGGCAGCGCCAATAGATGTTCCACCATCATGTGCAATTGGATCAATGTAAAAATTAATACCAGGAAATTCTTTCAGATATTCGTAATTATTGACACAATTTAACATATATCCACCAGATAAAACTATATTTTTGGTATCACATTTTTGCAATAATTGCCCAATTAATTTAATAGTGTGTTCCTTTGTTTCTTTTTGAACTTTCTTTGCGATATTTGCAATAGTTTGATACGAAAATTCTGAATCATGATCACGAAAAAATACATTTTCAAACCTATTACACGGATCAATATTATCAGTTGTGCAATATTTTTTATATGTTTCCAAAATCAAAGAGTTATCAGTATACCATGAGTCAGTATTTTCATCATATAAAAACCAACTCTTTGGAGAAATTTGTTCTAAATCCCCATAAGAAGACAAGCACATTATATTTCCTGGACTATTACCAGAAAGACTCGACATCGTATTAAAAATCCACCCACAACTTAAAGATGATGAAAATATTGTTTTTTCATCATATTTTACTGGTTTATCTTTAGAGTATAGTTGAGACAAACTATGATGTTTTTTAATTATCTCAAATTCTAAATTTGAAAAATAATACATAGTCTCAACTTCTCTAAGCTGGATGAAATCATTATAGTATGTTCCACCTCCATCCATAACTAAAACTGCAGATTCAGTAAACTCTGATCCATAAAATGCATTAGTTGCATGATATAAATGATGTTCATTATAAAAATGAAGATCATCATAAGTAATTCTGTAGTTATTCAACTGATCTTTAAAATAATCTATCATCACTACATCAGGATTGCAGTAATTAACATTTTTTCCATAAGAACAAAATATTAAATGGTCAATGTGATTAGTATATTTAAAAATAAATTTAAATACTTCTATACAATCCCCATATCTAAATTCTTCTTCCTTTAAACGTGATAATCTATCATTTTCCAGATAAAAAAGTATTTCCCCATCTTCAAGGAGACATATTGAAGCATGATGGGATAAATTAATTGCTAAAATATACATTTTTTTAATTTCTTTTTATCACCAATTTTTCTTTTTCCGGAAAATACAAATATTCTAATGCAGAGTTACATAGTAAGTCAATAGCGTCTTGTTGAGTATAAACTAAAACTTCCCCTGATAAATTAAATGACGTATTACATAACATTGGAATTTCAGTCCTCATATAAAAAGAATGAATTAAATTATAATAATGATAATTTTGATCCACTGTAACAGTTTGAATCCTACAAGTTTGATCAACGTGTATAATTCCAGGGATATATTTTTTCTTTTCCTCTAAAACGTCAATTGCATATGACATAAATGGAGATTCCTTTAATCCCTCAGTCTTAAACCAATCTTGAAAATAATCTAACAAAATAGTTGCAGCAACAGGATTATACGATTCCCTGCACTTTATACTATTAAGAATCTTTTTTGCTGAAGAATTTCTAGGATCAAATAAAAGAGATCTATTCCCTAATGCTCTAGGTCCAGATTCACTTTTCCCTTGAAAAAGTCCAACAACATTTTGATCTACAATTAAATCAATTATTTCAGAATAAGATATATCTGCAAATTGCAAAGATTTATAATTATAAATCCTATCATAATATGAATTATCAATATCTTTCATATTAAATTTTTTTGACTTTTGAACCAGGAGCTTTTGATGCACGATCTAATACGTCATTCCATCCAGGATTTTTGGAAATTAGTTTGTTTTGCCAATCTCCAACTTCACCTGGAGTTGCACATCCTTCCGACCAATCCCTCTGCCATTCAGGATTTTCCTTATACCATTGTTGAATATCATGAACACTCATTTCAACAATTCTTTTTTCACCAGTCTCTTTGTGAATAATTGGATAAATTGCCATAAAGTTACAATATCAAGATAATTTATTTAGACCCACTCAAGGGCTTCTGCAACTGATGGAAATTGTTCGGTAAATACCTTCTTACATTCCTCTGCAATCACCATATGTTCTTTTTGAGTTCCGTGAGCAGAACGAAGATTGATATAATGGATCCATGACCTGCAAGAGCCACTCATATAGATGCGTGTGGGCGTTGCCAAGGGCAGTACGAACCTTGCACACTCCTTTGCCACCCCGTGAGTAAGAAGTTCCTTGTAGAGGCGCATACCCTCCGCAAAATGCTCTTGAATTTTACTCTGAAGAGACAGTTTTTCATATTCACCAATATCATCAATACTATTCTGACGATTCTTTGTATCCTGACGACGAAGATCTGGAACAGGAATATACTCTCCTAACAAAGAACTATCTGCATACCGTTGTGAAAATTCCTGATATGTAAAGCTCCTATGTCGAAGTATTTGTGCTGCTATACCACGATTAGTTTCAATCTCAAGCGTCATAAAAGACTGTTCAAAAACAGACCAATGATTATGCTTAATACAATAAGCAAGCAACTTGGCATAGTTTTCGTTGTCTTGATTCGCTGGATTGCTAACTCTAGCAACATATGCCATTGTCTTTTCTGCATCGGGAGTAACACTGATGAGTTTTACTGTCATTTCTTTCCAAATCCTTTTGATGTTTGTGCTTCTAGTTCTTTTATTTGTTCTTTTACTGCACGAAGTTGTGCCCTCATTTCTTGAATTTTATCATCACTATAGAGATAATCTTGCTTGATCAATCTTTCAAGAAGTTTTACAAGTTTCTTTGCTCTTGACGTTTCAGACATCTAAATCAGAATCCTCAAATATTTCGTCGTAATCTAAAAGTGGTCTTTTTCTAACCTCTGGTTCTATGTGTTTATAAGCAGAGACATCAGAATAAACTTCTGCTTTAAGAGAATCAACCAACAGTTCAAGATTACGGACGATGAGTTTTAGTTTTTCTTTGTCCATAAGATACCATTCTCTTCCAAGATTTTAGCATAAAAAAAGGAGGGGATCAACCCTCCTTTACTTCAAGCAACTTGTGGTTGCTTTGCCATATTCAGTTGTGCATTATGGAGGAGTTGCTCCTTCTTTGCTTTTTTCTTGAGATATCGAACGAAGTAAGTATTCATTTGTGCCCCTCCTTTACAAACTTAACACCACGATAGGTTTCGTTGTATTGTTGGGGTTGCTGCATCATTTGTTGCTGATACTGAATACGCTTTTCAGTATCATACTCGATACCACGATATACGACTTTTGACATTAGGTTTCTCCTTAGTTTTTTAAGTTAAAGAGCGTTCCTTCAGTCGGCGTTTGCGTTCGCTATTTGCGAATAGCGAATGAACGATCCGTTCCGCGTCGGCTTACTTCCGTCTGATTTTTTCAGATGAACGATAAAGGTATTATACCTTATTGTAAGAATTTATATAAGTTTTATTGTAACATTTGTTACAATTTTTAAAAATCTTAAGGGACAAAAAAATACCCGGAAATTTTTTCCAGGTCTAGGGAAAATTACTTTCGTTTTTTCTTTTCGGGTGCTTTATAACCCCACGTCTTTGGATTATGTCTACCATATCCAAATTCAATACTCTTTAAATTTTCTCGAAATTTATCCCAATACATATCAAATAAACGAGTTCTTGTACCTCTAGTAAGATCAAAACAAATTTTATCTTCAACAATATACTTTATAATATAAGCATCATTTGGAGATTCTTTGGTACAAACATCAGAATATGAACCATTTTCAATCATGATGTCACAACCATATCGTGTCTTACAAGTTTGTTTTTCTGCAGGTGTCCAATGGTCCATAAGTTTTTTTATATTTTGTGCCTTTTCAATCACTTCACCACGTTTACTCATACTCAAGAACGCCCTCCCCATTTAATATCTGGATAAGCTTCTGAAACAAGTTCTTTCGTAATTTTATATTTGCTCTGAAGTTTTTTATCTTTTATTAAAATCAAAAGTTCTGCTTCTAATGGATGAAGTCCCTGTAGAAGATTAATAAACATAGTTTCTCTTTTTAAAGAACTCAAAGTAGAATTTCCACCTTGTACAAAATTATAGAATATTTTATATTCTTTTCTAATGGTAGTTCTTCCTTGATCATTTGCACCAAGAGAAGCTGATTTCATTTCATCCATTTTTGAAACTGCATCATTAATCTTATCGCTAACAGTTCCACTAAAAGAATTTTGCTCCCCAACACTTGCATAAGGAACAGGACCTTCTGGAAGTAAAGTAATTACACTTTCATCAAAGTTCCAAATAAAAAGTGATTTTAAAGAAGGATCTTCGTATTGCTTTAAAATTTCAATTTTTTTGAGATTTGTTTTTTGCTTAGAAACAAAATTTAAAATCTCAAAAATAAATGGATTGCTAGGCAATTCTTTAATTGTTTGTCTTGAAGATGTAGTTTTACTCTTCGTTTTCGTTATCGTCGTCATAATCGTAATCAGTGTTATCAAATCTAAAGGCTATAACTTCATCAGGAATTAAATTACCTTGTTGATCAAACATTTCTGGATGAGGTCTTGGTATTTCCCGATAATTCATCATGTATTCTCTGGCAACCCAACCACCTATTATTCCTACTATAAGAAACAATACGGTTAAAAAAGAACCAAATACTAGACTAACTGCTAACATTTCTTTTACCTTGGGAAACTACTTTTTTCTTCCTGGATACAAAGGAAAATTCAAAATAGATGGTTGTTTCCCTATTAAGAAAGCAGACCATCTTTTCAAAGATGATATGAAAGGGTTTGGTGTGCTTTCGTTTTCCTCCATTAAGAATAAGTTCAACACCACGATTCCTGTGGTTAGTATTATTTATAGATGTCACGTAATGATCTGCTTGTCTTTAAGAAAATTAATAGTATCTACACATCCGCCAATTTTTTGTTCATCACAAATAACTTGAGGAAATGTAGAGTTTTCACCAAATTCGGAGTAAAATTCTTCCTTAAAAAAGTTTTCACCAAGAGTATACTCAACATATGTCATATTTGTCAAGTCAAGAACTTTTTTTACTTTATCACAATAAGGACATCCTGGTTTTGAATAAATTGTAAATCGCATGTGTTTTAAAATCCTAAATGTTTTTTACGTACAAAATCTAAATTATAAAATGTATAAGATAAAGGTAATTGATCATTATTAAATGGGTACTGGTATGGATTAGTATTAACCCAATCAATACCAGTATGCCATCGAGGTCCCCATTTATAGTAAATATACCACATTTCATTTAAAATGCGACTATGGTGCAACTTACTTTCTAAGGAACGATCAACTCTCCAAGTTTGTGATCCGGTTGTTTCATAATCTTTTTCACCATGATAATATGGATAATCAACATTAACTCGTTTAATATTAGATAACATTGTTCTAATATAATAGTCAACATCTTCAACATAAGCAGGATAACAATTTTCATCAAATAATCCACATTCTTGAACAACCCAATCCTTTAATAGAAAAATGTCCCAAGCTCCTTTGTTACCATGGACCATACCAACATCTAAGTCCTTTGCCTTAGAAAGCATATTTTCTAAAAATCCTGGAGTAAATGCAACATCATGATTAGAAATAATCCAATATGGTGCATTCATACCACACTTAATAGACATATTCCAAGATCCAGCAACACCAATATTTGCTGGGAGATGGCAAACTTTAATTTCTTTAATAAATTGGTAAGTTTCTTTTGCCAGATTATCCAAATCTTCAGTTAATTCTCCCCTTCCGTTATTATCAAATATAAAAACTTGATCCACAGGATAATCGATACTATCAATTAACCTTTTAATCCATTCAAAACCATTAACAATAGGAATACTAATAATAGGAATTGGAGGTTTTACTGGATTTTTTTCTTTTTTTAATCCCCAAAAATATAAATCATGAGACTCATTATTTACTTCAAATGAAAAGTGATCAAAATAGTCTTCAAAAGCAATATGTTGACGAAAATCATTTTCATTTAAATTTCTATAATAATCCCAACCAATATCAATAGTTAATGGGGAATCACTAGGACTTGTTCTTGAAGTTCCATGTTCCATTCTACCATCACTAGCGCAGGTAAAAAATACCAACCCACCAGGACGGCAAAGTCTAATCATGTTTGTAAAAGTTTCAACCCAATATGGATTATGTTCAAAACATTCAAGAGAACAAACTACATCATAAGTATTATCTGGAGCATCATATTTTTGTCCTTGACAAACTATGTCAACTCCATCCCCTGGTCCAACATCAATACCAATATAAGAACAATCTTCAAAAAAATCTCTTACTGTTCCATTAACATTTAGACTACCAACTTCTAAAACAGATTGTTCTTTAAAATAATTAGATGCTTTTCTTTTAAGATTTTCTACAAATCTCTTTTGTTCATTATGTGCCATAAATTTTACTCAACATTAATATTCATTTTTTTTAAGTTTTCATCAAGTCTTTCTTTATGCACCTCATGTATCTCATAATTATTTTTAATATCTAATAGTAAAGATTTTGCTTCATCAACTTTACCCCACCACCAAGCACCAACAGCCTTTTCAAATAACAGTCCATATTTTCCAGGGTATTCAACATCAGTTCTAAGTGGTTCCAAATTAAAATCACAATAATTAAGAGCTCTGTCAGCGTGAATATAACAGTCTTGCCACCATTGTCTTTTTTCAGCAAATCTACTTAATAAGAAGTAAGCTTCTGGTCTATTAGGCAGTAAACATAAAGCTTGCTCAAGTAAAGATTTTGAACTTCCATCACGAGTACCTTGTTTAGTATAGCAATATGATGCTCTTATTAAAGACTCATATGCCAAGGTATTATCAGTTGCTCTTTCTGCACATCTTAAGAAATAAGATACTGCTGGAGCAGTATGACTTTCATTTTCATACCATACTCCAAGATTAAAGTTATGTTCTGGATTTTCAGTGTCTAAAGAATACTTATTTAAAAGATCACTTAATTGTTGGTTTTTAGTTCTTTTCATATCTAAAATACCTGGAATAAGGTATTGTTCCACATTTGGTAAACTAAAAATTATCGAAGGAAGATCAGTAATAGGATACGGTTTTAATACAATATTAACATTACCAGATGGAGAAGTTAAATTATTTTCAAAATTATACTTTTCCATATATTCCCACAATTCATTTTGAGAATAATCTTTACCCAAGAAAGAATTTAAATCCTCATCATAATGGCAGAAGGACTTAAATTTATTAATCCTGTTATTGTTATCACCCATCCAACTAAAATGCCATCCTAAATCTTGGCAAATTTCTCCATTATGAGTTACATATCTAATTTCATATCCTCGTTTCATGTATTCTGCTCTAATTTCAGTTGGAGTATTAGTTTCCAAATGTTTTTTAAAGCACATAAACATAGATTTATTCCAAGGAGAAAAAGATCCGTCTAATTTATATGCTCGGAAATCAGCTCTACCTTCAAGATGAACAAGAGGAACCTTGAATATATAATCCCTATTATTCTTTGCAGATCCATGTATAAATGGGATATTGTTGGGATTAATGATTTCATCACAATCGCTAATTATAAAGAATGTATCATCATCAAATTCGGATAAAATACTGCAGAGATAATCTCTCTGAATTCTTTCTCTACTTCCTATTTTCTGATCTGGATTAAAGTGCAAATCATAATCTGAAGGATGTCCAGGATTAGAAAGGTCTGCTTCAATAACTTTTATTTTATTTCTCGGTAATCCAAGATCATCAATAACTTTATTGCAACTATATTCTTTAGGAATTCCACTATGAGTATAGTTACCATCAATAATTACAAATAAATCTACATAATCTCTAAGAAGTTTTACTCGCAGTTCGAGCAATTCTTTCTCATTAAAATATGTAAAACAATCAACAACTTTCGGGCGAGTAGATTCTGTTATATTCATAGATTTTTTTTCAACAAAAAACTTAGGGGGTTCATTACTTTTTGATTTCCACCAGTCAGTAACTTTTTGATGTGAGATGTAATGATTTTTCTTTTGTCCATCATTTACGTCATCATCTTTACCAACAAAGGTAGATTGATATTTAACTTCCTCAACAAATAATGGTATCGTATAGGATTTACCAAGACTTGCAAAAAGAATATTTTCAATCAAAGGCATGGTAGTTTGATTTGGAATTTCCAAACAATATCCATCATCACGAATATAAGTGTCTATTAATTTTTTTGCATAATTTCTAGTGATAAGATATGCAGTTGCTCCCCAATCATCCCAATACCTTTCTCTAAGTTCATAAGTATCATAATCTTCGCGTATTGCAAATAATTGAATACAATCTGCATCTTTGGGAATGTTATTTAAAAATTCTTTCCAAGTAAAATTCCAGTATTGTACGGTAATTAAACTTAAATCATCTTCACAAAAGAATCCGTAATCCTCATTCGTAGTTTCATACCAAGTTTTTATTGCTTTCAAATGAGATACTACACAACCCTTTGTTCCCTCATTCAAACTGTCTACATACTTTCCATACACTACGTCATTAGATTCCGAAAATCTTTTAGAAATAATTGGTTTTGGAATTATACCATACACTTCAAATTCCGATTCTAAATTATCTCTTCTTTCTTGACTTTCTTCAAGAGAAATATAATAGACTGAAGTCAAATCATTTAATTTATCACTCATAATCTTTTCGGCAAAATAGTTTTGTTCATCTATTTTTTGAATATTCCATTTTGTTTTTGGTTGTACATAATAATTAATTATTTCTGCACACATGTTTTTATTATTTTTAATGTGTGTTTGAGAAATCCAATATTCCGTTTGCCATTTTTCTTCACCTTCAGGGAAGGAATCCAATTGTTTTTTTATTCCAGATTCAACAAAACCTTTAAAATTTTCAAATCTCTTTTTATCCGGATGTGGTATATGAATTACATTATAATCATAGTTTAACTTTTTATGCTCAAGACCATACAGTTCTAATCTAGTGCAAATTTCATCATCTTCAAATGCATAATACTTTGTAAGATTCTCATTATACCCACCAATAGAAAGTAAATTTTCTTTAGATACAAGAAGTAATCCAGTTAGATATTTAAAAAATTGGCAATACGAATTAAAATAGGTACTCCATTCATCAAGTGTTAAACAAGTCAAATCAACCATCGAATTTCCAGTTTCTTTATCAATAAATTCTGGACTCTTAAAATTGTGTTTTCCAGAGACAAAGCTACTTTTATCAACCGTATACTTTGAAAAAAAGTTTTCATACGGATTAAGTATATAATCAGTATCCACTTTTAAAATATAATCACCCTTTGCTAAACTAATAGCTAAATTTAAGGGTTGTGGCTGATTAAAATATTTTTGATCAGGGACACTAATAATTTTAATTCTTGGATCTAACTTTGTTAGATGATTAATTGGTTCATCAGAACTCCAATCAACTATAATAATTTCTTTTATACAATCAAAAAGTAACCAAGAACTAAGAGAAACTTTTAATGCATTTAACCGATTTTTACACGCACAAACTAAAGATATGTTCATATACTTCAAGTAATAAATTTACCTATCATACTTTATATAGTTACCCAATCTGGGCAGTATAAATCCTTGGTATCCCAGTTTTTCAAATCACCAGAAAACCATTTTTTTGGTGCCACAACTTTTTTACTATCTGATAACCATGCACCCCACCAACTATAAGAACTGTTAGCAATAATATGATAATTACACATACTCATCAAACACAAATCAATTAAAGTATTGTTAGATTTAGAAATTTTAAACCTATCATTCTTAAAGAAAAATTGTTTTTCACACCATTCTGGATCATCAGAAAAAACTATTACAGGAATATCTTCAGAAAAAATTTCTAAGGCAGATTGGTAATAATTTAAATCAAGTAAATGAAAATTTAAATCTGTTACATAATCAGTTCTACGTATATGTAATGAAATTATTTCCGAATCACCAAACATTCCATTAATATAAGTTTCGCACATTTTATTGGTAAACTTACTAAAAGAAAAATCATCTCTTATTTCACTTTCAATATGTTTAAAATATTTTTCGGTTTGAAAGTATCCAAATAGATTAATATCATCGGGACAATTATAAAATAATTCTTCATCAAAAGCAAAAGAAGATTCATCTTTTGTTTTATAATTTGTCATTCCAATTTTATTGTTTATAATATTTGGAAAATTGTATAAATTTACATCAGATGCTTGTACCCTTTCATCATTTGTCCCAAATATACCACACAAAGGAATGCAAAATTCATAATTATTTTGTGATGCAATTCCTTTTAATCCAGCATACTGGAACATTTGATTTCCTAATCTACCTTTGTTTCCAAGTTTATTAAAAGAAATCATTCTTCAAAGATATAATGCTTTACAAATTTTTGAGGCACACGCAGTAAATATGCAGCATTATCCTGGAATCCAAAGGTCATTAAATAATCATCTCCATATTCACACATACCAACAGCAAATTCAATATTTGCATTTAAGAAAGAAAACTGACGTGAAACTTTAACTATATTCCAATCATTATCCCAAACAACAAACCTATGCCTATAAACACCATCCTTCCTTCCTGCATCACTTCTTGTTAGGTAAGTTTCATGATTAAGACAGAATCTATGATTTTCATTATAAGGAATAATTTGAGAACCTCCACGAAGATCGATACATCCAAGATCTTTCCATTGAGTTAAAACAACTTGATCTGTGGTATTTTCTTCTAAATTATAACGAACTACTTCAGTACCATTAGTCCATTTGACAAAATGGAATGGCATATCAATAATTGGCATCCAATTTTTTTCACAATAAGATCCTTCATCACCTTTATGTCCAGGTGTAGGAATTCGATATTGATTTATTTCTTTTACTGCACCATCTTCAGAAATTTCAATCTCAGAAAGTTCCATTCTTCCTGTTCCAATTTTATCTAAATCTCTACGTACACCACAAACATAAAGTTTTCCATTCCATCTAACAATTCTACAATCCTCAAGACCTACAAATTCCCAAAGCTCTTTATCTGGAAATTTAGAAGTATCAATTCTTTCATACCACTTTAATTGCATATTATCATCTATTTCACCCATAACATTATTTGTTCTCAATCTAACATCATTTTCAGGGTGAATATAAACTAATGGTCCCCAATGATGTTCAAATTTTCTTTTTTCAGAATGATATAATGTATAATTAATATTTCTAAGATTTACTAAAATCCTTCCATTATCATTATAAATGGAAGGATTTGTAATTGCAGGTCCTTTTAAATATTGTGACGGAAAAAGTAATGGATGAATGCTTCCACCGTTTTCTAACGCAAGTTTTACAAAATTCATATTAATAAATTTTAATCTCTTTATATATGGAGTTAGTTTCTTCGTTGATTTTTCTTTTAATTTCTGCCCTTTGGTCGTTTAGTTTATAAACACTTCGAGCAAGTTCAATAAATTCATTATCAAATCTTTGTTCCTTTTCAAGAACTCTTAATCTGTCTTCAATCTTCCAAAGATTTTGATTCACTTTTTGTAACTGATTCGCATATTCTTCAATATAAGATGTTATAGTACCTTTAATTTGTTTAAGTTCTCCAAGTTCTTTTTCTACGTACTCATTATAACCCAAAAGAGATTTAATTTCAAGTATAGTAATCTTATCCAATAGTTCTCCAACCGATATAGGAACTACTACCTTCATAGGGGATTATTCAAATCAAAGTTGTTCTTAATAAATTCAATCAGATCTTTATTTTTAGAGGCAACTCCAAGACCAAAAGTATGAGTAAAGGTTACTTTTGGAAGATCCAGTTCATCAAAGAATTTTTTCACACCATATTGATTTCCATTCAGTTCTTCAATACAGGTATCGTGGAACAGTATCACACCGTTTTCTTTTACGAATGGACTCCAAGTTTCATAATCATGCTTCACACTTTCATATGCGTGATCTCCATCAATATGAAGAATATCAATTTGTTTATCCCAAGTCTTTGCAACCTCATCAAAAAGTCCTTTGATGAAAGTCACATTGTCCTTCATAATCAGTTTCTCTTGCTTGTTAAGAACATACTCATAAGATCCGTGATTACCACCAGTAAATTGATCTCCTTCAAAAGTATCAACCCCATAAACGTGACCGATACGAGGCATCGCAAAACAGAAAGTTGAGAATCCCCAATCAACTCCAAGATCAACAGTTACTTCTGGTTTGACTTGCGTTACTAACCATTCTGCAAATTTACGATGCCCTTTCCAACAAGAAGGAACATCTTCAAGATTAGTCAAGAATAATCTATCAATTGCTTGAAGTCTTTCTGGTGATGAAAGCATATCTGGATTGAAACCAGTTGCAAAGATTGTAAGATTAGGATTATTCAATCTCTTGGAAAGTTCAAACAGATATCCAAATGCTTGAGATAAATGGAAACCTCCCATATTCATTCCTTCACTAACTGCGTGGAAGGCATAATTCATTCCTCGTTGCACATTACCCATACTCAATAGAATTTGACTGAGACGAATGAAGGCAATAATTCTAAAACTATCAAAGTATGGTTTAGATACATCTAAGAACTCTTGTCCATACTCAAGTGCTTTTTCAAAATTCTTGACATTATAATAATGATTGAAAATAAACCAAATCCAATACCAGTTAGTTGGATCTTTCTCATGCTCTCGTTCACAAATATTAAAGTAGAATAATTCCTTATCTACAGTCTTATTAATCTTCTTTGTAATTTTAATCGTTGTATCTACACCAACGTCATTAGGATATTCTTCTGTTGGAATAAAGTTTGGAACTTCATGAACTGCATTTACCCAAGTATAATTCTTAGTTCTATGAAAACGAGCATGAACCTCATTAGATTGAACAGGTTCATCAGTTCCATTATCATCAAATCTTAAATGTCTGAATGTGGTGAATTCATCAGAAATTACACCAAAACCGTCTGGATGAAACTCATCAACATCTTCATTAAAATCAAGAGCAAATGCCCAATCAGTTTCTACATAAGACAGTGCTCGATTTCTTGCAACCGAAAAATCAAACTCCTCACGAGTTTGTGGATGCTCATAAACTTTAATACCAGAATCCTTCAGTAGTTGAACTGTATCATCTGTACTTCCAGTATCAACTACAACGACATCATCAAACTTCTCTGCATTCTTGAGAAACTTTTCAATATTCTTTTCTTCGTTTTTTGCAATTGCATATAGTGTAACTTTCATTTCATTCTCCTGATTTGACTTTTTTCTATGATACCAAATTTTTGCAAGTGGAAAATCATCTCTTCCAATTAATAATACCGATTTACCTTTAAAATATTCATTTACTGCTTTTACTACGCCACCCCAACAAACAGGTTCATAATCATCTCCAGAAATAATTCCACCAGGTTTTACCTTTGGAAACCAATTTTGAATATCCTTTAAGACATTTTCATAATCGTGTGCCGCATCAATATGCAAAAAGTCAATACTCTCATCCTCAAACTGAGAGGCAGCATCTAAACTTGTTGCTTGAATTGGAATAACATAATCATCAATTTCACAAGATTTAATATTATTCCAATACTGCTCAAATAGAGTAGTGTTCTTAGAGTTTAAATCATCAATAATATCAGAGTGTTCTATACTACCTTCCCAAGTATCAATTGAATAAAATTCAATATTCTTATCTGAATTTTTAATCAACTCTCCCATACAACAAGTGGATCTTCCCATCCAAGCACCAACCTCAACAAATACAGATTTGTTGGGGCAACACTTTACTGCTCTCTCAAACAAAGATGGGTATCCAAAAAACCCCTGAATATCTTTCCAGTTCATAGATTTAATTTATTTTTATTTCCTAAAATGTGTCTCTGTAGGACCCCATCCATTATTCAGATTTACATAAGTTTGGTAGAAGTCATAAGCACCCCTTGCAAAGTTCAAACTTGAAATAGACAAAGCAATAAGAACAATTTTTTGAATGGTAGAAATTTGTTTTTGAATTTCACTATCTTTTTTAATTCTATCTATGATGCTCTTTTGGTGAAGTTTTGGTAGTTCTATGTCACTTTCTTCCTTCTCAGTATAAGTCCAAGTGCTTGTTTCAAAATCATACTCTGCAAGATTAGTATGCTCAAAGTTCCTAAGAACAGGAGCACAGATATATGGAATACTCTTGTCAATATGAGAAATACTTAAGTCAATCAAAATTGGAACTTCAGTTTCTGTGACACAAACAATATGAGTTTGCATCATTTTTTCTGAATTATAATTATTTTGATTAAAACCAGGATATCCCA
>JACCDU010270382.1_pt1 | contig 41898 bp, 52 predicted proteins | sample 7446081 | NCBI WGS metagenome assembly JACCDU01 (sample SAMN15323447, study PRJNA562643) | freshwater metagenome | isolation source: river surface water | place: USA:Blue River Watershed | collected 2017-08-17
AGATCCCACTCCATATTGTTTATACGACTTTTGGGATCATCAAATTTACGATCATGGTCTTCTAACATCTTTTGGAACATGTCCAAATAATCTTCGTTAGGAGTTTCTCCGTTTTCTTCCATACGTTTGATATAGCCTTCTTTTTGAAAGGTCATTCGTTGAGGGCTTTTTGAAGGTTTATTCATTCTGACATTATACAACAACATTTTTCCTATGTCAAACAGTTTAGGTTAAATATGTGTTATGCTATCATCTTCTAAAAACTCATTAATAACTTACCAAGTTATTGCACACATTATTTTTATCTACGCTCTTTTTGTAGGAAATTGGGCAAATTGGCTTGCAGCTTTTGCAGTTTATTTGCTATTGGCAACAGTAGGCGGAACAATTACCTATCATAGATTGCTTAGTCATAAATCCTTTCAGTCACCAAAATGGTTTGAATACTTTGGAACTATCTGCGCTTCACTTGGAGGAAACGGTTCAAGCATAGGGTGGGTCGCAGTTCACAGAGAGCATCATAGATATACTGACATGCCGAATGATCCTCACAGTCCACACCATGATAGTATTTTAAGAATTCAGTTTGGTAGTATGTTAGATCAACCTAAGATAAAGTATGTACCCGACTTACTAAGATCTAAGTTCCATCAATGGATGCATAAAAATTACTGGTTAGTAAACATTGTTTATGTTTTAGCAGTATTTGGTCTCTTTGGAGTTGAAGGTGTAATCTTTGGATACTTTGTACCAACCTTGGCAGTATGGCATGCAGGCAGTTCTATTAATACTGTTAATCATCTGTTAGGTTATAGAAACTACGAAACCAAAGAAAAGAGTACAAATAATTTTGTTACAGGGTTGTTAGTGTCAGGTGAGGGATGGCATAATAATCATCATGCTTTTCCAGCTCAAGCTAAGTTTGGACACAAGTGGTGGGAGTTTGATTTAGGATGGTGGATTATTAAATTAGTTCAGAAATAAAAAAACGGCCTTAAAGGCCGTTTTTATTATACTGCTCCAACTGATTTTGATACAGCTATACCGCTATCGTTCATGTGTCCATTCATCCACTGATTTTCAAGTGTTTGAATTTCGTTAGCCCAGCGGGTTCTAAAAGCAGTATTGCTTTCTTTGCAGTCCCAAACATATACAACTCTTCGCTGTGTAGGACTTACTACTTCTTCTCTGACATCTAAAAGACCGTTTTCCATAGCCCATGCTCTCATCTCTTGAACGATTGGTACAAGGGCCTCGGGCGGATTTTGAGGTGCTACTACGTCTTCTGCATGATTAATAGTGTAAGTTACTTTCCACATACTATGTTCTCCATTATAATGTATTTATATTATCTTTCCAGGGATCGGGTCTAAATTCTTTTTTTAGGTGCCCGTGTCTAATTACCACTGTTTTTTTGTTCTGTTCCCCAAGAATCATACGCTGGTAATCAAATAACGCATATTTAGATTTAGCACCAGGACGAATTACTTCGAGATCTACAAACTCGTATTTGTTTTTAAACGAATAACTGGATTCTGCAAGCATGTCAAATCTATGGTTATTATGATCTCTAACTCCATAGAAAACCTCAAATAGTCCGCGATTTTCAGCTTCCGTAAATAAAAACTCTATGCCCACAGAGCAGGTTTTGATAGTTTCTCTTACAAGATTTCTATCCGATACGTGCTTCATAAATGCATAATCGATAGTCCATATAGGTAGTTTATCGGACCAAGTTGTTTTAACTATTCCGTTAATTATATCATTATCATCAACAACAATAACAGATCCTTTGAGTTGATTAACTGATACAAAATTTTCTATAAACCTATCAACTATTGCGGTAATATTTATACCGTGCATTTTTGAATTTGAACGGATAATTTCCTCAACTTGAGAAAGGTATTTTTCTTCGTAGTAGATTGCTTTCATTTTATTTTTTTAAACATATATTGAAAAATAGAACGCATGCCAACTTTTTCTGCAGACTTTAATCGAACATGATTGTTCTTGTGTATGTGACTTGATATTGCAGAGCATCCAAGTTCTCGAGCTTTATTTTCAAAATGCTCGTGTAATATTGTATAGATACCACGTCCTCTGCATTCTGGATCAACTGCACTGAGTGTGATGTATAATACATTTTCGCTGCCTGTTAGTCCACCTCGACTGTAAACAATGTGTCCTAATATTTTATCTCCCTGAACTGCATACACTGCGCTGTCATTATCCGTCCAAGTTGTTAATGGAAATGCAAACTTGTTATCGATAAGTTCAGCCATGTGTCTTAGGAAAAAAGTAAAAATTGGGCTCATACCAATTTTGTCGGTGTGAAGGATATCTATACTGTTACCCAGTTTATCTGTTGTAGTTGCTAAATGTGTAGTAGACATAGCTTGTTATATAAAAAAAGGCTCCTAAGAGCCTTTACGTTAGTTCAGTTTGATTCCTGAACTAAGTTTCCTCCAATAGTCAGTATGGAAGTTAAAGAACTTTGTTAGTCCGTCATAGGGTACTGTTTGTGGATCACAGTAGTCTACTGCATATGCTGCTCGAACGGCTGAAGTCTGCGCTGCTCTGGCAAAGATAGCATGAAACTCTTTATGACGAGCATCATCACTCTTAACGGGTAACAACAGATGATGACCTACATTCATGTCGGCAAAGCTACGATCAAACCCTTGATTGACCAATGGTTGATATCCGTTGACAACTTTATTACCGGTGATGCCTAATACACTGACCTTACGGTCCGATCTAACGTTGTCTCTGCTCCATTGTTCAGCTTCACTGATAAAGCCAATATGGAAATCAGTTTGTCCGCTAACCATAGAAAGCATACTGTCATTAGTGCTCTTGAATGGCACAATGTTCATGTTAGGATATTTCTTTTGTAACTGCAATGCTGCCAAATGTGTTGTAACTCCGAGACCTGAAATACCAACACTGACCTTAGCGTCTGAGGCAACATCTTTCCATGCAGTGAATTTAGACGATGTAACTGCCATCGGTGCCATACAGTGAACATACTGCTCACGCAACTGTGTTAAATCATAACTTTCATTAGGATAAACTACAGGGCGAACAAAGAAAGCTGTGCTATGTGCTAATACAGTATTAGGTGTATTCAACACATGATTAACAGCAATGGCGCCGCCTGCGCCTGGTTTAGTATCAAACAAAAAGTTATATTTGTCTTGAATCTTATTTGCTTCATTAGCAAGTGTTCTATGGTAGTTAGCAACAGAGTCGCCCGGCCCCCACGCATAGACAATAGTAATATTTTCTTTAGCAATAGCCGAAATTGCAAATGTAGCCATCAAGGCTGCAATAATTTTTTTCATAGTTTCCTCAGTTTTCTGTCCAGTTAATTTTAAAATTTTTTAAGTGATGTTTAAAGAAATCCTGTACCCCAGGATCGTTAATATATAGCATTTTGTAGTCTTTAGTCAACCCCACTCTGGCCACAGGCCTACGATCAAGTTCAACTTTGTCTACGTTCTGCTGATGAGCAATGGTCCACATTGATTCAAGTTTAATCTTAAAGTTCTTGTACCAATCATTCTTATCAAAATCCCATATATACTGCCTGGCAGCATTTTTATAAGATGCCAAAGTATAGTTTATCTTCTGTCCATTATTATTATTAACCATGGACCAAAGTTGGTATTCTGGATCACTGTACCAATTGACTACAGTGTTGATAGCTGTTTTCCATTCTACTCGATCGTTGTAATATAACGCACCCCGTACAGCACAGTTGAGATATTTAACATTAAAGATCAACCACCAGAAAAAATCATGTAGACTATGCACAGGCACATTAGAAGTTTTGATGTTGTGTGCATATTTTTCGTAGAGCAATCTACCAAATGTAGTATCTCCTTCGATGCTCAAATGTTTGATTATTAACTCTTTGTAGGCACTAAAGTGTACATCGGGATCGCTAATTTTATATTTTAAATTGCGTAAGTTAACACGAACCGACCTATCCATATCTTGGATATAGTAATCATAGTGATTATAAAGTGTCAGTCCAAACACTGTGCCAAATATGCAATCACCTTCGTCTGCTGTAATAGGGGTAAGTCCCTGTTCAATTAAGTCATCGTACTTGTTGCTATTAGAATCAAGAATTTTAAATTTTTCAAAAATATACTTTTTCCAAAACGTAGGATTTTCTATAATTGATTCGGTACTGGCGCAGACTGTGATCTCTTTAAGTTCTTCAGCAGTTAAATTTTTCAGCAATGCTGTCATTATAACAGTGCTGTCAATTCCGCCCGAATACATGACTGCAAACTTTTTTCCTTGCTGTATCTGTTGTTTGATAGATAGTGCTTTAGTATCTGTTATCTCACTAAAGGATTTGTTAAATGCCGGATTGTATGCAGGCATTTCAAACCCTGGAATTAGTTCTTGTTTCCAAGGCAAACTCCATTCACCGTGACGTGTGACAAACCTACAAGGGTTTAATCTTTTAGCTACATTGATATAGAACTTGCCGCCTTCGTCACATTCTTGATATATGTTATTCCATACATCATTGTAGTATGAGTTAAAACTAATACTGGAAAAGTAAAGTGTGTCGTTGAGATTGATCATGTTATACAATAAAAGTTGATACAGTTTCTGGTTTATAAGTTGCTACATCGGCAAGTTCTTCGGGAACAGGCCTATTCCAGATTTTATAAAATCCGTGCAACATGTATTGCTGTTCGTGATAATGACACTTCCATATATCTAATATTTGTTGTTCAGCATCTTCAATAGAATCGGCCATATAAAGAGCATGACGTATTTCAAAGAATACACCGTTGTCAGTTGCAGACCTATCAACTTTAGATTTTAATCCTGCAAGCCAGTCTGATCTTGTGTAGTTTTGAACAAACGTTTTGTTGTTAAAAGGATTAAACAGTGCCTCAGTCATGTTAATTACATAGACAAGATTGTGTACATAACTTGCCCATTCTTGTAGTCTGGTCAGCATGGCTTGTCGATCTTCTGACTTGTAGTCTTCGGGTATATCAGCAAATGTAATCTTAGTATAGTCAAACAAAAATTTTAATTGCGGATTTTGTCGAGCCACTGAAATAAGACTTGGTCCGATACGTTGACGTGTCTTATTAAAGATAGTGTATCTGATGCAGTTATCGTTGGTTAATTCGAAATCAGTTGGCGGAAGAATGTAAGCTACAGTTGGAAGTTTAGAACTGATAATTTCAGCAGTTTCCATTGTCATCCAAAAGTCGTAATCGTCTATTAGAATAAATCTATCAATGCCCGGAGCAAAGATGCCGCTACGTCTTCTATTGCCTCTCGAGTCTTTATAAAAATGTTCGTAACCTATTTTTTTATTTGTCATAATGGTTCAGTGTAAATAGTGCATTAATGTAGAGGTATTTATGAAGTACGGGTTTGACCAGAGAAAATTCTATTTCGAATTTAAATCGTGCGACCGTGTTCCCGGTAACATGAAAGAAGAAAATGATCGACGTGCAGTCGAATTGGCTCAGTCTGGTTCTAAATTGATGCTCAGTTTGAGTTCTGGTTTAGACAGCCAAAGTGTGCTACACAGTTTTCACTCGCAGGGAATTCCAATTGACACATACTTCATGTACCTACCAGGTTACAATGATTTTGAATATGAAAATTTAAAATTAGTTGATCAAAAATATCAAATTAAAACTAACATTGTAGACATCGACATAGATGCAATTCGTGCAGACCTCGAAGAAGAAAGTGAACGTACTGGCATTCATAAGTATAGTCTACTTTGGAAAAAGTTTCTGACATTGTTGCCTGCTGATCATGATCTAATACAAATGGCGCATGATCCGTTTATACATATCAATGCTCGCAGTCAATTTTTTTATTTTATAAGCTACAACTCGCCCGAGGTAGTTAGGCAACGAGCATTTGAATTAGCTAATAGGCCTGGCCGTGTAATCTTCTACGGAGATACTCCAGAGTTCCTGTTGAGCATTATCGATGATGATATTTTTAAAGCAGCATTACACTCTCATGTTTACTTTGATGGTAATGGTCTACAAAAGACAGGTGTTAAGTTACAAACAGTTGATCGTTGGGATTATTATATTAAGCCATTAATCTACGGAAAATACTGGAAAGACCAACTGTTATATTTTCCCAAGTATGTAGGATTTGAAAATCTATCCTGGCTTTCTTCTCCAGCATTAGAATATAGAAAGCACGGAATACGCATTCCCTATTTTGAATTAGTGGAGCATCTAAAATCTGGTGCAGGTAAAACTAAGCGTTTTTACGAAAACGTTAGCAGCTAAGAAATTTTCTAAAGTGCTGTTTAGAATCTTCAAGATTTGATTGATTGAATTCAGTTAACAGTTCTGCTTGTTCTTTATCTTGCGACCAAGCCTGTTCCCACACTGTTTCGTTAAGAGCATAGTTTTGCTCGCTGGCTGTTGTATCTTTGTATTTGTATACTAAGACTTTAGATTTGTTTTCTCTGTCTCTAATGGCCACAGTGATAAACAATGCACCGGGTTGCCACTCTATCATTGATCCCGGATAAACTGCTAACCAAGCTGCGCCGTAACCTTGGCCGCCTGGAACTAACTGTAAACTTCCATTTGAATAAAAGGTCCACTCTACAGTGTCGATGTCAGTAAGACCAATTTGATCGTAAACGCCGGAATGAACAGCATCAATGTGGTCAACATCTAAGAATAAATCCATAATGTTTTCTGGTTGTGCATATACAGTATCGATACGTTTTTCCACTAACTGCATAGATTTAAAATCTACAAAATTTAGTTCTTTACAGTCAACTGGCACAGCAAACACTAAATTGTTCCATACATGAACAGGTATCTTGTCTAATGCCTTTTCATTCTTACAGTAGTATTCTGTTCTTCCGGACTTCACCGGATCTCCGTTAATAGCAAAACTCCAACTGTGATATGGACATACACGTATGCCAGTGCCTGCTTTTTTAGAAATTAAACTTTTTTGATGAGGGCAGACATTGGAAATAATACTAAATTGATCGTTCTCTCGAACCAGTACCCACTTATTGTCAAGTTGCTCAAGCGGTGTATATGTATTATTTGCAAAATCGTTAACGTGTCCTAAAAACATATTATTCTAAAAGTCCTATCATTTCTTCGTGAGTTCCTATGAAGGATAACTCGCTGCTGCCATATTTACGTTTGATCTTGTTTTGATATTCTCGCAATAGGTACCATACAGCATCAGGTGCTCCTATCTTAGGTCTGGGCAAGCAGTTCATGATCTTAAATTTATTTTCTTCTGAATTTAATGTCATGTCTCTTGCTTTTACATAGGCAAGAACTATCTCCGGGTTCCAACTTAAAAAATTGTACGAGTGATATCCTGGATCATTCATGTCAACATAAAAGTCGTCCTCGTGCAGTAACCATCCAGACTTTAAACTGCCGTCGGGTAGATAAAACCCCTTATCTTTAACAATGTCTATAAGATAATCAAGTGTATGGTCTGGAAAGTATTCTGGAAACGCCTGGCCGTTAATAATTACCCCGTCTTTCTTTTTGGCATATTCTGCCAGTGCAATATTTTGAGCAGGGTATAACTTTCTACCTTTTATTCGATCTATATAAGGCTTTATTTCTGCAAACAGTTCCAATGTGGTTGTCTTTTTTACCACAGGCTCTAAGTTATTTTCCTTGCACCATCTATAAGCCCACCAGCTGTCAGTATAGGTTAAGGGAAAGCCTAAACCCCATACTTCGTGTATTAATGGAGTAAATTTTATTTTGTGTTTGTGCAATGTACGTGCAACAGTTTCGCTATCGCAGCCACCACTCATAGGCACAAAGATTTTCTTACCTTTGTTTATTTCGTAAAGTTCTTCTGCAACTTGATCGCAGGCCTTGTCGAAAGTTAACTGACTGGTGGCCTTTTTTGTAAATTCTACTTTAAAGTTTGCTTTGGGATTTTCGCGTGTTGCACTACCATCGAAATGATATTTAATCCACCGGTCTTTGCCGATTCCGTTTATTTTTGACTCCATTGTATTCTTTCGTTCTTTGCCAACTTAATAAAAATTAGAAAATTAATTACATACTTACCTGGGTCAAATTGCCACCACTCTCGACCTATTCTATAATCGCCAGGACTTACATGATGATTATTATGCCATCCTTCACCGAATGTCAAGAGCGCCCACCACCAAACATTATGACTTTGATCAGAATTCTTAATGACCTTTTTACCAAATTTAGGATCGTGGTCTATCCAATTGCTAAATCTTGATGCAATGGTATTCATAAAGACTGGAATTAGATATAGATAAAGAGCTATCATAGGATCAATCAACCATAGTAAACCAAGTGTAACTAATACAACCCCTATATAATATTCGTGTAGGAATCTATGAACAGGATCGTTGATGATGTCTCTAACAGACCATTTATTGAATTCTCCGCTATAGTCTCCCACAATAGCACCTAATGGTCCTAACGTTACAGGGCTATGGGGATCTCCCGGTTTGTCTGCATGTCTGTGATGCATTTTATGCACAAACACCCAACCAGCACTGCTACCAGTACAACCGATGTTAGCAAAGTAGCTGAACAGATATTCAAGAGGTTTCCATAGCGTATATGATTTGTGTGTAAGCAATCTATGGAAAGTTACAGTAATGCCAAGGCATGTTATTAAAAAATAGCCAAACACTGACAGTGCCCAGTAAGCTGGACCTGCAGAATTAAATACCGCCCAACCCGTTGCAAGCCCTGCAATTACTTGCATTAATACAAAAAACCATTCTCTTGGATACAAGTATTTTTTCATTTGCTAACTATCCTAATAACATATTGTGCTGGATCTATTTCCCACCAATGCACTTGTGTAGTTGAAGCCAAGGGATTACCGTGATGATTATTATGCCATGCATCTCCCATGATCAATGGCCAAAGAAATGCATTGTTAGTGCTTGAATCTTTAGTTTCGTAATTTCTGTAACCAGCAGTGTGAGCAAAATAGTTAAAGCTATTCTGGCTCAATTGAACTATAAATGCAGGTAACACCCATGCAAAGTAAGCTGCCTCGATGCTGATTGCAGATAGAGCAAGTACCCACGCTAAAATTATAGCAAAATAGTAATCGTGAATAAACAGTTGATCTTTAGTCATTAGATCTTTTACAAGAAACACATTCATTTTTCCACTGTTTGATTCTATGTGTTTAAAGTTAAACAGCTTAAATCCAATTGTTTTAGGGCTATGTGGGTCTTTATCTGAATCGCTAAATGCATGATGCAATCTGTGGACATATACCCAACCTAACGGGCTTGCTCTGCCTGCAAGACAGGCAAATAATGTAAATGTCCATTTTAGTGCAGGATGTATAAATTCAAAACTTTTATGAGTGTAGTATCTGTGTAGTGTAATACCAATTCCTAAGATACTATAGATGTAAAAGAATAGCACAGCAGTTAATACCTGTGCTAAGGAAAAATCAAAATAGAATAGGCCCACAACAGATAACACGCCGGTTACCATTTGGACATTGTTTATAGTATTTGCAGTTGCTGAAAATATCTTCATAGCAATATTTATGTGCTTACGCAACGGCGAATTTTTATGTTAGTTTTTGCAGTACAGGGTTCTTTTCTTCTTGGGATCTAATCGATTCCCAATCAAACGTATAGGCTTCGTCAATTTTGTGATAAATGGCCCACTGGGTTATTCCTTTTATTTCTATAGGAAACGGTACTTCAAATACCCCGTTATGGAAGAACATTTTGTCAGTTCTGTTCTTTTGATGACCTAACCCTGTTCGTTTGATAATATTTAAAATTCCCCTATTGTACTTGTTAACAGTAAGCACAATCATTTTATAATTATTTCTTGTGGCCCATGCTAATTGTGCTGGCCACAGTATTTCTCCGAGCAAATGGTGCCCGCGATATTCTTTGTTAACAAAAGTTCTAACAGATCCAAGAGCAATCTCGGGACAAAATTCAGAGCGATGTATTCCTGAGCCAGCAATAATTTTATCGTCTTTTTCTAAAAGATAATATTGTCCATTTCCTTTGTAGAATCTCTTTTTATTCCAAAGTATGTTAGCCAAAGTTTCTTCTCGCTCCATCCAATTGAATGCACCCATGTTATAAGCGGCAGGGCTTCCTTTAGCAGGATTCGGATGAGATTCTAACGAAACTTGTTCGCACCAGGGTACTATTTTATTTTTAATATAGTGGCCGGGTGCGTTTAGCTTGGTAAACGGAATCAGTTTATATTCGTTATTTTCCATACAGTTTATATATCTAACTAAATAGTTGCATGGAAGTCATTAGAGTATTAGAAGTCTTCGAAGAACACGAAGCCCTCAAAAAAGAGGTAATGGAAATTTATCTGGCGCACAAGAATCCAGAGAATCAAGTTATTCTACAGACCAGAGTAGAAGGCGTTGAAGACTGGCATACCGGTGTTGGACAAGTTGAAAGTCTTGAAACCAAGATGGAAAATGATTATATTCATATTCAGCCAAGTCTTAAAGGATCGCTGATTGAAAAATATATTCTTAAGTACAATGGTTTTAGGACAAGAATAATGGGCATGTCACCGAAGTCGTCTTATAGCACACACGCCGACTACACTTCGAGAATACACATTCCTATTATAACAAATACTCACTCTTGGATGATTTGGCCGCATATGCAACGCTGTGCTCATTTGCGTGAAAGCGTTATCTACTGGACCGATACTCGAAAGAAACATACTGCTGTTAATGGATCACTAACAGACGAGCGAATTCACATTGTTATGTGCGTCGAAAACCCGCCAACATAAATCTTGAATACTGTTCAAGATACAGTTCACCAGCATAAGACAAGTCCATAGGATATTTTGTAATCATTTCGTTTACATCTTTGCAGATGTTTACATGATCGTATCCTTCAAGATTATTACTGTGCAAAACTACAAAAGCACCCTGTTGGATTCTATCGTACCAAGAATTGTCTGCAATGTGCTCGCAGCTGGTATTAATAATCAAATCAAATTTAGACATGTCAATGTTGTTGACATCTTCACTTAAATGAACAAATTTTTTGTTTCTTCTATTAAGGTGTTTAGCAACTTTTTCTAATCTGCTATCCGGATCTGTTTCGGTAATATTTTCAAATCCTAATTTATTTAAACAGTAGCTGGTAAATCCCAACCAAGAGCCTATAACTAACACATTGCTGTTTTTGTCTAAGTCTAAAGACTTTATTTTTCCCATCATCCAAGACTTGCTCTGCATCTGTTTAATTCTAAATGCATCTCTTATTTCTTCAAGGCTGACTGCATCGAAACATTCTTTGTCGTAAAGCACATTCATTACATCGGGAATATAACGAGCCACTATGGAATAGTTTATGTCTTTACCAATTAATTTTTCAATTTCCATGTTTAAAATGTTCCTCTGTTCCGTCTACTATTTTTTTAGCTAACTTGTAGGGTGTGAATTCAAACAAGAAAGGAAAGACGCTGTGTATGATTCCTGTAATAACTATGCCTATTGCTAAAATATTAAAGTAAGTAGCATAGAAAAAATGCTTGAAGTAAGTTGTGTTTGCTTCTTTAAGATGTCCCATGCAATTCCTTAAAGTAATTTTCTAACCATTGGTAGTTGTTTATCATGTGTAGTTTTTCAAGATCGTTATCGTATAGTTTAACATATTCAACAGCATCTGCATATCCTTGATAAGCCCAATTAGAATTCAAACCTATTATGTCTTTGGTCCTTCTCCATTGATCAACATAGGTGTCAATGTTTTTGGCATTTGGTCGATTTCGAAAAATAACGCTTAGTAGTTTGACACAGTGTCTAAAAGATGTTTTCCAAGCGTCATAGGCAGTGGTGTTGTAAGCAGTAACAGAATAGGCGCGGTCTACAACTTTTTTAGTTTTGGTAGCATTTAAACTAAAATCTCCCTTGCTCATATCTCTATTAACAATTGAGTTTTTACGCCATAGCTTTACTCCGCCTAATAAAGTATAATTGTGCATTAACGGATCAACAGCTTTGAACATTACAAGATCAACATCTATTGGATCGGTATAAATTAACGGTTCCAACAGCCAGTTGTCACCATCAACAGTCCAGAAGAATTCAGATCGACAAAGTTCGTCGCAAGTTAAGTGAACACGGTCAATACCTTTTATACCGTGAAGTCTAAAGGCGTTGGGGTGCAGTTGTTTTACCTGTTGCCAATTTGCCTCGCAATTGCTTTCTTTGAAACTAATAAAAAATACGTCCACGTAGATACCTATAAATATTTTTCCTATGCTATTTAATACCTTTCAAGACGCCGTAGACAAATATTCTAACCAACTGGCCATAAACGACATTACTTACAGTCACTTGTATGAGCTTGTACTCAAACGATCGTACACTTCAGTTTCGTATGCTACCGATTGGACAGTGCTACTTGATGTATTAAAGGCTGCAAGTCTTAACAAGGGCATTGCTATTATGCCAAAGTTTAAAAGAGAATTGATAAAAATGCCTATCACTGTTCCTGAAGAATTTGGCATTGTGCTCTTTAGCAGTGGCAGTAGTTCAGGAATTCGAAAAGAAATTTGTATGCCTGAAAGAATGGTAATGGCTAATGCCAAAAACGCTATTCAATGTCAGGCTATTTCTAATAGCGATAAAATACTCACGGTCTGTTCTTTGAATCATACCGGTGGGCTCAGTGCTCAGACTATTGCAGGGCTATTAGTTGGGGCACACAATATTATTGAGCCGTTTAATGCTTTTAATTTTTTTAGATTATTAAAAGAACATAACTCCACAATAACACATTTAATTCCAGCTCATATTGATGCGCTGATAAAAGTCGATCCCGATCTCGAGTTGCCGGATCTTAGATTAGTAGTTGCAGGAAGCGACTGTGTCTTTAAACATCATGTGGACTTTTGGAACAGCAAGGGTAAAAGTTTTATTGCTAACTATGGAATGACCGAAGCCGGGCCTATTATTATCAATCATAAATTTGTACCAGGTTGCGACATGTCTGTGTTTGAAAAGGGTGTGCCTCTTGGAACAGACACATGGGCGGAAACAAAAATTGTAGACGGAGAACTGTATCTCAAGGGAGATGCTGTTACTACAGGCAGTGGTTGGTTAGCAACAGGGGACTGTGTAGAAATGTATCGAGATTGGTTTATTTACAAAGGACGTAAAAGTGCCGGCTGTAAGATAATACCAAAGGCCTATTAAAACCCGTTATTAATGATGTCGTAGTATTCTTCATCGAGGGCTATACCAAGCTTCTCGCGTGTACTATGAAAACTTCTTAATGCTGCAAGATAGTTTGGCAAGTTTAACTTCCAAAGAGTTTGCGGAATATGATATACTATATGCTCACGATGAAACTTAACTATCTGTCTTTTTTCTAAAAGTTGCAGGGCTCGATGAGTACGTTTCATTTTGCCGCTTACATCGTGATCGCCGTGGCTTGTAGTAATCAGCCAATCTTTACATTGCTCTCTAACTGAATATCTAACCTGGTATGGCAGTAGTATGCTAAACGGCACACTGTTCATATGATTTTTGCTTAGACCTGGAATAAGCGAATCAAACTCCGGAAGGGTAGCACTTCTAAATAAACAGCGAACGGTTGTGTATTCTCGATTGGCATCGGGCCATTTATGACAACCACTAACAGAAGCTAATTTACCATTTATAATCAACCCCCAAAATACTGGGGGTATAGGCATGTCCTTATGACCACCAAACTTCATCTTTGCAGGAGATGTGTTGTTGGTAAAACCTGCAAATCTTGCTGCATCGCAAAACTCCTCTAAGAGGCTCAGGTAATCATTTGTTAATCTTACAACTTCCATGGTCTAATAAATAATAGCAATATATTATTTTATACTATCTCATCACTAATGTAAAGATTTTTGAATGGTGTAAACTAATAAATATCATAAAGGAAAACAAAATGTTCAAGCAATTTGATCTTGATTACAACAAAGAGGCACTATTAAAAATTTACGAAAAACACGCCGACGCAGAAATTATTGAAATGGGCGCCTTGCAGTTTTTAAATTTTAAAGAAGTTATTTCTTACGCACCTGTCATAAAACTTTTTGAAGACTTTGGAGATATATTTGGTGCTACCCATCCTAACTCAGTTTCATTTACAAGACTGACAAGAAGCGGTGGTCCTCACATTCCAATTGGTCATAATGGCATGATTATATTTCCACTTATTGGATCCTTAGAAGTACATTTCTTTAACTATCAACCGCCGGTAGTCGATGGAAGACCCACCTTTGTTGGATCTGCCTTCCAAGATGATAAGTTAAAGTTTTTAGAAGTGTTAGATTCTAAGTCCGGTAAAGTTGTCATCGATAAGCCGACAGCATATAACGGCCTTGTTATTCATAATCATGTTAAACCAACTGCCGATGAAACTGTTTTTTTAGCTTTTAAAGTTCCCAAGCACATCGAATGGGAAAGTGTTGAAGAAGTTATTAATAATTTAGGAAAGTAAAATATGTATAATCAAGCCTATCAAATGTTAGCAGATAATAAAGAATTCTGCTTACAAGAAACTTTAGCATTTATTAACTCGCAAATTTTAGCTCAAGCAGAAGAATTTGCAGAATTCCCCAATACAGCTACATCAATAGATTTCTGTAAAAGAGATTTAACCATTGTGCTAAATGCTTACTTAGAGGGGCTTGAATTAGAAACAGATGAACGAATAACTTTTGTCGGTAGCAGATATTGGAAAGGTAATAAGAGTTCTTTAGTTGGTAACAAGCAAAAAGAAATTGTAGCACACAAATTTCTTAGAAATTTAATCTGCGATTATGTTTTTAAAAATGAACAGTATGTTTCTCAACAAGGTGTAGCCCAGCAAAAATTATTCGAAACACAAGCAGAAGAACATGCAAGAACTAAAGTCTTTCACGATTGTGAAATTTTAATTCACTCAATTGTAGAAGGTCCTAAAAAAGAATACTTACACAATCATTTAGAGAAACGATTTACTGCTAAATGGTGGGAACCAAAACAAGTTGACAGAGGCGACTTAGAAACTATTTTGGAATGTGCTTACCAAGCGCCGAGCAAGCAAGGCTATCACGAGTTCAAAGTTGTTGTGTTAACAGACAGCCCCGAAGGTAGAGAATTCAAAGAGTATCTCTATTGGGAAAACACAGCTTGCCTTAACAAGGTTCGAGCCGCGCCTGGACCTGGTTTAAGAAGATACAATGGACAGGTTCTTGCCCCCACTGTTATGTTATGGATGGGCAAAACATACCCGCCCGGAAATAACCCATTCGGTGAATCTGAATGGTTAAGAACCAACAATGACTGTATCATCAGCGCCACTATGGCCATGTGCCAAGCAGAGGAATTAGGAATCAGAACTGGTTTCTGCGGTACACTTGGCGGCAGAGAAATAGCTCAGCGTCTTAACATGCCTGGATATACTGCTGTTATTTCAGTTGGATTTGGTTATGCCGATACTGATTCTTTACAAGTAAGAAAAGTATACAAAGACGGAGTTGAGATGGGATTCGATCTATCCAACACTGATTCTGCTATTAGACGCTATGAGAATAGAAAAAATAGACCACCTAAGTATTCAATGATAAATTACTTATAAGGAGGTCTGTATGACAGATTCTAATAAAGTAGTCCCGCCTGGGGTAAGCGGTAAAGCCCCTAAGTTCAACGTCGCGGATGTAACACTCGAAACTGTAGCTAATGAGTTGGCTCTTTTAAACCTTGGTGATTTTGAACCGCTTAACATCAAAATTAACTGCGGACAGTTTATGAGAGAAATGGCTCAGTTTGATTCGGACTGGGTTGATTATCTTCCAAGAACAGATAAGCCTAATAATAGACAAGGTTTAGTATTATCTAACTTACCTGGTAAAACTCACAAGGACAATCCCAGTTTGCCGCAAGCAAGTCTCGAAGCTGGAAGACGTTTGAGTGAAAATGATTTTACTGAAAAGACCGATGTGTATAAACACTGCACCAGTCTTCATCCATTGTTAGATGAATTTCAACCGCTGGGTAGAACTTTCTTAATTAAAAGTAATGTAGGTGGTTACTTTGTACCTCATCGTGATCATCCAACTATGCCCAGAGAAAGTTTTAGAATTGCAGTTTTTCTAAACAACTGTGCTCCGTTACAGTACGATTGGCTTATTGATACAGATCGTAAACTACCAATCGAAATGGGCCGTGCTTACTATATCAACACACGCAAGACTCACAGAACGATCAGTTGGACTAACGATAGTATTCATTTAATCATGAATATTCCGTTTAATTCAGCTAATGTGGCTAAGGTTATTGCGAGACTGCAACATCCCCATTAAGAGCTTTTTGAAACAACTCCTTTGCTTGAGCGAAGGAGTAGTTCTTTTTTACGCTCCAACTAATAATAACCCTACGGTTATTTCCATTTATAACCTCGTGTGGCACTGAGTTGTTTATTAACGTTGGTCTACGTAGAGTAAATCTAAAGTCCTCTTCTACAGAGGACTTTATTACATTATACACTCGAGAAGACAGATAATCCGACGACTCTGTTTCTTTAAATTTATAAAATATTGTGTGAGAATCTTCTGTACCAGTAATTGGTATGTTAAAGGCGCAATCTCGAGCAGCATCTACATGCAAGGGTATATTGACCCCGGGCCTACAGTCGTATACATTATACATAGAACTTAAAAAAGGAAACTTTTCTTGTAGATAAGTCATGTAGGGATCGAGTTCAACTAACCGCTGATGAGGTAATATACCTTCCGTTTTTGGATTTGGATCTAATGCTATCTTAGTTAGATGATCTTTATCTAAATAAATCTCAAGCTCGTAGGCAAAATTATTGTTTAGCATAAACCTGATCCTTGGGCATTTCGCCTGTATAGGTAAACATACTAATACCTAACTTTCTTTTAATACCCAACTTTCGAAAATCACTGGCGCAGTGTAGACGTACCGCATCGAACAAAATTATATTTCCTGGAATCCAAGGTTGAGCAGAATTAAAGCTCAAGCCCTTAAGCCAAAAGTACTGCAAGTGAGTTAGGTACTTGTTAAAAATTTCTCTGTCAAACACAGTATCTGATTTATTTTGTACCTGACTGTACTCGTAAACTGGTTTATTATAATAGGTCTCGATTTCTTTTGGACTGCCGCCGAAAAACTTAGCAGGTCCCTCAAGATAGTATTGATCAAAGAAACAAAGATATGGATGTTGCCCAGTATTAGATTCTTCGTGATATTCTATCTCTAACGGTATAGTTATACCCTTAAATGTTTTAGGACCTAATTTGTCATCGTCGTTGTGAATTATGTGAGGGAATGTTACATCAAAGAAGAAAGCTGTGTAAATCTTGCACTCGCCTACCTCCTGCTTTACTCTTTCAAAAACTTTTTTCAACGCCGGAATGTTATCAAAATCTTCTCGCAGTTCGCTGGTCACTGGCCCGGTATTCTTGTGTATCTTATTCTGCCTTGAATGATATAGATCAATTAGATCTTTGATATCATCTTTTGACAATACATTTTCAAGTGTAAGTGGATCTTTAAATGTTGAGACAATAACGTCTCTTTCTTCTTGTGTACGTGTTCTAAATAAGCTCATAGTTACCTCTCTATAATATTTATTAGGATAAATTTTCAGTCAAAAAAATAGGCCCCTAAGGGCCTAAGTTTTTATGTATACCAAATCTCTTTAAATCCTTCTTCCTCTGTAGGCTCTTCCCAACCGGCAATCATGCTGGCAATAACGTGATCTGGAATCTCCTTGCCAGGTCGGCTCATCAATCGACGCATAAGTTCTTTGTGCTCAGGTGTACGAAATACTACAGCAATATGATAATAGTCGGGTAACATATTAAATTTTTTCAATCGACTTTTTACAGTAGTAGAAGTTTGGTCCCAAATAATATCTCTGCCCATGTCACGTGCAGTAATAACTTCTTTAGCCATTAAATCTACAGCGGTAGGCATAAAATCTGTAAACACTTCAGAGTAGGTCTTGCCTACTTCTTTAGCATAAATTTCTACCCATTTGTCCGTGCTAATATAAGCACAGGGTATTGTCCAATCTTGGTTAGAAACCCAGGTAGATTTTCCGCTACCTGGCACTCCGATTAATTGATAGCATTTTGGCATTATACTTTCCTATTCAAAATAAAGCCCTTAGTATAGACAAAGAATGCCTTACCGCTTCTAATCATCTGCTTGAAATAATATTCACGATAAGACATTCTTTTCCTTACATTGTAGGACCGTTGCCGTTCCTAAAGCCGACACTTCCACCTTCTGCTTCGATACGCTTGATAACATCTTCAAACAAGATAGGCGCAAAGTCGGTTTGCTCTACGCAAACACAATGATAACGCACATCGTTTTCATCGCTGTATAAGATCTCCCCTGTACGAGCATCTACTCCACGAGCCTTCTTCACGCGGTTAGCATGAGTGTGACCATGAATGTTAACACCAAAACGTCCCATTGAATCCGAGTGTAAAGGAATGTGGCTTAAGATCATTCCGTTCATAACATGATATGCTCGTAATTCTCTAAAGTACTGCCTGTACTCGTCATCACGGAAAATGTCGTGGTTGCCGCGAATTAAAACCTTGTCTCCGTTTAAGCGGGCTAAGGTACTTAATGCCTTGCGGTTGATAACAACATCACCTAAATGGTAGACCTTGTCAGTGGGCTTGACCTTTTCGTTCCAAGCCTTGACCATAGCTTCGTCCATCTCTTCGGGACTATCCCACGGCCTTAACTTTGTAACACCATCGTTACGTGTGAAGCGGCAAACACCCATGTGTCCAAAGTGCGTGTCGCTAACTAAAAATACGCTTGGCATAATATTCTCCTTACCAAGTTTCTACACCGGCAATATCAACCTTTACCGAAACAGGCCTGTTGTTAATATCCATATCCATTGTAAGAGTTAGGATACTGCCAATTCCACTGGAATTATCTGATTCAAGTTTATAAGATCTTGCATCGGAAAATTCTTCCATAACTGCTAAAATCTTTTCAACTTCTGTTTTTGTAATATACATTATACATCTCCTTCTCGTTGTGGAGGTAACCAAATTTTGTTGTTCAACTCGTCGTATTCAAACGGCACACCGTTGATAGTGTGCGGTTCGTTTTCATCATAGGTCCAACCTAAGACTTTCATCATCTTGTGTTTGACCATTAGATTAGGACTACGATATACTTCAGTATCCTGAAAGCCCATCATTACACCGACTTCACAGACAGCACCACTACGGCACACACCTGCAACACAATGCACTACCACATCCATACGCTTGTTGAGAGCATGTTGCAACAAATGAACCAGCTGTTCTGCTTGTGCATCTGTAACTTTAAATTCTTCACCCCACTTGTCATCTTGTTCCAAATCTAAAAATTCAAACTGATGAACTTCTTTAAACTTATGTTTGGGTGTAGGAAACTCCATAGCCGGATCCACAATTTGAATCAGCATACTATTATCCTCTACACGAACATGATGTCCTTTGGGTATATCTGCCAACGCTACATTTTGAATCCACGGCATAATTACTCCTTAAACTTCTGCATCAATTTGACGCCCTTTGTCTGAGTCTAAACGAATATTTCTTGCTACCCGTTCTGCTACGATTTGATCAAAATTTCTTTTTTCAATGAGCTTTCGGTAGTCATCTTCTCGCTTTCGTTGAATGTTAACCTGTTCAAGGTTATATTCCCTAATGCGAATTTGATCTGTTTTTGAAATATTCATCTTACTCTCTCTTTCTTTGCACGACCAATACGAGATGCCTTGTTCCAGGTATAGGCAACACCGTCTGGGCACTTGCCATCTTTAACTGCATCTACGCCAAATCGTCCTACAAGTTCCATACCATTAACCTTAATAGTAACGAACTCTCCTAATTCTTTTGCCCACGCCATTGCTTGAGCTAATGTTTCAAATTCTTTTATTTCTGTATTGCTTTTTACTTCTATCATTCTATTATTATAACATAATTTGGCTATTGCGTCAATAGCCAAATGTGTTGTATTTTAGCAACGGCTAACTTCGCCTACATAGTAATCTTCTGGATCACTGTAATCGCATACAGCTTCTGCCCTTGCTTTTGCTTCTTGTTCATTATCGTAATACTCTACCCAAATAATACGCTGACCATAGCCTCTTTCGCGTTCTACGAGAGTGACTTTCCAGAGACCGTTTTGGAGATTGACCTTGCTCATCTTTGGCTCCTTTTTATTACTGTACTTACAGTATAGTGCCAAAATTTGGCTACGTCAACCTAAAAAAATAGCACCCGAAGGTGCTATCCAAAACTCTCGTTTTTAGATATCGTAGCGTGGGACCATTACAGTCTTAAGCATGATACCTTCTGGAGTGAACTGATCGAGATCAGCACTCAACAGTGCCTTCATGATGCTTGGGCTGAACCCTGACACCAATGCGGCACCGCTCTTGTCTGCCTTAACAGGCACGTTACCAGAACTGTTTAGGTTCCAGAACACAACCTGTGGCACAGTGTAACCTGCATCTGCGAACTTGCGTTCGATCATTTGCATTGCTGTGTCGTCGAAACGAGCACATTGGTTAAACTGCATGTCTGACAAGATCAGCAACATCTTTGGCATGTCGCTTTCTGGCACTGAGTTCTTAACCGCAACGCTAAGGATCTTGTCCATAGCCTTGTGTAGGTTAGTACTCATTTCCCAGTCGCTCTTAACCATTTGGTCAAGCTTCTGAAGGATGTCACCCTTTAAGGTAACAAGTTCAGGCTTGTCAGAGAAGGTCAAGAATGTGTCCTTGAACACGCCCTTGTTCTTGTCCGCAAGGTATAGACCAAGACCAACTGCAACGTCGATGCAACGAGTTGCACCGGCGCCACCGACTGCACAGGTCATAGACCCGCTTACGTCAACGATTGGAAGGATGCTGGCATCCCCAACGTAGTTTGGCAGAGATTCCCACTGTGCCTTGACGTGATCCTTTTCGGTCTTGTCAAAGCTCTTGTAGGCATGTGCAATACCCTTTAGTACATCATGTGGGTAGATTGCATCGGCGTTAACCTTTACAGTCTTATCACCACTGACCAACTTGGCCACATACTCTGCGAACAGAGGAGTGTGACGGTTGAAGGCCTTCTTGTAGTTGCGAGCAGCCACAGAAGGAACATGACTAAAGTTGATGTTATCCCAGTCGTTGGCACACATTTGTGTTTCAACAACCTTGGTAAGAGCCACAAGACTCTTACGGTATTGCTTTGGAGACATTCCGAAGAATGCTCGGATTTCAGCCGCAACCTTGCCCTTACGTGGTGTCCACTTAGCGGCAAGACCGTTACGGTTACGCAGGGCATCGCCCAGCATAGTGTAAGCGGCTGACTTTAGGTCAGGAGTAGAGAAGACAAAGATGTCATCCCAACGACCAACTTCAGGAACCTTACGAAGCAGAGCCAATGCGGCGTCTGGATCGCGCTTTTCCAGATGGACAAGGATATCGCGGAAGAGCTGACGTTCGCCAGCACCGCCACGGACGTCACGTGCCCATTGTGCGATACGCAGAGCCAAGTCTGCGTTTTCAACATAAGCCGCAGTAAATGCACCTACGATGTTCTTACCACGGCTTGCACCGATGTTGTAGAACAGGTCGACAGTTGCCTTTGCTGTAGACTTGCGAGCCTTCATGCCATTGGCAGTACGGGCTTCTTGATTTGCGATTGCGTTTACAAATGCGTTCATTTTATTACCTCACAGAATGTATTTTGTTTTCGATATGCGTGAAAATTTAAAGTTGCTGTTAACATTCTAAATTTAACAGGATCGTTGTCGACTGCTTTTATTCAACTCAGGCCATCACTCTGAGCTTGCTGGGCCATTTCAATAGTTACCCTTCAACGCTCGGTGGTTTTACGCACTCTGCTCCAGTTAACTACCATGGTGACCAGCGATCCATAGTAATATGAATGTTGCTGTACCGATCCTAAAACTATTGCAAGTTTCCTTGCTATGTGTCTATTATAGTATAGACTTGATGTTTTGTCAACTCTTTTTGGACTTTTCTTTTACCTTTTCTAAAGGTGCTTTGTTAAGCCAAAAAGTTCTTGACTGGTTTTCATAATGGACTTCGACGAAGTCCTGCCCGTCGATAGTCCGAACATTAGTAAAGTCATCACAAATTACTTCTTGATTATTTCTAATGTTTCGAAGTCGAACGGGCCTGATTTTTGTTTTTATCATTGCGTTCTCCTTTGTTGGTTGCGGTGGCAGGATTCGAACCTGCGATTCTCAGCTTATGAGACTGAACGGATAGACCTCTTCCATACACCGCGTCATATTGGTCGGAGTACAAGGATTCGAACCTTGGACCCCCTGGTCCCAAACCAGGTGCGCTACCAGACTGCGCTACACTCCGAATATATTTGGTAGGACGTGACGGGCTCGAACCGCCGACAGCCTGCGTGTAAGGCAGGAACTCTACCAACTGAGTTAACGTCCTAAATTTGTTACTTGACTCTCTTTATAAAGTCTGCTCCATATTTACCTTCCTGAAACTCAAGGAGGGCAGTTATAGAAGGATAAATCATTGCACTCGACCCAGAATTTTTATGCCTAATGGCAAGTTCTCTTGCTCTGGCTGCTGCCATAATAACAAGATCGAATCTGTTGTCACCTGCATTAGACACACATTGTTCAATGTCTACATTAGGTCCTCTGCTTAATTTTTTATCCATGTTATCTCTTAAAATATTTTTCTAACTCACTTGGCATATTATACTGACTTTTTAGTAACATGTCAACAGTATTTGAGTAACTGTCATTGCCACACCAAGGAGCACCTACTGCTATTGTTAATTTAACTTCATCGGTAGAATTGATCATACCATGCGGCCAGCTTCCGTCCATAATAAATGGACCAGAAATATTTGGAACATGTATGTTTCCTTTATCAGTTATAAAATAAAGGGTATCAGTTCGACCTTTTAGCACCAATCTAAACTTATGTTGTTTTGAGCCCATTTCTTTTTTATCACAATCAATGTGCTCATTATTTGCAAAATTGGGCTTGGTCATTAGAGCCATTACTCTGGACTTCATTCCCATCCAAGGAAAAACATGCTCTTCAAACCAATTGACTAATGTACTTGGAGTATATTGCACCCAAGTAAACTCAGTTAAATTTGATCGGTTGTTAGATCCGCTCTTACCAATTCGTCCACCTTTAGTCATTAAGGGTAGCATATTAGTTGCTCGGTATTCGTCCCACCACCAATACTTTGAATCAACAGTTAAGATTTCGTCAACAACTTTGTTGTGATCAAAATCTGGAAAATTAACTTTTGAAAATAGCAAGTCGCTCATAATGTTTGGAGCGGGTAGGGAGAGTCGAACTCCGCGATCTTCAGCTTGGAAGGCTGCTGGACGCCCCTTGTCCTGTCTACCCGCACTTTATAGGAACTCTCTGTGACGCTTGAATTCGCGGTAGCCCCTCTCTTCATGGCCGGTCCTTGCTTTGGTCGACATTGGCAAGTTTCTCGGTGTTCCACTGTAGCTACTCAAAGAGTTCGTATAAAGTGTCCAGCTACTCTCACCACAAGAGCCCTGAACTGAGCTGTTACTCTGTCCACGTACTTTTCCATTTAGACAGGTTAGCGTCCCTGCCTTTGTGATTTCTTAAGTCGCCCATGTAAGCGGGCCTTACGGTAGATCCAATGCACCGTGTCTTTTATGGTACAGACAATTGACCCCCGTTTACTAACGGCTACGGGATGCCGGGTGTTTGGTGCCGGATGTCGGGATCGAACTGACGACCTACCGCTTACAAGGCGGTTGCTCTACCACTGAGCTAATCCGGCAATACTTCTATTATATATCTATTACATAATCCTGTCAACAAGTTTGGTTACTTAAACTCAACAGTTTCTGCTACAGGAATCCAACGTTTTCTTTGGCTGTCTACAAAATTCTTATAGGCATCCGGAGTCTTCAAAGAGTCATACCAATGAATGCTGGAAAGAAAATCTTTGTATTCTTGTGTATTAACTGCATCTGTAAATAGTTTCTTGTAGTAGTCAACGATAGGTTTTGGCGTACCTTTTGGTAACATTAGACCTACGTGAGCAACAAGATCGAGTCCTTTGAACTGCTCTGAAAGATTTGGGTACTGAGTTTTGTTAGAACCAGTGACGCCAATAATTTTGATCTTACCTGCTCGAGCCAACTCTAAACCAACACTAAGTGGAGCAATACCGAACTCGATGTCTTTGGCTGCAACTGCTTGAGCTACGGCTAACGGACTATTATACTGCACACGCTGACTCTGTGTTGCCTTTGCCGTTTTAGCAAGATGCTCGTATGCAAGAACAAATACTGGTGCACCGACACCCACGTCAACTTTCTTACCTGAGCTCATTGCTGAAAGCACATCTTTTGGAGTATTAGCTTCACTGTCGGTTCTTGCAAACAGAGCAATTGGACTTTCTCCAAGACTAACTACAGGTTCCCATTCAGATGGATCTTGTACAAGATTCTTTTTAAACCAAACTGGTGTACCAAAATAAACACCAACACCCGGTGCATATAATGTATGCCCGTCATTGGCTGCTTGAGCAAAATGATTCATTCCAATTAACTCAAACGCACCTGGTTTAAATTCGAGCACGAAATTAACTTTGTTAGTCTTGTTGATAACAGTGTCTAATTTTCTAAATAGAACTTCGTTACCAGAACCTGGGCCATATGCAATAACTACGTTAACTGGCTTTGTGGGTTCCCAAGCAAATGCAGACAACGAAATCATGCCTGCAACTAAACTGACTAAAATCTTCTTCATTACTGTCCTTTCAACAAATATGTTTAATTATCTGTTGCAGGAGGCTCTTCGGAACTTTCTTGATAAAGGTCTGGATTGTCTGCGCGATACTTTTCAATGGCAGCATCAAATGCGTCATCGCTTAGTGCATGCCAACCCATGCAATAACCAGTTGGTGAACGGCCGCAGCCACAAGGTACTTGACTCATAAATTTTCCTTTTTATTTCTGGTGGAGGATAACGGGATCGAACCGATGACCTTTAGCTTGCAAAGCTACTGCTCTCCCAGCTGAGCTAATCCCCCAGTATATTACTTATTTGTTTTTTGTCGTTCTTCGATTCTTTTGAATTCTTCGTCTTCGCGCTGAGCATCTTCCTCAGCACGTCTATCTCTTCTAAAAATCATATCATAGTTATTTCGATAGGCATTAGACGTATTCTTAGTTTGAATACTGTCACCTGTTACATCGTTTTTAGCAACCATAATAACCTCTTCTTTGTTGGCTCCCCGAGCTGGGTTCGAACCAGCGACCAGCGGATTAACAGTCCGTTACTCTACCGACTGAGCTATCAGGGAATATCCTTGGCGGAACGTTAGGGAGTCGAACCCTATCAACGTCGTTAAACGTTGTACGGATTAGCAATCCGCTGCCTTACCATCCGGCCCACGTTCCATATAAAAACACACTCGTCACTTTCCTTGACAGTGGTGTGCCGTCCTTACTATTTAACTTATAGTTAAATCGAATGTGTTTTTATATGGTGTAGCTGGGAGGCCTCGAACCTCCAAAGAATCATGGACTATGCCCGGATTCCGACCCTCACAACTTAAATGTTGCTCTTGGAGCTTTGCCTATTTGCTCACAGCTACTATGTAATTATACAAAATAGCTACGAAGCTGTCAAATATTTTGGCCGGCCATGCAGGAATCGAACCCACACCGCTTGTTTCGAAGACAAGCATGATATCCATTTCACCAATGGCCGTTATGGTCCCGCCACCAGGAATCGAACCTGGATTTAAGTCTTAGGAGGACCTCGTTCTATCCATTGAACTATAGCGAGAGGTACTTGTTAATCCAATAGTCGAATGTTTCAGTTTGGCCACGAAGCCTTGGCAAGGTATGCATATACTCAAGGCATTCTTCCCAATCGCGTGTTGCTTTTTGAGATAATAACTCAATGCCTGTATTGATCAAGTTAGTTCCGTAATAAGGACAGTTTCCAGATTGAATATAAGACTTTAGTTTTTTTGTTATACGATCTTTTAGTTCCTGAGGTAACTGACAGGGTCTTAGTTCTTCTGGAGCAATAATAGGAGAACTCATCATTAAAGGGTAACCATCAGCTTGCCAAATAGATTTAATTGTATCTAAACACTCTGGCAATGCAAAAACATTGTAAGATCCTATAGTAGTTTGAAACCCTGAAGGTCTAATGTACTGTGACAGTAAACTGAAGTTTTTCAAATACTCTGTTTCATCGATTCCCCGTATCCAATGATTAAGATCAAATGGCGCATCTAATGATACAGTGGCTGTGATTTTTTCTTTTGAAATTTTTTCAACCATAAACTCAAGATTACTTTCTTTAATCTGCTTTAGGCCAGTTGACATAGTTAACAGTCGCAATTTAGATGACTGAGAAACTATATCAATAAACTTTCTAAAAGAAGGACTTATAAGTGGTTCCCCGCCGTATAAATGAACTACTTCTAAATCTGAAATTCTATTTTCTAAACTGTTAAAGTTTGTAGAGCTATTAATAGGGTGCTCTTTAGAAATTTCTACAAATCTGTGATAAGTTTTGATATCAGCAGACTTTAATAAATTTCCTATTGTAGTTGAGAAATGACTACCGCACATCAAACAAGAACTTGCACAGACATTGTCCAGTGCAATAGTTATTTTTCTCAGTCGATGTTCCGTTGGCTCTTTCCAACCATAAGATGTCCTGTATGCTTTTTCAGAAAATTTTCTAAAGGAATATGTATTATCAGGTACTTGGCAGGCTTTACAGCCCTCAAGCAACTGTCCTTGTTCGAAGTGTTCTTCTCTCCATTTATTTGTTTCTTCGGAAAAGAAATCTTCTATATAATTGTCCCCGTATGGAGATTTGCCTATGTATTTGCAACATGGCCTGGCACCACCATAAGGATTGATTTCGATGCTATAATATGGTACCCAGCATAATGGTTTATTTTTCATATAGCATATTTATTGTTGGTGCCTCTGGCAGGACTCGAACCTGCACACTCAGGCTTATCTGGCCTGTGCTTTGGCGAGGTATAAGCTCGCTTCTTTACCATTAAGCTACAGAGGCATATTTGGAGCGGGTAGCGAGAATCGAACTCGCGAATAAACCTTGGCAAGGTTTCAGGTTACCATTACATCATACCCGCATTAACTTGGAATCATGTGAGGAACAAACGGTACTGCTCTCGGGCCCCATCGTTGTTGCAGTAATTTTCTTGCCTCATCAGCATTGTCTGCACCTACGCGGTCTTTGAACTCTTTACCATCTACTCTAATTGTTGCCTCGAATAATTTCATACTTTTCCTATAAGTGGAATTAACCACTTTCCTATATCAAATTCGTACCATGCATGACTGTCATGATGTCTCGAAGGATGTGCGTGGTGATTGTTTTGCAACGCACCCGAACCTTGCCAACAGAACCAACTGAACCATGCAAAGTTTTTACTATTATCCTTAGTTTCAAAACGACGAGTCCCCCACATGTGTCCTGCACTGTTGGTGAAACTGGTTGTGATCATACCAATGCTCGAACCAAGACATAGAAAAACTGTCAACTTCCAATTAATTAAAGCTGTGGCAATAATAAATGCCCACCAAACTTTAATAGAGTGTTGTTCTAAGAACACATAAAATTTATCTGACAAAAATTTCTTACCAAGAATCAATGGCAGCTTACTTGGTTCTTTGGTCAACTGCCAGCCAATGAATGCTTTATAAAAGCTGATTACAGGACTGTGAGGGTCGTCTTGAGTATCACTTTTGGCATGATGCGTTATGTGTACAATACGGTAGGAGATTGGACTGCCAAATGCTCCAAACACTGCCAATAGTGAACCAATCCTTGCAACTGCTTTCTTACATTCAAATGCTGTATGGCTAAAGTATCTGTGTAAAAAGATACCTTCGCCTACAACATAAAATAGGAACCAAGAACAAAATGAAGTAATTAACCAACTAAAGTTTTGTTCAACTGATAGTAGTACAATTGCACAGACTGCCAACGCATACTGTGGAATTATAGTGCTCAGTGTATAACTTCTAATTGATTGAATGCTATTCATTTTTTCTTTTTCTTAAACAAAAGTTGAATCCACTTTGAAAACATTTTTGGTTTTCGAATGACGTTGATGTCATTAAACAGATTCAAATTCGGAGTAGCTTCTTTAGGAATACTACCGTATGCTTTTTCAATCGTTTCTTTAAACTTCATGTCGCTACTCCTTTAAATGTGGTGCCCCAGGTCGGACTCGAACCGACACGCTCGCGCACTGGCTTCTAAGACCAGCGTGGCTACCAATTACACCACCGGGGCATTTATAAACTTTCCTTCACTCGCTCTTTTAATAACATCGTTAAATGTCATCGACAAACATTTTAATCTAAGGAACACACGTTCCTTTTCATTATTTCTTACGCCGTGTATAGTATCACCATTAAACATACTGGGATGTTTTAAACTGTAGTGATAGCTATACAATAAATCTCTTTCGAGTTTGATCGCTTGACTGTAACCTTTAGCACGTTCCCAAGTTTCACCTTCTGGTAATTGATAAAAGTCAATTGGGCTTGCACCTTCGTCCGGATAAATTGGAAACATAATTCCGCAATGCATATGAAAATCAACATGCGGATGGAAAACATAACCTGGCTTGTATATTAAAACATCTACATCAGGACCTGTCAAAGGCACATCAAAATTAAATCTTTGAACTAACTTTTTAACTGGATCGAAATCTTTAACGTGTTTTCCAATTTCTCCAGCTGTATCAATCGTGTCAAAAAGTCCGGCTTGAAATTCTTTTGTATGCGACAAGTTAGTAGGATTTCTTTCTTTTCTAAACCTGTTAAGGACAGATCCGAAATCTTTTCTATACTGTCGTACACTTTCAAACCATTCTTTTAGTTCTTCTCTGTCATATGTTATCTCGTCAAAAATAACATGATGTTCAAATATCTGCATAATGCCTCCTGGCCGAAGCGGTGAGATTCGAACTCACGGCCCCATTTCTGGAACGACGGTTTTCAAGACCGTTGCAATAAACCGGACTCTGCCACGCTTCGATAAGGTATTTATTTTATCTGCAGATATAAGACTATAAAATGGCGACCCGGAGGGGACTCGAACCCCTGGCCTCCGCCGTGACAGGGCGGCGTTATAACCAACTTAACTACCGGGCCAATGTTTGGTGGACAGGGACGGATTCGAACCATCGTAGCCAGAGGCGGCAGATTTACAGTCTGCTGGTATTAACCACTCACCCACCTGTCCATTATTGATATCCACTGCACTATTTGCCTAACTCACCAGCTTTACTCGAGTTTACTGGAATGTTTGTTTTGGTTACATAACGCTTGATCATGCCTCTGAGCTTACAGAGGATATCAATAATGGTACTCGGTAGGGGAATCGAACCCCTCTTCCCGCCGTGAAAGGGCGGTGTCCTAACCGATAGACGAACCGAGCACATGGTCTTTTAAATTTTTAAGGAACAATTAACTAACTAAGCCTCTATTATATAGCCTATGTAATTAACTGTCAACAACTTTGGTGCTCCAGGCTGGTAACGATCCAGCGTTTCTACTTTACCAAAGTAGTGTACTACCTTTATACTACAGGAGCGTTGGTACCCCTACTCCGATTCGAACGGAGAGAACTGCTCCTTTTGAGAGAGCCGACTTTACCAATTTGTCCATAGGGGCATTATAAATATCCAATGAACAGAGAAAAATTCGATCCTTATGCACTTTCGACAATAGGAATTGTGTTTCCCATATATTCTTTATATTGGATAATAACTAATTTTTATTTCGAAAGTATTTTGTTACTTTATCTTACATCGTTTTATACAGCCATGCACGTTACTCTGTTTGCACATAGGGCATGGTCTCATAAAGCATGGATACCAAACAAATTAGTAAACCTATATGGACTAATTATGTTCAGCTTATTGTTTGTAGGTAACAGCCTTGGCTGGGTGTCTGTACATAGAGAACATCATAGGTATACAGATACAGAAAAAGATCCCCACAGCCCGTACTTTAAATCAAGATTGCGTATACATTTTCTTTCCTACTTTAATTCATTTAAGATACAATATGCTACAGATCTAATACGAACAAAAGAACATGTGTTCTTTGCCAAATACTACTGGCACTTTAACGGCATTATTTTGCTTTTGTTATTTTTAATAGACCCAAGTTGGCTATCATTTTGGATAGCAGTTTTAGGGATAAACATTATCAAAATGCATACTATTAATTCGTTGAGTCATAATACTCCTAAGTTTTTAATTCCCATAGCAAATACTGATACCAGTTCTAATAGCATACTACTGGCACTGTTGAATATTAACAGTGGAGAAGCATGGCACAAAAATCATCACCAAGATCCTAAAAATTGGAATTTTGGAAGGAAATGGTATGAGATAGATCCGCCGAGCTGGGTTATTAGATCTCTTGTATTTTTAAAGATGGCTAAGTTTTAATGGTACCCTTGAGAGGACTCGAACCTCCAAAACCTACGACCTCAACGTAGTGCCTATACCAATTCGGCTACAAGGGCATAGATAAATATTATATTATGATACAACCTTATTTTAAACTCAATTTACCCATTGCTACAGACAAACTGTTAGCACCAACATTTAAATTGCCCAGAACAGAATATGATGATGAAAATCCTTATATTCCGGTGGAAAAAGATGTGCATGGTAATGCATTAAATTGTGCAACACATAACAAGTGGATACACAGATTTAGTGGACCAGCAGTAGGTCAAGATCATGTTCCCATTCTCGATGTTCTTAGCAAAGAACTTGTAGACTTAATGTCAGAACGAAATATCGACATTGGTTGTATCTTTATTTTCTATGCATGTCCGGGAAGTGAACCGGGCGGTATCCACGCCGATTGGGGTAATATTACCCAGGGCATGAATGCAAACTTTGCCATTAACTGGACTATAGGTGGACAGGATTCAGACGGCAAATATCATCATCATATGATATGGTACGATCCTAAGAATCCCGAGCGAGATGAAAAGGGCTGGCCAGTAGATGCCACACCAGCCGCACTCGCCTATCCTATACCAACATGGCGTCGTAATAAGGTTAGGGAAATCTCTCGTTACAGCATTGTTGATCCTACACTTGTAAGGACCGATATACCCCATAATGCAGAAAATTACTCCAACACACCTCGTTGGTGTTTTAGTATTAGAACAAATTTACAGTTGCCTGATTGGGAATCAACTGTAGAAGTTTTCAAAGACTTTATCACAGAATAAGTCGGGCGCCCAACTATCCCCCGGGGTGGACTCGCTGGATTGTCTCGAATAGGCAAGTTTAACTACCTGCTACAGTCATACTATAGTGTCGCCACAGTCAACCCCACTGTGGTTAGACTGGCAGGGACTCAAACCTATCGTCTATCCCTAAACTGGTGCGGTGCGTGGGATTCGAACCCACACCTTTACAGATTTTAAGTCTGTCGACTCTACCAATTGGCCTACCACCGCATTAACTATTGGTAGTTCCTACTGGGATCGAACCAGTGACCCACACCATGTCAAGGTGTTGCGCTACCACTACGCTAAGGAACTATAACTTGGCAGAGGGACTTGGAATCGAACCAAGAATAACGGAATCAAAATCCGTGGTTATACCATTTAACTATCCCCCAACAATTTTTTTCATTAAATACTGCATGAATATTTTAGATATACTTTATACACCACTTGATGTTCCACCACAGCCTAAGTATCAAATTAAAGATTTGAGAAATTGGTTAACTGAAAACTATGGTCCGCTTGCCAGATATAAAAATGTTTTTTCAGGCTCAAGAATTGCGGCAGAGCGAACAGTTGAAAACTATCCTTGGGATTTAACTGTTGCATACTTTAATATGACTGATACAGGACCCGGGTGGCTTAATGGTTTTGATAAAAAATTTCCAGAGCTATCAAAGTATATGTATGAAGCTTTCGGACTGCCTCTCGAAGAAGTAGGCCTTATTATTTTTTTACCTATGCGAGAAAAACACAAAGGTTTAGGTTTCTGGCACAATGATACTGATATTGCAGGACTTAGATTGTTCTTAGAAATCGAGGATCTTGAAAAAAACAAACTGTACATTCGTCGCATGAAAGTGCCATATGATATTCGGCCAAATATACCGCTACCTATGGATGAAAAGAAGTATCTTCAAGATGAAGTATTCGAATGTAAAATACTTTCTTCAACCCAGTGTCATTTTTTAAATAATATACGAGCTGCACACGCAACCTATACTGAAGACTTAGGTACTAATAGAATCGCGGCTTTTGTTACTTGCAAGATGGATAATCAAAAGAAGTTTTTCGATTTAGTAAAACCCTTAATATTACAGTCAGCTGAAAAATACAAAGACCATATTATAACTTGGGAGCCAGAAGTGGCGCCCCCGGAAGGATTCGAACCCTCATGACCTGGCTTAGAAGGCCTGGCACAGCTCCATCTGCAGGGGCAAAGGACAATCAAATGCAATTAGTATACAAACTAAAAGGACTTGATAACATTCTTGATAACTTAAAGAAAGATTTTTTTCAAGGACCTATACCCGACTTACTATTAAACAAGTATAGGATTGAACAGATGAACTCTTACCTTGATCTCGATTATATCGACATCGCAGGAATAAGATGGACTGAATGCGGTTACTTCCGTAAATCAGATGGCATTGCAGGTGGCATCCATACAGACACTCCAGTGCTCGATAAACTGATAGTAGGAATTAATATTGTACATTCTGGCACTACTATAATGGAGTACTGGGAGGATGACGGTGCAATGAATATTATAAAACAACAAAAATTGATTAGAACTTTCAGTCACCTACTAAAAAAGCCGCCAGATTATTCTTACACATTAGAAGAAGGATCTGTCTATCTTGTAAATGCAAGTGTACCGCACAGAGCAATAGCAAAAGGTGATAGACACCTGTTTACTTTAAGATCACCTGCTGTTCATACTATGTCTTGGTCTTATGTTGTTGAACTATTTAAAGACCATTTAGAATAAAACGGGATACTATCGTTTGACGAATGCTCTACCTAATGAGCTATTTTTCCCAAGTGGAAAAAGTTGGAATCGAACCAACTACCTATCGTTTGGATAGAATTTGCTGTGAGTATCCCTAAACTGGAGTACGGAGTCGGATTCGAACCGACGGCTTTACAGTTTTGCAGACTGTTGCATTGGGCCTCTCTGCCACCCGTACATTGTTTGGCGTACCTCCAGGGACTCGAACCCCGACGAACAGTTTTGGAGACTGTCATGCTGCCATTACATTAGAGATACATTAGTTTGGCAGTGGGTAAGGGATTTGAACCCTTGGGCCCAAGGATCACTTGAACCTACAGTTTAGCAAACTGTTGCAATCGGCCGGACTCTGCCAACCCACTATAAATTGGTCTGTGTGGCAGGATTCGAACCTGCGGCCTCCAACTTCCAAGGCTGGCCGTCTGACCTGGCTGACATTACACACAGATTGTTTTGGTGCCTCATCGTGGGAACGATCCACGGACCTACGCCTTATCAAGACGGTGCTCTACCACTGAGCTAATGAGGCAAATTTTGGTGCCGCCTCCAGGGATCGAACCTGGTTCCTCGGTGCTTCAAACCGGTGCTATGACCACATCAGCTAAAGCGGCAAATTTGGGGTGTCTAACCGGTATCGATCCGGTACCACCTGTTTCACAGACAAGTATGCAGGCCACTACACTATAGACACCATTGACTGGCAAGGGAGGCGGGATTCGAACCCACTAAGACCCTGGTTCAAAGCCAAGTATACTTCCTGTCGTATGTCTCCCCAACAAATTGGTAGTAACGGCGGGACTCGAACCTGCAACAGACACCTTATGAGGGTGGTGGACTACCATTGTCCTACGTTACCATAAGGATGACAACTTGAACGTTCCCCCATCGTTATAGGAACCATTCACCCGTGTAATTAAGCCGGCCGGGACTCGGTACGTCATTACAGTTACTTGCCCAACGTGTCTATATTTTGTACAGAGGTTTCGCGCCTCCCGTTGTTTACATTTGCTTTGGCTGGCCAGCTACTCACAACTGTGACTTTCACTTACTAACATCAAATTGTCATTCTTATGGTAGGAGCACAGGGATTCGAACCCTGGACCAACGGATTAAAAGTCCGCTGCGCTACCGCTGCGCCATACTCCCGTAATGGTCCTTGCTCACAGAATCGAACTGTGTTTTCCCGGGTAAGAGCCGGGTACTTCGCCAGCAAAGTTTAGCAAGGGTGTTCGTATTATATTTTCTTTTACGTGCCACCCAAGAACCATACGGAGTTCGAGGATGACACTAACGTTTAGCACGTTTCATGTCATTGTCCTTTGTTAAAGTTTTACAAGTATACAACCTTATAAGGTAGTTGTCAACCTATACAGGATGCATTTTTACGGTTTGAATTAAAAGTTCAATGTATAAATGTTGCTGTTAGCATCCTAAAACTGGTGGAGCCCCCAGGATTCGAACCTGGACCTTTTGCTTCATATGCAAATGAGAAAAAGTTGCTGTCTGTATCCTTAGCAGGATAACCGTCTGTTAACGTGCTACCATTACACTAAGGCCCCATTAATTGGCACCCCTGGAAGGATTCGAACCTCCGACTCCCACGTTCGTAGCGTAGTACTCTGGTCCACTGAGTTACAGGGGTATATATTTGGCGCCGCCGAAGGGAATCGAACCCTCCTAAATCGGATAGACAATCCGTTGCCATAACCCAGATGACTACGGCGGCTTTGAATTTGTGCCGGGTAGGTGCTCCGGCGCCGATCGTCTTGATATTATCTCACGGCCCTTGTTTGGTATCGCGTACGGGGATCGAACCCGCCTGATCAGGTTGAAAGCCTGAGGACCTCCCAGAAGTCTAACGCGATATATTTTGGTGGAAGCCCAGGGAATCGAACCCTTGTAGTCAGCAACCTTGCAAGGGTTACCCGTAGCCCACTACTGCCCCCAAATTGTTTGGCTCCGCATCTGGGAATCGAACCCAGCTAACCATTGATTAACAGTCAAGTCCATGCACCTTGCTCGGATTCTGCGGAATAGAAAAATAACAGGATGCGTTTTAACGTGGTTAGATTATCAGTCTAATGTTAAAAGTTGCTGTTAGCATCCTAAAACTTGGTGCTCCGACACGGACTCGAACCGCGATCGCCGGACTACAAAACCGGAATATTAGCCTTTATACTATCAGAGCAAAATTGGTGCGGACTGATGGAATCGAACCACTTGGCAACCACCCTACTTAACAAGGCCTACCGGGTTACAGCCGGCAATAGGGAACAGCCCGCAAAATTTGTAACACACTCTCCGCTATGCGTTTTGACGCTCGTCAGGAGAGCGAAAGAGAATGTGTGTATTAAAAAGCACTAAAACTACTTAGGCTGCAATCGGAGCCATTGTTCGCAATAATGCTTTTTAATACGCTACCATTTTTTTATCCACATAAGGATAAGCCATCCGGTAGGCCGCCCGTTTGCTGGATGTTTTAAGTGCCCAGCGAGGTCCTCGTTACCTCATTTCACACTTTGCGGTCTACAATTACCCGTGAGCAATCTCGCGCTTTCTAACGGCTTTGCTGTACACTCGAGCACGTTCTATCTTTTCTTGGATCATCTTGCGAAGATCTTCTTCAGTTAGAGTATGCTTTTGTGTAAACTCAGCTTCTCGTTGTTTCTTACTATCTGTTTCTGTCATACTTTCGTTTGAACAAACAAAAACCCCAGGGTGTTTAGTCCTGGGGTCCTCTGGGTAAAGTTGTGTTGCGTTTACGCTACACGATCCTCCCGGGACCCCTGGCAAATCTCTGGTGTACGATCATTACTTGACAGTAACCAAGAGGTGGGCACGAAGCCTGCCTGTTTGGCCATTCTATCAAAACAATAATGTATCGTTACAGTTTTCATTTGCTTTCTCTTTAAAATCCTTGTTTGTTAAAAAACACCATTGCTTTCTAACTTGTCTCTATTGTAGCGCCTTTCAACGCCACTGTCAACAACTTTTGAAATCTTTTTTTGTTGTATTTTTACAACACCTTCTGATCACATTGTTTGCTAACTTGTCTCTATTGTATATTAATTAGTCTCTGCTGTCAACTACTATTTGCAAATCTGAGCAAACTGTAGGGTCTTTCTGGACTTCACTGCTATACAATGTTTTCTATTATATGATTATTTATATCTCTTGTCAAGAACCGGGTGATAATGTGGTATTTTTACAACATATTACTTTTCAACTAACATTCCTGCACTAACGCCGCCGAAGCCAAAACTCAACTTGATAAAGTTGTTATTGGCCCTTTCCTTAGGAGATCCTAAAACAACATTGTGTTTAGTAGGTAAAGGTGATGTAGTTGCTGATGTATAAGGAACCCAACCTTCATGCATACCCATTATTGAATACGCTGCCTCAATGCCTGCCGAGGCAGCAAGAGTGTGTCCCAGTCTTCCTTTCAATCCAAAGACATCAGTAGTATATGGCAAATTGTCTAAGGCTTTGAGCTCAATGTCGTCGCCAACTTTAGTAGAAGTAGCATGACAGTTTATAGAATCAACCTGATTGTCAAATGCGCCTAACTCAGTTAATAAAAAGGAAGCTGCCGACCCGTCGGGATTAGGCGAAGTTAGATTGTAAAAATCATTGTACAAACTTATTTTTTTAATAGATGCTATTCGATCTTGTGCAGAATCTTGTCTTGTTACTACATAACAAACAGCACCTTCTCCCAGGGCCATGCCGGTTCTGTTTACATCAAAGGGCATAACTGAAGAAGTTGTATAAACACCCGTAGATTTAAAAATATAAGCACTAATGGGAGTAGTTGATTCAACTCCGACAACCAGTACAACATCGCAGGTATTAGACTCAAGGAATTTAGATGCAATATCTAACGCTGTAATAAAACCACTACAGGCCTGAGTGATCATTAAACTTGGTCCGGTTATTTTTAAAGTTCTGCTGATAGTAGTACAAATGGTGCTTGATGTTCCTGTGGCGCACAGTCTTGGACCAATGCGAGGCTTCTTAGCTTCAAATGACTTATGAACTTCACATTTAGCTTCCGAAGAGCCTTCAAGTGTAGTTCCAATTACCGCAGTATTTTGCGGAAGTTTTAAATTTTTACAGGCTCTTAGAGCAGCCAGCACTGCCAGTTTAACCTGTCGTGGATTAAATGTTTCAGTAAAGCCAAGTTCTTTAAGTTCACTATCTAAAACTTGATCGGTAATTACTGAATCAAATTTAGCCAAACCTGCAACTGGCTCATCTATATAAGCAGATTGATTTAACGTATTGCTTGATTTAAAATTTTTAATGGACTCAGTAAGACTGATACCATTAGCATCAACTATATCAAGTGAATTAATTATGATTGACATTTAGCCACCCATGCCTGTTGCCTGTTTGATTGTTTCTATAATAGCAAAGGGATCGTTTGAATTTTTTATTTTTCTCGACCACTTGTTCCACTGCACTTCAGAAGCTAATAGAAACTTTTCATAAGAAGCATTCTTAACTTCAAACTCAGCAACAGCAATGGGTAGTTCATCAGGACTGTCGACTAAGCTGTCAATCAACGGACCAACTTCACCAGTTGCTTTATACTTTGCAATTTCTTCTTTGTAAACAGGCTGTAGACTGACACGACCGAACATGTTAACAGCTCTAATAAATCTCATTCCGCTAATAACGCGAGAAAAATTTTCAAGGCATTCGGCACGATCGCTTAGAAGTTTTATTCTTTGTTTGTGTTCTTGACTAAGCTCTGCTGTTTCTTTCTTGAAGGCTCGGTTAACAGAAATTGACCAATTATGTATATCATCTAAAAAACCTTGCGGGAAGGTCTTACTTGAGTGTACTTGCCAAGCAAAATCATCTAAGTCGGCTGGACAGATCAAATTAGAATAATCAGCTACTCTACCAACTCTTCCTGTTTCAACATCAGTGTATACTATTCTCATCTCAGTTGCCATGTCTCATCCTTTGTTCAGTTTGTTCTTTGTTTAAAAATTTCCATTCTTCGTCTATAGACCAATTAAAGGCGCCACCTATAAAAATATTCTGCAAACTTGGTAATTTTAGTTTGTTGTTAAACGAGCTGTCTTTGGTGTAGTCTATAACATATTCTTTACCAATGTACTTATAACTTTGCCACGACTGTTTTATTTTTTTATCGTGATTGTGTATACTCCAAATTTGGAAATCATCGGTATCAAAAAAATGTAGCAACTTGTGCTGCCAACGTCCCGGATCTTTCCAAGTGGTACTGGCAAAAGTTCTTAGCTGTATATGTTGCCATTTCTGTGTATAATTTAGCCACCAGCACCAATCGAATATAGTTTTTAATTTGAAAGGTGCTTCGTCTGCAATTGGCCTATACAGTTCGAAATAAGATTCGCCGTATCCAGCCTTTATAGCATTATACATTTTGACTGCCGAAGTTTCGTAGTCTTCGAATAGAATATCTTCTGCCTGTTTGGCTGTGCTAATGGGCACATCAGATCCAAACACTTGATCTCCCATTTCACCTGTCAGTACAAATCCTTCCTTCAATCGAGACTCAATGTTCGAGTCGCTCAATTCAATTTTAAAATTTTTAGCAATAAACGAAAAGAAAGGCTTGTTTTCTTTTACGCTGTCGATATTACACAACACTGTGACTTTTTCAAGATCCTGCTTCGACCAATTTCTAAGTATTGCAGTCACAGCAATAGTACTGTCAATTCCACCGCTCCACATGACATAAAGTTTATCAACTTGCCTGTTTAATTCTATAGCACGTTCGTCACAAAGTTCGGCAAATGTCTTTTGATGATTGGGTAATGAAAGAATTTCTTTAACTGGCTTGCTTAACAATTTAAAATTAAAAGCATCCGGTTTGTATTCTAAACGGCTAACTCCGGTGAATAAAGGGAAAACTGGCACATGCCCTTTCGGTAATGTGCCAGGTAAGTCTACAGGGTGTAGGTATAGCAATAGTCGCGTCATGCTAATAATTATCTTATTAGTTGGTTAACACCTTTGCAACTGAATTGATAACAGCAGCTATCCTACCAATATCACGAAGTTGTTCTACTGTGTAGCCTTCCTTCTTCAATGTGTCATAGTGTGCCTTAACACAGAAATGACATTTACCAATGATACTTGCGGCAAGACTGTATGCTTCAAAGCGAGCCTTAGTAGTTCCGCCGTGACTTGCAATAGCGTTCATGCGTAACTGTGCAGGTAATCCTTTAAGCTGTTCATCGTCGGCCATTTCAACATATGGATACCATACGTTGTTTTGAGCCATGATGCTGGCAGCAGTTAAGGCAGCATCTGCTTCCTTACGATCTGCAATTACACTATGCACCCAGGTCCAAAACTTACTGTTACCTGTAGCAAAGGCAGCGGCTACTGCAATAGCTTCTGCTTCCTCTACTGGCAATGTACTGCGCTTAATTACTGCATCCAAATTTAGCTTAGTATCCTTGGCATAATCTGGAATTGTTTCTTTGAGTTGATCTACCCATTGTGTCATTTTGTTTTCTCCGCAATCTCTTTATAGCCTGCCCAACTTGGGTGTACACCGTCTGGCTGTAATCGAGTGATAGGTAAAATAGTATCGCCATAACTGTTGGCAATGATTTTGACCATGTCTTGAATATGCGGTTTAATCGCAGGCATAATCCAAAACACACGTTTACCCTCAACTCGTTGCCGCATGGTCATCAGTTCCTTAAATGTGTTGACTCCGTTGTGGTCATTTGATCCAAGGCTGATAATCACAGTATTAGCTGGTTCAATTCGTTGAGCATAATCTTTGTTGAACTGCCAGCTGTTGATACCGCCTTTAGACACAGAAGAACATTCCTTACGGAATTGGTGTGTGCCTACAGCAATACTGTCACCCAAGATTAGGCAGTCTAACATTAGAGTGTCTCGCCGCCGATAGTACGATTGCAAGCACAGAGCTCGCCAGTCTGCAATGCGTCAAGAATACGCAGAGTTTCTTCTGGGCTACGACCAACGTTCAAGTTGTTGACAGTAACGTGTTGAATTTCATTACTTGGGTCAACAATGAAAGTGGCACGAAGTGCGGCACCTGCTGGAGCATAGAATACGCCCAACTGCTCAATCAAACTTAACTCACCACGCTGTGTGTCAGCGAATTGGTGATGAGTGATCTTTTGTAGATCAGGATGGGCTTTTTGCCAAGACACCTTACAGAACTCATTGTCTGTGCTACCGGTGAGCAATACTGCATCACGATCAGCAAAGTCTTGTGCCAACTTGTCGTAAGCTACAATCTCTGTTGGGCATACGAATGTAAAATCTTTTGGATAGTAAACGATTACCTTCCACTTGCCTTCAAAACTATTTTCTGTAATAGTATAGAAAGCATCTTCTGGTTGCCCTGGCTTAACGCCTGTAATTGCAAATGGGGCTAATTTATCACCGACTGTTTTCATATCTTCTCCTTTTGTGTGTGTTTGAAAACTTAATAGAACATTAACATTGTGTTCATGTATCTATTGTACTTTTATTTACGCTATAGATCAACTGCTTTTAATAGGTTTTAGCTAATATTTTTTAATAACGTTAATAGGCAAAATCAATAAAGGGCCCGAAGGCCCTTTATATCAAAGCATCTGTTAATTATCTAAAAGATACTTTTACACCGGCAGTAACCATGTTGCCATCAAATCGGCTAACACTATCCTGACCATATTGACGAGTAACGTCAAGGCCGAAACTAATTGCCTTAGTAACCGGAACACTAACGCCAGCACCGACTGTTAGTGCATAACCAGTTTCGCCGACCTTAGGCTGAAGGTATGCACCGCCTGCCTTGACTGCAACAGTGGCAATGCCAATGGTGGCAACGTCATAAGATCCAGTTAGGCTATAACGATCGTAATCGTTAGTGCCACGGTCAAATCGTTGGAAGCCAAGTGCGCCTCCCAATTTGCCTGCCTTGTCACCAATAGTAATGCCGGCGGCATTTTGGTTATTACCTGCATAGTCACGAGTTCCAGTGACGCCAAATTCTAATGCAGAAGCGGTAGTTGCAGCTAATGCGATTAGAGATGCGATTGCAATTTTCTTCATATATAATTTCCTTTAAAGCAATGACATATTGTCATTAGACTATTATATAGCGTTTACACTGAGGGGTCAATAAAAAAGGCAACCGAAGTTGCCTTTACTATTTTTGGTTACAAGGTATAGCTACCCCGGTACCGCTGTTTCTTAGGCAGCAAGAGCAAACTGTTCGTCGTTGGCGACTACTACGTCTGTTTCAAAGTACTTGAATGCGTTGTTTGCATTTAAAGGTTTTGCTTCTACGGCCAGGAACCCCCAACCCTACGGCTTCTGCTTTGCCGAGCTGTCCACTCTGTTACTCTTTGCCCTGTCGAAACCAGTCACCCCCATCAAAAGCACACATAAGCAGATATTACTTCACCACTATCATCTGTACCATCGCACTATTTCAGGTGAGAAGCGATGTATGTGCTTTTGGTGGAGGTGGGGAGAATCGAACTCCCGTCCAAGACCTGTTTCACTTCACTTCATACAGCAATAACTCTTATTTATTCACTCTCAATAATTCTTTGATTAGATTCTTTTTATCTTCTGTGGTCATACCAAATTCAAAACGCTCTCGTATGTCACTGACACAATGTAATCTACCAGTATTATAGTCGCTGTTGCCTACACGACTCTTACAAACATTAATACATTCTTCTACAATCAA
>JACCDU010222398.1_pt1 | contig 41889 bp, 61 predicted proteins | sample 7446081 | NCBI WGS metagenome assembly JACCDU01 (sample SAMN15323447, study PRJNA562643) | freshwater metagenome | isolation source: river surface water | place: USA:Blue River Watershed | collected 2017-08-17
CCCTGCGCTCCCTGAGCTCCGGCGTCACCCTGTGCGCCCTGCGCACCAATGTCGCCCTGCGCTCCCTGAGCACCAGCGTCACCCTGTGCGCCCTGAGCTCCGGCGTCACCCTGTGCGCCCTGCGCACCAATGTCGCCCTGCGCTCCCTGAGCACCAGCGTCACCCTGCGCTCCCTGCGCTCCGGCGTCACCCTGAGCTCCCTGTGCACCCTGAGCTCCCTGTGCTCCCTGAGCACCAGCGTCACCCTGTGCGCCTTGCGCACCAATGTCGCCCTGCGCTCCCTGAGCACCAGCGTCACCCTGTGCGCCCTGCGCACCAATGTCGCCCTGTGCACCCTGTGCTCCAGCGTCACCCTGTGCTCCCTGTGCTCCAATATCGCCCTGTGCTCCCTGAGCTCCAGCGTCACCCTGTGCTCCCTGAGCACCAGCGTCACCCTGTGCTCCCTGAGCACCAGCGTCACCCTGTGCGCCCTGAGCACCAGCGTCACCCTGTGCTCCCTGCGCACCAGCGTCACCCTGTGCACCCTGCGCACCAGCGTCACCCTGTGCACCCTGGGCTCCGACATCACCTTGTGCGCCCTGTGCGCCAGCGTCACCCTGAGCTCCCTGAGCCCCAGCGTCGCCTTGTGCGCCAGAACCAGCGGCGCCCTGTGCTCCCTGAGCACCAGTATCACCTTGGGCTCCCTGTGCTCCAATATCGCCCTGTGCTCCCTGAGCCCCAGCGTCGCCTTGCGCACCAGCGTCACCTTGCGCACCAGCGTCACCTTGCGCACCAGCGCTACCTTGCGCACCAGCGCTACCTTGTGCACCAGCGCTACCTTGTGCACCAGCGTCACCTTGGGCGCCAGCGCTACCTTGGGCGCCAGCGTCACCTTGGGCGCCAGAACCCGAGGCTCCCTGTGCACCCTGGGCTCCTGCGTCTCCCTGTGCGCCAGAGTCACCTTGAGCCCCTTGAGCACCATTTAACCCAGCATCGCCTTGGCTGCCTTGAGCCCCTTGTGCTCCAGAGTCTCCCTGTGCGCCAGAATTTCCTTGAGCTCCAATTGAACCTTGGTTGCCCTGAGAACCGGCATCGCCCTGAGCTCCGGCGTCGCCCTGAGCTCCGGCAAAACCTTGATTACCTTGAGAACCTTGTGTTCCGGTGTCGCCCTGAGGTCCAGAAGAGCCCTGATTACCTTGAGAGCCTTGAGAACCAGTGCTGCCTGATGAGCCCTGAGCTCCGGCGTCTCCTTGGGCTCCGGCGATGCCTTGAGCACCGGCATCGCCCTGCGCTCCGGTTAAACCTTGATTGCCTTGTGCACCCTGTGCTCCAGCATCACCTTGGGAACCTGTGTCGCCCTGAGCGCCTTGTGATCCAGAACCGGCTGCTCCTTGGGCGCCTTGAGATCCCGAATCGCCTTGTGCACCGTCGTTGCCCTGTGGGCCCGATGAACCTTGTGCACCCTGAGCGCCTGAGCCAGCAGCGCCCTGAGCACCTTCGTTGCCTTGGGCTCCAGTGTCGCCCTGTGCGCCTTGAGATCCGGTGTCACCCTGTGCGCCCTGAGCTCCAGCGTCACCTTGTGATCCTTGCGCCCCTGACCCTAATGCTCCTTGCGCACCTTGGGCTCCTTGAGCTCCAGAAGGACCTGATCCACCTTGAGCGCCCTGCGCTCCGGCGCCAGCAGAGCCCTGCTCGCCTTGTGCGCCTTGCGCCCCAGATGAACCAGCACCGCCTTGTGCGCCCTGAGCACCTGCTCCGGACGCTCCCTGTGAACCCTGTGCGCCCTGAGCCCCAGAACCACCCGCACCCTGAGAGCCTTGAGAACCTTGATTTCCCTGAGAACCTTGCTGCCCCTGCTCGCCCTGTGGGCCCTGATTTCCTTGTGAGCCTGAGCCGGTATCGACATAAGTCGCCAACTCTGCTGCGGTAACCTTGTAGTTTGATCCAGAAACAACGACGGGGATAATCGTGTCGTCGGTAATAGTTCCTACGGGCGGCAGCTCGCTTATCTTGACGGTAAGCTGCTTAGTAGTGATCACTGTTGTGGTCTGCGCCTGCACGGTGGACTGAGCCGTCAGGTCAGCATTTTCACTACTTCTAAAGCCGGGCTTGTTAGGAACGTTGCGTTTCTGGGACATTGTTGACCACTAAAGTAAGTGCCAAGGGATACTTTAGTTATAAGAGAGTCCGTTTTTTCTAATGAATTAGAGATGCATCTTCAATTTATGTCACGGCTGTAAGAATCCACCTGCTCTGGCTCCCGTTCCCGCCAACGGTAAGGCCGGTGACATAGATGAAAGTCGCCGTCTGGTTGACGCCAATTGTCTTGTTTGAGACGCCTAGTACGAACCTGTTGCTGGCCGTGGAAGATGAGCTCTCCTGACTGAAAGTTTGGTTCTTGTCGGTGTTGTTCACGACGAGGATGTACCTGCCAGATGTACCGTTGGCGAAACCGCTGATGGAGCTCGACGTCGTGCCAGTCAACTTGAAAAGAGCACCTGCCGACAGGGAGTAGTTGTCGATGTTTGCGGCGCTCGGAATGCTGGTTCCCTCTGTGAAGTTGATCGTGCCGACGGTTCCGGCGTCACCCTGAAGTCCCTGATACCCCTGATTTCCTTGGCTTCCCTGATTGCCCTGAGCTCCTTGGGCCCCTGCAGATCCTTGGGCGCCAGTTGACCCCTGTCGACCTTGGCTGCCTTGATTGCCCTGAGGTCCCTGCTCGCCAGTAAGCTCGATAGCCGTGATCACGGGCCCGTCAACCTCGCCGAAGTTGAAAGAACCTGCGGCGACGGCAGTAACTGTCTTAAGAGCATACGTGTATGTCCCAGCAGCGGGGGCGTCAACGACCGTCAATGCGTAAGGAATGTTCTCTGAACCAGCGTCGCTCTCGAGAAAAATCGACTTGCCAATAGCTGTCGAATCTCGATAGAGCTGAATCCTGACCCAGCCTCCGGCCGTGGAGTTCTCGCCGTCGCCCGTCACAAGAATCTGCACAGGCCTTCCTGATGTCGTAATAGAAACGCTTACTATTGTGACTCCAGCCAAAGTCACGTTGGTGACCTGGGTCCCGAGCGTCTGAGCGTAGTTGAAAGATGCGCCAGTTCCCGACAGGCCCTGAAGCCCCTGTGCCCCCTGAGCTCCAGTCGAACCAGCCGTCCCCTGCGCTCCCGTGACGCCAGACGTGCCCTGATAGCCCTGGTTACCTTGTGCGCCAGATGATCCTTGGTTGCCTTGTGCCCCCAACGGACCTTGGTTGCCTTGAGATCCCTGTGCCCCAGTAGAGCCCTGATTGCCTTGTGAACCCTCTGCGCCAATTGATCCTTGAAAGCCAAGAGAACCTTGGTTGCCCTGTGCGCCCTGCGCTCCGACGAATCCTTGGTTGCCTTGTGAACCTTGTGCGCCAGCGCTACCTTGTGACCCCGATGCTCCCAAACTGCCCTGAGCACCTGTTAGACCAATCGCACCCTGCAAACCGCTGACACCCTGCAATCCTTGATTTCCTTGGTGGCCTTGTGAGCCCTGCAGTCCAGTAGAACCTTGAAGTCCTTGGTTGCCTTGAAAACCTTGAGCCCCATCGTTTTTGGTTTCAATCACAACGAGATTTGCCCTGTCGCCCGAATCGACTGTGCAGCCGTTGGGTATCCTAACTTCTATGGTGTGCAACCCGCTGGATAGTGTCGAAACATGGAAGTTGCAAGGTATGGTCAAGTGTAGCAAGGTATTATTGAAAAATAGGCTGGTCGAGCTTGCTAGTACGCCGTCGATCAGTATGTCAAATGTTTTCAGACCGGTGACCGTTGCGTATGCCGTAATACTCAAGTCGAAGTAGCATGCTCCTCCGCTTGAGGTGTATGTCGATGTCCACTCTGTGACTATGACCTGACCCGATCTTGTGGTGGGAGCAACATTGTCAAGCAGTTCGGTGATCTCAAGATATCCTCCAGATCCGCCTTGTACGCCCTGCGCTCCAGCATTTCCACTTGAACCTTGATTGCCCTGAGCCCCGACTGTCCCCTGTGCCCCGTCTGATCCTTGATTACCCTGCGCTCCGGCAAGGCCCGCATCACCCTGAGCTCCGGCATCGCCTTGGGCTCCGGCAAGACCCGCATCGCCTTGGGCTCCGGCATCGCCTTGGGCTCCGGCAAGACCCGCATCGCCCTGGGCTCCGGCATCACCTTGGGCTCCGGCAAGACCCGCATCGCCTTGGGCTCCGGCTCCTGGCAAGCCTTGTGCGCCTTGAGCACCCGGAGACCCTGACGATCCAGATGATCCCTGTGCGCCGGTAGAACCTTGGTTCCCCTGATGGCCTTGGTTCCCCTGAAAGCCAGAAGATCCGTCAAGTACATATGCCTTCAGGTCAGCAGCTCCAATTTTACAAGTGATGCCGGACTGCACGATCGGCATGATCGCCCCATCGTTGACGACGTCAACCGAAGGCAAGTCGCTTATCTTTACAGTCGTGTGTTTTGGATCTGCCATTTATTCCCTGATGTAACAGCCGTCTTCAGTAATTATGGAAACTTCATAACTCGTGCCCGTGAACTCAGTCTTGATCCTCCTTGTGTCGGGGAACCAAGCATCAGGCAGTCGGCTGCAGTTGTCGCATGGCGGCCTGATTGCAACCACCGGCACGAGGCCATTCTTCACAATTCTCTTGCAATCGCTCACCGCACCGCCATATCGGGCTCGTCGGAACCCACAACTAAGTCCTTCAGCCGTGAGATGGTGTCCGCTGCGCTGGTGTGCTGTATGCCTATGCCGCCAGCCTCCGTGAAGCCCTTGGCGTTCTTGTCGTAGTCGTCGATGAGTATCGATCGTGGCTTGGCATACTTTGACTTCTGAGACTCATGGATAACCTTGTTTCGAGGCAAGCCGAGGTTCTTGGCAACCCATGCGTTCTTTCCGGCCATAATGTCCGACCCGCCCCCGTCATCTCCGCCGCCGGTCAAGATAATCGGCTCGTAAGGCAGTAGGTATGTCCACAGCCTTTTGCCGTCAGGCGTCCATGGCAGGTTCTCGAAAAACTCCACTAAATCGACATTGTTCCTCTTCATGGTCACAAGGCCACGCAGTATTCCCAGCCTTCCTGGGCTTGCCTGCATACCGAGGTACTCCCTGACGCCACGCTCAAGATCCACGAGCACGCCGTCGAGGTCGCAGTAGATCGTGTAGCCGGTGAAGTTCTCTATGGCCTCGTGCAGCCGGTAGAATCCGATCATGACCTTCTCCCGGTAAGCCAGTTGTACACCTCCTCGATGTCGTCACGGCTCGTCGAGACGTGGTCGCTGGCCCAGTCGTGACCGTCGGATAACATCTTGTCGACTTTGTGCTTGTCCATGGCCAAGATCTTGTCGACCTTCTCTTTAATGTTCTGCAGGCTGTTGAAGAACATGTAGTTCTTCAGTTCGGCCTCGTTCAGTGCCTCCTCGTTGACGAGTCCGGAAAGATAGAGGAAATACCTTTTGTCCATGATGCTCCTTACTGCCCAAGTGCCGGCGCTATCCCGGACTGAGGTTTATTTGGTTCCTGGTCCGGCTGAGATTGCGCCTGCATCGCCTGCTGCTGCGCCATCTGAGCCTGCTGCTGCTGCTGCGCCATCTGAGCTGCCTGCATAGCCTGCGCCTTCTCGGCGTCGGCCTGGCTTGTCTCCTCTGGCTGCTTGTCCTCTCCAGACTTGATCTTCTGCAGCATCATCTTCGCTGCGTGCGTGATGTGGGATACCACGAACTCGCTGAAGTGCCTGCCCATCTCTCCGTGGTCGGATGCGATGTCCGGCCTCTTCTTAAGCAGGGGCATGATCTCACGTCGGAAGTCAGACTTGATCAGGCTGGTCAGGTCGTGGAGTGCGTTGCTGCTGCCGAGATGCCTGACGATGTTGTCGTGCGAGAAGTACTTCGCCATAGAGTCCAAGTCCTTGATCTTGGCCATGCCCTCGACTACGGACTGCGGCAGCATGGCCCCGAAGGTCATGTCTCCGACCCAGTCCTCCTCGTTGTCCTGCAGGTGCAGCACGGCAGCGATAGCCTTCACCCTAAGCGCTGCGTCGTCGCCCTCACCCACCCATGACTCCAAAGAGGTCATGATCTTCTGCAGGTCCTGCATCGCCCGCATCTTCTCCTTCTCCTGCCTCTGCCTTTGCACGGTGCTGTGAGCGTACTTCAAGGCGTCGAGGCCATGCTTTTCCATCTCCTCGGCGGAAAGCTCCTCGACGAGATTCACGTCACGAGACTTTAGCCAACTGTCAAATTTCTTCATGTTGAATGGCATCTGCAATCTCCTGCTCTTATGCTAACTTTGCTATATTGACTTGTGACTCTGCATAATCCATGCGATATGGCACAAGAACCCAATAGCGACGGGCTTGGAATTATGTAGATGTCGGAACACAAAAAAACCCGCCCTTTGGGGGCGGGTCGAGATAGTCTGGTTCAGGTTTGGCTCAGTCCTCGACTGGCTCATGGGAGCCGAAGAGCTCATCGGCACTCTCGTCGAGGATGCGGGCCTGCCTCTCGGCCCTGAGCCTGCACCTCTTGCAGGTCATAGTGCCACGAGAGGACCTCTGGTCATCCTCTATAGGCCTCTGGCAGCCGTCCTCGGAGCACACGCCGATGTCGTTCTTGGCTCCGGCTATGTCGCTCTCGTCAACGTGCCTCTTGTAGCGACAGAACGCCTGGCCGTAGAGGGGAAGGAACTTGCTCATGAGCGCCACCTCGCTGCACTTGACGAAGACGGGGGCGTTGGACTTGATGCACTTTATCAGCCTGATTGCGCTGCGCAGGAGCCTTTTGTCGGCAATCCTCTCGAGCCTGTCTTTCATATAGTTTTATATCCATTAGTGCGCCAGCAGCGGCGCTAGACCATAGTTAGAAGTATTAGGGCTGTCGGCCCGTGAAAACTATACTTCCAAATTCCAGAATTGTAAACTAGGTATTCTGATACACTCGAGCGGCAACCAAGCACCGGAGAGACCATGTCAACAAAAATAAGCCTTTGCTATGATGATAACACACACATATATCAAGAATGCGGCGATGACGACCATGTCTACATCAAGGTGCACGACAGGTCCGAAGTCAAGGTGACTCTTGGAATTGAGCACGTGATCGCCCTCGGCAGGTGCCTAAGCTACGAGAAGCTGGCCACCATGGCGGCAATCACCGACGAGAAGATCGAGAAGCACGCCAAGGAGACCGTCGCTGCGAGACTCAAGTCCAGCGGCTTCGAGGCCATGTTCGGGATGTTGATCTACGGCTTCAAAGAAGACCCGCCGGAGCAGCAGGTGGAGAGGGCCGTTACCTACTACAAGGGCAGGCGGGACGAGCTCGCCGCACTGCTGAAGGCCGTCGAGCAGAGGAGGGTGCAGAACTTCACCTTCGGACTCGAGGAGCTTCTATAGCTTCTCGTATATCCTAATGCCGCCCCATTGAAGTCTATCGCCGTCCTGAACCGAAAGCGACCACTCTCCGTCCCATAGGGCCCTCGCCATGACGATGCCCTCGACGACGTTGAGCGGCCGGGTGGCCACGCCGCTCCCGTAGTGCTGCCATGCGTTGTCCCTCATCCCGTGCTGGTTCGGGTACTGAACGAGAAGCGACGTGTCGTGGAATGCCATGAAGCCACCACGCCTGACGGCCCTGCTCATCGCTATGCTGTCCTGAAAGACGCACTCGGCGCAGTGACAGGCGTCAACGAATCCGAAGTCAATTGGCTCCAGTCCCTCAAGAGCAGACCTGTCGCCCTGGACAAAGGCCATCTCGGGGTGGTCGAAAGCCACCTCGTGATTGACGTCCTTCTCGAACGACGACAGCGACCTGTCGTCAACGCCGTAGTAGGCCACCTGCCTCACGCCGATGCTCTTCAGAAAGTCCACGATCCTGTTGCCTGTCAGGCCGGTGTCTATTCCGAGCTCGCAGACAACAACCCTGTCATGCCCTGCGTGGCGGGACAGGTGCCTCACTATGGTCTCCGGGTCGTGGGGCCAATGCAGGCCTCCCCATGGCTTCTCGTTCAAATCTTGCCTCCGCTTCTTGGCTCGTAGCCCTCGGGGACAAGGTTGCCCCTCCTCATTACACGGAGTAACTTCGCCTGGATCCTATGGAGCTGGTAGTGGATGCCCTGCCGAGTCTTCCTCGTGAACCTTTGGTTATACTCGTTGTACCAGCAGCCATCTATGTCATCACGCCTTATGTAACTCTCTATCAGAAACCTCTCCTGCTCGCTCAGCTTGCAGGCCTCCATGAGCCCGCCGATCACGTCCAAAGAAGACAGCTCATCTGCGTGCTCCTCGGTGAAGCTCCTAAGGTCGGAGAACTGCAGATCAGTGGGCAGGTCTATGCTCAGAAGCATCTTGCACTTCTTGCTCCTCCTGTGCGCCTTGCGGTAGACCTTGCTCCTGTGCCACTTGATCCTCTTCGTGATTGAGCTGTGGCAGAAGGTCGTGAAGTTGGCCTTCTTCTTGTGAGCCCTGAAGTGCCAAACGGCACACCTCACCGCCACTAGACCCTCGGTGACAAGGTCGTCGTATTGCTCCGGCGTGCTGATGAACTTACGTATTATCGAGTGCACCATCGGGGTGTATTGCTCGATGAGCTCACCCTCGACCTCGGATGCGTAGAACATGCTCCTGCAGTCCTTGGTGAACTGCGGGCGCATGTTCTTCGGGAGGGATGTGCGCATACCATCCGCTTGGTCACTGAGCGTGAAGCAGAACCTCAGGTAATCCTTCTTGTCGATGCCGAACCGGAGTGACCATTTCTGCAGTAGGCCGTTTGCGACCTTGAGCCTGTCGAAGTCAACGCAGTTGCTTTGCATGCATTCCTCAATCGGCGGTGCATGTAGTGTATCACATGCAGCATGCGTTGCAATATCCGTTTGCGTTTTTCGCTAGGCAGGCTAGTACATACAGGCATGCTCACCTTCAGGCAGTACCTGGGTCTAAGCGAGGTCTTCCAGGCCTCGGACACCTCGGGAGTCAAGTTCGACAGCGAGGGCCGTGCGCTCGTGCACAGATTTTCGGTGGACGGCGAGGACTTCGAGGTGATCCTGACTAAGCACACGGCAATGATGCCGGCGGAGGCCGGTCAGTGGGCACGTGTACCGATCGAGAACACCTATGACATCCTCTTCAGCGGGCCGGACGACTTCCAGCTCACCGGAAGGGCAGGGTCGAAGGTGTTCCCGATCTACCAGAACCTCCTCCTTGCGATCAAGAAGCTTTTCGAGATCAGGGAGGTCGATGCGATCACGTTCTCTGCGGCGCAGGCAAAGATGCTCCTGCCCTACGAGCGGTTCTACAACACATTCCTCAAGCCAGACCCGCCAGCCGGGAAGGGATTCAGGAGGGTTGGGACGGACCTGTACGTGTCGAAGGAGTTCATCAGGAAGAACGCCATAGGGGACAACCGTGACATTCTCCGCTCCATGATCGGTGCGGAGAGGAAGAAGCGAGCGAGCCTTGCTGCCCTGAAAACCAGGCAGAAGGCAGAAAAAGAGTTCGAGAAAGTGAAAGCAGAGATGATACCGTACGAAAACAGCTTCGTCTTCCTTAGGACGGACGAAGGAAACAACACAGTGGCTTGGCTTGGGCCTATACTAGAGGCCGACTCATTCTACGCAATATATCTGAGCGACAGCCCGGACAGGGCCCCACGCTCGGAGCAGTTCCTTGACTCATCAAAGATCGTCAAGGGCAAGACACCCAGCGAGAGGGACGTCAGGCAGTTCTGGCGGGACTACCGCAGCAACCCCGACTACATGGCCGACCTCCAGAGGCGGCTGCCGGAGTTCCGTGACGCCTACCTAGACTTCAGGAACCGCAACCGTGCAGGCGGTAGATTTTGAGGGATAAGCTCGCCGACTGGAACACACTGAACCTCGCCTACGCCCTCGTCTGCATAGGGCCCATGCTCAACATTTCGCAAACCAGAACGATGGACTGGGGCTTCGGCATCAGGTTGCTGCTTTACCACATGATGATCGTGCTGATGCCGCTCGTCTCGGTGTGCACGACGGCGGCCTCTATGATGCTCTCATCGAGGAGCAGGAGGCTGGCCGAGACGGTCGCAGCCTGTCCGACGGTGCTCATCATGGTTTTGTGCCTGCTCTTCCTCAGCCTTCTCAGAGGCTGAGTTTATTGTCCTCGACGTTCTTGATGTAGTCGCTGAGCTTGTCGAGGTAGCCCTTGTTCCTGAGCTCCTTGAAAACAAGGTTCTCTAGGCTGAACTCACCTCCGGACTTGATAGCCGAGGCACGCATCTTGCGAAGCCTCTCCTTAAAGGCCTGCAGCCTCTTGACGTCCTGCGAACGGCCTGCGACGAGGCTGTCGATCAGGTGCATCAGGTGCTTGGACTTCTTGACAATGAAGGGATCTTTTAGGTTGACCTTCTGCCTCCTCGGCTTGCGTATCCACTTGTTGTCCTTTAGCGAGAAGACGCCCTGGTCCGACGAAGTCTCCTCGTTCGTCCCCTGGGCGTAGAGTTCGACTGCGTAGCCGTGTATGGTTATGTCGTGGTTGAGCGCCCACAGGGCCTTCTTGTCACGGAGGTAGTCGTCCATCACCTCTGCGTCGCATTCCGGCATCTGCTTCTTGTCGACCAGGAGGTGAACGTCCATGTCGCTGTGCTTGGTGTAGTTGAAGTTGGCGTTGCCGCCCGTGAAGAGTATGTCCTTGACTGCGGCCTTGGGTATGCCGCTGAAATCACGCCACGCCTCTGCGATCTTGAGAAGCTGCTCACGGACCTCGGTCTTCATGTCGTCGCCGTCCCACACGGCCGTGTTTAGCCTGTCGTGGTATCGGAGGGTCGTCTCGTACTCGAGAAGGAATTCCTTGAAGCTTTCCATCAGATTATCTAGTCGGGCTTCACTCATATATGTTCGTTATCCCCGGTAGTGTAATCGGTAGCACCACAATCTCTGGAATTGTTAGTCATGGTTCGAGTCCATGCTGGGGAACTGGAGGCGTTATGCTCCTCGATCAGTTGAGAGATTGGCTAGAGTCCCTGCCGGATGAGTTCGAGGAGTACCCCGTGGTGCTCTGCGATGCGATTGAAAATTCCGGCCAGGTCCTCATAGAGACGGACAGCGAGTCCATGCTCGCCATCGAGGTGGACAGGGAACACCAAGAGATAGTCCTGAGGCACGAGAACAACACGCAGGGCATAGAGATGCCGGTCTGGAACCTAGCCCAGCTCAAGGCTTGGGCCAGGGAGGCCACCAAAGATTTCGGCTCGTACTCCTGCGTCATAGGCGAGTCTTGGCTTGACCACTCGACCCTGCTCTGGGGCAGGCTGGACAAGATAGTCGACACGTGCGACGTCGATGAGGATGAGCACGAGGTGGTCATCGCCTCGGTCAGGGATCCCGAAGCCGATGTCCAAGTATCCTACGAGTGAAATCAACGAGCCGGCGCTTATATACCGATGCAGATGCACTGCACTGCACGCCGGAGCCATAGTGGCACGGCATCAACAAAGTGAGGTGATTTATGAAAGCGATAGTACCGCTGCGTGACGACCTTTTCTTCCCGCTCGAGCAGACATTCGAGAAGTTCTACAGGGACTTCTTCGGCGACAAGTCAAACTTCAACATAGCCAAAAGCTCTAGCGGATACCCCAAGACAAACGCATACATCGACGGGGAGCACTTTAAGATGCTCTTCAGCGTCCCCGGCGTGTCAAAGGATGACCTCGAGATCGAGGTCGACGGGAACACGGTCACGGTCAAGGGGAAGATGTCCTCAAAGTACTGCTCCGCAAAGGATTCCGAGTACCTGGTGCGTGAGCTTAGGCAGTCCTTCTTCACGAGGACTCTCTCGATACCGAACGGAGTGGTTGGCGAGCCAGAGGCGAACCTGGCCGACGGCATCCTCATACTGACATGGGAGACGGAGAGGGCGAAGGAGCCGCCAGTCAAGAGGATCGAGATCAAGTAGCACGAGAGGCCCGGTCAAATGCGCCGGGCCTCTTTTCACATGCGCTTCGACAACTCGGCCACAACGGCATCGAGCCTGCCGGTGTCCGGTAGCACGACCACGTTTTCCTCGCCGTAGAAGTCCTTGACGAACTCCCAGAGGGAGTCCGATATCTCCTGCGACTTCTCGGCGGGGAAATGCCGGCCCTCGGCGTGGAACTTGTAGCTTTTGTTGAGGGGGCAGAAGAAGTTGAGGACTGGGAACCTCTCGTCGAACATTCTCACGAGTGGCTCGAGGGACTTCCAGAACACGGGGTTGTGGGCGTTGGAGTACCAGCAGTTGAGTATGAGGGGAGAGTCGGTCACGACGAAATCGACCTTGTCCCTGCTCAGCAGCGTGTCCTCACGGTTCATCTGAGATGCGAACAGGTATATCTGATCCATGCTGCTAATGGACCTGTCCACATATGCCCACTCCCTTGCGAGCTCAGTTATGATCTCGCACTTGCTGCCGTGCTTCTTGCACTCGGCAACCACCTCGAGAGACAGCACGGTCTTGCCGGCGCTCGGGGCGCCGAAGAACTGTATCCTGCGCATAGGACCACCCCCATATAGTGAAGGCTACTTCTTCCGGCAACCCCGGGTCAAGCAATTCCGAACAATTTTTTCCATTTGCGCAGAACATACTGGCAAAATGTCTAGACAACGCCCCTGATGATGGGCAAACTCTCTGCATGAAAACCTTCATCGTCTTCAGGCTTGGCAGGGACAGGAGGGGCCGGCCGTTGTGGTATCGGTCTTTCATGTCAAGCAACTTCGGGCACATCAAGCAGGGCATCAATCCAAAGAAGCCAACGCTCATAGCCGTGGAGAGGTTCGGACTCACATGGATCCTGGCAAGAATTGACGGATTTGGATCAACACCTCTTCCATTCATGTCGATCCCATGGTATAGGACAAGGAAGCCCCATGTTGCGGGGCGCACACCAAGCCGTCGCACCACGACAGAAACAGGGAGGATTCCTATGAGGGCAGCATTTTTTGTAATGGCCACCATGCTCTGCGCATCAGCAGGCGCAAACGCCTACCTCGCATACCAGAACACAAGGTCCAACTTCCTTCAGGAGGTGGAGAAGAAGCGCAGCACTATCAACGACGACATGGTCAACGAGATGCTGTGGACACGGCTCAACACCTACGACCAGAACCAGATGGAGATAGCCCGCATGCAGGGCTACCAAGAGGGCATCAACTCCCTGGTTCACAAGATCGACCCACAGCAGTCGCAGATTAGCAACATATGGCACGCCGGCTACAACCGTGGCCTCGAGCAGAGCAACTTCATGGAGGAGATCGGCTACGAGAAGGGATTCAGCAAGGGCGTTGACCGTGGCCGTGAGGAGTATATGAAGGCCATCAACAACATCCTGACTGGCAAGGAGGACGTGAAGTCGGCCATTAAGGAGTTTGCAGAGAAGTACAAGCCAGAGGAGCAGAAGGCCTCCGATTCCACAGCTCAGACTGGCAAGTGATCGACCATCGGGTCTCAAGCTTTTTGGTGAAGCTCGCCGCTCATAACGGCAAGAACAGAGTTCGATTCTCTGGAGACCCAATATGACCAACGACGAAATAGCTCAGCTCTACGACAGGGCCTGCAAGGAGAGCAAGGAGCCGTGGAAGGCTTCCCTGTGGTTCTCTGAGGAGGACGCCTACATGAACTACTCCATCGTCAGCAACATCACGGCACCAGGAGACTCCGTCCTCGACGTGGGATGCGGCCAAGGTGGCCTATACGATGTACTGTCAAGCAGGTTCAGTGACATCAGGTATCACGGCATAGACATAAGTAAAGAGATGATATCAAGAGCCTCGGCTAGGAGGCCTGACGTCAGGTTCACCCACGGCGACTTCCTGAGCAGCGACCTCGAGCCAGCCGACAAGGTCATAGCCATAGGGGCATTCAGCTTCCGGTCGGAGAGGGACCAGTACGACTACCTGCGTGAGTGCCTGGAAAAATGCTTCAGGCTCTGCAACAAGAAGGTTGCGGTCACGATGACCACCTTGCAGGCCGATGTGCGCTTCGACAACTCCAGCCTGTTCTACTACTGCCCAATCAAGGTGCACGAGATAGCTTCATCGATCACTCCATACTACACCATCAACACAATGTCTATAAGCTGCGAGATGATAGTCATCCTGAGCAAGCTGAACTAGAAACAAAATTCTTAAAATTCCGCAGACCCCCTGACGAATAGGTTGGTAGGGAATCGTGCCCTCTGGCACACCAACAGGGGATTAACATGGAAGACATCTGGGAAATCATGGCTGCCAATCCGGTCAAACGGGAGGAGCCGAAAGCAAAATCATACAACTTCGACAGCATGGGCTACACGCTGCCAAGACTTGACGACGAAGACGCCATGCGGGCGCTGCGTCTCGTGACCAGCCAGACCCCGGTGATCGCCAAGATGCGACCGCTGGGCAGCGAGTACATGTGCCACCAGAACGCAGCCAAGCTCGCCAAACAGTTCGGTGGCGAGGCAGTCCGTGGCTACAGGGTCGAGCTGAGCGTCAACGAGATTCTCGAGGTCATGGACCATTCCGTGATCAGGGCCGGCGACTCCTACTACGATGTCACGCCATACTTTGACGCCAAGCGAAGCATGTTCGTGGGCTTCGACCGCCTGCTGCCGGAGTTCTACGAGACCAGCTTCAATCCGATGTTCCCGCAGTACGGCGTCCGCCGTGTGCTCGGGAGGCCCAACTTCTTCATACCGCTCACCCATCACGGCCAGAGGACCCTTCACAAGAGGATAGGCTCGGCTGGCAAGGTCGTGAAGGAGTCCGATCTCGGGCGTGACGACATATGGGACAGGCACAACATCATCGTCGAGAGGTTCTGATGTCCCGAAGGCCCAACTACAACTGGATAATGCAGAACTGGCAGCTTGTCGCCATGAAGCTGTGCGAGGAGATCACGGCTCACGACATGCTCGACATGTTCATATCGCATGTCGAGTCCTCTTGTGTCGAGCTGGACAGAGCAGGAATCTCCTCCAAGAGGAGAAGGAAAGCTCTCGAGAAGCTGAACGAGGCGAAGTCACTGCTCAACCCTGAAATAGGCTGAACTGCATAGATACTGCCGGAGGGCAGTATGAAGTTCAGCGAGTGGCTCGAGATCAGGGAAGGCAAAGAGGGCAAGAAGGACGCCTGCTACCACAAGGTCAAGGCACGCTACCGTGTCTGGCCCAGCGCCTACGCATCCGGCGCACTCGTGAAGTGCCGAAAGGTCGGGGCCGACAACTGGGGCAACACCCAGGAAGAGGTCGAGCCCGAGGAGGTCAGCGAGGGCACCTTCGACCTCGAGAAGAAGCGTGGGCTCAAGGGCTGGTTCGACCGCAACAAGGGCAAGGGCTGGATAGACTGCCGTGCCAGCAAGAAGGGACACCTCGTTCCGTGCGGTAGGTCGAAGACAGGCAAGGGAGCAGACAGGAAGTACCCCGCCTGCAGGCCAACCCTGTCCGCCTGCACCTCGGTTGGCGTCAAACGGAAGAAATCCAGCGACCCCGTGAGCTGGAAGCGCAAAAAAGACGACTAGCCGAAAATATATAAAGCCAGTCGATCTCTAAGCCGGGGGTGAACCGTGTCCATGAGCAGAACGAGGCAGTGCCTTATCGCATTTGCGGTAACCACATCTCTGGCGATGGTCGCCGTTGCGGTACTTAAGACGGATGTCGTTGACGAGAATCCTGCAAAAGAAATCAAGACCGTCGCTCTGACCACCCAGGATCCCGACAAGAGCTTCCAAATCCAGGCCATGCCTGACAGGTTCACATCCTACGAGGCCATGAGGGAGACGATGAAGTCCTGGGCCTCATCTGCGCCCGAGATTTCGGAGTTCTCAGCCTACGGCAGGACCTCCCTCGGCACATGCGTCAACTACCTGAGGGTCGGCACCAAGGACAAGCCGAAGGTTTTGATTCAGTCTGGCATATCCGGCGACGAGGAGTTCGGAATACTGGCGAACCTCAAGCTCGCCGAGAGAATCCTGTCAAGCTTCGGCAAGGACGAGGCCGTGACATGGCTGGTGAGGAACAGGGACATCTACTTCGTGCCGGTCGTCTCGCCTGACAACTTCCTGCAGTCCAACCTCGTCGAGGGCAAAGACCCTGAGTCGTCATTCCCCTGCCTCTCCCGGCTGAACCCAAAGTCACCATCCACCGTCAAGCTGCTGATGGACTTCGTGCAGAGGCAGAAGTTCTCGGCCAGCCTCAACTTCCACACATACGGAGAGCACTTCTCGCTGCCGACCAACGCACACGAGAAGGACATGATGGCCATGGGCAAGATCGCCCAGAGGATGGCCGACCTCAGCGGCTACAGGCTGCAGAGGAAGCAGGGCGCCGGTAACCCATCGGATCTCGACTGGCTATACAGCAACGGCTGCTTCAGCGTTGACGTGATGTGGGGGTCGAACGACAGGAAGTACGTGGCGTACTCCGAGGTCGAATCATCTATGGACAGGCTGTACGACAGCCTTGCGCTTTTCATGAGGGAGGCACCTGAGGCCAGCATCAGCCCAGTACCACTTCCCTCCGTCCACTTCTACCAAGGCGAGTGACTAGGACAGGTACTTGAGCTTGTAGAGCGTCTGGTATGTCAGGCCGGCTATCTCGTCAAGGATGTTGTGAAGGTGCGTGTCCTTCTTGTCGATCATGTCGTGAGCGTCCACCATCATCTTGGCGAACGACTCCATGTACCTCACGGGGTCCTCTTCCTTGACAGGCGACCCTGCGTTGAACTTGGACTGCCCGTACTGGCCGGCGTGCGTCTCATAGAACTGGTCGGCGAGACCGACCAGGTCCTCGTAGAAGCTGCCCAGAGCCTTGTGCTGGGCGTAGCTCTTGGTGCGAAGATGTGCGTAGTGGGCGAAGTTGCGGGCCTCGAACAGCTTGGCGAACACGTCGCTGATGCCGTTGGGTCCGTCTCCCTTGAATTCTTTGAGTGTGATCATGTCTGCTCCGTTAGTTAATATATGGGCCTCGGCCCGAGTTTTATCCTGACTGGCCCCGAATCCTCCGCTGGAGGCTTGTTGGCAACCGGCTCTTTCGCCGTTGGCCCCCCGGTGAGCTCCTCGAGCCTTGCCTTAGCCTTGGGGTATCTAGAAGCGAACCTCTCGTAGGCTTCCGTGTTCTCGATGCCCTTCCTCTTTATCTCCGCCACGACCTCATCGACCCTGTGGGAGAAGTTGGCGACATCCGGCTTGTTGACATAATGCAGAGAGGCCATGGTGGCAAAGGCGGGGAAGTCGGACTCGTCGTACTTGAGTCCCTCGACGAAGCGGTTGAGCTCCTGCTGGGACGTCACCCTCGGCATCGTCCTTGCGGGAAGCGCTATCAGCCTCGGCGCAGGCTGGGATGTTTCGGCATATCCCCTCGCCGCTTCATCCCAATTTTTGAACGAGTAGGTCACATTTCCTGCGGCGTCTATGTCCCAGACGAACAGCGGCGTCGACATGTTGTATATCGGGACGAAGCGACCGATGAGCTCGTCCTTCCTCCTGACCATGGCCCTGTTCTCGTCCTTCAGCATTGCAGCCTGAGCAAGCGCAGACTTTTGCTCGCCGTGCGACGACTTCATCTGCTGGATCATGTCTCTCTTCTCTGCCTCGGTGCTGGTCTCCTTGGCCTGCTTCACCAGGTCCGATCGGATGTAGTGCGAGCTGTCGACCCTGATGAATTTGGGCTTCATGTACTGCTGGTAGAATCGCTCGTACATGATCCTCATGGACGAGTGAGCGGGCGTGAAGTCGAAACCCTGAACGTCCTCGGTCTCCATGAGCTTTTTGATGCCACGGAGCATCTCGCCGTATATCCTGGTGGCAACGGTGCCTGCAGTGCCTGTCAGGCGCACCCCGTTCGGCCCCTCGAAGAGCACTCCGAAGACGTTGTCCAGCTTGAGCGACCCGAGAGTGAAATGCTCCCTCTCCATAGTCACCGTGTAGTCCTTGCCGTCGATCTCGAACCTGTGCCTGTAGCCGCCGTGCTCGGCCTCGACATCGGACCTCTTGTTTTCAACGCAGTTGTCGATCGCCTCGTCCCGGGCCTGCTCCGCACGGCTGTCGGCGTGGGCACGCTCGGACTCCATGTTGACCTTCCAGTCCTCGACGGCATCGTCGTAGCTGCTCTCGGCGTCGTCCCTCTCCTGCTGCCAGTCATTGAGGGCCTGCTCGAAGTCCTCCTCGCTCTCGTAGTGGTAGCGTGACGGCTTGGGGTTGTTCTCCTCCCAGTCCTCCACCGTCTCTCCGTCGAAGTTGGGGTCGTCACTCGGATCTTCGTAAATGTCCTCGTAGTAATCCGAATCGTCGAAATAGTCGTGAACTGTGTGCATGCAATCCTCAAGAGCCTCGTCCTCGTCGAAGGTCTGCATGTCCTCAAGCTCGATGTCGGACACATCAACCTTGGAGACGTCGATCATCTCCCAGAAAGACAAGCCGTTCTGTTGAAGCCACTCTTTGAATTGCATCTTAACCCTCGAGGCCGCAGTTTCTCTTCCTGCCTTTATTTACAACTTTCCGGCCCATTTTGACATGTACCGTGTATCCCTTCCTTGCGAGGGAGCACTTGGCCGACAGGATGGCGCCGACTATGTCGTGCATCGCATCCTTCCCGAGATGCGACAGGTCTATCAGATTCTTCTTTTTCTTCATTCACCACCAGTTCAAATAAACAAATAAATATCTATGTTGATATAGGAGTTTTTCCGGAGAGCATAGTATGCCGACCATCGTGAGCTTTGACTTCGACGACACGCTCGCATATCCGGACGGGACTGCTAAATCATGCATGCTAGAGATGGTGCTTTTCCATGCCGAAAGAGGTGACGAGTGCCACATCGTGACCTCACGCACCGAGTCGCACGAGGATGAAGCGTGGATTGCTCTAAACCAGCCTAGCCGAATGACCGTCGCCAAGTTCATAACCAAGCACATGCTGCCGATCAGGAGCGTCACCTTCACGGCCCACGAGCCCAAAGGTGCGGCGCTGAGGAAACTCGGTGCACACCTGCACTACGATGATGACAGGGCAGAGGTGGACTCGGCCGCCGATCACGGAGTGGTGGGGGTTCTGGTTTCCGTCTGCAAGGAGGGCAAGTCCTGATGGAAAGAGTTAGCGTCATACAGGGAAGGCAGCCTCTGATCGTGGTCGCACCCCACGGCTACGAGCAGGACGACCAGCACACGGCGACGATGGCCGAGTACATAGCCTCTGAAATAAACTGCTACGCAGTCATTAACCGTGGCTGGGAGAGGTGCCAGGACGCAGACGTACTGAACGACAAGGCGGACTGCAACAACGCCTATCACTGCGTTCAGGATGTAGTCCGAGAGGAGTTCCTAGAGCCGATAATCCGGTTCAAGAACCGGATACTAAGGAGCCATGACGAAGCCAAGATCATATACCTACACGGCATGGGCAACAGGCATCGCCAAATCAGCAAGGACCCAAGCCTCGGCGCAGTAGTCGGCTACGGGGCCGGCGACCCGAGTCGGTTCACGTGCGACCTGTGGCAGAAGGACCTGCTGCTGCACAGCTTGAACTTGGCAGGCATTAAGGCATACCAAGGCCGGAAGGGCGGCCCGATGTCCGGCTGGTCAAAGAGCAACATGAACCAGTACTTCAGGATGTGGGAGATGGACGGCGACGTCCAGTCTGTCCAGTTGGAGGTCATTTACGACCTCAGGAAGGATGTCGAAACGGCCAAGATAACGGCGTCGTACCTGGCGCACGCATTCATGACCCTCGTCAGGGCGAGGGGATTCACTGGCGTTGTGAAGTTCGGCAGCTATTGACCTAGTTCTCTCTGACGTACTTCTGGAGGTACTCCTTGTCCTCCGGCGTCAGCTCGAGGTACTTGGGCGACCTGTCCAGGGTCCAGTCTCTGTTGAGGAACATGAACTCATCAGGGATGTTCTGGCCTATGATGTTGAAGTTCTCGTTGACGAGAAGCCCCAAGGCCTTCACCTTGTCCGTCGTCTTCTGCAGCTTGGCGCTCAGCTCATCCATCCGAGCTTGGCTCTCCTTGCGGAGGATGTCCACCTCGGCCTTGATCGCCGACTGGTCCTGCTTCTCGGGCTGCTTCTCAGCCCTCTCCGGCTTCAACTTCGGCCTCTCGTCATCGACACGGCTCTTGAAGAGCGATGTGACATATGACTTGAGCTTGCCGCCCGTCTTGTGATCGTAGACAAACACCGTGACAGCAAGAAGGAACAAGAGGGTCAGCACGAACGAGAGAGTCCCGGAGTCGTTGCTTGGTTTTGACGCCTGCGCCTCCTGCTTCGGTGCCGGCTGTGGCTGCTCCGGCTTGGGCGGTGCTGGCTGATAGCGTGCTTCGTCACCGGAAAGCTGCTTCTTGAGTTCTATCTCCCATGGTTCTAGCGGCATGTCTCTCCTTCGTTCGTCGCACTATTTATCTGCCAGAAAGTTCTTTTTAATAAGCACGGGCGAGCCGTCAGGCATCTCGCAGTACGTCTCGTCGTTGACCTCAAGCAAGATAACTAAGTAAGCGCCACTCTCTATTTTCGCAACTATGCCGGTGTCGGATGGCTCGGGCGTTGCGGCAAGTGCGCCGTCCGACCTCCTGACATACAAGTCGACGGCAGTCTCTGCGCTGTTGGGCTTCCTCTCCCCGCCGCTCTTGACGGTGCTGCCTGGCCATGGCCTCTCCATCGAGTTCCTTGCAGCCTCGACCATCTGGTGCAACTGCCTCCTTGGCACTGCGGACTTGTTATTCTCATATATCTCACGCAATCGACGCACATCTTCGACAGAAAGGTTGCTGTGAGCCTTTAGGGTGTTGCAGGTGCTGCACATGGTCTGGTAGTTGGACAGGCAGTCCTCGCCGCCGCAGGCCTTCGCCCTTATATGGTCCTTGGTCATCAGCACGAGCTTTCCTTCGTGCTCGCCGTAGAGGTTGATGTGGGGCGAGGAGTCGCCCTTGTGTGACTCCAAAAACGCCCTGCTGCCCCTCAGTCCGCAGGAGACGCACTCGCTGTTCTGGCGGAAAAGCAGGTAGCGGTCCTGGTTCATCTTGACGGAAAAGACCTTGCCGCCGGCCTCGAACTCCTTGCGGCTAGGCTTGTCGGTCACGGATGAGAGGAATTCCTCTAGGCTCATCTCTAAAATCTTGACACGGTCGGACTTGTTCTTGATGCGGTCGAGCTGGACGAAAGACCTGAGCCTTTCCTTGCCGTGCAGTCCTATGGAGCGCAGCTCTTTGCGGACTGCTCTCTGCGCATCCTCGAGACTCAGGTCGGTCTCAAAGTCAAAAATCAAGGTACATGTCGCCCTCAGCCTCATTCGCCTCCGTCTCTGGTAAGCTTCTCGAGCATCGCACGAAGCGCCTCTATCTCTCGCCTTATCTTGTCATTGTTCTCAAGGACCTGGTGCTCAAGGCTCAGGTCAACCTCGATGAGTTCCTTGATTTCACGAAATAGCGCACGGTAAATGGCATCCTGCTTCATCTCGACCCTTCGCTGGGCCATGAGTATGAATGGCGCCTGGAAAGCCGCAACGAGAGACAGGAACAGGTTCAGCAGTATGAAGGGGTATGGATCCCAGCTCATGACAAATGGCAGCAGGTTGGCGAGCACCCACAAAACCACGAAGCAGAATCCCGAGATGATGAACCGCCATGAGCCGCCGAACTTCGCAACGGAGTCGCTTACCTTCTCCCCCCAGGTGCGATCGTCAGGCTGCTCCATGTACCCCCTTGGCGTGCAAGAGGGCACGCAGATGACATGGCTATCTACAGCTTCAGATGTCGAATTCCTTGTTCATCTTGTCCGCCTCGCTCTGGCTCTCAAGCAGCTTGTAAGTGATGGCAGCACACGCCAAAGAGCCCACTGCGTCGTTGGTCTTCTTCGAGAACCTCTCGATCCACATCCCGACGATCGGGTTCTTGCTCTTGATCTCACGAAGGTAGTCAAAGACGAAACTATCGTCGCCAGATAGCGCAGCCTGTTCGACCGAGAAGCATGTCGCAGGGTTCACCTTGGGAAGATTCATTACGCACCTCGCTGGATACCTGACACTAGGACCCGTGGATGCGAATGTCCTGTGAAAAAGTGCGGTTTCTGGCAAAAAAACCTTCATCAAATCATCAGCATCTCTTCACGAAATACACATCGAATCCGAGGAGTCACGAGGGCTACCTAAGTTTTTCAAAAGGAGAAAGTATGAACAGGAAAGGTTTCACTCTGATCGAGCTTCTGGTCGTCATAGCCATCATTGCCGTGCTTGTCGGTCTGCTTGTCCCGGCAGTGCAGAAAGTTCGTGAAGCTGCCAACCGCATGAGTTGCAGCAACAACATGAAACAAATCGGCTTAGCCATGCACAACTTTGAGAGCGCCAACGGCAAATTGCCTACGCCAGGACAAGTAGACTCCACGGGCAACAACGCCACCCTATACACTATTCACTCGTGGGCTACTCAGATTCTGCCTTATGTCGAACAAGAGGCCACTTACAAGATGTTTGACGTAAGCAGCCCTGTCCCTGTTAATTACCAGCGTGCTTTTCTGCACAACACCTCAATTGGTCGTGACTATGACGATCCAGCTTTCCCCAGCGGTTGGATCGGCGCTCAAACTCAAGTTAAAACTTTCGTTTGCCCCAGCACCGCTCTGTCGCCCAGCGGTCGCTCCGGAGGCGAAAACCTCGGTTGCATAGACTACATGTGCGTATCTGTCACTGACATTGACGAGGGAACCGGAGCCCGTGCTATCGGATCTGGTTCGGCCCAGTATCGTGGCAGATTCTTTGGCATGCTGAACGCCAACGGCTCAACTGTTGCTTCGGTCGCAGACGGCTCCTCGAACACCATACTTGTGATCGAGGACGCTGGCAGAGCTCATCCTGCCGTGCCTACCTTCGGTGCCGGTTCAGCCCGCAATTCACCCGTGCCGAACCCCGCTCACCCAGTTCAGGGAAACGGCGGTATTACTCCTGCTCGTCGTGTTTATGCTTGGGCTGATCCTGATGCCTGCGCAAACGGCGTAAGTGGCCCAAGCAACTCTACCGCTAGCAAGGTGGCGAAGATCAACAACAACCAGACACCGATCGGCGGTCCAGCAACCTGTTTGTGGACCACTAACAATTGCGGCCCTAACGACGAGCCGTTTAGCTTCCATAGCGGCGTCGCCATGACCTGCATGGGCGACGGCTCTGTACGTGCTATGAAAGACAGCATTGACGCCTTGACCTTGAAGTCAATTTGCGGTGCGTCAGACGGCAACATAGTGAATATAGACTAATTCACCGATGGGTTGACGCTAGTGAAGGCCTTGTCCCTCATTGGGATGAGGCTTTCGCACTTTTCGATGCTGAAAAATATGTCCGGCTCTGGCTCGACGACTTCCCAGTATCCGGCCTCGATCTCGGTCTCTAGCTGCGTGGCGTACCACTTGAACTGGCCGGTGAGGAACCTGAACCTGCCCTCCGCAAAGAGGCCCCTCTCGACGATGTGGCCGAAGGTGAAAGGGCTGCCGAAGTAAACCCCGTTGATCAGCTCGTTGCCGGATGGCTTCTCTGGGTGCTGTGTCGGCTCCCAGTCCCTGCCAGTCACGTCCATGAGGTCTTCGTGGCCGTGCACGAAGTATATGCCCTCGGTCTTCGATGGCCCGCCGTAGTAGAGGGGAAGCGAGTCCAGCTCCTTGGCGACCATCATGTCCTTGAGGGTCGGGAAGTGACCCTCAGGAGTGTTGAAAACGGGTTTCAGGAATATGTGCTTGAGGCTGGACACGACCTTGCCGTTTAGCTGCATTCCGACGGCGCCTCGGTGGTTGTGCATAAAGACATGCACGACAAGCCTCTCGGAGTCCCTGCCAACCGGCAGCATGTTCTGCTTAGAAACAAGAAGCTTGTTCGTGAGGTTCATGTCAACTCCCGTCGCTCGAGCACAGGACGCCTTCTCGACGCTGGATATTTAGTAGAGTCCTGCCACGCCCATGCTTCACCTCGCTGACGACGACGCACTCGCCCCTGAAGCAGATCGTCTGCTTTGGCGAGATGCATTTGCCCAAACCAGAAGACCTGATTAGAATCTGCGTGCCCATGCTGAAGCTGTCCATGACATCCTTCTCGTCCAAGCTGAGCATTTCCCGCTCCTTGATGCGCCAGTCTAATCGGAAGACGGACTGTAGAACTTTTCCCTGTACTTGGCCCTGTATCCTTCCATGAGCCTCTTCTTGAGCATCTCGTCAAGGCTCTTGCCGTTCAGCAGCACCATGTGCTCGGCGAAGTTGCCTGGATCGGAGGCCCTAACCTCCTCCACGATCGTCTTCCTGTCAAGCCCACCATGCTTGGACATGACCCTATCCGTGATTAATCTGTTGGCTTCCTCTATCGATTTTTTCAGCGTCAGGAAGTCCTCGTCGGCCTCCCGCCAGACTTCCCTGAGACGCTGGCGGTAATTCTCGGGACAAGATGATATGATGTCGTCCATGACGCCGTCTAGGGCCGCCTCGTAGACGAAGTAGGCCGGCTTCATGAAGAGGTCCACCGAGCGGTGCTTCGCCACGTACCACGGCGTCTTCACCTTCAGGATGCAACCGTCGTCGAGGTGGCAGATGTAGCCCTCATGGTTCTCGCCATCGAGCATCCCCATCACTTCGGAGAAACGGAAGTCGAACGTCCTAGCCCTGTCCTCGTAGCCATCCTCGCTGACGTATGCGCCGGTGTCCATGCTTCTTGAGACAAGGTAGACAAGCCTCGGCTCCTCGTACCTCACCACTATCTGGTTCCAGGGTGCACAAAGCTCGAATACTGGCGTGAGCCTCCGATCAATGCTGCGGCCGATCCGATCCGTGAGGCGTTTGTCCTTGGCGAGCGTCATGGCCGCAATCGCCTGCTCGCTGTCAGGGCTTCTGCACGTTGACGAGACGAGGCGACCGTCGATCCTGTAGAAGTGGATCATCGACCCGTCGAGCTTCTCGTATATCGTCGCAGCCTTGTCCCTGTGCAGGTCGAATCTGCTCTCCTCGTTCTGATTGACGTTGAAGAACTTGTGCAGGGGCAGGCTCAGGAGCTCGCCGCTCCGCCTGTCGAATGTGATTCCACGGAAGTTCCTGCGCATCCAGGCCGATCTTCTGGCCGCATCGGGGCCATGCGAAGCAATCTCGGAATTCGATGGCTCGAATGAGTCGGGCGTGGTGATCACGTAGTCGAAGACGATGGCGTCGCCAGCCTCCTTGGCGACAAACTCCTTGCGACCGTCTATCGCCTTGTAGGCGTCATCGAGCTTGAACATGGTGGCCTCATGCTACCAAATGATGCTGTCGCCGGGGTTCTGCTGGTCGTACTCCAACCCGAGCGACCTGACCTTTTCCTGTATCCACTCGATCCCCTTCTCTTTGAGCTGGCGTATCCTCTCCTTCGTGACCCCGATCTCCTCGCTGATCTGCTCAAGGGTCTTCTTGGTCTTGCCGTTGATCCCGAAGTAGTTCTCGAGGACGTACGCCTGCCTGACACGGTCGGTCCCTAGGTTCTCACGGACAAGCATTCCGATGAGGTTGCGTATGAGGATCTTGCGGTCCGAGTGCGATTTCTCGAGGTTGACGGGCGACCTGTCCTCTATGCTTCCAGCCTGCGCCTCGTCAAGGGCGCAGTAGCGCTCCTCGTTAGTCGATCTGGTCTTCAGCTCACGGAAGAAGTTTTTTTTAACGACCCATGTTGCGTAGGTGCTGAACTTGATGCCTATCGTCCAGTTGAAGTACTCGGTCGCCTTCAGGACATCGAAGTAGGCGTCGCTCAGCACCTGCTCGGAATTGCCGGCGTCCACCGTCCCACGGTGCTTCATGATCATGGTTGCCAGACGAAAGTTTGCCTCGGCTATGGAGTTGCGTACGGATATGGCTCTGGAAAGCAGGTGCTCCGCATGGCGGACAGATGCCGGAGAGGGTCTCTCCGGCACGATGCGACTGACGACCTTGTGTGCCCGGTACTTCAGGAAGTTCATCTGCCGGAAGAGGTGCTTCTCCTGCTCGTGGCTCAGGAGCGGCGACTCGTAACAGGGAAGCATCTCTGGATTGACCTTGCCTGCCCTCATCTTGTGAATCTTTTCCTGATTCTTGATATACTCATCTTTATTTGGCATATCGGAGAGTATGCAGACCCTCTGGGATGCTTGGTCAAACGACTCGTGGTAGAAGAACTTGAAGTTGGTTTCGGAGAGTTTTTTATATCGATCTATTACAGATGTCATGCAAGCCTCCTTGATTTTCATATATTGACTTTAACTCTCACGATGCCATATCGCAAAAAATATCGACAAGTTTTTGCGTCAATTTTTGCTCACATATATTCATGAGCAACTATCTCGTCGTCGGCAGTGGCCTTTATGGTTCTGTTTTTGCCAGGCAACTGGCAGAGCATGGACACAAGGTCACGGTCATAGACAAGCGTGACCACATAGGCGGCAACTGCTACTCGGAGAAGGTCGGCGGCGTGAACGTCCACAGGTACGGGCCGCACGCATTCCACACTAACTCGGACAGGGTCTGGCAGTACGTGAACAGGTTCTCGGAATTCAACGACTTCCAGCTAAGGGTGAAGGTCAACTACAGGGGCAAGTACATATCCTTCCCCATAAACCTCATGACCATCAACCAGATATACGGGGCGGAGACACCGGCCCAAGCCAAGAAGGTGCTGCGTGACGTCGGCGTCAAGGGTCTGAAAGGGGACGACTTCAAGACGTATGTCCTGTCAAAGCTGGGGAAAAAAATCTACAAAATTTTCTACGAGGGCTACACGAGGAAGCAGTGGAACCTCGACCCCTCGCAGCTTTCCGCAGCCGTTGCGAAGCGCATCCCGATAAGGATGGACTTCAACGACCTGTACTTCAACGACAAGCATCAAGGCATGCCCATCGATGGCTACACTGCCATGTTCGAGAGGATCCTGAAGCACAGGCGAATCGAGGTTGTCACGGGAGCGGACTTCTTCGCAGACAGGAAGAGCCTCGAGAGGCGATACCCGAAGATTGTGTACAGCGGCAAGGTCGACGAGCTCTTCGGTTACGAGCACGGGGTGCTCGGCTACAGGTCGCTCAGGTTCAAGTTCAAGGAATTGAGTGGGACGCTGCAGGGAGCCCCAATAGTCAACTACACCGATCGCTCAGTCCCGCACACCAGGGTCGTCGAGTACAAGTACTTCGACAAGGTCGAGTCCGACAGAACCGTGGTCTCGTATGAGTACCCAGAGGACTACGGCCCCGGCAAGATACCCTTCTACCCAATGCCGACGGAAGCGTACAGGACTATGTACGACAGGTACAAGGTTATGGCCGACGATCAGTCGAAGTACATAATCGGAGGCAGGCTTGGCAGATACATATACCTGAACATGGACCAAGTCATCGCCATGGCTCTGACGGATTCCGACAGGGAGCTGCAGACCCACCAGTAGAGGAATCCTTACGACAGCATATCATGGTTGCTGCCGGAGTTCAGCAAAAGACAGTTGACTTCGAGTCGCTGCGGCATGTATTTTCTGTTCACCCGCCCACAGAACCCAGAGAGCTAGAAATGAGCGAGCGACTTAAAGAGGGGCATGTTCGTGAGGACGGGATGGTGTTCTGGCGATATCACAAGAAAAGGGGCCAGATATGGATCACGAGGGAGACATTCGAGCACAGGAAAAAGCAGAGGGTTGAGTACCGCAAGAAATGCCTTGAGCTCCACAGGCAGCTTAGAAGCAAGAAAAGCCCGATGGACATACCGTATTTCGGCAAGTATGACTTCTCGAAGAACCGATACTACGCCGGCGTGTCAGCAAGCGGGAAGGATCTTTGGGTCACAAAAGATAAACTGGACAGGCTCAGGCTCCAGAATCAGAAGTCAAAGATCAACTACATCGAGCGTGCCAAGGCTCTGCCAGATACCGGCCTCAAGGTCGGTGACCGCCATCCCGAAAACCCAGAACTCTATGTCATCTTCAAGGTCGGCAACAAGGTTTTCTTCGGCGACAGGGAGAGGCTGAAGAGGCGAATAGACAGCGTGAAGATGACCCTCCGCAAGCGACACATCAAGTACCAGAAGATCAGGAAGGACCTGCTATCCAAGATGGAGAACAGGCTCAGGCGTGGGCACAGGGACGATTCGACGGGTCTGGTGTTCTGGACGTACGGCAGGACAGCGAAGCCCGTCTGGCTGTCGCCAGAGGCCTACGAAGCCAAGATCGCCGCAGAGAGGGATAAGAAAAAGAGGAAGCGTCAGGCTGCAAAGTCCACGTTGTTGAGCGAGCAGGCCAGCCTGTGCAACTCGGACACCTGATCCCCCGTGTCAGGGTAGCAGCAACTGTCAACGAAAAGCGTGAACCTCGGGAAAGGGTTCTTTCCGGCCATCATCTTCTTGGTGGTCTCCAAGAACCTAGACCTGTCGCCACGATCCCTATAGATACAGGCCAGCTTCTGGAGGTGCTCATTCCTCACCTGGCAGTATGATTCTGCCTCGATAAAAGCCATCTCGGCAGAAGCCATGTCGCCGGCAGCCATGTGAAGCTCACCTAGGAAGACATACATCATGTAGCCGTTCTCGTCCATGTGCTGCGGCTTGTGCTGCATGTGAATGTCGATGACCTTGTTGAACAGGTATATGCCACGCCTTGCGGCCTCGACCCTGTAGTCGGGACCGAGCGGGAACTTACTGGATGGGTGCATGCAGTAGTCCCTGTAGCTCTTCGCCGTGTACACGAGGTGGTATCGGTCGGTATGGAGCTCGTCCTTGACCAGCAAGTCACGTTCTAGCTCCAGAGCGTCGATCATAAACTTGTACGGGTTAGTCCATGTCTTGCCGTCGCCAAAAACCCTGTGGTGATAGCGCTCGTCCAGCGGCTGCCTCTGGAACTGCTCGCCGCAGGAATCGAGGAAGATGCACTCGTGCCTCTTGTCGTGCTTGAATCTCCAAGGCAGGGAGGCGTTCCATATCCAGGTCCGGTAGTAGTTGCAGGAAAACTGCTTTGCCAGAACGTTGAAGCTCTGAACTGACTTGTCGTCGAAGAGAGACCAGTCGAACCCATCATCGACCTCGATCGCCTCGTCGGCGTCGACCCTGAGAATCCAGTCGCATCCATGATTGGTCTGGAGGCATTTCTGGAGGGCGTGGTCACGGTTCTTGCCGGGGATGCCAGTCCACTCCGTCTCGTACAGGACGCCAGGAATGCCCTTGGATGCGAAGAAGTCACGAATCATCTGCTGAGTCCCGTCCGTGGAACCGTTGTCCTGTATCACCCAGTAGTCGATGTAGGGGGCAACCGACTCAATCATACGCTGGATGCAGTGGCTCTCGTTTGCCACCATCGTGTTGAGGACGAATTTAGCCTTGCGCACCTTAGTCTCCATGCTAATTCAGTCGTTTTCGCCGTCTGTTTCGTGGTCAGGCCCTAGCTGCTCTTCGTCATCCTCGTCATCGTCCTCTTCAATCTCCGAGACGATGGGGCCAAGTTTAGGGACGGCCATGCTCCTGCTCTTCATCTCCCGGTAGATGATCGTGGTCGCAAGGTGCAGCATGGTCAGACCGTCGAAGCTGGTGACGTTGTTGAGCTCTATCTTCAGGCCCTGCTCTTCTTTCGTGTCTATCGGCGTGAGCAGGATGTACGTGTTGTTTGGCCTGCCACGGAACTCCTTGAGTAGCTGGTCCTTGGTGGCGAACTCCAGATCGTCGAGGACGCCACGGTCCTCGACGACACGGAGCCTTCCGCTGATTTTCATGTAGGCAAGGTAGCCAAGCAGACCAGACAAGCTAGTGCCCAGCACAAAAGCAAGGATTACATCGGTCATCTGGCGCCCCAGAAAGGACCGCAGTTGGCCGCCCCCGAAAGGTTCTTACGGAAGAAGTAGGCCTCGACGACACCCTGCGATATGGCATCGAATGACTTTTGCAACACGGGCAGTCGAAACAGGTGGCTTTCGCCTATCTCAACGGACTTCCTCTCAAACAGTCCCGAGCCGACGCCCTCGAGCCGGTCAAGCGGCTCAAGAGCCTGCTCGACAACCTCGTAGAGCTCGCCGTGAATCGTCACGTCATGGGGCAACTCAAAACCGCCGCTCGCTGCAAGCTCAGCCTCCACTAGGGCCGGATATGACCCGTACCTGTACATGGCGTATTTCGGCTTGGTCTTGGCGACGCCCAGGTATCGCTGCGACGATATGTGATTGTGGTTGTGGAAGCCCTGCTTGAGAGTCCCGTATACGAATATGACTTTGCTCATCTTGTCTCCGGGCCTTCGCCCTAGGGGCGTTTGCCATCGCCAGCAGTCGCAACAATTATACAGATGGCAGACATGACGATGATAAAGATCAAGAAAGACAGGGCCTCATAGATAAGCGTGGTCATGTCCTGCTCTGCCCTCATCGGTTGCGTCACGGCTTGCCATCGGCAGATGTCTCTGGGTATGGCTTGACTTCAACAGAGAAGGAATTCGCAAAAGCCACGAAAAAATTCAATACCAAATCCTCGGCGGGCCATGCCTGCACGAGATACTGGCGTTTGGATAGGTAGTTCTGGCAACCTAGGAAGCCGAGCCAGAAGTCATGGCTTCCGAGTATGTATCTCGTGCTGAGGTAGGCGCCATGCACGTTGCGTATCTTTTCCTCGAGCGAGTGCGTCATGGCCGCCCTGTCGTAGAGATTGATTACGACGCTGGTTAGGCTGTCCACGTTGATGTGGCTTGTCTCGCACATCAAGTCTGCGCCCGTCGAAAGACCTGAGACGGGCTTCACGAAGGGCTGAACCCACAAACAGGTTTCCCCCGGGCTCATTGCCTTCACGAACGGCTCGAAAATGTTTGACCTGTCTGGCGAATCAATGGTGGCAGGCAGGCAAGCGAAGCCCATGCCCTTGATCTTTGCCGCTGCTTCCTCGTCCAGTCCGGCATCGACCACGTAGCCGTCAAGAGACAGCGATCGTGCCTGCCTCAGCCAATTCTCGCCGTAGACCTGCCATGAGTCTCTATCGAACATGGTCGAAACGGAATACTTCATCGATTCTCCCTGATGGTGGTGACGCAACGCAGCTTACAAATCGTAGGCCTCCAACTCGTTAAGGCAACGGAAGGTCGTGCCGTCTATTTCACGCTCCCAGGACTTGTGGTGGTGGCCGAACAGCCACAGCCTCGGCCTGTGTGACCTGAACATGCTCTCGAGGGCGACAGATGTCCTGCTTGGCCTGATCGGCCTGCCGTCCCACACGGTCAGCGTGCTGACGAGAGGTATGACGGACTCTGGGCACTCGTGGCTCACCACGAACTCCGGCTTTACCCTCATGTAATCGACGACAGCCTCGTCCATCCTGTCGTGGCTTAGCTCCTCGTCCCTCCACCAGTCAACGTGCTCAGTGCGGTAGTCCCTGTCGATGCTGTGGCCGCCCCTCAAGAAGAAGATGTCACCAACCTCAGGAACGCTGTGCGTGCCAAAGTCACCGAGGAAGTGCGGCGGTTGCTCGACGAATTGGCCGTCAACGCAGACATAGTTGTCGTGGTTTCCGCCCAGTATCCTGTGCCTTACAGGGCAGAGGTCACGCTCTATCTGCTTGTACGAGAACCCCATGTCCCCTAGCTGTAGGCTGTGCTCGCAGCCTTGGACAAGCTTCACATATGTGTGTATGTTCCCATGCACGTCACCGACTATCCTGAAGTGTGGCATACGCCCCCCTAGGCGGCGGACTTGATGAACTTGGCAGGCGCTCCCCTCACCACATCCCTGTCGACGACGATCGATGTCCCCGGGTTCTCGCTAAGATTAAAGAGTATGTCCGTCATGAAAGACTCCATGACGCCACGAAGGCCACGGGCGCCCATCTCCTTCTCGATCGCTATTCTAGCTATCTCAAGGAGCGACTCGTCCGTGAAGCTTAGGGTCACGTCGTCCCTGTGGCAAATCTTCTGGTACTGCTTGATGATTGCGCTCTCTGGCTCCACGAGTATCCGCACGAGCGCCGACTCGTCCAGCTCTGTCAGCGGGGATATTACGGGCAGCCTGCCTACGAACTCAGGTATCATCCCGAAGTCGATAAGATCCTCGGACATGACATGGTCCATCAACCAGCCCTCGTCGCCCGATGACGAGTTGAAACCCATCCTGCTCGACCCGATCCTCCTGCGGATGATTTCCTCCAGGCCAACGAATGCTCCTCCGCATATGAACAGGATGTTTGTCGTGTCCACCTGAATAAACTGCTGCTCGGGGTGCTTCCGGCCACCCTGCGGCGGCACATTGCACACAGTACCCTCCAGCATCTTCAGTAGCGCCTGCTGGACACCCTCACCGGAAACGTCCCTTGTCAGGCTGGCGCCGGTGGTCTTCTTGGCGATCTTGTCAACCTCGTCAACGAAGATGATGCCTGTCTGGGCACGCTGCACGTTCATGTCCGAGGCCCTGAGAAGCTTCAGCACGAGGTTCTCTACGTCCTCGCCGACATAGCCAGCCTCGGTGATGGTGGTGGCGTCGCCGACTGCGAAAGGAACGTCGAGCAAGGTGGCCAGACTTGTGGCGAGGCAGGTCTTCCCGCACCCGGTCGGGCCGATCATCAGAATGTTGGACTTCTCTATGCGTACGTTCTTGTACGGGTCGTTGAACCTTGGCCGACCCTCGGTCAGTCGCTTGTAGTGGTTGCTCACTGCGACGGCTAGTATCCTCTTGGCCTTGTCCTGACCTATCACGCTTTTGTTTAGGTGCTCGACTATCTGCCTCGGTGTCGGTTGTTTTTTCTTGGGCACGACTGTGGAAGGACGACTGTCCCTGAGGACAAGCCTGCAGAGGTCCACGCAGGATGAGCATATGTAGGCACGGGTGCCGGCGGGCCGGCCATTCATGGCCCTTGAGGAAACTGGGCTCTCAATCAACGGGCCGACCGAAGAAGTTGACTTGGCGCAGAAATCACATATGGGGGTTTTCTTTCTTCCCACGAACACCTCGAGATATATATCGACTACACAAAAGAAAAAGGGGTATCACGAAGATACCCCTCTTGCTTAGGTTTGTCGATGCGAGATGCCGTCAGGAGGACGGGAAAGGCCAGGGGCCTGCCGGCCCGACGAGGCTCTCGTAGGCGTCAAAAGCCTTGCGGAACCTGCCGATCCCGCCGAGCTTGCTGACAATCGACTTGATCGCCATGAGATGCTCGAGCGTCACGGTCTCGGCCTTGACATTCCTGACCAAGGGTAGGGCCTCGGCGAGGCTTGATCCCTTGGCAGCGGGCTTCGGAGACAACTTAGGCGGCTGTTTGGCCTGCGCCTTAGCATAGGCTTTTGAGTCCGACCTTGCGTTCTCCTTGATCAACTGAGAGCGCAACTGATAAATCAGCGGCGTCGACACCTTTATCCCACGCTTCTCAAGCCGAGACTGGATTGTTGAGACCATGTTGACGGGCGGCTGCCCCCTGTCAGCCCCGATCTCCCGGAGCAAGCCACGGATCACTTCAGACTTGTTAGTAACCTTACCGGCCATGCGTACCTCCATGCTTTGCCCCGGTCGGGGCGACCTTGGTGACTAGGAGCGACCGCCGACATAGCGGAACTGCCTCGTCTCCGGATTCCTCTCGTAGATGCCACGCTTGACGAGCTTGGTCAAGCTCTGATAGACCATGTTGCTGAAGTCCTCGCTCTCGCTCTTGTACTTTCCGGACTTCTGGACGATCAGGGCCAGGTCCCTGTAGTCGAAGCTCCTGCTTGCGTGCTGGGCTCCGATCGCCTCTAGGACGGCTGGCAGGTTGGGCTGCTTTGACTTGCTGCCCTTCGATTTCCTGCGGGCTGTGCGGGACGGGCGGGGCCTGGACAGCGAAGCCGACACGACCTCGCCCGATGGCGTGGCCCTGCTCTCCACGGTGACAGTCGCCGTGGACACAGGAGCGACCGTGGAAACAGGAACGCCCCCAGCGTACTCCTGCTCGAGGGCTATGACCTCCTCGAGAAGCTTGATCCTCTTGGCAATGTTGGACTGGTCGTCCCTAAGGGAAGCCAGTTCGTTCTGCCACTTTCCTCCTGACATTGACAAACCTCCAGCCCCGCAAGTCGGGGCAGCCTATTGAACCCACACGCTGGGAAGCACGGGTCCAAACACTAGAAAACCAGTCGGGCGCTCATACGCCCCACGCATACTTGATACTTCGGGCGCTCTGATGTGTAAAGCAGAATTATCAAAATTTCTTTATACAGCGAATTTCAATCACCTGCAACCTTAATATGGTGTGCCACAAGTCGTGTCGTGACAGACACAAGGATAAATGCAAGGAGAGAAAACATGCTTGTTCTTAGCCGCAAGAAAGACGAGACCATTATCCTGCGCCAGCCCGGCTGCGAGGACATCACAATCACGGTAGTCAGGATCGACAACCGAAACAAGGTGCGCATCGGCATCCAAGCCGATAAGAAGGTCACGGTACTGCGGTCTGAACTGACCAATGAGAGCATGGACTCGAGGGCGCCCATCGGTCAGATATCCGCCGAGACGATCTAGCTCAAATTAGCTAATCCTTGAAGTACCTGTCCTCTGGCGCCAGGTGGGAGTCGTGCTCCCTGAGCTTAACCTCAAGCTCGGGGTGCATCTTGCCGTTGCCCGCCGTCATCCAGAACTTCGCTACGAAGTCGTTGGGCCTTGGCTTCCTGACAACCCTGCATGAGTACCAGCCACGCCTCAGCGACATAATCATGTACGCCTCGTCGCACTTCATCCTCTTCATTATCGAAACACCGACATGGGGCGGCACGGGCCGGCTCAGCAGGAATGCGTGAGCGCCCATCGGCGTGTAGTACACCACCCAGAACTCTTCGGGGTTCTCTGCCACCCTGTTGCCGACGGCAGACTCGACATCCTCATGCGACTTGATGAAGATCGGCTTGCCGTAGTTGTAGGGCTCGCCGAAGTTGTAGTCGATCATCAGAAGGTCGCCAAGGTTCATGTATCGACGCTCATGTAGGATTTGCTGGCCACGCCTATCTTCGTCAGGAACTTGTAGAACTCCTCGTGCGAGTAGCCGTTGTCCCCCACGAACGCAGAGACGAGTATCGCCATCCCCTCGTCTATCTTCGAGTTGATCCTGAGCTGGTCTATCGTGTACCTGTTCTTCCTGACAAGCCAGGCAGCGGAAAGCAACGTGTTCAGCACGCTGCTGTCGAACACGCTCCCGCAATGACAGCAGTGCGTGATCCCGTTGGCTAAGGCCTCCGGCAGGTCATGCCCGCAGCGTGGACAAACTTGTATCATCGTGGTTATTTATGCCGGACAAAACAAAAAGGGGGGAGGCATCTGCCTCCCCCCTCTCGAGCATCATAAGACCTACATGGGACTCAGCTTCTAGTCATGATCCCATCTAGGGAGTGGGCGGCATCCGTCGTGCAGGTACTCCATCGGGAGGCCAGGGTAGTCCCTGCTGGCGATCCGGGCGGACTCAGCCTCGCTGAGGTTGAAGCTGACCACCTTGTCGATCTTGCAGCCGTCCATCTCCGAGTCGGTGGTCAGGAAGACCATAGTCCTACCTGCGTATGGACCGCAGAAGTGGCTGTTGAAGGTCACCTTGGTGAAAGTCTTGGGCATCGGTCTCTCCTGAGTTTCGGGTTCGGTTGCCGTCACAACAGATAGTCGTCAACGAGAAGTGGTAATCCGCAGGAATTATTTTGCGGACGCAAAAAAAGGCCCCGCCTAGCTGGCGGGGCCTCGACTCAGACACGATTCCGAGAGGAATCAAGACCCGAAGTGCCTCCTCAGGGTCTTGGCCCAGTCCTCGCTGTTGTCGAGTATGTTGCCCTTAAGAACTCGCATGACGAGTTTGAGGGCGTTGACGTCGGCGACGAAAGTGCCGTCTGGACACCGGCCATCGTTCCTGACGATGCCGAGCAGGTATCGCTGACCGCTCCTGATCCTCTCGGCCTTCATAGCCGGCGCCCTCCTGATCCTCTTGGAGCCCACCTCCCTCTCGGCCTCGAGCACCTCACGGGTTGTCACGACAGGCCTGTCGGTCTCGATGCGCCTCTCGATGGCACGGGCCTCCGCACCGGCTACGGCGACCTGCTCGGCCGCACGCTGCCTGCGGCCCTCGTCGGTGGCCGTGACCTCGGCGCCCTCCGCTATCTCCTGTCGCTGCCTCGCCTGCTCTAGCTGGCCGTCTAGGATAGTTCGTCTCCTGCCGTGCCGACGCTCTGCGACACGGTTGGCGACCTCCCTGACCTGATCACGCTTCTCCTCGTCGTCGATGCCAGCCAGGCGCTCGGCGCTTGACCTGTCCATCCTTCCCTCGAGGAGGTCGGCAAGGGTGCTCGGGTCAAGGCTGGATATCAGCCTGTCCGTGCGTGCAAGCCACCTCTGGTCCTGCTGGAGGATGTCCATGATCCTGTCGTCGGACGCCTCGGCGTACCGCAGCTTGAGAACCTCGGCGACCTCGTGGCCGTCAGTCAGGTTGACCCTGTTCTTGTTCTCCGCCCAAGCCAAGGCGAGGGCCTCGAGGTCGTCACGGCATCCGAAAACCTGGCAAGGCACGAGCTCATAAGCCTTGTCGGCGGTGTCGAACTCGTAGCCGAGCACGCCTCCGCCCATGTCGCAGAGCGACCTCGGGTCGAGCACCCTCTCCTTCCTTCGGATAAGGTACTCGAGGCACCTGTATCGCCTGTCCCCTCCAACGAGCACGGGTATGTGCCGGTCACCCTCCGGCGACCAGCGACAGACGAGAGGATTGAGCAAAGTCCTCGTCTTGATGCTGTTCCTGAGTTGCTCACTCAGCTTCCGGTCGAGGAGCTCGGCCTGGCCCTTCTCGGTCAGCGTCCTTGGGTTCCTGAAGGTGTAGTGCTTCCTGCGATTGTCGTCCTCCGGGTCTGGCGTCCTGATGGCGGCGAATGGAACCATGAACAGGTTGCCGTGAAGGTGCTTGCATCCGGCCGGAATCCTCGTGATCGGATACCGATTCCCATCTGTGTCATGCCTTGACATCTCGAACCTCCATGAAAGCAGAATGTAGAAATCAGAACTCGTAGCCCTTGTCCTTGCTGAACGGCTTGCGACAGCGGATAAGGTTGGTTGTTTCGTACTCCTTGTCCCCGTACGAATCAAGCACGGCGGACTTCTTGCGAATGACGAGGCCCTCAAGCTCGTCCACCTCCGACGCCTCCTGAAACCTCTGGAGGAAGCCGGACTGGAAAGTCTCCGCCATCCAGAGTTTTGGCGCAACCTCAAGTGCTATGCCGCTCTGGCACAGATTCTTGGGGTCACCGCAAATCTCCCGCAGAATCTCCAGACGACGCATCTGGTCTGGGGAGCCAAAAAGGTAGCGGCCGGCCTGAAGCACATCGAACAGGATGTACTCGTTGCTCGGCTTCTCGCCCTTGTTCATCAACTCGCCGTCAAGCCAGTAGGCCTTACCCTGCTCCAGCTTCAGGGTGTCCAGCAACTGGGATCGAAGCTCCGGCTCCAGCTCGTAGCGGGAGAACTGACGTCCGTGGCGGTTCCCAAGTGTCACGTTACGGGCAGCGTCGATGTAGACGACGGCCCGAGAGCCCCTGAACTTGCGCTGGGCGATCCACTTGCCGCAGGACTCGTAATGACCGAGGTCGTTCCAGAGCATCTTGCTCTTGGGCCGAGGCGGAAAAATGATCTTGGTCATGTCACCCTCTTGGCTCCCCATATCTTGGGGCGTTGGCATGCCTATGGCGTTCTACATTTGACAAGCACCGCTGTAAACACAGTCGGAAAAAAAAGCAGAAATTTTTAGACTATTTTTCGATGGGGGTGCTAAATGGGGCAAGATGAGAAAAATTTTCTTCCTAAAGAGGAAATCTCGAGGCAGATCAGGGACTACAAGCGATTCGCATTCGGGAAAAACATGTTTGCCATGGCGCTCACGCTGATCTTGGCTAACGGGATGCAGAAGTTTGTGTCAACGATTTCTCAGTCGATACTGATGCCTGTCATCAACTGGATGGTGTCGGCGACCGGAGGCAACTGGCGGAACCTTCTGTTTGTGCCTGTGCCTGGTCTCGAGATAGAGATTGGAAATTTTGCTTCTGGATTTATAGAGTTCACTATAACTACGGCTTTTCTTTATATCATCTATGTGACAATTGTTAAGCGTATTGATCCAGACAGCGAGATATCAGTCAAATGACGCCAGAGAATGTCTGGCCGCATCGGTTACAAAGGATGTCAGGCGGGTTCGGGCCGTCTGGCCTCCTGCCGCATCGCACGCTGTTGTGAGGCGCAGGGCAGCCGCAAACGTATTTGAAGAGGAATGTCCTGCTCTGCCTGCCGCCCGGACATGTCCGACGCAGGACCGCCACGATGCGGTTCCACCCTTCTCTCGTCAACGAGACAGACTGAATTGCGCCAAGAAGCCTAGCGTGGCTTTCAGCACTTGGCGTCTTGCATGACCTCTTGTCGGAGATGTTGCTCGGCAGCACCAAGGAAAGCAGAGACCAGCCACGGTTGCGATGCCTGATCACAAACATACCAGCATCCGTGGCTGCCTTGGCGAAAACCTTGTTGTGGTAGGAGTTCACCGAGATGTCCAAGACGCCTCTCTCGTCATTAAGAATGTGTATCATCTCATGCACAAGGGCTACCTTGAATCCTAGGAATGACATGCTTCGCATCTCAGGGCCTATGCTGACATGGCCCTGGGATGCGATCCACTGCATGGGCTGCTTGCAGGTGGAGTCCAGACGGAACCTGGCCTCGGTGATCTCCCCGCCGAACACCGTGCGGTTGATGATATTGAACGCCCTCTTGCAGAGCGACTCTATGCTCTCGTCAGCCATCGACGACCTGCCGTGCGTTGTCCTTGAGCTTGTTGTATACTTCGATCCTGTGGACGGGGATGTCCTTGTCGGCCTCGATGCCGATCCTGACTCTTCCACGGCCGATGTCGATCACCGTGATCTTGACCTCGTCGCCGACCATGATTGATTCGTTGAGCTTTCTTGTGTAGACGAGCATGGAATTCCCTTCCTTAGCAAAATCCTATCGCAACGCAGCCAGACCTTGGCTTTGTCGCACGCATTGTAGCACGGGTGACGCAAAAAAAAACGGCCAGATGACTAGCATCTGGCCGCTCGGTTTTGTCAACGCAGACTGATTTAGAAAAGCCTCTGGTTGCAGACGGTGATGGCGGGGACCCACGCTCCACTGATGCCAGAGCAGATGCCCAGCGACTGCTGGATCCTGGTGCACTTGGCGGTGAAGAATTTCCACGTGGTCGTGGTGTAGGTTCCATTATCTTTTTTGCAGCGGAATCCCATGGCAAAGTCTCCCAGTAAGAGATAGTTCTATATCTATATACTTTTATGGTCGGGTATTTTGCCCCCGGGAGGCAAACTCTTGCTTGGCTTTTCGCAAGATTTCAAGGACTTTGTTGTTGTTCTCGTAGTCAATTAGGGTCCCTTTGCCTCGGTGCTCCACCCAGCTCGTGCCGCACACGCCCTGCTTGTAGCCCATCGACCTCATCCTAGCGGAGAACTCCTCAGTCTCCACGCCGGCATATGGGTACTCGGCGAGAGGCCCAACCTTCGAGAACAGCTCCCTGTTGGCAAGGCAGCAGTACATTGGCAGGTATCCATCCTCCAGGACGAAGTCGGGCGACGGCTTCTCCCCGTCCCAGAAAAGCCTCGGGTTGTCGCTGCCCGGGTTGTCCGTTCTGGGAGACACCATCTTCACGCCGGAGTCCTTCATCTCGACCAGAGTCGCACCCAAACGCTCAAGCCAAGAGGTGTCTCGCAAACGGACGTCGGAGTGCATGACGCAGACGAAGGGTATGCGCTTGGGGAACGGGTTTCTCAGAGCCAGATTCACCGAGGCCCCAAAGCCCATTTGCTTTTCGCTGCGCAGCACTCTGACGCCGGGCATGTTCTTGGTCTTTATCTGGCTGACGAAATCCCTGTTCTTCGATCCGTCGTCAACGAGGGTAACGAGGTACTTATTAGTCACAACCGTGGCGAAGATATCCGTAAGGAGCCCAGCGACAAGTGACTGGTGGTTGTGGAAAGGTATGATGAACTCGACCGAGGTCATGTGGAACGGCTTGGTCGCATATGTCTTCTTCAGCGCTATCTTTTCTTCTGCCATCACAGTCTCCTCAGTAGTTCCGTAAATTCAACGAGAGTTTTGGCCCGAAATGCCTCAACTCCTTGCACTTGCGGCAATTCGCCTTCGCCCCAGCCAATCAAAACGAGTCTGTAGTCGTGGATTCCGGCATCCCTGGACTCGTCGGCGGACTTGAGGGACGCCGAGAGACTGCCGTCGCACAGGTCGCTCACCACAAGGACGACCTTGCGACAGTCTTCAAGACACTCGGCGACTACCCTGCACGCCTTCTGGATCGACATATCTATTGAGAGATCAGGCTTGCACCTCGAAACATGCGCCATGCTCTGGGCTGGCGTCAGGGGGACTCTGTCACATTCGACGCAGGACACAAAAATTCTTATGTCTTCCTTCATCTCGTCGATGATGTTGATTATGTGCCTTTTCAACTGCAGCAGCAAAGGCTGGCCGTCGCAGCGGTGTCTTCCCCTGATGTCCAGAACGAGCCCCAGCAAGAGCATTCTGCCGAAATCAAATTGTTCCATCAGCAACTTCTTATTGATTGACCAATATATCTGAGTTCTCCTACTTAATTTCACATAAAGGAGTTGGCATGCAAGGCGACCGCATAAGAAGGATGCTCGCAGAGGTGGACAAGATTAGGGGTTTCCTTCTGGAGCTCCTGGACTACGAAAATGCCGTCCTGCCTGAGCCTCGTGACGATCACGAGAGACTCAAGGAAATCACGGACTTGAGAATGCTGCTGAAGTCCGACTTCTGGCCGGCAGCCGTGGACGAACAGATCATGGAATCATCCCAGGCCGACAAGCTCTTCCGTGCCGCTGCGATCATAAAGGGCCTCGTCACGGACGACATCGCCGGCAGGAAGGTGCTGGACTTCGGCTGCGGCGACGGGCTGGTGTCGTGCGTTGCGTCCACCGTCATGGGGGCCAACACCAGCGTCGGATACGACCTCGATGGGTCAGGGTGGTCAGACCTTCCTCCGTGCGCAGGGCTTAAGCTGACGGCAGAGTGGGAGGTGGTATCAAAACTAGGCCCGTACGATGTCATCATCGCCAACGACGTCCTTGACCACTGCAAGGACTTCGACAGGCAACTTGAGATGATGAAGACCGTCAAGAGCACGATGGGCAAGATATTCATCAAGTGCCACCCGTGGTGCAGCAGGCACGGTGCGCACCTTCACCGCACACACAACAAGGCCTACATGCACCTTGTCTTCACGGACGACGAGCTGATGTCCATGGGCTGCAAGCCAGAGTTCGTGCACAGGCTGCTTGACCCCTTGTCGTCATACAGAAAACTATTCAGAGACTCCGGCCTTTCGATCATGAGGGAGGAGATCGTCGATTCGGATGTTGACATATTCTTCACGACAAACCCACACATCGTCAGGAGGATCAAGGACAAGTGGAAGGCGTCGAAGGACGAGAGGCTGAGCTCCGGTTCGGAGTTCCCGCACGACTACCTAAGGATCGAGACCGTCCTTTACACGCTTGTCTAAAGACGACCCAAGCAGGTCGTCGGTCATCTCCACAAGCCTCAGGCTTCCGAAAAGTGGGTGGACCATGTGCGCCTTGTCGAACACCCGGCCCGTGTACATCAGCACCGATGTTATCTCGCCCATCGTCAGACCAGATGTCGTCACCATGTAGAGGCAGGCAAGCTCGACCACGAGGTTGACCGCATCCGTGGCGCACCAGCTCCATGACTCCAGGTCCGACTTCCGCACCATGACCCTCAACTGCTCCAAAAGCAGACCGTCGCAATCCTTGCCGTCCACGAGAGACTGGCTTATCTCCTCCCTGAGATGCTGCATCTCGTACTCCCGCTGCTGGATACGCCTGCTGAGCATGGAGTTTGAGAGCACCGTCACACAGAAGGATGGAGCTATCAAGGCGACGAGCCATGGGTCTATCAGGGAAA
>JACCDU010337151.1_pt1 | contig 41824 bp, 57 predicted proteins | sample 7446081 | NCBI WGS metagenome assembly JACCDU01 (sample SAMN15323447, study PRJNA562643) | freshwater metagenome | isolation source: river surface water | place: USA:Blue River Watershed | collected 2017-08-17
CATCGTCGATGAAGCCACAGGTGTTGACGATGACCAAGTCAGCGCCCGCAAAGGTTTTGGATGTTTGATAACCCTCAGCACTGAGCTGGGTCAAGATCAATTCTGAGTCGGTCAATGCTTTGGGGCACCCTAGGGATACCCAACCTATACTTGGTGTTTTATTCTTCGGTTCAATCATAGGAGCGTAGTTTGACAGGTCTTGTTTACAGTTATACGCGGTTCAGTGATCCGCGTCAGGCTATTGGCCACAGCAGTGAGCGCCAGATGGCCTATGCCGCCAAGTGGGCCGCTGAACACGGGCTACTATTAGACGACAAGCTCTCGCTGCGGGATGAAGGTTTATCGGCTTACCACCAACGCCACGTCAAATCCGGGGCGCTGGGCGTCTTCCTGGTGGCCGTTGAGCAGGGCCGGATACCCCAGGGGTCTGTGCTAGTGGTGGAAGGCCTCGACCGCCTCTCGCGGGCTGAGCCGATCCAGGCGCAGGCCCAATTGGCGCAGATTGTAAATGCTGGGATCACGGTCGTCACAGCCAGCGACGGCAAGAAGTACAGCCGGGAGCACCTCAAGGCCAACCCGATGGATTTGGTGTATTCGCTCTTAGTCATGATCCGCGCTCATGAAGAGAGCGACACCAAAAGCAAGCGCGTGACTGCCGCAATTCGCAAGCAATGCGAAGGCTGGATGGCTGGGACGTTTCGTGGCGTGATTCGTAATGGCAAAGATCCGCTATGGCTTCGGCGGGTGGACAACCAGTGGCAGGCAATACCCGATCGAGTCAATGCAGCACGCGAAGCCATTGCGCTCTACAAACGTGGGTATGGCGCCACTGCCATCATCAAAAAACTACAGGAAGCAGGTCTGTCACTGACCGGGGGCGGGCCACAAACACTGCAAATTTATCGACTGATAAAGCAGCGCGGGTTGATTGGCGAAAAGGAGTTGGACATCGATGGCGAGAGTTTTCGACTACCAGGTTACTACCCCCCTATTCTCACGGGCAGCGAGTGGGCTGAATTGGAGTCGATTGCAAACGGCCGCGCCAGACGACAAGGCAAAGGTGTAGTGCCTCATATTCTGACCGGGCTCGGCATCACGGTATGCGGATATTGTGGTCGCGCCATGGTCGGGCAAAACATCGGCACGCGCAGGAAGAATGACAACGACCCAATCCAGGACGGCTACAGACGACTGCACTGCACCAGCAATTCTCATGGCGGCTGCAATGTGTATGGATCAACGTCGGTCGCCCCCTTCGAGCGAGCACTGATGGCCTACTGCTCAGACATCGTCAACCTACAGTCTCTGTACGGGGCTGACCGGTCTGCAGGCCCATTGGCTGCCCTAACGCACGCCAGGCAGCAGCTGGTAGAGGTGGCAACCAAGCTGGAGCGTCTGACGGATGCCATGCTGGCCAGCAGCGAGGATGGCGTGCCGCTCACATTCGTCAAGCGTGCCCGTGAGCTAGAAACTGAGCAACATCGTCTGGAGGCCTCCGTGCAGGCAGCCGAGCGCGATCTGACGGCAACGGCCCGAACGGACATCAAAGGAGGTGATGAGGCATGGAGGCGTCTGGTGGACGGCGTGGAAGCCCAGAACCATGATGCACGCCTGCAAACCCGCCAGCTGGTGGCGGACACCTTTGAGCGTATCGTGATCTACCACCGAGGTGTGCGCCCGACCCCTGAGGGTGAAAAGGGCCCCATGGATATGATGTTGCTGGCCAAGGGCGGCACGGCCAGGCTACTGCGGATCGACCGCGATGGCAAACTGATCATGTCCGAGAGCCTGGCAGAGTGCGTGGCCACAAATGAAAAAAGCCCGCCACCCCTAAGGGTGACGGGCTAAAACCGGCGAGCCGGTCGGAGACAGCTACAAACTCAAAACAAGCCAGCAGGCTGCGCAGCCACATCCCAGCTGCTGATCAGCAGCTCCATGCGATCAACACCCTGCCCGCCGCCCACCGTGTACCGAATGGGCACCTCTTCCATATGCATGCCCGCGAAGCATTCTCGGATCTGTGGATGATCATTGATGCTCAGCAGCGCCTTGCCTTTGATCTCGCGCATCATCTTGGCCATGGCCACATATTCCTCGAACGGGAACGGCACGCCATAGCCCTCGGTCTCCCAGTACGGCGGGTCGAGGTAAAAGAAGCTGTGCGGGCGGTCATACCGGCGCATGCAATCTTTCCAATCCAATCGCTCGATGTACGCACCCACCAGGCGCAAATGGGCTGCGCTCAGGTCTTCTTCCAGCCGCAACAGGTTGACTGTGGGTGCAGCGGCCGTGGTGGCCGTGCCCCAGCTCTGGCCCTGCACGCGACCGCCAAAGGCCTGGTGCTGCAAGTAATAGAACCGGGCGGCGCGCTGGATGTCGGTCAGTGTCTCGCCTGGCGTAATCTGCGTCCACTTGAACACCTCGCGACTGCTGAGTGCCCACTTGAACTGGCGTACAAACTCTTCCAGATGGTTCTTGACCACGCGATAAAGATTGACCACGTCGCCATTGATATCGTTGATCACCTCTACCTCGGCGGGTTGCCTCAAAAAATACAGGGCCGCGCCACCGGCAAATACCTCGACATAGCAGCTGTGTGGCGGGAACCGATTCAGAATGACGTCTGCCAAGCGGCGTTTGCCGCCCAGCCACGGGATGATGGGTGAGGCCATGATGTTCTTTCTGTTTTTGTGATTGCAATCTGGATGCTCACGGCCATCAGCCGGGCAGGTAATGCTCGCTACGGCATCAGATCTGATTCAGCTTGACGTCGCTTAACAAGGCCGGGTAGAACTCGGCCGCCTCCACGCGTCCACTTGCGCAGCTCCACGATGGCACCATCCCAGTCCTGGGCATTGATCCGCTTGCGCAACGTGGATGCACGCAGGTTTGGCCAGCCCAGGTTGTAAGTGAAGTCTGCTATCGCACCAATGGCATTTGGACCGGCCCCCATCAAGGTTGGGCACAGGCGCAGCACCTGGGGCATGCAATTGCTGCCCAACTCCCATTGCAGTAATTGCTCAGCCCGCTCTTGGGTGACGGGTGTATCGGTGAGTGCGACTCTGGTGCCATCTTCATATCGTGTCGAGCCGAAGCCGATGGTGGGAACACCGGCCGGACACAGATAGGGACGCGGATAAAAGCCCTCAAATCGGCGGCTTAAACCGGAAGCAACCTGCGTGGCAGAAGGCATGTCATTTGCCTCGCTTGGCCAAGTTGCGATCAGCCAGAAAAATGCCCAGGGCGGCGCTACAGACAGCGGCCGCAAATTCGCTGAGCACAATGATTTTGAACTCGGAGCATGTGATCATCGTGATGGCCCAGGTGGCGGTACCAGGCCTGATGATGGCGTTCCATGCGTCAACCCATGCAATGCCGACCTTGATGGCCGTGGCCTTGACGGCCTCTAGCCACCCTTGCGCCTCTATCTCATTGACAACAGCCTGCGCCTGCACCTCTATGGTCTTCACCCCGAGGTCGGCTTGCACCTTGATGGCATCCAGATTGCGCGCGTGCTGCGCCGCATCGAGCTCACCTTGCAGACGCATGCGGTCCATTTCATGCGCATGTGTTTGTTGCTCGGTTAACCAGTGGCTGATCTCACCCCACAGCATGCGAAAAACTGATCCGCCTAAAAATGAAAACAAAGCAGAAAGCATAAATTACCCCGCGATTGAATGCCACAGCTTGGCCACCGCTGCCCACCCGCCAAGCGTGTAGACAATGAGGCCCAAAGCCACGAACATGGTTAGGCGCTTGATCGCAGCGCCAAGGCTTCCAAGCACTACCTCGCCAGTCTTGGCGGTGGCTTGCTCTTGAAGAGTTTCAAAGGCCGCGCCCCAAAAGGCTGCTAGCGCTTCTTTGTTTGTGAGGCTGTCATGCAGGCCTTCTTTCACCGCCTCCGTCATTTTTTCTTTGATGTAAGCGATGGTTTCGTCTGTGAGCCGAACATCCGTTGGGCAGCTATGTGTTTTTTCTTGGTTGTCTGCGTTCATGGGCCAAGCCTCAGAGTCCAAGTTTGTTTTTTTCTGCGCGGCCCCAGGCGCGGCATTCTTCGACGTAGGCGTTGTATGCCAACGTCTCATCCGATGGCGCCAGTCGAAGTAATTTGATTTCGTCTTCAATGGCGTAGCGCTCGGCGATCGCGGCCTTGACCTGGTTGTCGATGTGGCGCACTTGCGGAGACGCGGTCTTGATGGCTGCGCGTAAATCATCGGGCAACGGAGTGGGCAGTGGCTCCAGGCTATCCCTCACTGTTTGAGGCTGATCAGCAGACAGGACAGTGCCATCAAACAAGGCCACGACCGTGCGGCCGTCAGGCAGTGTTGCCAGCTCTTGGCCGCCGGGTTGTCTGTTGTCGTTTTCCGGGAGGCGTAGCAGGTGGGTGGTGACGCTGTCGATAACTTTTCGGTAACTGATCAAAGATGTCATGGTGGTTTTCCTTCAAATAATGGATGACGTGATGAAATGACTTGGTGCGCAGCGTCATGGCTGTGCGTGAAACCAAAGAATCAAGACGCTTCTTGCGAGCGTCTTGACGAATCGCGCTGATCAATCGTGGGCGCACAAAGCGGCCCGATGCCCACGTTCGATACCCCACAAAATCCGCGCCACGCTTGATGGGTTGCAGGTTGTAGTGACTGATTTCAAGGTTGAGATGAGCCAGGTGCATACGTATGGACTGCAACCACAACAGGCCTTCTTCCCGGCTGGACGCCAGCATGATGCTGTCGTCCATGTATCTCGCGTAGTGACGGATGTGCAGTTTTCGTTTGCAGTAATGGTCCAGACTGTTCAGGTAGACGTTGGCAAAAGTTTGACTTAGCAAATTCCCGATCGGCACACCCGTGGGGCTGCTGCGCATTGCAAACTTCATCATCAAGCGCAGCGTGCGTTCACACTTGATGCTGCGCCTGAGCAGCATCTCCAAAATCTCTCGGTCGATGCTGTAAAAGAATTTGCGCACGTCCACGTGCAATACCCAGCAAGTGCGCGGAGCATCCCGCATGACGTCTTGCAGCCAGTCGGCCGCTTTGTGCGTGCCTAGGCCTGTGCGACATGCAAAGTTGGTGGCGATATATCGCCGCTCAAACACTGGCGAAATAGCCGCGTAAATCGCGTGCTGAACGACCAGATCGCGAAATGCAGGGGCCTCGATGAGGCGCGGCTTTTTACCATCTCGCACCCAAAAACTGTTGAGTGGTCTGGGGTGATAAGTCCCTTGTGTTAATTCATTCAAAAGGCGGTCAATGTTGCCGCCAAGGTTGCGAGAAAACTCGTAACAAGCACGGTGCGACCGTTTGCCTTCACTGGCTCGCTGATAGGCGGCCAACAGTGCGTGCTCATTACAAATGGATGCCCACAGGTTTCCCGCTCGTTTCATTGATTTTTGTTGTAGGTTCACACGCCCAGTTTTCGTCTCACCAACAACATGGTCGGGATTGACTACCAAAGGGGTTTGTGAAAATTGATTTCGGCGCTAGCCGCGATAGTTGCTCCCTCTTTGCCGAGCGGCATTTGCCGCGTGTGGCTTGCCAGGCAGAGAGTCGGCACGAAACCCAACGTTGTTGTTCGAGTTGCCGCGCACATTGTTCAGATTCAGCGTCCAGACCCCGGCGTTCGAGCCGTTGTTCCAGTTGCCACCCGAGATCACACAAAGCATGTCAAGCTTCCACCGCACTGGCGGATGTTGGTCCGCCAGATTCATCCGTGTTGCCACGAAATTCTTTTCCTATCCACCCGCCGATCATTCGCCCCACCTCGTCGAGCTGACGCGATATCGCCAAGTACCGGTGCTGATTCACCGTCGCATCCTCTGACTTTCCCTTTTGATGCGCAAACAGGCCCATTTCATAAGCCAGGTTGATCAACATACGCAGCTGCTCATGTTTGACATCAAGCTGGCCGAGCGTGGTCTTTTTGTGGTACCGCTTTTGGGCTTCCACCGTCAAGCAATACATGTCGACAAAGGTCAGTCGAATGGTTTGTGTTAACGCGTACTTGTGGCAATTTGGAAAATGCGCGAGATAAATTTCCAGTTGTTTTGCCAGCAACACCAGGCGACGATTAAGAGCCGCTGGTGCATGCATGTTTGATGGGGTGCTGCTCATGACTTGTTGGCGGCCGCGCGCTATCGCTTGCAGCCACAAAGTTACACGAAAGAGGCGGCACGAAACCCAACGTCGCCGTACGAGGTGCCGCGCACGGCGCCCAGATTCAGCGTCCAGACCCCGGCGTCCGAGCCGCTGGCCCAGGTGCCACCCGAGATCACACAAAGCTCATTCGGGCGGTAATCCCACAGGCCGTCGCTGCCAAACTGATTCGAGCCGCCAGTGCCACCCACAAGAGGAATGCCTGCGCCTGCAGCATTCCATGCGTTGCCGCTCAGCGCTGCGCTCAAGACCTGGTTGGAAGATCCGAAATATTTGACGCTTGAAGACGCCGTCATGGATTCGTAGGTGGCACCGATGTTGTCATACAGGGCCGACAGGCCTGATGCGCCCCATGCGTCCGTCGATGTTGTGTTGCCGCCAGTGATTGTTCCGACGTCTGCGGCGGTCTTGAGCAAGTAGTAATTGCTGCCATCGCTGGTCAACCCTAGCTCGATCTCCCACAGCGTGCCGTTGAGGTCGGCAATGCCGCAGGTTTGGCCGTTGTGCGTGGTGCGATCCAGGTAATTGGCCGAGCCGGTCTTGTTGGCGGCGGTGTATGTGCCGTTGCCGTCGTAGACGAATGTGAGGGCACCATCATTGGCATCGCCCAGCGCGTTGTTGTTGCAACCCTTGGGGAAATTGGTAGATCCGCTGCTGTACCAGCCATTGAATAGGCTACTGGTGCTGGCGTTGCCATGCGCCAATGACAGCAGGGCCAAAGCGCCGCGAATGAACCGGGTATTGCAAAAGAACCGAGAGCCACGCGTTTTAGCGGCGGCAATAGCGCCGTAATACGCGTTGGCCGGTGCGCCGGTAAGGGATGAGAATGCCGTGGCCGCAATGCTGCCTCGTTGACCGCTGGCCAGTGGGATGCCATGCTTGATCGAGCTGGCAATGTTGTTGCTGTTGCTGCACAAGTACTTGTCGACAAATACCCCGCGACGAATCGCGCCGCCGTTGTAAAAGGCCCGGTGGATGGCGTAACCCGCAGCGTTTGCCGCCGATTCGTTGGCATAGGTAGCGTAAGGCTTGATGTCCACTTGGTTGATGGCAAATCCATTGCTGCCGGTGCCGTACTTGTACCAAAAGGCTGGGATGTAGACCATCACGGAGCCGTCAGAGTATTGGTAGTTGCCGTAGGTGTCTGATGCGGGCATTGTGTGACCGGCCAACGGCGTGAACCCAGCAGGTACTTCGGGGCAAATACCAACACCAAAACCAATCGCGCCAGGCACACCAATGTCGTTGACTGCTGTGGCCAAACCCCAAACATTGCTCAAATAATTGACCACGGCTGAGGGTGTGGCTGCTTTGTTGGCTGCCGTGCCCGCTGCCATGTCTGCCAAGGTGGCCACCATGCCCCCGGCAATGGTGGCTCCAGTCAGGGCGGTAAAGGTGCCGGCTGCAGGGGTGGTGGCGCCGATGGGCGTGTTATCGATAGAGCCTGCCGTGATGGCTGCAGCGCTCTGTGGGTTGATGACGTCGGTGCCATTGCACTCCAGCAACATGCGCCCGCCCTGTGGCACCACCACGCCTGCGCCGCTGGGCGTTTTGACGGTCAACGCAAAACTGCCCGAGGTCAAGTTGGCAATGAAGTAATGGCGCGCCTGGGCGGGGACGATCACGCTGATGGCGCCAGTCAGGGCACCGGTCAACTCGATGAATTCGTTGGCCGACTGCGTGGCGTTCAAAGTGACGTTGGCATTGCCAGCCACTGAAACACTCACTAAACCAAAACCAACATCTGACGCGCCCAGTGCACCAATGTTGGTGCGCGCATTTTGCTGCTGCGTGGTCGTCATGGACTGGCTGTTGATGTCAAATCGAACGGCGGACGCCAGGGCTGTGTTGGCTGTGCTCAGCGTGGTTTTGACCTGAAGCGCCAGAGCCGATGGCAGCAAGCCAATGGGCATGATGGCGTAGGCCAAGCCGCTTGCGGTGCTTGCGAGGTAATTGGCAGCGAGCGTAAGTTGCGTATTCGACTGGATCGAAAGGATTTCATACAGCACCGAGTTGACGCTGATGATGTCGCCTGCATTGAGGACGCCAGAATCTACCCAGGACGTGCCAGATCCATAAATGGTGGCGTTTCCATTGGTGACGCTGATGCTGCCTGTTTTGTACCAAGACATGATGTTCTCTCCTTGTTTCTAAAGTTAGCTGGCGGCCGTTGGTGCGGTGGGCCAATTGATGTTTTCTGGATACCCAGACTGTTGGGTGATATCGCGTAAAGCCTGCCGATATGCCTGCCAGGCTTCATAAAGCGTTGCGCCGAGACGCGTTGGTGCGGAGGCTGTATCTGTCCAGTCGGATAGCTGCAATAGGCGCGCGCGCTTTTCCGTTGCCTTGGCGATGGCCAGGGAATCGCTGACAACCCATGCTTGCTGGGCGTAGTCCCACACATAAAAGTCGTCAGGCCTGGGTGGAAACTTGATGGCTTGGCCGCCCGATACGTAGTATTCGGATGCCTTGAAAAATCCATCAATGTGCGAGCGGTTGGCGGTGAATGTTTCGATATCCGCCTCGGAGCCGGACATAGCCTCGACGATGGCCCCGCGCTCATCAAAGATCGTTGCCGATTTCATTTGTACGTCCTCATGATCGTGGCAATCACCTCAAAGCCGCTGACGCCACTGGCTCCGCTGCATGTGATATTGACAGTGGTGGATCCCGCAGCGGCGGTTCCTTTTGTCATCATTGCGCGGTTTCCGAGCGCCAGACTGCCGTAACCATAGATGGTGTTTCCACCAGAAATGACAACACTGCTCGATGTGTAACCAGAGTCAGAACCGAACACTTCCACGCTGGCGATCACCACATAGGACCCGGCATGGGCCATATTGAAGGTCACTGAAAATGTTTTACTGGTGGTCGCGTCATCGATGCCGTAGTAGCTTGAAATCGTAGAAACGGCCTCGTTTGCAATCTGCAGATAGTCGACTGCAAGGTCGCCAATCACGCCGGATGCGGCGGTAAGAGTTTTTGCAGCCAATGACTTGGCCGTAAGCGTTCCGTCTATGACGGCGTTGCCATCAAAACCCAATGTGCTGACGCCATTGACGTTGCCCACAATCAAAACTTGATGTGGAGTTCCGCTGCCATCGGGCATTGCAAAGAGCAGCTTGTCAGCAAGCCACACAACGCTAGAACCGCTTTGTCCGCTGGCCAACTGCATGCCCGCTACGTGGCCATTGGCGTCGACCTGCAGCAAATATTTAGCAAGCACGCCCGCCAGGCCATCGGCGGTGGCAGATGCTTGCTGTTTCACGGTGGCGTAATCACCGGTGTCTAACCGCGCTGCAAGCGTTGTGATTGATTGCGCATTGGCACTGTCACCACTGGCGCGGGCTTGTTGCTCTGTCGTTATTGAGGCGGTATTGGCCGCCGTGCCGCCTTCGGTTGTAGCGACGCGCGCTTCAAGAATGGTTCTCGCCAATGCTTCGGCAGCGATGGCGGTGGCGCGGGCAATCTGCTCGGAAAGGATGGCGGCGCCATTGGCTGCAACAGTGGCCACCAACAGCGATCGGGATATCGACTCAGCATCGAGCGCGGTGGCGAGTGCGTTTAATTTTTGTTGGGCGTTGGCGGTGTTGGCGGTTAAATCGTTGAGCGATTTTCCGTGTGCAAATGCATCCAATGCCGACTGCAACTCTGCCTGGGCATTGGCCGATGCTGTGTTTGCAGCCGTCAGTGATAAGCCTCCTGTCGAGTTGGCGATGGCATTGTCAACATAGGTTTGAGATGCGCCAATGGTCACGCTGCTTTGTAGCTGCGCAATTTGCGACTGGGCAGTGGAGAGACTCGATTGCGTGGAGGTTAGGCTGCTGACGGTGCTGATCAATGTGGCATGGTCCGCATTGGCAACAGTTTCTACCGACGTCAGTCTGCTCTCTACATTGGTGGTGACCTGCGCCGTGGCCAGCAGTTGAATGCGGCCAGAAACGGGATCGACGCTGATGGTGGCGTTCGTGACAGTTTCCTGCCACTGCATGCGGCTCGTTAAATTGAAATCGTCGATCGCGCTTTGTAGGGCGGCTTGCGCCTGGGCATTGAGTGCGCCAGGCGAGGTCACGATGGGTTGCGCTAGATCGCCGACCAGCTGATCCAAGCCAACGGATTTTTTGAGTTGCGTCAACAGCTGCGAAGGGTCGGCGCTGGCCAAGGCGTACATGCCCGATGTGGCGCCACTCGGGTACCACGACGAAGCATTGCCCCACACATCCACGACTCGCGTCCAGTAGTAACCGCCCTGCCCTGGTGGCAGGCCTGGATGCAAATAATCGGTTGCCGGGAATGGTTCAAAAGTCAGGCGCGATGCAGTGGATCGGTCATTGGCAACCGAGTACCAAACCTCTGTTCCTGCAATGTCGCTGCGTGTGTCGCCAAACGTCCAGGTCACCCGAACGCCAAACATCAAACCGCTGGCCGTTGCAACGGGCCCGGCAGGGGCAGACACGGGGATGGACGCGACGGCGGTGTTGTTGAGTGTGTTCCCCGTGATGGCGCCATTGATGGCGGTCACAGCAACTTCAACCGTACCGGTACCCCGAATATCGAACGTTGCCGATCGGTCGCTGGTTTCTGTGCTCAGCCAGTCGCCACCCATGCGATAGCGCACCACGGCGCGCTCTTGCGTGCCAGATTGAAGGGCCCATCGCACAACCACATGGGTAGTGGCCTCTCCCGTCAGGGTTCTGGTGACGGTTGGCGTGACAACCAGGCCGATGATCAGGGGTGTTGAATCCGTCAGCAACGTGGATGCCGCTGGTGCGCTGAATGAGCCACTCCATGCACTGTAAAAAGATGGATCTTCATCAGTTGCCATCACGCGCAAACGAGATTCGCTTTGCGGCTCTACAGAGGTGATCTTGACCAGCTTTCCGGGGGTCGACAAAGGCGAGAACAGCCAGATGTGATCCATGGCCAGCATGCCACTTTGAAGAGCGGGGGTGCTGGTGAGCGTGAGTGTGCTGGCGGTACCGCTGCCAGAGACAACCGTGTAGGTTGTCATGGTGCCGTTGGGCAGTCGCAGCATCAAATAATCTTGATTGCCCGACCTTGGCACTTCACGATCCAAGGTGACCGTGTTTCCACTGATGCTCACCACGCGTCCGGAATACCCCCATTGGGTCAAATCGTGTGAGAGCAAAACCACGTCGCCACGCTGGCAAACGAAGCCTTCAAAATCTGTTTCCCAAGTGATCCGGCGGCGGCGGTAATACTGCTGGGCGGCAAGGTAGTTGGCGTATTTTCCGGCCATTGCCTGAGAGGTGCAACCCATCAGCTCAACTGTGCTGGTCAATTGAGGCGTGGTGATGCCAGGCACTGTCACGCGCACCTCGTCTTGAGCCCAATCCTTGCTGGGGTTGACAAAGCGCACAACAATTTCTTCTGCGAGCTGCTCTGTGATGTAACTCACGGTAAAGCTGCCCCTGGCAATGTTGGACATACCGAAAGCGGCCACGGGGGCTGCATTGCGTGTGTCCCACACCACGCCAAGTTTGCCGGAGCCCCATGAGGGGGAGGCAAGGCCGCAACGGGCAATGATGGCCAACACGTCTGCGGCGGTGTGTGCGCTGTCCAGAACCATGTTGCAGGTCAGGCTCTCGGTTGCGCAATAGGCGGCCCAGGCATTGAGGGCGGCAAGATCAATCTGGCTGTCTGGAAGACCCAGGCCGTAGATCAGACGTCCGCTGCTGTCTTTGCGGCCATGTGCAAAATCAGCGTACCAATGCGCAGGATTGCTGGTCTGCCCGGTCACCCATGCGGCACCATTCCAGTAGGTGGCCTGTGCCGTGGCCAAGACTGAAATCTGTTGCAGCGCGCCATTGAGTTGTTCGCTTGCCCGGATCGACAAACCGATGCGGTTTTGCCCCACATAACTTGCTGTGTCTGCCTGGTAGCTTTTGACCGAATCCCAGCTGGTATCTGTTTTCTCGCGCGTGACGGTTGAGTCGGCGCTGGTGCGACGCAGGCGCACATCGTAAGTGCCTGGCGCACCAGGGGTGATGAAAATGGTCGCGCGCCGAGGCGTTTGACTGGCGCCTGACATGGTGATGACGTTGCCAGCAATGGTGGCGCCCGTGCCCTGTGCAACGATGTTGCTGGGGGATTGCCATGCGCCGGTGCCGGCTGCGGCAATTTGCACCTCAAGGGTGGCTGTTCGTTGATCCAGGCCGCCCTGATCATTCCCGTAGTAAAGGGTGGCTTGAATGTCTAGGCCGATTTGGTATGTGTTGGTCGAGGTGGTTCTCGTCACCCAGCTGCCAGCCTGAGTGAGCACCGATCCAGCGGCTGTGTCTACGTTGCCTGGGAATGCTGTGATTTTTCCGCTGCTGTCTGGCTGATACCAGGTGTAGTCGGTGTAGTTGGTGATGGGCGTCGAGCCGATGGACCAATTGGAGAGTGTGAGCGCGCTCAGGCCTAGGTGGAAAATCTGGAATAAATATTGATCTTCACCCCTGAACTCCGCATAAGGTCGGTTACCCAGGTCGGGGAAAAGGCGGTGTGTGCCAAAGACCACCGGCATGGGCTCATAGGGCCGCGAGCGATTGCTGCCACCTGTGAGGCTATACGTAGGGCTTGCGGCGGCCATATTGCCGTAGCCGCTCGATGGCAATGCAGGAGGAAAGATCGCGCCAATGATCATGCTGCCGGCAACCATGATGCCGGCCGTCACCATGGAGACGCCCACACTGCCTAAAACGGCGGCGCCTTCGATGCCCACCAAGGCGGTGGTTAAGTATGGGGCGGCAATGACCAAGGCAAGCGTGGCCACCGTGGCGATCGGATTTGAGCCACCGCCACCGCCCATCACTGTGGCTTGAACGTTGAGCAACTGACCAGGCTTGGGGCAGACGTGGTCCCATTCCTCAACGGTTAACAACCTGTCGTCAAGCAGCGCCACAATGGGTTGCTGTGGGTCAATACCGGCGGCGAGTAATGTCTCTCGGACCGTGCGGCCTGGAACCCACTCGCAAAGACGGAGGTTGCGACCTGCAATAGGTGTGACGGGGTGGGGGTGCCAGATTAGGTGAATAGATTCAGCAACTGCCGTCTGACGCGGCTTGATCTCAATCATTTCCACTTGTAAAAACCTTCAACTGTGAGCAGTACGCGCGAGAGATCGCGCAGTTTGTGCAAAACAACCATTCCTGCGTTTTCCATGGCGTGCAGCACGCTCGCCTCTTTGTCCACCACGCAATAAACGCCCACGTGTGATGGTCGGCCCCTGCAAACCATCAGCACCGCATCGCCTTCGACTGGATCTGTGGTGTGCTGTCCAAACGTTTGCACGCCATCGGCGAGCTGCCCCACGCGGCCCAATCGAGAGGCCTTGCGTTCAACTTCAGCCTCATCGGGCACGGGCATGCCAAACACCTCTCGCCGGACTTGACACAACAAACGCGCGCAGTCTGCATCCCCGGCCACATAGGGTTGGCCGATGTATCGTTGACTCCAGTGCATCAGAAAATTCCGGGCGAGTTGTCGGGGCGGTAAGTGACGAGCGTGGCCGGAGAGGTGAACACATTCTGAAAACCCAATTCGGCGCTGACTTCTGCCATGGTCACTTCAACGTTGAAGAGATTCATGGTGACTTCCCACTCGATCTGGTCTGGGCGACTGCGCATGACCTGCATGAAATGCACGGTACTGCCCTGCCCGCCGCCAGAGGTTTCAATCCAATACATCAAATCTCGACCGATGTTGTCCACGGAGAGCTTGGCTTTGGGTAGCTGGTTTTCTGTATCGTTGGGCAGCGAGCAGCGAAATGGTGTGCCTGCAAAGGTGTTGCCATTGCTCACCAAGTCTTGCGTGTCATCGACCACGCGTACAGGCTGCGAAAGCGCTGGGTGATTGATCTCAAGCAAGATCAATGGCGCCTCGGGCGCAGAAACGGCGGCCAACGTGCTTTTGTAGGCCGAAGAATAGGCGCGCGGCATGTTTAGCCCCAGGTTTCAATGTTGGTTTTGATGGACCAAGCGTTCTTGCTGTCGCTAGGAACGGCGTCCAGGCCGCCACCAACAAAGCGGGCGCTTTTTGTTGTGCCATCCACCGGGTCGGTGAAATCAAACCAATCAGCGCCTTCGTGGATCGTTTGTGAAAACCATAGAACAAACGCTTGGTAATCTGCGAGCGAGCTCAACAAAATAGACACCGAGCGGTTGACCATGACCCGCGATCGCACCTTGGCTTGTTTGGGCGGCCCAGACTCCATTTGAGTGCGCATCAGCGCAGATTCGCGTTGCTCTGCAAAGCCGGCCAAAGCAATCTTGGCGTAGGAGGGAAATGATGACATTACATAGCCCTGCGTTGCAAGCCGAACGCCTGACTCAGCGCCTGAGTCATGGGTCCATTGCTTCGCACATCGCTGCGCATAGCCCTTGAAAACATGACTTCAATATTCATCTGGCCGCCGTTGCTGGAAGCGGTGGCATTCGCCTGATAACCGTCAGCAGCGCCTTCATTTTTGATGTTGATGACCACATTGCTGCCGAGTGCTGAGTTGGGGGTGATGCCACCGCTCACGCCGGGGGTGAAGAGCTCGGGACCGTTTTCACCGACCAGGTAAGTGGCGCCGCCATCTACTGGTCCGCCAGCGGCGCGAGCGCCACCAAATAGGTTGGCTGCCCAGCCGGAAAATCCTGAACCCATCATGGCGTTGGCCAGTGGTCCTGTAATCGAGCGCTGCACTTGGATTCGTATTAAATCTGAAATGATCGAATTGGCTAGAGAGGCAAAATTGATTTTGCTTGTCGTCATAAACTGCACCAAAGCGTCCTCCATCCCTCGAAATGCATTGCCCCATGCCGTCTTGACTTGCAGGGCTTGGTTGCTGGCATTGTCTGCATACTCTTGAAATGCTTTGTTCTGCCCAAATTCACCCGTGCGCTGCATGGCTTGACGTGCGGCCACTAGCGCTTGCATATTTTTGATTTGCTCTTCGGTATTGGCGCGCAAATCCGCGATAGCTTGGTCGTCCAGGGGTTTCCCAGACCTCTTTGCTTCATTGATGGCATTCTCGGCCTCCATGCGGCGCTTGATGGCCACGGCTGCAATTTCTTGCTGTGCGGTGTTCAGGCCAATCAAGTCGGACTGCTGAGCGTAGGCCTCATTTTCAAGTTTGAGCTTATTTGTGAATATGTCTACTGCGCGCTGGCTTTCGGTGCGCTGAATGCGGTCAATTGCTGCATTGGCTTGGTCCATGGCTGATGCCAGGTCAAGCCCCTTTTGACGTACAGCCTCCTGCGCGGCTTTTACGCGCATCATGGCATATTCATTTTGGTCAAGCTTGACATTCATGCGCTCAAGCTCTTCCATATAACGTGTAAAAGGAGCGCGATTTGGATCGTTGCTCACTTCCTTCTCGGGCTTCGGCGCGGGCACCCAGTCTTTGCCAGCGGCTTGCTGAGTGGCGGCTGTGCGTGCAGCGTCGAGCGACTGGCTGCGATCATCCATCGCCCATGCGGCTTTGATGTTTTTGTTGTTCGCCACCGCTATGTCAACCATCGACTGGCCGGTGATTTCCATGCGTTTTTTGGCGGCATCTAACCAATCGGCCATGGCCACCTTGGCTCCCGAAAAGTCGCCAGACATCGCCTTTCCTGTGGCAATGATGACGCCCGAAACCACCTCTACCAATGCCGTGGCGCCGCCCGATACCAGCTCGTAAGCCATGCCAATGGATGTGGCCAAGCCATACACCGCAGTCGACAAGAAGGCGGTGACGCCACGAAAAACAGCCACCGCAGATGGAAATCCATTTTTCAGCCATTCAGCCAAGGCGGTGGCCATAGGCATAAAGCTATCGGCAATAACGCGGCTGAAACCCTCGCTGGTCTTTTGCGATTCGCTATAAAAATCGCGCATGGCTTGCTGGTAACGCGCTACGGCAACCTGCGTTTGCGGGCCAATGCCCAGGTTGTAGTCGTCCAGTCGGTCTTTACTTTGCTGAATTTGTGCATCTGTTATTTTCAGTGCGTCCACCACCTTGTCGTAACTGCCTGCGCCAATGGCGGCGGCGGCGGCGGTGCGGTCGTAGCCATCGCGGTATTCGTCCAGCTTAATTTTGACGTTGGTCAAAAATTGAGCCTGCGTCAGCAGTTGGCCATTGGTATCTTTGTATTTCACGCCTAGTCGGTCCAACTCATCAGTGTTGGTGTGCATGGCTGTGGCAGCGTTTTTGTAGGTCTCTACATAGCCCGACTTGTCCACCCCTAAACGTCCTAGCGCATCGAGCAATGCGCCCGCCTCGGTAGCCGAAATGACGAGTTGCGTTTGCAAATCTTTTACCTGCACATTGATTGCAATCAGCGCATCAATGGATTTGCTTTTCATCGAATCGCCGGTAAATAATCCCTCGATAAATCCATATGCCTCAGTTATGACGCGATAGGCTGTGTATACCGTTGCTGCTGCAGCACTTACAGCGGCAATGGCCAAGCCAATTGCAATAGCCTTGCCTTTCGCTACCACGAAGTCCTCAGTCTTTTGCAGCCATGTTTCGGTGGCCGCATAGCCTGCGCCAAAAGCCGAGCCAAATGCGGCGGCTATTTTTTCCGTAAAACCTTTGGGGTTGATGTTGTCTGTTGCTTTAGCCACGTCTTCCATGGCTTTTTTAGTTTCTTGCGTCTTGCCAATCACTGCATCGTTAGCCGCAGTCATGCTCGCTTGGAAACGATGTGCTGCAGCCTCGTTGGCTGCGGCCGTGTCAGCCATTGATTGACGAAAACGTTCAACGTCGCTTTGCGCTCCATTCAAAGCCTGTTTCGCATCAATACCAAAACTGCTCATGCTTTGCGCAGCTTGCGCGGCATTTGTATTGATGACGATGTTTAAATTGGCGTAACTCATGGTGTGGCTGCCTTTGCGACCATGGCGATCACTGCGGCCTCTTGGTCTTTAGGGGTTGCAAATTCTTTGGGCTTCTGCGGCTCCGCGAGACGACGATGCAGAGCATTCCATGGTGCCAATTGGCTTGGGTTAATTGGCTCAGGAATTTTGGCTGGATCACGATTTACGTTGTAGATAGCAGCAGCTACGCTGGCTGCTCGCAGATCATCAAGGTACGGGCCAAATGGCTCAATCCTGTAAAACTCCGCCCACTGATTAAATTCAGTCATCGGCATAGCATCCAACTCACCAAGCGTCTTATGCAGGGCAAGGGCTAATCGATGGCGAAAAATCAACTCAGGGGCGTCAATCAGTTTTTTTCTTCGTCAGCCTTTTGAAAACCATTGACCACCAGCACCGCCTTAACTATTTTGTCAATCTTAGTGCTGGATGCATCACGCAAGGCTGGCAGGTCGGCATCATCAAACATAGGTGCACCCGACTCATCTGACACAGCGCGGATAAGTAGTTGCAAACCAAACTCACTCACAGGCGCGTCTTTGTTAGTTGCAATTTTGGAAATTGCATCATTTTCACCAACGGTGATTTGGCGTACGAGCACGGTGCCAAAGCCTTCTACTTCGACTGGGGTTGATCGAGCCATCAGAGCGGCGAGTAATGCGGATGTTTTATCGTTAATCATGTGTGTCTTCTCAATCACGCAAAGCGTTGTTTAAATGTTGTTCTATGGCATTTTGAATGCCACCCTTATTGCTTTCATAGGCGGGTCGCATGAAAGGCTTTGCAGCCTCATGCGCAGTTCCGAACTCGGCAAAGATGGCCTTATGTTCTTGGCCGCCTTTGCCGCTATCTGTAACTTGCACGATGGCTTTTGCTGTGTATGCGCTGTGGCTAGTCACCAGCTGGATGTGATGCTGAAGATCCCCTGTGCGCACAGGAGCGGATCGCTGCGCCTGCTCCAGCATTGGTTGGCACGCATTGCGCAGCGATCTTTCAAGCTCGACGCCAGAGATCGCCTGGTGCACCTGGCTAAGTGCGGCATCTAGGGAGAGCTCAGATTCATACATAGGCCATTAGGTCAATGTATATGGGCCGGTAATGCGCAATGCAATCGATCCTTTGATGACTTGATCGACGCCGCCTGATGTGCTGAATTTTTTGCAATAAGCATTGAAGGTCAGCACAGTGCCCGAAGCAAACGTGATTTTGTATTGTTTAAGCGTTTGAGCTTGCTGAGCTGCGCGGACAGCAATTTGTCCTGCATCGTTTGCATCTTGATCCACCTCAATGGTGAATTGACCACTATCGGGCAGGCCTAAACGCACTTCTTTTGCAGAAGACAGTAAATTCGTTACGTCAATCTCATTTGCGGTGCCGTCAATACCCTGGAAGGTTTTTGCGTTTCCAATGTTGGAAAATGTGACGGGTGTTGCTGTCGCGCTGGTAAATGTCAGTGTGGCGCCTGTGGTATCTACGTTCACGGCAAAGGTGTTGGTTGTTGCGGCCACTACGGAAAACTGGCCGGTAAGTGCTGCGCCACCAATGCCCGCCAATGCCACCAAGTCGCCTTTGTTAAATCCATGGGCGGATGCGGTTAAGACGGTGATGACGCCAGGCGCGCCTGCTGAGACGCTTTTTGCAGAGCCATTGCCTGTTGCGATTTGTACCTGTGTGCCTTGTGAGGCGACTGCGGTTGATGTCATTTGAATTCTCCAAAAAAAAGCCCACTTGGTGGGCGACAGTTGCAAAAAGTGGGTTCAGTTGGTAGCCCACACTGAAAAATCTAAGCTGACCCGATGCGCTCGGATTTCTGCCTCATAAAAATCTCGTGACGTCAAATTGATGACGGAGTTCCAAGGGCCGGCTTGCATCGCGGCAACTACTTGCCGGCCTATTGATTCAGCCTGTGCGATGGTTTTAGCAAACACATCCACTTGAACCCTTGTGTTTTGAAGGTTGGATGGGCCTGCTAAGTTGTTGTTGGTAGTGCTGATCACGCGGTCGTAGACAATGAACGGCTGCACTGGTGGTTGCGCTTCGTTAACCGCATACCAAGCTCCGCCAACAGCAATTGGTGCTAAAGCAGCTTGTAAGTCTTGCAGCAATACTGTCATTTAATGGTCTCTTGCTTCAATGCAGCCTCATTGACGGAGCCGCCCAGAAAGCTGTTATTCGCCATCATTCAATCCCTCACTGCATGACAACTCTAGGGTTTTGTGACGCATCTCCACGTCAATGACGGCGTGGATGTTGTAGTACTTGCCCTGGTATACCGCCCGCATGGACGAATCTATGTTTGGACGATAGCGGATGGTGATTTGATGATTCACCTCGGCCTTGATGGCTTGAGCCAATTCGAGTTCACGACCAGACAAGGGGGTGATCTCTGCGTACGTGGTGGCCACATCCACCCAGGAGGTGGAGCGTTGACCAAAGCCGTCTTGTATGGTTGAGCGGCGCTGCAAAAGCACCTGGCGGCGCAAATCCCCTGCTCTCATGCCATCACCACGCGGTAGGGGTCAAGCAGCCCATCAATGAATGGCAAAGGCTCGACCTTGCCTTTGTTGATGACGGCCACCTCTTCACGGTTTTCGTACAGAGTTCCAGTTCTCAACAATATCCAATGCTTGATGCCTTCGGGTATAGCGGCTGAGGTGTCGCCATACCCAGCAGTGAAATCAACTTTGACCGCGCCAATTTGCGGCAGCGGAATGGGCCAAATCTTGCCAAAACGTGGAGTTATGCGAGCGATGGGGCTGGCCGTCTCGGCGACCCAATCTGTTGTCGGCATGGTGGCTTCATTGCCATCCATGGCGGTGTAGGTGATGCTGTCAACCGATTGCACCCGGCCACGCTCAAGTAAAATGGCGTGCCCTGGCAGAGTGTATGGAATGCCAAATGGCACACCAATCATGCTGGGGCCTGGGAAGCTGTCGATCACCAAGCGCCACCGCTGCGTGATGAGGCTGCGGTTGCAATACATCTCAGCGTATCGACGTGCCGCGCCAATCAGCATCGTGATCAATGTGTCGTCAGCCGTTAGATCTGCGTCGACACGCAAATGTAATTTGGCCTCGGCCAATGTGACTGGCTCGGTGCCTGGAGCGGTGGTCTGAATCAGTGGCATGGGCAATGCTTTAGAAAACAGGCCAACCCTTACAGCCGGCCTGTTGACGTTTCAGCTGGATCAGACTTTCACTTCAAGCACGGTGGCGGGTTGCGACACAGGGCCGGTGCGGCCATCAACGCCAAGGGCAATGACAGCCGCAGGGCCACCAGCGACGTCGCCGGTGACCAAGCCGAACTTGATGTATTGCGCGCCAACCGCCATAAGCTCGTCAGCGGTGACGTTGATCATGATCTGCTTGCCATCGTTGGCGGTGGCTGATGCGCTGAGCTGAGTGGCTGCTTTGAGGGAAACGGCATTGTTTCCAGCAGAATCGCAGCGGTAGGCGGTGAAGTTAATGGTCTCAGCGGCCATGTTGCCCAGCATCGCAATGCCCAGTGCCTGTTGATAGGCACCCAGGTCAACCACACCGGTGAATTGCTCGGTATTGGCAACGGTTTGTGGGCTCACCACGGCGGCAAGGGCGATTTTTTCAGAAGATTTGACGTTGGAGTTCATTTCGGTTTCCTTTTATGCAAGGTGGGGTAAATTCATTGAGTCAGCCCGAAGGCTGACTCAGGTTCATCAGGCGCGAGTGGCCAGCTGAATGAACGGCGACTTGGTGACGGAGCCTTTGGCTGCGGCGATCGGGTTGGATATCTTCGACTGGCCATCCAAGCGGAAGGTTGTTCGGAAGGCTGTGGCGTCTGCATCGAAATACAGGTGCATCGATGTCGCTGTTTCCATGCCGCCGGCTTTTGTGATGGTGCGGTAGTAATCCATGTCGAGCAGGGTAATGTCGCCAGCACTGCCGAGAACGCTGGCATGTTCGCTGATCAGGACCGGGCGTCCGAACAGGGTAAACACAGAGCCCGCTTGACCTTGAACGCCACCAATTGGCAAAAAGATCGGGTAATTGCCCAGGGTCAGCTGGAAGAGCTGTGGAATCACCGTGGAGTTGATCATCCAAATTGATCGGCCAAGGCTACCAGCGGTCAGGCGGGAAAGCATATTGGCCAAGTTTTGAATATTCACCGTGGCTGCAGCTTGGTTGTTTTCTTTGGTCACGGTAACTGTGGCGCCCGAATTCAATAGCCCTTGGGGTTGGCCCGAGCCGGTACCGAACAAGATGGATTCATTCGACTTCCAGCGGATAGAGTCGCCCACCTTGCTGGGCAGATAGCTGTCCAGGGCGCTGGTGTCGGCCAGCAACTCATCGGTCAAGGGAACAAGCGCCATCAGCTTGTGCAGGCGCATTGCCGAGGTGCCGAGTTTTGGCTTGGTTGCGTTGGCGGCGGTCGCTTCTGCCTGCCAGTAGGCGCGAATACCGTCTGTGCCCCAGGGTGTGGTTTCGTCTTTTGGAAAAACCATGCTGTTGCCACCGACGTTGGTGTTGTCGGTCATGGGGATCAAGGAATCCTCACCCAGCGAGAGGCGGAAGATTTCGCGGCTGAATTCTGGAGGTACAGCAAAACCGCCATCGGCGCCAGAACTTTCATTGCCTGCCACACCGGGTGTGGCGGCCAGGCGTTGGTCGGGTCGGGTGCCGGGGGCTGAGCCAGAGCGCACAGCCTGGGCAAATTCGCCCAGGCTGCGAAAGCCACGGCGAGGGTCGTTGGCCACGTTCTCGGTCACATTGACGGTGGCGGCAGCGGGGATTTCCACGAAACCCGCAGCGCTCATACCAGCCTCTTCGCTGGCCAGGAGTTGTTCGCGCTCGATTTGCGCGTTCAGACTGGAAATTTGAGCGGTATAGCCGTCGAACTGGGTTTGTTCTTCGGCAGTGAAATCGCGGCTTTCGGCTGACACTTTGTCGGTCAAAGCGCGGGCGGATTTGATTTGATCGGCCTTGCGGGCCTGCAGATTACGGATCTTTGCGGACATGAGGTTGCTCCAATGCAAAAAGCCCACTGGTGTGGGCTGGAATTAAAAAACCCGCTCAAGGCGGGCAACAGAATGCACAGCGACCCAACGGGGCCAAACCGGCATCAAAGGACGCCGGTTAGCGGGCCGTGCTCAGCCCAGAATCGATAGTTCGGCCTGAGCTGCTTTGAGTGCAGACCGGCCAGTGCGAGCGTTGCGGCTCATTTTTTTAATGACTTCATCCATGGTGGCGATGCCATCCACCATTTTTTCAGTCAAGGCGGCATCGGCGCCCAACACGCGGCCCTGACCCATACCGTTGCGCACGGCGTCCATGGGCACATTGCGGCCTTTGGAGACGGCCTTGGTGAAGGCGCCATAGTAGTCATTGACGCGCGATTGCATGAAGCTTTGTGCGTCTTCACTGAGGGGCTCGTATGGGTTGCCTTCAACTTTGTATTTGCCGGCGCTGATCAGCGTGGTTTTGATGCCTTCTTCTTCGAGGGCGCTAGACCAGTCTTCATGAGCCTGCCAAACGCCAATGCTGCCAACCTCGCCACCAGGTGTGACATAGAACTCGGATGCAGCGCAACCAACCCAGTAAGCGGCACTGGCGGCCAGGCTGTTGGCGATAGCCACCACGGGTTTGTTGGAACGGGCGCTATAGACTTCATTGAACAGCTCGCTCACGCCATAAACAGAGCCGCCAGGGCTGTCAATCTCGATCAGGATTTGGCTGATGGTCTCATCAGCCATGGCTTCGCGAAAAGCAGAGGTGAATCGTTGCACGCTGGTGCCGCCGCCGCACATTTCCATCATGCCGGAGCGTTGCATCACGGTACCAAACAGCGGGACAACTGCAATCGATCCGCTGCGGTTGACGTTGCTGCGGCCAGGTGCGGCTGCGTTGATGTGCTCGGCGGCGATATCCCCACCTTCATGTGCTGCGAGACCGCTGTATTTGCGCACCAGCACGCCTGCGTAGGCGGCAAGTACTTCGCGTTGCAGGGCCCATGGCGTGGACAGTGCCTGAGCAATGAATGCTGCGTGTTTCATGTGTTTCCTTTCAGGGCCAATTTCATCAGCTCCTGTGCGTAAATAAATGGCGGATGTTGGCCGTCTATGCCATCCAGGTAGTCTTGGGCGGCTTGTGGGCTGATTGCCATGGCACTGGCAAGCACGTCGGCGACGGGTGGGTTGCCAGAGGACAGGCGGCGAGCCATTCGTTCTGCATTGTTTTGCAACAGTGAGATCAAGCGGGCATCCATATCAGGGTCAGATGGTGGCTGTTGAGCTTGATCGTCATTGCCAGCGTCGTTTTCAACAATCTCATCTTGGGCGTCTGATTCCTCTACCATGTTGAGCGGTCTCAGCGGCTCATCAAGGCCGTCCAATGGATCCAGCCCTTCACGCTCACGAGCCTCATTGCGGGTCATCCAGCCATCCAGAATGCCGTTGTGGTAGTACGCACCCCGCCCGGCAGTATCGCCACGCAACAAGACGGCAAAGTCAAACTCCACCTCCATGTCCGATTCGGGGCCGAGCAAGAAGGTTTCAGCGCTGCTCTCCCACCGCTCAGCCCACGGCGTCATGGTGTGGATAACGAAATCCAGGCTTTGTTGCTCAATGTTTGAAAACGTTGCCTTGCTCAAGTCGCCAATCAGGTGAGGCGGCATGCGAAAGATGCGCGCGACATCGCTCACATTGAATTGGCGGGTTTCTAAAAATTGGCTGTCTTTGTTGGTGATGCCAATTTCATGAAATTTCATTCCTTGCTCAAGGACGGCGACTTTGCCTCGATTGGCGCCGCTTTGCATGGCTTGCCAGCTTTCACGGAATGTTTGCTTGGTTGCGCTGTCGGCAAATTTTCCGGGGAATTCGATCCAACCACCCGAGGGCTTGGCGTCGTTTGAAAAGAATCGGTTTCCGTAGTCCTGGGCGGCCAGGCCTGTGGCCACGGTTTCGCGCTGCATCTCGATGGGGCTCATTCCCACAATGCCGTCGCTACTCAATCCACGCAAATGCCACAACTGGTCCCGTCTGAAGTATTGCGTCTGGCCAGATCTGTCGGTGTAGCGGAATCGATAGCTACCATTGTCCAGTAGCTCAATCTTGACGCGATCGGGGTGAAGCGGCAATAACTCTGCGACCTCGCCATTGCCCCCATCCACGATCTGGCAAAACGCGTTGCCGCGCAATGCCAGATGGCCTTGCATCATTTCGCGCCACTCAAACGGGGTTTGAAATCTGTTGGGTTGACGCGCAAACAAACGGTAAAGCCAATGGTCTGTGACTAAAGTTCGCCCACCGCCAACCTTGGGCCGATAAAGCCTAAAGGGCAAAACGGCCATGGATTCAGACAGGACTCTGATGCAGGCATAGACCGCTGATAAGCGCATTGCGGTGTCGGCATCAACGCGAACGCCCGAGCCCGTCATGGCGCTGACGGGTTGAAACCAAAAGTCTCCCCATGGCGAACGATCTCCACCTGCGGATGACTGCGACCCGCGATTAAAAAGTGTGAGAAACATGTGGGTTAACTATTTCCTGTAATGCGGATGGTCAGGTACGCACTGGCGAATGTAAGTGCGATGGCCAGGCCGCCAAAAACCAATAACGCTACGCCAACGCCAGCTTGCAGATAGGCGCCCAACGAGCAAGCAATTAGCCCAACGGTCAATCCGATGTCATAAGTTTTTGGGTTCATACGCTCATCATTTCATAGTCACTGCCAATCACCAGCTCTTGCGAATCGGTCATGGCGCGCCCAAGAGCCATCAACATGGCCATGGGTCCATCAATTTTTTCTTCGTCGCGGTCTTTTGTTGGCGACATCAACTCGTTGTATTTGGACTTCATTACCACCATGTTGCTGACCATCCAGGTCATGGCAGGGTTGCCGTCATGTACCAAATTCTTTCCAAGCACTTTTGCAAAGACTTGCAACAATGGCTGGGTGTAAAAGGTGGATCTCTGGGTGATCTCGACCATGGGCAGGCCGCGCTCAATCAAGGTGCGGGCGAAATAAGAGGACAGCGCGGGGTCGTAGGCCACTTCTTTGAGGTCGTGCAAGCCCTGATCAACAATCAAATCGTCTCGGATCATGTCGAAGTCGGTCAGGTTTCCCGGACTGACCTTGACAAATCCTTCTTCAATCCAGCCGGGCAGCTGGGCTGTCTTGCTTTCTTGCGCAGCAAGCTCGTTGTAGTAGAGCTTTGTAAATACGTACCAAGTGCCATCCCGCTCGACCACTTTTATCTTGGCTGCGAAATCGTTTTTTTCGGCCAAATCCATGCCGCAAAACGCGGGTAGGCCTTTAAAATCTTCTTCGCGGATGCTGGGGTCAGCGCAAGCCTTCCAGGCCTCCATGTCCATCCAAGCGACACCTGCGTTACTCCACACATTCAAGTGCTTTGTCAAAAAATTGCCACGCGCCGCAGGTGTTGCAATGGCTTTCAGGCAGGCCGCCTGCAGCTTGTCTGTTTTTGCACTGATCCCAAGATTCGGGTTGGCTTTTCGCCACACCTCTGGAGACTTCCAGTCGTCCCCATCATCAATCGTAAAAATAACCCCGAACCACGACTCATCCTGGTGGGTCTGCTCCAATACCTTGATCGTGTAGCCGCGAAGCTCGTAGCAAATTCCCCCGGTATCCATGCCAGCCGTCGTGATCGCACTGATCAACGGCTGAGATCGTGCCCCGTCAGCAGACTCAATCACATCCCAAAGGTCTCGCCGCTTATGCGCGTGCATTTCATCGACCACTGCAGCATGGACATTCAAGCCGTCCTGAGTCGATGCCTCGGCATTCAGAATTTTGAAAGTGCTGGCGTTTTCGGGTGCAGTGATGTCGTAGCGTGCGACAAAGGGGATGCCAAATCGAGTGCGAAACTCAGAATCCCGGTTGACCATTTCCCGGGCTGTGTCAAAAACCTCGCGGGCTTGTGCTGCTGTGGTGGCTGCGCTGTAAACCTGCGCGCCTGGCTCACCGTCTGCGAACGCAAGATATAAGCTTCGGGCCGCAACCCTCGTACTTTTTGCATTTTTACGCGCAATCTCTTCGTAGCTTCGGCGGAATCTGCGCAGTTTTGTGTCTCGATGAATCCACCCGAAGAGCTGATATTCGATGAAGACCTGCCAGTCCTCCAGCTTGATCTTTGCATACGTGATCATGCCGTCCATGTAAATTGGCTTGGCCCACTCACCCTTGATGTGACAAAGCAATTCAATGAACTGGCAAATCCGGGAGCCAAGTCGGTCATCCAGGATGTAGGGGAAATCGTCTTGCCCTTGCCTTTCGATGTCTCTCAAATAACGCTTGCAGGCCAACACCTCAAATTTACCGGCTCCTTCTTCGCCGTTGACCACGCGGTGTGCGTATGCCAGGGCGCGGTCGGCATAAGTTGGCATCATGAAAACTCGCTGAATCCTCGGGGTTTGCTTGTCGTTGGTGCACTTGCAGGCTTTTCATCGTCGCCGCCCTCAAACAACTTGAGCTGGGCGCGCACGGCTGTTGAAACGCTGGCCTGTTCGGCCGGATTAAGGCCAAATTTCGCTAACAACGAGTGCATCATTTGTCGCTCGCTTTTTAAAATTTGGTATCGGGGATGCTGCACCGGCATGCCACCAGGTGTCATCACCTCAAAAGCCTCTGATGGATCCTTCCCCTGCGACCGCAGCAGCGCTTGACGAGCGCGCAATGAATGTCTCAGCTCTTTGACGTCTGCAATCGTCTCGCACAAATCCTCGAAGGTATCGCTGAACACGGCGGCGATCAGGTTGTACCTCAGCAATTCAACCGACAGCCTTCTCCAAACTTTTCGAGCGCCTGGGCTCAGGCCTTTTGGAATATCGGGCATCCCGGCCTCTGCGCGAAAGGTTTGATCCAGATTGACAGGCCGGTGGCCTCGATCTCCTTCCAGTAATCGCAGCTCAAGAGGCTTTGCCGCCCGTCCTGGTTTCGCCATATTCATCCTTGTTTTGCTACCCCCCCCCACCCCTAATGTGCGGGCGTAAAAATTTGGGGAACGGGTCGGTTTCCGGTGGGTGCCCGCCAGAGATTTGATGCCCCCTACCCCGGCGTCAGAACCTTGAGCGCATCTGCGCACGGATGCGCTCTTGCAAGCTCTTCTCTTCATGGCAGGGCTTGCACAGCCCTTGCACGTTGTCCTCGTTGTCCTGGCCGCCCTCAGTCAATGGAATCTTGTGATCACGCTGTGAGGCCAGCGTGAGGCGTCCATGACGCACACATTCAGCACACAGCGGATCGCGGCTGAAAAGCTCATGCCGGAGCTGTTGCAGCTTGCGTCCTGTAATGCGTTTGGTTGCTGTTGGCTTTTTAATCCAGTCAACGCGTTGATGCTTCTGGCATCGGCTGGAGCCGTCGCGAACCAAGACACCGCAACCGGGATGACTGCATGGCTTGGGGGCTGACTTTGGCATGGTGGAAATAGAAAACCCCAGCACAAGAGGCGACTCATGCTGGGGTTGACGGTCTCGCGTCTGGCTATGGTTTGTGTTCAGGGGGCACGCTCGCCACAGCTTGCCTGAAATCTACCAGAAAAGTCTATGGGGTAAAACTATTCGTTATGTGCTTGCGAGCCTCACATTGCATCTGCTCACGGACGCGAAACCACTCAGCCAACTTCGCATCCGAGGTTTCCAGCCTGAGCTTTATGGTGGATTGAGCGACCGCCAACTGCTTGGCCACCCTATAAATTTCAAACCCCTCAACATAGTGAACCTTGAGGGTTATATACAAATGGCTGTGAGTGAATCGCAATGATTGCACGGCCTGATCGGTAAGGGCGGCATCCAAGCTATCGGTTGGGATGGTTGCACCCCAAGCGCTACCGCTGGGTGCCAGTCGCACAAATGCCGACTGTTTGGGATAACCGAGCGCGCCTGAGTCTCGGGTGCGAGACCATGCGGCCCAGTTTTCAAGCCGCTGCTGAACCCATCGAATACGAGCCATCACGCGCCCCCCTTGATTGCTTCGGCTGGCCAGATCACCATGAAATCTATGCCAAAGGCGCACATGGCTTGTGCGACGTCTCGGTCAATATCGGGAAGTTCAAACTTGGTGCCTACGATGTGGCCGTTTTCCATGGCGTAAAAGGTGTTGGGCCTTCCTGCGCAGGATTGCTTCACGTACAGGTAGGCCTGACCACCGATCTCATCCGCTTTGTCTTTGATGGCTTTATAGACGTTTGGCATGTGCTGCTGGATTCGCTTGATATCTGCCGCGACTTTGGCCTTGGTTTGCTCTGAGGTCTTTGAAGTGTCCATGCTGTCCATCCTTTTCTATAGAGAGAAACGTGAGAGGGTCCGTCCGCGCGCGCCCGCCCGCCCGCCTGTGCCTGCACATGTGCGTCATGTGTGTTGTTGTGCATCCGTAGGCAATGCGGCGGCTCAACCCCAAAAATATGGGGAATACCTATAGCCATAGCCTCCATAGAAACCGCCGGCCACCGTGGACACTTGGACGCTTCTAGGTCATAGGCCCGTGCGATGACCTTCCCGCCACAGCGCCACACCGGGTGCCGCGAATCGCGCCTCCCGCAGCCGGTGTGTTGCCAGGCGTATCGATCACCCCGACCATGTGTTGGTCAAAATGGGGCATCGTCATCGATCTCATATTCGGTTGATGAACCCGCTACGCTGGGAGGCATATCGGCTGCTATATCGTCATCAGCCTGCGTTTGAGGCCAGTTTTTTGGCTTCTGGAAGCCCCAGGCCCTCATGCCATTGATTTGACGTTTAACGCGCTCCCAGCCCTCTTGTTTGAACCAGGCACGCACTTGGCTTTCAAGCATGATGTTGCTTTTGGCCGCATCCACACCAAGGGCCAGCGTTGTCTGCGCCAATGTGACAAACTCCGCCAAATTGTTGACCACTGCCCCAATGCCTGAAGCCGCGGGATCGCGTGTGAAGAGGTGCTGCATTTCGCTGATCACTGATGTCTCGATGACGCGGCTCTCCTGCATTGGCTTGTACAGCCGCTCCTCATCCTCAGGTGTGGGCACGTAGCTTTCGCCCTTGCGATACGCGACAAGCGCCTCGGCGAACAATTGGTCGCGATTACGTATGAGCCAGTCCAGCAAGATGCGATGGCGCACCGGGATGGGCCACCAGCGCCGATTGCCTGTGCGGTCGCGCAGGTAGGCGTCTTCGTTGGTTGTACCGACCATCACGCACTGGCGCGGGAAAGCCTCGACGGTACGCCCGTAGCTTGGCCGATAGCGGTCGATCATCATGCTGATGAAGGCCTTGATCAGATTAACCTCTGCCTTGCCAAGGTTGGCCAACTCGGCCAGCTCATAAAGCCACACGCCCTGCACCTGCTCTTGACCTTCTTTTCCTCGAGTCAGATCAAAATGTGCGTCGCTAAAAAACCCAGAGCTGGCAAGAGTGCGAGCCATCGTGCTTTTGCCCAGGCCTCCAGGCCCTTCAAGCACTGGACAGTAATCAAATTTGCAGCCGGGTTCCATGGCGCGCGCCACCATGCCTACGATCCAGAATCGCCCCACCTGACAAAGGTATTCGTACACGCGCGGCGATAAAGTTTGGGGCGATTCGCCAATCACGTGCACCAGCCATTTGTTCAAACGTAATTTGCCGTCATGTTGCAGGCCTTGCAAATATTCGCGCACGGGATGAAATGGCCGCGTTTGTGCGATCGTTTCAATGGCCTCGACAAGCGCTGCTCGTGGGATGCTTGGTAGCCCATATTTTTCTGAAAGATATTGACCCAACATGAGATCGGTTGAGCCTTTAATCGGCCCAGCCTTGCCGTAGAGCCAGGGCCAATCAATGCGCGCCTCGATGTTGTTGCTCAGCTCGTTGAGCCCCAACACGTCGCGCAACATCGGATCGCGCTCAAGCGCGGTGATCACCAGCTTGCGCGAGGTGAGCCAGCGGCCTTTATTTGCATCCCAATACCAGGAGAGCCACTTAGGCACTTTGCGCCCGCCGCACGCGATCAACTCATCTTCGTCAGGATCGTCGTCCTCAGTGTCAACGGGACCGTCGATTTTTTTTCCACCACCCGACCCACCCGCTCCCGCTGCGGCATCTGGTGATTGCACGTCTTGAGGCAAGGGTTGCGCTTGACCAAGGAACGTGAGCACGCGGTCAAAGTCCCAACCATCTGTGTTGATGGCATCACCACAATCCCATCCGTCAACCACCTCGCCGGGCTTGGGTATGGGTAACAAATGAACCGTGCATGCATATGCATCCCGAAGCAATGCGCCAATGCCGAGCATTGCAGAGACGCCTGGTTGCTTGTGCTCTGGCAACAAAGGTTTGCCCTGTTGGAGAATGGTTCGCGCGAAATCGTCTTCACATGCATCCCGCTCTGCCTTGGACAATGCCTCACGCTTGGCATCGCAATCGGGCCAGAGCAGCACTGTGCAGGCGGTGAGCAAGTCCCACCCCGCCTTCCTCCACGCCTTGCTGCCACCAGGCCAACTGACCACGCAATACAGGCCAGGTGCGCCCGCATCAAGCAAAGCTTGCAGTGCATCGGCTTTTTTTTCTCCTTCGACCAAGATGATCGTTCGCCCGCCGGGCAATTGGTGCTTTGGCAGATAAAGCGGGCGAGGCTCATCGAACTGACGCCAGTGCCATTTACTTGCTCCGTCTCGACTGCTGCTGCACCACGTTCGTGGCAGCGTGTCCTTGCCGCCATCGCTGGTGCGAAAACGCACCACATACCCCTGCAAATCATCGCCATGCCGGTATTCGGCGACATGCTCAATGTCTGATTCCGCCCGAAATTGATGTCTGAAATTGACAGAGGGGGCAATCGATGGCACTGGCCTTACGGTTTTCCAGCCCTCGTCTACTGTTGTCTTTTTCTTGTTGGATGAAGGTGCGGCGGGAGGGAGTGGAAGCGGTTTATGCGCGTCGTCTCGCATGACGCCGGCCACATCCTCAAGGCTGTAATCTCTGGCCAATTGAACGGCCGCCTTGCCTTGGTCGATGCCGTGAATGGCGGCATACAGGCCGACGAGGTCCTTGCCGCGCTCATCAGTTGCGAAGTCGGCCCAGTGGCCACATTTTTTCGAGCCGCCCGATATATTGACCGAGCAACTGGTGCCATGGCCGCCGCTTAATCCGGCGCAGACCCATTCGTGCCCCGATCTTGTGCCGCCGGGTAACCACAGAGGAACCAGTGTCTCGGCTCTGGATAAGAGGGCTTCAGCAAGCTCGCGGAATCGGATTGGTGGAAGGTTGCGATCAGACATGGCACCCCTCTTTTTGACAAAGGATGCTGATCCCTGCCGGCATTCGCCTTACCGGCGTTTGTGTGTTGTTCATGACGACCCTGCTGCTAAATTACCAGGTGCTGATGAGCGCCGTGAAATCAAACCCTGACGGGATGTTTTGAGTAATGGGTGCGTACTCGGCAACGGGCTTATTCCGATATGGAACCCGGCGTTCGCGAACGCAATGCAATTGACCCGATCGAACCATGTTGCGCACAGTGTCGCGCGCCGCATTCAGCCCAACGCAAGCCCGATGTGCCATCTCGCGCATCGTGGGCGCCTTGTCGCAGGTTGCGAGATCAGTGGCCGCGCTTAAGAGCGCCTGGCGCACTTCGCTGGCTGGCCTGCCTGGTGACCGTTTTTCAATTTCCATTCGCGTTCCCTTTCGTTTTTGAATTTCGGTGTATGCCCGCGTACAACAGCGGCATCCAATGCCATTCATCGCAGCGCGACTGCGCCTGCATAAGTGAGCGATATTTGTGGGTGCAGTCTTCGCAGATGGAGGCGGGAGACTGGCAGCTGCGCTGGTGTGCGCGCCACTGCTCAAACGTTGCCATATCGTTAAAACAACGCGGCGGCGGCGCTGGGTGGGTGAGAATTTTTGGTTCTTTAGACATGTCACTCACGGACCTCATCGGGACTGCTTGCCCCGTTGAACTCATCACCCGAGCACCCGATATGTCCATACATGTGCCTGCGAACAATTACTCGGATCAATTCAGAGACTTTTCGGTCCTCGCGGGTAGCCATGCGCGACAAGTCGGTGAATTCACGCTCGGTCAACCAGCACTTAACTGGTTCGGAGTGTTTGCGGTCGTCAGCCATATCAAGCGCCCTGCCTTTCTGGTGCTTGCTCAGCCAGTTCAGGGCGCCTGTCGCTTGTCGGCTGATCGGTTGGCATCACCATCACAGGCCCGTACACATCATCAAAGGTGAGCAAGATGCCCAAGGTGGCGGCATAAGTGATAAGCCTGCGTGCGACATCAGGTGGGACGGTTTGCCCCTTGTTCTCGTAATGGCCCACATTGCCTTGCGTGCATCCAATGGCCTCGGCCAGGGCGGCTTGCGTCAACCCGAGACGGGTTCTGATGGTTTTGATGGCGTTCATATTGCATTATTCCTAGTGGCACTAGGAATATACATGAATATTGGCGCTAGTTGCAATAATTATTAGCGGCGCTAAGGTTAAAAAATGACAAATACAACATCGCGTCGAGGCAAGATAACCGACGAAAACCGGGAAGAATCAAGGCGCTTGAAGTCGATTTGGGATCAAACCTACCCCGATAGAAAACTAAGAGGGCTGCACACGCAGGCTGCTTTCGGCATTGAATTTGATATTGGAGGTCAGGCCGCTGTGGGATTTTTTCTCAACGCTCAAACCGCGTTGAGCCTCAAGGCCGCCAGGGGTTTCGCCAAAGGTTTGGGGTGTCAAATTGCCGACTTCAGCCCTAGGTTGGCGGCGCTCGAATCAAGTTGGCCGTTTGAACTGGTAGACCGTGAGCGTTATGAAGCGCTGCCGCCCGCCATGCGCCACAGGGCCCAGGTGCGCATGCAGGACGAAATTGAGGTGCTGGAAGATGCCCTTAAAGCAAACGGCACCAACAACTGAAATTGCCCTTCAAACTCTATCTTGCCTGGCGCAACCCACGCGCAAAATGACCATTACCTACCAATTGCACACCCCTCACGATGCTGATGACAGCACGCCCACCACCTACGACAGCCCTATACCGGTACAGCAAGGCGATGTGGTCTTTGTGGCAAATGGAATGTGGCATCGGGTGGATTGGGTCCGAATGCTGCCGTCAGGGCGTCTGCAACTGACAGTGGCTCAATCGGCATGTTCCCCGGCCGATGCCCTCCTGCAACTACCGACAGAACCACCACCTTGACGGCAAACTGATACCAGTCGTCTGCGTCCCACGCATAGGCGGGATCATCCACTGTCCAGGGGCGACCCCATAGATTCACCAAGGTGGCGCAGCCAGCATGTCCCTGGCGCCCCAGTACAAACATGGCAGCACCCAGTTGCGCTCGCCAACTGAAGGACATCTTGAACGGCCCAGTCATCGCGCCTACAGGCGGCAGGTTCATTCTCTCCATGGCTTTTCTCCTTCCCCGGACGATCCGGGAAATTTATTTTCTCATAATCCTAGCGCCCCTATTTACTTTTATTAATATCGGCGCTAGGATTCATCCATACCGCCACCCCAAGGCGGTCCATGGAGCGAATCATGCAGACATCTGCACACAACCGGCGCGGCCAGGCGGCACTAAACGCGCTGCCGTACTTTCAACTGCCTGAGGCCGGGCGCCCCTTTTTCCGGCTGGCGGTGTTTTTCAACGCCCTGGCCGAGCTGAGGGCATTTGACGCGCTAACCAGCAACGTCTACAGCAACGGAGAGGTTACGACGGCCGAAGCCATGGCGCTGGCCGGTGCCGGTGGCTATTTCAGGCTTGAAGTGCGCAGACCGGCCGGAGAAGTGGTGCGCGAGGGCTTGCTGCCCTTTGCCTGGACTGGCACCCAGGTGCTGGCAGAGTTTGAAGAGGTGGCAGCATGAGTCCCTACCTGCTGGAAAACCTCTACCACCGCCTGGGCCGCCCGCGCTGGTTTTGGCCTTGCGTCATGGCCTTGATGCTGGTCCTGGTGGTGGCCGGGTCGAGCATCAGCCCTGAGTGCGGGGTGCAATCATGAACTTGCACCTTGCACTGGTGATTTCGGCTGTAGTCACTGCCATCAATCTGACCTTGTGGCTGGAATGGCGGCGCGATCGGTCAGCGCAACGCCAATATGCCAACGAGCAAGCTGCCTGCGCCAATGGCGATGGACCAGATCCATTGCCAGTGCGCTATGTAGAAGCTTCGCAGCGCTTCAAGGTAGCGCGCGACTGCTGGCCTCTTTTGGTAGGGCAAGAAAACGATGGGACTGTCTGGGTCGTTGTCAAACGTAGTCAACTTCCCAGCCCACCACCTGCGAATTTTCTTGAACATAGCAACGACTTTCCCTATGTGGCGAATGGTAACCAGGAGAAGAGCGGGGGTGCAGCATGAAGAAGCCCCTTCTCACGCGCGATCAGGTTGCAGAACTGGTGCATGACCACTGCACGCCCGGCCCAGGAAATGGGCTTGTTGGTGTGTGGTATCGCCCGCCGTATGAAAGGCAGCAGAGGCTGTTTTACGTGCCTGAAGACGAGGTCATTCGTGCAAGCTCGGCAGCTACACAGGCGTCCGTTAGCGGTGAGAGCACTGCCAACACGGCAATCACATCAGCCGGTGTAGCGCCGGGCAGCAATGAATCAGTGATGGCCCGAGCGGTTAATAAACGCTCATACACCAGAACGGCGGCGCGGCCTTCCTCGGTGCGGCCCATGCGATCAACGATGCGCAGGCGTGCATCGAATGGATCTGTGGTGTTCGTTGTGCTCATGCTTTCTCCTTTGGCGACTAAGGGCTGCGACCTTGGAAATCGTAACGCAGCAGCGAAAGGTGGTGCAGCATGAAGTATCAAGAGCACTTCGATTGCTTCGGCAATCCTTACGATCGCCGCCCCAGTCGCGTTCGCATCCATCGCGTCCTGCAAGCCTTGGGCGTCGTCGCCAGCATTGTTGTGCTGGTGTTGATCTATCGGTGAGATTGATCATGTCGACGCATCAAATCAACTCGCTACTCCTGGAGTACAGCGGCACCCTTGTGCATGCAGCCGAGACTCGTACACGTGTGCTTGATAGCCAAGGACTCACCGTGCCCGTGCTCTGTATGGACATTGAGCTCGACAACGCAATACATAGCCTCATGCATGTTGAGCAGCCCTTTCCTGCGAGCCATTTCTCACAAGCCCACGCGGCTGCACACCGACTCAAAAAAGGCGCGCGAGTCACGGTGCAAGTCCCGTTACTCGATATGCGTCTTGTCGCTTGCAACGCATCACACATCCACGTCATCAACCCTTCAGAGGAGCAACCGTTATGAATCACGTTATCAAAACCGCATCGCTGCTTACGCGCGAATTCAAGCCATTAGTGCTGAATGATGTATCTGGAAAGCGTCTTAAGTCGCTCGGAATAAGCGGACCAGGCAGCATCGGAGCTGGTGGGAACGCAGCCGTCGTTGTAGAGGTATATGCGCTCGGGCGAGGCATCTGCATTGAAAGAAAGCATCTGGATCTGTCTCACACTCAGTGCGCGTTTGAACTTGAAACGCATGACAAATTCTTTGTCATCGACCCCGATGCCGCCATAAAGATCAATGGGCTCGTAACGCCTGTTGAGCGCAACGTAATGCCCAGTTGGCAGCCGATTGAGGCAGTAGATCAAAAAAATCTCGCGAAATTCACGTGCTACTCCAGACATGATGCCTCCTTCGCAAAAACTGTAATTCTCAGCCTGCCTCAAGGCGCTGGCAAGAGCACGATTGCCCAGCATATGGCAGCACGCCTGGGTTGTTTTTTGATTGTGGATCAATGGCAGTCCTACATGCCATTGATTCGTGGCGCTTTGCACCTCACTCAGCAAGTACCTGGTGAATTTGTTGAAGAGGTGTTTTGATCATGGCCGACGTCATCATCACCCTGACCGATACCCCATCCGGCGGTGTCGCTATTCACACAAATTTCAAACCCGCCATTGGCTCGCCATGCAGCAACGCGCAATCTGCGGCGCTGGACATCATCGGTCGCACCAGGCGCGAGTGGGGAATGGCCCTTCCCTTGCTGAGTGATGTCGACATCGATGCCGTGCATCGAGAAAAGATTGACCCTAAGACCATTGCCCAACTGCAAGCCGTGGCGTTCGGGCCTGAGAGGGGCCGGTGATGGGTCAAGTCATTTCATTAGAGCGCATTGAGCGCGAGGCCCGCAATGCGGTTGAGCAAGGCCTGGAGCTGGAGGCTTGCTGCCCCTACCCGCTTGACAGCGATGCAGGCGGTGCTTTTGTTTGGTATTTCGTGCACGCCAAACAAGAGGCGCAGGACCAACCTCAAGAGGCTGCGACATGACCTCGCTTGCGCTGCTGGCCAGCACGTTTTGTCTGGTGTTTTTTTTGGGCCTGCAAAGCCAACTGGTGAACAACGGCCATCACGTTGGCGCTTTCTTCAACTCGCTGGCCATTGGTGGATCCAATCTTGTGTTGTTCAAGTTGGCACCCAACGCGGCAGGTGTCGAAATTGCAGCCTATTTGATGGGCGGTCCTTTCGGCATCGTGGCCAGCATGGGCTTTTATCGCTGGCTGCGTCGCAGCCACGGTCGTTCGCCCAGGAAACCCAAGAAATCCTAACCATGCCTTTTGGCAACTTCAACAAACTTTATTTCAGGAGATTTTCATGAAAATCAATCGCATAGGAATCGCAGGCCAAGCAGGATTTGGCGTCGGTATCGCGCCCCGCCTCCCCGCTGGATATACAGCATTGCCTGGCACGTTCGATGTGGAGAGTCCCGAGTATGGAAACTATCGGTATGACGATGGCTCGGCCATGGTGTACGTGCCGCGATTTGATGTGGCCTTCAAAGAAGGTCATCCTCACATTGTGGGTGTCGATCAAGTTGCTCCAGCAGACAGTCACCTGGTTCGTATGCCTGCGTTTTTCAATGATGGCAAATGGCGTGATGGATTTTTCTACGACAAATACCTGTGCAGCAACAACAACGGCATTGCAAGCTCTATCAAAGGTGGCCGCGTGCTGTCATCACGACGTCGCGCGGATCACCCGCTCACGCCTTTTAGCAGTCTTGGCGGTGGCATTCAAGACAACTATGGCGGCGGCTTTGATGCGGCCAAGACGCGAGGGAAAGATTTCTTTGTGAGCTCGCTGCAAATGCGCATCGCCCTTGGCATGCTGGTCGTTGCGCAGCGCGAAGCTGCGACCGCGCAAACATGCGAATGGTTGAATGCCGATCGTCGATGGCCTGTTGGTTGCACGAATTGGGAACGCGGCGACAAGCGCATGCCGGGTTTGATTTATGAGCCCGATGGAACGTTTGATGGCTGCGGCTTGACCGGCTCAGCCAATAGTCCTGCGGCCGTCTCTCACAACGGCCAGGAATGCGGCGTCATGGATCTCAATGGTCTGGTCTGGGAGATTCAATCGGGTATTGGTGAGCGTGATGGTGAACTCGCATTCATTTCTGAAGCCGATGCCCTGGAAAGCTTTCACCTAGACACGTGGAAAGCTCACCCATCACGTGCATGCATGCCCGACAAAACGGGCTGGAACTTCATTGATCCAACGCGAATCAATGGGGATGGAATTTTGAACGCGATCACGGGACAGGACTGTGGTGCTGGTGGCTTGTGGGTGCCAAGCAAAACACCCAAGGGGCTTTGTGTGATCTCGGGTGGCAGCTGCTACAACGGCTCGAACGCCGGGGTCTGGACGCTGCATCTGGGCGATGTGCGCGGCAACTCGGCCGACGCCGTTGGGTTTCGTGCCGCCTCTTTCTTGTGACATGTCACCGCTCGCGAAAGCGAGCGGTCGTTTTTTATCGAAATAAGCCATCTATCAATCGGAGTCACCATGGAAACCTCAGAATTCAAAACACTACAGCTGGATTTGATTGAGCGCAGTTTGACCAACCCGCGCAAGACGTTCAATGAAATCAAATTGCGCGAGTTGGCAGACAGCATCCGAGTCAGCGGCGTTCATCAACCTATCCTGGTTCGCCCGCTGCCAGCCGCGCGGGTTGCAGAAACAAGCATCGATGCGAGCACCGGCAAGTCTCGCAAGATCAAGCCCGCCTATGAGGTTGTGTGTGGCGAGCGGCGCTACAGGGCCAGCAAGTTGGCGGGGGTAGAAAGCATCCCGGCCTTGATGCGCGAGCTGAGCGATAACCAGGTGCTGGAGATTCAAATTGTCGAGAACCTGCAACGCGACGATCTGACCGAATTGGAGGAGGCTGAGGGATATGAGGCCCTGATGCAGCACAGCGGCCTCACAGCCGACCAGGTGGGTGAGAAGATCGGCAAGAGTCGCAGCTACGTTTACGGTCGGCTCAAGCTGCTCGATTTGTGTCAGGAGGCGCGTGGTGGATTGCGCGATCGCGCCATTGATGCCAGTCGCGCGTTGCTGGTGGCCCGTATCCCTGATCACAAGCTGCAGATCAAGGCGATGAAGGAGATTTTGAGTGGTGGCACGTATTACAACGGCGAACCGCTTTCATATCGACGTGCAGCCGAGCATGTGCAGAAAAACTACATGCTCAAACTTGGTGACGCGAGTTTCAAAATCACCTCAGTGGATCTGGTGCCGGATGCTGGCAGTTGCAAAACGTGCACAAAGCGCACCGGTCATGATCCTGATTTGTTCAGCGATGTCAAGGGTGCAGACGTCTGTACCGACCCGCCCTGCTTTCACAAAAAAGAAGAGGCGCACGCCGCGCTCAAGGTGAAGGAAGCCGAAGCCAAAGGTCAGACGGTGATTGCAGGCAAAGAGGCGCTGGAGTTGGCGCAAAACACCTATGGCAACACCAAATTCAAGGGCTACAAGCGACTGGATTCTGTGGAGGATAGCCCAACAGATGTACCGCTGCGCAAACTCATTGGCGCGCAAATGAAGGCTGAGGGCATCACGCCGGTGATGATCGCGCATCCCAGAAAAAAAGGGGAAATGATCGAGTGTTTGCCCAATGAAGTGGTCGGCAAGCTGCTCAAGGCGCTGGAGGGTCAGGTTGCAGCGGCCAAGGTGGTGACTAAAGAAATCAAGGCCTTGGTGGATGACAAAAAAGCCAAGGCTGAGGCCAAAGCGAATGCTCAGTTCGAGAAGCAGTGGCGTGCATCGCTTTTGCATGATGCCTGGTGCGAGGTGCGCGACGACGCCAGCGTTCAGGCATTCAATGTCGATGTGCATCGCTACCTGGTGGTGCGTGCCGCCAATAACCTAAGCGTTGATGATGCCAGCGCTATTTGCAACATCTTGAATCTCGGCAAGGTCTCGCCCGTATCGGCGGTGATCGATTACGCAAAAGAGACGGCCAGTCCGGATGCCTTGCACTTACTGATCATCATGCAAACCGGGTCGAGCGCGCATGACAGCGGTTATGGGAGAAACGTCGCCAATGAAGGCTTGATCCTGGTATCGCGCAACGTGTTCGGTGACAAGTTGTCCGAGGTGGTCAAGGAAATCAAGCTCGAAACGAAAGCCAAAGTCTGGCCGAAACCCGAAAAATCGATTTCTGCCAACGGCCCCGCTGCGCGCGCTAAAAAGGGTGCGGGGGGACAGGGGTCCAAGAAACCCGGACGCTCCGCTGTGCACCTATCGAGCGAAGAAGCAACACTAGGCATCGCTGCCGCGATGCAGGGCTTGGATGAGTCGGCTTCTGCGCCTGAAGGCGCAGTGGCGCCGACTCTTGATGCTGGCAATAAAAGCGTGGGCGATAACCCGCTCTATGCGCAGGCAGTGGCGCTCATCACCAAAGAACAAAAAGCCAGCAAACGTCTGCTGAAAGACGGCTTGGGCATTGGGCAGGACAAGGCCCTCGCGCTACTCGATCAGATGGAGGCCAACGGCGTGATCTCGCCCGTCGATGAGACGCGCAACCGTAAAGTGTTGGTGGCCGCATGAGCAAGAACAAAAAGCCACGCAAGGCCTATCGGCCGCATCAAGTCTCAATGGACACACTGAATCTGGCGATATACCAAGCGGCCAAGCCTGCACGCAAAGATCGAGCGCAAGTGCTTGACATGCTGGCCACGTCGATTCGCGCCCTGTGCACAGGTGTGGCCAGCGAGTTGGATTGGTCGATCGCGGCAGGGTCTTTATCTCTGGCCTTGGCCATTGAGCGTCAGGGTGTGGTGCGTGGTTTGAGTGAGCACCTCTCTTCAATCGAGGAAATGCTGCAGGCCATTTATGACCGTTGTCGCTTGCCCGCGATGTGGCTGCGGCCCGTGATGACCATTCAAGAAATCGATGCCATGCGCCTGCTATTGGAACTGCACACATTTCAGGTGGAGCAGCTGAGCCGTTCTGAGTTCCTGGCTGCAGTCGATGCGGCACAAAAAGACACCATCGCCAAGGGTCACACGGTCGCCGTGGTGCGCGATCTTGAAAGGATGGCGGCATGAGAGTCGGCCCTATTGAAATCATTGAAATTGCGTGCGAGGTGCGGCGCGAGACGGACAAGGCTTGGTTGATTTTTGATGGCGTGCGCGAGGTATGGATTGCCAGATCACAAATCTCGGATCTGGCTGAAGAGGCGGGGCTTTTTGGCCGCAAGGTCACCAGCATATTTATTCCCGTGTGGTTGGCCACCGAGAAAGGGCTTGTATGAGCGAAGTAACCCAAAGTTTTTTGAAAGCCTGCTATCGCGAAATGGATAAGCGACCAGGTCGACGGGGAGTTGGTGTATGACATTCCCCGGCGATCTGGCCGTGCTCTACGTTGAGCGTTCTGGCCAACAATACACGCCGTCCAACGGCACCGAGGGTGAGGTTTTCTGGACCGAGTGGTGCTGCAAGTGCTCCAGGGACAGATCAATGCGTGAAGGCGCACCCATTGAAGACTGCGATGACGATGAGCGCTGCAACATCCTTGACGCGTCTTTCCGTGGCGAGGCCAAAGAATGGGTGTTCGGCCCTGATGGCCAGCCCATGTGTACCGCATTCCGCGAGCCTGGTGCACCAGAGCCCTACCGGTGCCCATCCACCACAGACATGTTCGGGGGTGCGTCATGAGCAAAGTAGGTCGACTCAAAAAGTTGTGGGACTACGAATCCAATGTTGCTCGCTGCATCGACTGCACGAACTATCGAGAGTCCTATGTCCGTTTGACGGAAAACAGCCAAACCAAGCGGGTGAATCGTCATTGCGCCAAAGGCGGCTTCACGATCAGTAAAAACGGTGTCTGCATTCACTGGACAGATCACGCTGGTACCAAACTTGAGGAGAGCCAATCATGATCGGCACACAACCAGTAGGCGCCATTGCCGGCGTCGTGATCAGCGCGGTATCACATGAGGGCCTGAGCGTCACAGTGAATGGAAAACCGGCCAGGCTGGCCATCCTCACGGACGACGGCGAGGTGGTTGCAGCCGGAGACCAGGTGGCGCGCGAGGCAGAGGCCGTGGCTTTGAACTGCTATCGCAACTTCCTCAAGGGTCAGGGCTTCCTGCGGGTCAACAGCGAACCCATCATTGGAGGCGCTCATGATGGTCATCACTGAGCGCGAGGCCGATGCAGTCGCCGTTGCGCCGGTTTTGTTTCAGGTATGGATCGACCTCTCCTGCGGCACCGAGACTCCAGACTGGTGGTGGAACTCGCCGCCAAAACCTCTACCTGGCGCACTCGATGAATGCGTTGAATGCAGGGCTGCCGGCTGGATCGCCAAGGTGATGCCGGATGGTGTCAACCCACGGCCCGACGGACGCTGGGACAACCCATAACCATGCAGCCACCAATAAAAAGCCCGCTCAATGCGGGCTTTTTTAGGTCTGTACGATCGGTTTATATTAACTATGCTTCGCGCAGCCGAGGCTGACAAAGCCGACTTTGGGTGTAGTGACTTCACTCATCAGCGTTTTAACCCCATCACATCTAACATTTGTTCGGTTTGTTTTTGCATGTGCTTTTGCATCTGTTCTTGCATTTCAA